>Ga0153956_1002691_pt1 | contig 12575 bp, 14 predicted proteins | sample TSFL040MetaG_FD_104704 | JGI IMG/M metagenome (GOLD analysis project Ga0153956, IMG submission 104704) | Attine ant fungus gardens microbial communities from Florida, USA - TSFL040 MetaG | ecosystem: Host-associated > Fungi > Mycelium > Unclassified | place: USA: Florida, Wekiwa Springs... | reverse complement strand
TGGTGGCCCTGGAGCCGGCCTTCTATTCGCCCGAGCGGCGGGCGCAGGTGATGCCGGCGCTGCTGGACTGGCTGCAGCGGTATGCAGTGCGCATGCGCCAGGCGGGCCGGCCCCGCGAACAGCGCCGCCGCATCATGCAGGCGGCCAACCCGCGCTATGTGCTGCGCAACTGGTTGGCGCAGCAGGCCATCGACCGCGCCGAGCAGGGCGATCCGGGCGGCATCGCCGAACTGCTGGAGGTGCTGCGGCACCCGTACGATGAACAACCCGGCCGCGAAGCGTTCGCGCAGCGCCGCCCGGAATGGGCGCGCGAACGTGCCGGCTGCTCGATGCTGTCCTGCAGTTCCTGACCTTCCCCCGTTTCCGATGATGGAGTGACGATGACCTATCCCGACTGGTCCGGTGCGATCCGCGACGTGTCCGATTTCCCCAAGCCCGGCATCCTGTTCAAGGACATCACGCCCCTGCTGGCCGATGCCGCAGGCCTGCGCGAGGCGATCCGGGCAATGGCCGCGCCGTGGCGCGAGGCCGGGGTGCAGGCGGTACTGGGCGTGGAGGCGCGCGGCTTCATCCTCGGCGCGGCACTGGCGCTGGAACTGGGTGCGGGCTTCGTACCGGTGCGCAAGCCGGGCAAGCTGCCCGGCGCCACGCTGCGCCAGGCGTATGGACTGGAATATGGCAACGATTGCGTCGAGGTCTGCGTTGACGCGATCACCTCCGGCACCCGCGTGTTGCTGGTCGATGACGTGCTGGCCACTGGCGGTACGCTGGCCGCCGCGCTGCGGCTGGCCGGCCAGCTCGAAGCCGAGGTGCTGGGCGCGGCGGTGCTGGTGGAACTGGATGGCCTGGGCGGTCGCCAGCGTTGGCCCGACGGCCTGCCGTTGCAGGCCGCGCTGGTGTATTGAGCGTTGGAACCCATGAAACGGGTTCTGCAACCTTCAGCGAACAGTGATCTTGGCGATCGAATCCTCAAGATCGATCACGCTGGCGAACATGGCGCAGTCAACATCTACAGCGGTCAAATTTTCATGGCGCGGCTTACCGCACCCGGGATGGTCGATGAACTCCGGGAGTTTCGCGCACATGAGCAAAGGCATCGCGCCGTCTTTGGTGCGGAGTTGCTTCGCCGAGGTCGTCCGCGCTGCCGCAGTTACTGGCTATGCGGTTTCGGCGGGCGTGTCCTCGGGCTCATCACCGGGCTGCTTGGGGGCAGTGCCATTTCAGCAACAACTGTTGCGGTTGAGAGCGTGGTGCTTAGGCATCTGGAGCAGCAGCTCGCACTCCTGCAAGGTGACGATCCATCTGCTGTCGTGGCGATCTCCGCCATCGTCGCAGAGGAGCAACAGCATCATGATTGCTCGGCCAGCCACATCCAAGGTGATACGTTCTGGTCCCGGCTCTTGTCTCCCGTCGTTTCCGCTTCCACGAAGGCGGTTATTTGGCTGGGCATGCGGTTATGAGGCCGACAATTCAATCAAGCTGCCGCCGCTTCGCGGCCCAGCCTGATTCAGGCGATGGGCTGCGCGAAGGGGCCTTGCGCTGGCGGGGCTGCTGACAATGCCATCTCGATGCTGGAAGTGGGGGAGTGCAGCTTGCTGTGGATTGGGCTTTCCCGACGCTATCCCCATGGCGCAGCGGGATGTGCTGAAGGCCCCGCATTTGTGGCGGGTTCGCCTGGTGCGAGTTCTACATCCTGCGCACGCGGAAGCGGCGGCCCTTGATCTTGCCGGCTTCCAGCCGCGCCACGGCCTTGCCGGCGTGTTCGCGGGCGATGGCCACGTAGGAGCGGGTCGGGAAGATGTCGATCTTGCCGATCGCCTTGCCGGCCAGCCCGGCATCGCCGGTCAGCGCGCCCAGGATGTCGCCGGCGCGCAGCTTGTCGGTCTTGCCGCCGTCGATGCGCAGGGTGGTCATCGCCGCCTGTGGCAACTGCGCCGGGCGCGCGGTGGCCAGCGGCGTCTTCTGCCAGTTCAGCGCGCTGCCCTGGCCGGTTTCCAGTGCGTCGGCGCGGTGCCGTTCGCGGCCGGCGACCAGGCTCAGCGCCAGGCCGCTGCGGCCGGCGCGGGCGGTGCGGCCGATGCGATGGCGGTAGCTGTCCAGGTCGCTGGGCAGCTCGTAGTTGACCACCGCGGCCAGGTCTTCCACGTCCAGCCCGCGCGCGGCCACGTCGCTGGCGACCAGCACGTTGCAACTGCGGTTGGAGAACTGCAGCAGCACCTCGTCGCGGTCGCGCTGTTCCATGTCGCCATGCAGGGCCAGCGCCGAGAAGCCGAACTGGCACAGCGAATTCGCCACCTCGTCCACGTCCTTGCGGGTGTTGCAGAACACCACCGCCGATTCGGGGGTGTACTTGAGCAGCAGCCCGGCCAGCGCCTTCTGCCGGTGTGCCGGTTCGGCCTCGAAGAACAACTGCTGGATCGCCGGCGCCTCGGCCTGGCCGTCGATGGTGACTTCGACCGGTTCGTTGAGCAGGGCACGCGCCAGTTCGCGGATCTGCCCGGGGAAGGTGGCCGAGAACAGCAGGCTCTGCCGCTCCTTGTGGGTGCGGCCGGCGATCTCGCGGATCGGCTCTTCGAAGCCCATGTCGAGCATGCGGTCGGCTTCGTCCAGCACGAAGCTGCGCACCTGGCCGAGGTTGAGTGCGCGCTTGCGCGCCAGTTCCTGCACGCGGCCGGGGGTGCCGACCACGACCTGCGGGTCATGCGCTTCCAGCGAGGCCAGCTGCGGGCCCAGCGGTACGCCGCCGGTCAGCACCAGCAGCTTGAGGTTGGGGATGCCGGTGGCCAGCTTGCGCAGTTGCTTGCCGACCTGGTCGGCCAGTTCGCGGGTGGGGCACAGCACCAGCGCCTGGGTGCGGATGGTGGCCGGATCGAGCCGGTTCAGCAGGCCCAGGCCGAAGGCGGCGGTCTTGCCGCTGCCGGTGGGGGCCTGGGCGATCACGTCGCGGCCTTCCAGGATCGGCGGCAGGCTCAACGCTTGCACCGGGGTCATGGCGGTATAGCCCAGCGCATCGATGCCGGGAGCGAGGGCCGGGATCAGCGGCAGCGAGGAGAAGTCGGTCATGCGGCATTTTCGCAGATGCCGTGGGGCCGTGCCGTTTTCAACGCCCTTCTCCTGCCGCGGCTTCATCGCCTGCTTTGCACGCCACCGGCGCGTGTGCGCTGGAGCACCTGCGCCGCAGGCGTGGGGCCGGGGCGCGAAGCGGGCAAACGAAGTCCGGTGCCATCCGGTGGCGTGGGCCGTGTCTCGTCTCATCCCGCGTCCAGGGCTGGTGCGGCATCACGCGCGTCCGGGGGCGAACCCGTTGCCTGCCGGTGACATGCCCTCACAGCGGGAGGAAACGGAAATTCAAAGCAGCGCCCGCACGCCCAGGTTGATCAGCAGCCCGCCACCCAGCAGCCAGCCGAACAGCAGCAGCGCCAGCAGCATCGGCCGGGCGCCGGCCTGGCGCAGTGCCGAGGCATGCGTGGTCAGGCCCAGTGCGGCCATCGCCATCGCCAGCAGCGCCGTATCCAGGTCGACCAGCGCGCCCACCAGCGGCGCGGGCAGCAGGTGCAGCGAGTTGAAGCCGGCCATGGCGATGAAGCCGAACGCGAACCATGGCACGGCGATCTTCGAGCGCTGGCCGTCGCCGGCCCGGCCGCCACGCGCCAGCAGCGCCGACAGGCCGAGCAGGAACGGCGCCAGCATCATCACCCGCACCATCTTGGTGATGACCGCGGCGTCGGCCACCGGCTGGCTGATGGCGCGGCCGGCGGCGACCACCTGCGCGACCTCGTGCACGGTGGAGCCGGTGAACACGCCGAAGCCGGTCGCGTCCAGCGGCATCCAGCCGATGCTCACGCCCCATCGGTACAACAGCGGGTACAGGAACATCGACACGGTGCCGAACACCACCACGGTGGCCACCGCCACGGCGACCTGCTCGGCGCGGCCCTTGACCACCGGCTCGGCGGCCATCACCGCGGCGGCGCCGCAGATGGAACTGCCGGCGCCGATCAGCAGCGCGGTATCGCGCTCCAGCCCCAGTACGCGGCTGCCCAGCCACCATGCCAGGGCGAAGGTGGAGCACAGCACCAGCGCGTCGATCAGCACGCCGGCGCTGCCGACCTGGCCGATGTCCTGCGCGGTCAGGCGCAACCCGTACAGGATGATGCCGGCGCGCAGCAGCATGGCCTTGGAAAAACCGACGCCGGCTGCGGCGCGCGGGGCCAGCAGGGGGTACACGGTATTGCCGATGGCAATGCCGGTCACGATGGCCAGGGTCAGCGCGCTGATGCCGTGGGCCTGCAACCACGGCAGGGTGCCGAGCCAGAGCGACAGGGCGGCAATGGCGGCGGTCAGCAACAGGCCGGGGAGGCGGGGGAAACGGCGCGCGGCCAGTGCGTGTGCGGCGGTATTCATGGCATTGCCGGCTGGAAGGGTCGCCCATCCTGATGCCGTCGCCATCACCTGTAAAACGGATAGTATTTGTAGAAACAACCTGTTTTCCGGGTAGGTCATGCCTCTTTCCCTGCGCCAGCTGCAGATCTTCTCGGCCATTGCCGAGGCCGGCACCACCACGGCTGCCGGCGAGGCCATCGGCCTGTCGCAGTCGGCCGCCAGCGCTGCCCTGAACGAACTGGAGAGCCTGCTCGGACGGGCGCTGTTCGACCGCATCGGGCGGCGCCTGGTGCTCAACGGCCATGGCCGCGCCCTGTTGCCGGAAGCCCACGCCCTGCTGGCCGGCATGGACGATATCGAGTGCCGCTTCCGAAGCGGCGAGGATGCCGCCGCGCCGGTGCGCTGGCGGGTCGGCGCCAGCACCACCATCGGCAATTACCTGATGCCCTCGCGCATCGCCGACCTGCGCGACGGCAACCCGCAGGCGCATGTGGACCTGGTGATCGGCAACACCCGCGACGTGGCCGCCGCCGTGCAGCGGCTGGAGGTGGACATCGGCCTGATCGAAGGCCCATGCCACGAACCGGGGCTGGAAGTGGCGGCATGGCAGCAGGACGAACTGGTCATCGTGTTCGGCGAGCGCCATCCGCTGGCGGCGCAGTGGCGGCATGGCGCGGACATGGCGCACCTGCGCGCGGCCTGCTGGCTGCTGCGCGAACCCGGTTCCGGCACCCGCGAGGCGGCCGAGCAGGCGCTGCTGCCGCACCTGCGCGGATTTGCCGAGGTGCTGCAGCTGGGGGGCACCGAGGCGATCAAGCAGGGGGCCGTGGCCGGCCTGGGCCTGGCCTGCCTGTCGTGGCATGCGGTGGCCGACCTGGTGACGCTGGGCAGACTGCGGGTGCTGTCCACGCCATTGCCGCCGCTGCGGCGCCAGCTGTGGGCGCTGCGCCACCCCGGCAAGCGCGTGCCGGCCAGCCTGCGGCAATGGCTGGCGTTGCCGGTGGACATGTTCGCGTAGCCAGGCAATACCCCCGGCACCTTGCCGTTGCCGCGAACCGCTGTGCCGGAGACAGACGTGCGGCGGCGCTGCCGGTTGGACGCTTTCCCATGGTTGCGCACGTCCCCCGGTGCTTTGCCGTTCCGCTGGATGCCTGGCCGGGGGCATGGTCGCGTCCTTCAGCCCGTACAATGCGCGGATGCCTTTGATCACCCTGCAGAACGTCGACTACAGCGTCGGCGGCCCGTTGTTGCTGGAAAAAGCCGAACTGTCGATCGAGCCGGGCGAGCGCATCGCCCTGATCGGCCGCAACGGCGCCGGCAAATCCACCTTGATGAAACTGATGGCCGGCGAGCTCAGGCCCGACGACGGCGAGGTGCGCGTGCAGCAGGGCGTGCGCGTCACCCGGCTGGAGCAGGAAGTGCCGCACGGCGCGGCCGGCAGCGTGTTCGACGTGGTCGCCGACGGCCTGGGCGAGCTGGGCCACTGGCTGGCCGAGTTCCACCGCCTGAGCCACGCCGAGGTGTTCGACGGCGATGCCATGGGCAAGGTGCAGGCCAGGATCGACGGCGCCGACGGCTGGGCGCTGGACCAGCGCGTGGCCGAGACCCTGACCAAGCTGGAACTGGACGGCGAGCCGAGTTCGGGCGCCTGTCCGGCGGCATGAAGCGCCGCGTGCTGCTGGCGCGCGCGCTGGTGGCCGGGCCGGACGTGCTGCTGCTGGACGAGCCGACCAACCACCTGGACATCGAGGCCATCGACTGGCTGGAAGGCTTCCTCAAGGGCTGGAGCGGCTGCGTGGTGTTCGTCACCCACGACCGCCGCTTCCTGCGCGCGCTGGCCACCCGCATCGTCGAGATCGACCGCGGCCAGGTCACCAGCTGGCCGGGCGACTGGGAAAACTACGCGCGCCGCCGCGAGGAACGGCTCAACGCGCAGGCGCAGGAAAACGCCCGCTTCGACAAGCTGCTGGCGCAGGAGGAAGTCTGGATCCGGCAGGGCATCAAGGCCCGCCGCACCCGCGACGAGGGCCGCGTGCGCCGGCTCAAGGCCATGCGCGTGGAGCGCAGCCAGCGCCGCGAGCTGGGCGGCAACGTCAGGCTGGAAGCGGCCGGCGGCGAGAACTCCGGCAAGAAGGTCATCGACATCAAGGAGGTGTCCTTCGCCTTCGGCGAGCGGGTGATGGTCAAGGATTTCTCCACCACCATCCTGCGCGGCGACCGCATCGGCCTGATCGGCCCCAACGGCAGCGGCAAGACCACGCTGCTCAAGCTGCTGCTGGGCGAACTGCAGCCGGACAGCGGCGAGGTGCGCCAGGGCACCAACCTGCAGATCGCCTATTTCGACCAGTACCGCGCCACCCTGCGCGAGGACTGGAGCGCGATCGAGAACGTGGCCGAGGGCGCGGATTTCATCGACCTCAACGGCAAGCGCAAGCACGTGCATGCCTACCTGCAGGATTTCCTGTTCACCCCCGAACGCGCGCGCGCGCCGATCACCCGCCTGTCCGGCGGCGAGCGCAACCGCCTGCTGCTGGCCAAGCTGTTCGCGCAGCCGTCCAACCTGCTGGTGATGGACGAACCGACCAACGACCTGGACGTGGAAACCCTGGAGCTGCTGGAAGAGCTGCTGGGCGACTACACCGGCACGCTGCTGCTGGTCAGCCACGACCGCGATTTCCTCGACAACGTGGTGACCTCCACGCTGGTGCTGGAAGGGCAGGGCAAGGTGGGCGACTACATCGGCGGCTATACCGATTCACTGCGCCAGCGTCCGGCGCCGGCGCAGAGCGCGGCGGCGGTGGCCAAGGCATCGGCCACGGCAACGCCCGCCGCCAGGCCGGCCGCGGCGCCGGCCGAGCCCGCCGCGGCGGCCAGGCGCAAGCTCAGCTTCAAGGACGCGCGCGAACTGGAACAGCTGCCGGCGAAGATCGAGCAACTGGAACTGGACGTGGAAGGCCTGACCGGCGCGATGAACGATCCGGCGTTCTACACCCGTTCCAGTGCCGAGGTCACCGCGCATACGCAGCGCCTGTCCAAGGTGCAGGCCGAGCTGGACGCGGCTTATGCGCGCTGGGAAGAACTGGACGGCTGAGTGATGTCCGCATGCCGCCCGGCCATTGGCCGGGTCGTTCGCGGGAACTATGCCGGGCAACGGTCAGCCGCCCGTAGCTGCGGAGCTTGCCCCGCAGAGGGCTTTGCCGGGAAATCCCTGCACAGGGCGAGCCCCATACCTACGGCTCCATGCCGTCGTCGGACAGTGCAAAGAACACCCGGAACGGCACGCTGTTCGCCACCCAGCCGGCCGGAGTCACGTAGCTGCGGGGCTTGCCCCGCAGAAGGCTTTGCCGGGAAATCCCTGAACAGGGCAAGCCCTACGGCTCCACCATGTCGCCGGCCAGCTCGAAGAAGGCCCAGAACGGCACCTTGTCCGCGGCCCAGCTGGCCGAGACTTCGGTCAACACATCCAGCAGCGTGTCGAAATCCCCGCGGTGGCCGTGGCGCAGGTCGTCGGCATCGTTGAACAGCAGTGCGTAGCCCTTGGCCGGCAGCCAGGACAGGTCGCGCAGCGCGTCGGACAGGGCATCCCAGTTGCGGCCCCGGCCCGGCGGGAAATCCAGCTGGGTGCCGATGCGCAGCAGCAGGGTGCGCTTGTCGGTGCAGGCTTCCAGGTCCACGCGCAGGACCTTCAGCCCGGCATCGCGGGCGGCGGCGGCCAACCCGCCCAGGTCGCCGTGGCCTACGCCGTAGACGCCGGCCTGGCCGGCGTTGCCCAGCCCCATGTCGAATCCGCTCTCGCTCATCGCAGGGCTCCGTTGGCGGGCACGATGAAACTGCGGAAGCTTTCGTAGTGGTCGTCGGTGTAATACCAGGCCTGTGGCGGGTCGCCGCCGGTGATGATCCGGCGGGCGCCGCGGTGGTCGAGCCCGGGCGTGGCCACGGTGTACTCGTGGTAATAGCCGCGCGGCCGCTGCGGCAGGCGCTGCTCGCGGTTGCCGAACACGGTGTCGTCCTGGCGGTTGGGGAACGGGCCGCCGCGCTGGATCAGCGCGATGGTGTCGCGCGCCTCGGGCGGCAGGAACGCCGGCAGGGTGTCGGGTGCGGCAGCAGGCGCGTGTGCGACGCCTGCGCTGGCGACGGGCTCGCTCAATGACGGCGCGAACCGCGGTGGCGGCGGCTGCTGCAACACGCGCATGGCCCACAGGCCGGCCGCCAGCAGGATCACGGCGGTGAACAGAAGCAGCGGTTTGCGCATGGGGACGGCCTGTATCGCGTGGGGCGGCGATTATCGCGCCTGCGGCGGCATTTTCCCGTGATCGTCATCATCGGCCGGCACCGTGATGCTCACGGCAGGACGAAGTTTCCTTTACATCGGCCTTGGTAAGTTGCCGCTTCCTGCCTACCATTGGCGCCGCACCGTCCGGCACGCGCCGGGCAATGATCCCAGGCATAGAAAACCCAAGGAGAACCCTGATGGCCTTTACCCTGCCCAAGCTGCCGTACGCCTACGATGCACTGGAGCCGTACATGGATGCGGCCACCGTGGAGATCCACCACGGCAAGCACCACCAGACCTACGTCAACAACCTCAATGCGCTGGTGGAAGGCACCGAATACGCCGACATGCCGATCGACGAGCTGCTGCGCAAGGTCAAGACCCTGCCGGAAAACCTGCAGCAGGGCGTGCGCAACCAGGGCGGCGGCCATGGCAACCACTCGCTGTTCTGGGACGTGATCGGCCCGAACTGCGGCGGCACCCCGGGCGGCGCGCTGGCCCAGGCCATCGACGAGCAGCTGGGCGGCTTCGACAAGTTCAAGGAAGCCTTCACCAAGGCCGCGCTCGGCCAGTTCGGCTCGGGCTGGGCCTGGTTGAGCGTCACCGCCGCCAAGAAGCTGCTGATCGAGAAGACCGGCAACCAGGAAAGCCCGCTGATGGACGGCCGCACCCCGGTGCTGACCATCGACGTGTGGGAGCATGCCTACTACCTGAAGTTCCAGAACCGCCGCGCCGAGTTCATCGAAACCTTCTACAGCCTGATCAACTGGAAGGAAGTGGAGCGCCGTTACCAGGAAGCCATCGCCTGATCGCGGTCCTGCCCGCGGGCAGGACGGATGGACAATGCACGGCCGGGCAGCGATGCCCGGCCGTGCGTGCGTCAGGGGGCGGGTACCACCTTGCCGGGGGCGGAGGTGAAGCGGATGGTCGCCATCAATCCCAGCGGCAGCGGCGTGCCACCGTCGCGCCCGAGCTTGAGCGAGCGCTGGCCGACGTCGGCGAAGTTGCGGACCTGGTAGAGCACGTCCAGCCCGTGCGATTGCCCGCGTGCGGTGTCCCCGGCATGCGCGGCGCGCGCGGAAGGGTTGCGGCGCGCAGGCTGGAAGCCGGGCAGCTGCCGGACCAGTTCATCGGTAGGGGCGGCGAAGTCGCCCACGATCAGCGCGGGTTGCCCGCCGTCGGTGGAGGCGATCCAGGCGCGCAGGTCGGCGGCCTGGTGCTCGCGCGCCGCCTGCTGGTCGGGTTGCGGGTGAATCCGCACCACATAGACGTTCACCAGGTGCCGCCCCAGTTGCAGGCGCTGCATGCCGGCGGCAGTGAACTGGTCCGGGCCGTGCAGCAGGGTCGTTCCATCGTCGATCACGCTGTGCCGGGTAAGCAGCGCATTGCCGTGGCGTGCGGGCTGGCTGGGCGGATCGGCGGTGACGAAGTCGCAGGCATAGTCCAGCTGGCTGGCCAGCCAGCAGGCCGGATTCGGTTGTTGCGGCGATTGCCATACATTGTGGATCGCGATCACGTCCGGCAGCAGTTGCGCGAGCAGGCCGCGCACGCGCTCGCGCTGCGCGGCCCATTGCGCTTCGTCCGGCAGCCGCAGGCTGGCGGCGGTCATCGTGTCAGCGTCATCGGGTCCGGCCGACAGGGCATTGCCGGCAACGGCCAGCAACAGCAGTGCCAGCCCCCTTCGTTGCGGATGCCGTGTCTTGCCGGATGGGGACATGCGCTCATCCTAGGGACGGCCCTGTCCAGAAACCGTGGACGTCGCCGGTATTCCGGTTGTCGGCGCGCGGCCACCGCAGGCCAGGCCTGATCGACGGCCCTGGGGTTGCTGTCCGATGCGGCGGTGCGCAACCATGTAGCGACCGTTTCGCCGGCACCGGGCCGCGCGCGGCGGCATTTCTGATGTTTCCTTCGCCAGCTTCGCCCTGCCAGCGCCGGCATCCGGCCGGCAGGCGTGGCGCCGCAGGATGGCGGACAACTACCGGACAGCTCGACCCATGCAAGGACCCATCACGCTTTTCCTCATCGCCGTCACCGTGCTGGTGTCCTGGCTGGCTTTCAGCAACCGCAAGCTGGCCGACCGCCTGGTGCTGTGGCCGCCGGCGCTGGATCGCCACCACCAGTACGACCGGCTGGTGACCTACGGCTTCGTCCACGCCGACATCGGCCACCTGGCCTTCAACATGATCACGCTGTTCTTCTTCGGGCGGCTGATCGAACAGGTCATGCTGCGGGTGACCGGCAACGGGTGGACCTACCCGTTGTTCTACCTGTCGGCGCTGGTGGTCTCGATCCTGCCCAGCTACCTGAAGAACCAGAAGAACCCCAATTACCTGAGCCTGGGGGCGTCCGGCGCGGTGTCGGCGGTGCTGTTCGCCTTCATCCTGATCTCGCCGTGGTCGCTGATCTTCGTGTTCTTCATCCCGGCCCCGGCCATTCTCTATGGCATCTTCTACGTGGGCTACAGCATCTGGATGGACAAGCGCGGCGCCGACAACGTCAACCACAGCGCGCACCTGGCCGGCGCCGCGTTCGGGGTGATGTTCATGCTGTTCATGGAGCAGCTGACGAACCCGCGTTTCGGGCGCTGACCCGCTGCCCGGTTGCGGTCAGGGCGAATAGGCCAGCAGCAGCCGCGAATAGACTTCCTCGTCGATCTGCCTGAACTCACAGCCGGCCGTGTCGCCGGCGACGGCGAGCTGGAACAGGCCTTCCAGCAGGACCGCATCGTGGTCGTTGCAGGGGCGCGAGCGCGGGGTGTCGAGCGTTGCGGACATGGCGCATCCTGGCGGGGAATCGTGCGGGTTGTCGTGCAAACAGCGTGCCAGTTGCCTGGCCGCCCATTGCGGCAAGGCCGCGCCTGGCAGCGTTGGCCGGGGATGTCGGAAAGTGACGCAGCGTGGCTGCACTTCACGTCACACCCGCATGCGGCAGCGGCACAATGGCCGCCGGACACCAACGGGGGAGCACGATGACCGGCAGCGATTCCATGCCGTATTCCGTGATGCATGATCCGGCCGCGCAGCGCTTCGTGCTGGACGTGGAGGGCCACCAGGCCGTGCTGGACTATGTGCGGCGTGGCGGCGCGATGGTCATCACCCACACCGGCGTGCCGGAAGCCATCGGCGGGCGCGGCCTCGCCGCCATGCTGACCCGCGCCGCATTGGCGCATGCGCGGCAGGCGGGGCTGAAGGTGGTGCCCGAATGCAGTTATGCCGCCGTCTTCATGCAGCGCCATGGAGAATACGCGGACCTGCTGGGATAATCCGCGCCGGCCGGGTTGCAGCCGGAGCCGGGCGATTGATCGACAAAGGACAGGACATGAACAGGTTGGGATGGGGAGCCTGCACGACGGCAGCGTTGGTGCTGGTGGTGGCAGGGTGCGGCCGGGACGATTCGCATGCGCCCGCCGCGGAGGCCAACGGCACGCCGGCAGCCGAAGCCGCTCCCGATGCGGCACCGGCCGCGCCGGTGGCCGCGGACCTGCACGACGTGATCGAAACCAATGCCCGCTACGTGCTGGGCATCAGTTATCCCGCCGCCGCCGGCAAGTACCCGGGGCTGGCGCAGGCGCTGTCCGACTATGCCGGCCATGCCAAGGCCGAACTGCTCAAGGCGGTGGACGAACTCGGCAACGACAAGCCGGCCGCACCCTACGAACTGTCGCTGGCCTTCGACATGGCGGTGGAAACGCCGCGCGTGGTGGCGGTGACGGCCGAAGGCAGCAGCTATACCGGTGGCGCGCATGGGCAGCCGCTGGTGGAGCGTTTCGTGTGGTTGCCGGAGAAGCAGCAGATGCTGACCGCGCAGGCGCTGATCGATTCGCCCAGGGGCTGGCAGGCGATCAGCGACTACACCGGCGACAAGCTGCTCGAGCAGGCCACGCTGCGCGGGCAGGGCGAGGACCTGACGCCGGAGGACC
>Ga0153956_1002690_pt1 | contig 12577 bp, 9 predicted proteins | sample TSFL040MetaG_FD_104704 | JGI IMG/M metagenome (GOLD analysis project Ga0153956, IMG submission 104704) | Attine ant fungus gardens microbial communities from Florida, USA - TSFL040 MetaG | ecosystem: Host-associated > Fungi > Mycelium > Unclassified | place: USA: Florida, Wekiwa Springs... | reverse complement strand
GCTCCTATCTGGGCTTGCCGGGCAATCCGGTTCAGTGGATCGACCGTTATGCGGTGACGGATCGCGAGCCGGTGCGCGAGGACAGCGTCTCTGCGCCGCCGGACAGTCTGGATTTCGCGAGTTATTATGATCGCATCGCCGATCTCACGCCACGCCGCCAGCTTCTGCCCGACGACTCGACGCCGTTCGGCAATCGCACGGTGTGGCGCAATGAGGATCTGATGTTCAACATCGCCGATTACGGCCACACGCTGACGACGGATTTTTTCGCGGCGGGCGGCAAATTCGAATATCGCGATTTCCACGCGCCGGATGAGTTGGCGCGGCTCAAGGAAAAAGTCGTCATCAACTGCACCGGATATGGCGCGCGCCAATTGTGGAAGGACGACAGCGTCACGCCGGTGCGCGGCCAGATCGCCTGGCTCATTCCGCAGCCCGAAGTGAACTATGGCCTCTACTACAGGCACATCAACGTCCTGTCGCGCACCGACGGCATCTGCGTGCAATCGCTCGAAGGCGGAGATATGCGCGGATATGGCGACACGGACGAAACCCCGGATCGCGCCGAAGCCGATCATGTGGTGAACACCATCGCGCCGCTCTTCGCCGATTTCGGCAAGCAGCGCGTCACGGCGTGAAAAAATTTTGGACGGGCGGGTTCAGAATTTTCGCGCGCGAGAAGGGAAAATCGGCCGAATATTTTGCGCGATCAGCCGCTTAGATGATTTTCCTGCATTCAGGACAATTTGCTTGACACCGTGACGGTACCCCCGTACAGTTTTGCCAACTCTCGAACTGCGCCCAGAATTGTCATCCCCGCCAAGCGATGCGGAAGCATCGCGCGGAGCCGGGACCGATTCCGCCGTTTGCGCGATGGGTCTCGCTGTGTTCGCCCGGGATGACAGATGAGGTCGAAGGTAGAGGGAAACGAAACAACGGGGGAAATACCCTCCCCCATGACTCGCAGAACAACTACCAGCGCTCGAAACTGGATGCGAACAACCACAACATCTGGTGAAACGCGATCAAACGGAATCGAAAATCGACGTTCAATTCGCGCGAAAACAAACGGCGGGACATTGCTGCCCCGCCGCGCCTTGCAAAATGATCGGCCGGATTACTGCGGCGCTTCCAGAACTTCCGGAGGCCGCCGCGGCGAGATGAGGATCGCTGCGATCAGCGTCAGCAGCAGCGCCACCACGATCACCGCGCCGGTCGGCAGATCGAACGTGTAGGACGCCCAGATTCCGGCGGCATATCCGATCAATCCCGTGAGATACCCCACCACGAGCCGCTTGCCCGGATCGAAGCGGCGCGAAGCAAGCGCAGGGATGATGAGGCTGGTGAACACCAGATAGATGCCCACGAGCTGCACAGATTGCGTCACCATCAATGCGAACAAAATATAGAAGCCCACATTGCCGAGCCTGCTGCGCAATCCGAACCAGACGGCGAGGATCGCGGCATAGAGGATCGCCACCGGGATCAGGTCCTTCCAGCCGACGAACAATATCTGTCCGACCAGAAGGTCCTTCAGATGCTCGCCGCCATGCGGATTGTTGGCGAGGATGAGAAGCTCCACGCAGGCCGCGACGACGAAGAGAACGCCGATCAGCGCCTCCTGCACTTCCGGCCATTTCTTCTCGGTCCAGGTGAGCAGCAACGCGCCGATCAGCGCCGCCCCCACCGCGGCCGCCTGCACGCGCCAGCCTTGCGGCTCGAAACCGAAAGCATCGGCCGCCGTGACGCCAAGTCCCGCCACCTGCGCGATGGCCAGATCGATGAACACGATACCACGCGTCAGCACCTGTTGGCCCAGCGGCACATGCGTCGCCAGCACCAGCAATCCCGCCACGAACGCGGGAAGCAGAATGGAAAACTCAATGCTGCTCATTTCTTCAGGCCCCCAAGCATCAGATGGATGGTGTCTTCGTACAGCGAGAACAAGTCTTTCGCATTGTCCGTGCCGCCCACGGTGAAGGGCAGGGCGATGGCGGGAATGTTCGCCTTGCTGGCGATGAATTCCGACGGCCGGTCGTCTTCATAGGCCGCGCGGATCACGAACTTCACCGGCTGCGCCTGCAGCTTCTGCAGCACTTCGGCAAGATAGCCGCTGGACGGCGGCACGCCGGGCTTGGGCTCCAGCGGCACCACTTCGTGCAGGCCGAGCCAGTTCTCCATGTAGATCCAGGCGTGATGCTGAACGGCGATGGCTGTGCCTTTCAGGGGTGCGGCTTCCGCCGTCCACTTGGCGATGGCGGCCGTCCAGCGCTTCTCGAAATCGGCTTCGCGGCCCTGATAGTACGCAGCGTTGGCGCCATCGAGCTGCGCGAACCGCGCCGCCAAGGCTTTCGCCACTGGCAGCATCATGCGCGGATCGGTCTGGATGTGCGGATTGCCCGCCGCGTGGATGTCCCCTTGCGCACGATCGAGCGCGGTGGGCTGCTCCAGCAGATGCACATAGCGTGTCGCTTCGAACGAGCCGGGCTGGCCGGGCGCGATCTTCGAATTGTTCGACTGCTGGATGATCATCGGCAACCAGCCGATCTCCAGTTCCGCGCCGTCGCACACCGTCACGTCCGCTCCGCGCGCTCTGGCGATCAGGCTCGGACGCGCCTGGATCTGGTGCGGGTCCTGCTGCCCCGTGGTGGCGGTATAGACGTCCACCTTGTCGCCGCCGATTTCGGTGGACAGCGCGCCCCATTCCGGTTCGCAGGCGAAGACGGAAAGATTGGCATAGGCCGGCGTCGCCGCGAGGCCCGAGAGCAAGACGGCTCCGATCAGAAGTTTTCTCATGATGTTTTCTCCTTAGTAGCGATGGGCGCCGTGCGGCCCGTAGATGACGGTGTATTGGAAGAGGATTTCGTTGTTCGGCTTCAGGTCGGTCTGGTCGTAGGTGTATTGCAGCCGCAGACGCCCAAACTCGCTGGTGTCGTATTCCAGCAGCGCCGTGGATGCGCGCGCCGAATGTCCGAAATCGTCCAGCGCGCTCCCCGCCAGCGAAAGCGGAATGTTGCCGCTGTCGAGTTGCGAGTAGCGAAGGCCAAGGCTCCATTGCGGCATGAACTGATAGACGCCTTGCAGGTACCAGCCCGTGCTGTCGCGATGGAACGGCAACAGATCGAAGTCGCCTTTCTGGCGATCCCAGAAGAATTCGCCGACTGCGGTGAAGTTGTTGACCGTCGGATTGCCGCCGGGCGCCCATTTGTAGACCAGGCTTGCGATGCCGAGATCGGTGTCGCCGGTGAAGGTGTCGTCGACCGGCGACAGCGGGTTGTCGGTTTCAAGGCCCGCCGCGCGCGTGTGCAGGTAAGACGCCGCCGCCAGCCAGGATGAGCTTTCGTTGATGTCGTCGCCCGCATGCACGAAGGCGGTGACGGTACCCTGCCCGCCATGCGCCGCGCCGGCCGCCGGATATTCGTCGCCGCGGAACCATTCCGCGCCGAATTCCAGGAAGATGTCGGTCGGCGCCAGCCAGCGCAGCTGCACGCCGTCATCGCCGTATTGCGTGTTCAGGAACGCGCGATAGGGCAGCGCCGCATCGGAGAAGCTCCAGTCATGCGCATGGCGCTCGTTGATGTAGCCGATGCCGGAGAGGAATCGTCCCGCCTTCAGCGTGAAGCCCCACGGCAGATCGGTCGAGCGCACATAGGCCTCTTCCACGTCGGGATGGTTCTCGTTGTCGAAGGAGATATCGAGGAAACCCGCCATCTCCGGATCGATATTCGCCGCGAAGGAGATTTCGGATTCGCCCAGCGAAAATCCGTTCGGAATGAGCTTCGCATCGTCGCCGATGGCGAAGCCCGCGATGCGCTGGTTGTCCGGCTTGCGCGAAGACGCCGAATAGAATCCGTTCAGCACCGCCGCGATGCCGGGGTTGAAGGCGTTGGCGGACGCGGGCGGCGTCGGTGCTTCGGCGGGCAGCGAGTCGATCGGCGGCGGTTCGGCCGGTGGTGCAGCGACTTGCGCGACCTGCTGCTGCGCCGCCCTCGCATCGCTTTGCGCGGCGACGGCTGACTTGCTCGCATTTGCGGCCGCCGTGCGGGCGGCCTTCGCATCGGCTTCGGCCTTCTTCAGCCGCGTTTCCAGGTTCTCGATCTTCGCGCGGTATTCGTGATCGATCTGGTTGAGCTGCTTGCGGATCGCAGCGAGATCGGCGGCATCGTCGGCATAGGCCGGCGATACCAATGCTGCGGCGCTCGCCATAAGGGCCGCGGCAAGACAAGGCTTTTTCATGGATGGACTCCGACGCTGATGAAATTCTGAGAGAAAGTGGAACGGTCACGCGCGCAGGACGCGCACGGTGGCCGCTCGGATGTTCAGAAGATCAGGCGTGGGGTGGTGCGCGGCCTTGCCAGCTGTGCGAAGGCGTTTCGCGCGCGATGACGATATCTACGACAAGCGGAACGATGGCGATCGCTTCGCTGGGAAGCGCGAGTGCCACGGCGGACGGCGAAAGGAATTGCCCGCCATGCAATGCCGCCTGGCAGATCGGGCAATTCGCGGGATCGTTGTTGGCCGGAAGCTTTCTCTTCGACGGAGCCTTCACGATCGAGGGATTTGTGTCGGACTTGGAAATCGCGCTGCCGAAATCCGGCGCGAAATGGATATGGGCCTGCGTGAGCTGCGCCTGCAGAGCGAAGGTGAGCATCGCAAAAACTGCGATCCATCGCCGCCAGCCGCTCTGGCGCGTCATGACGATGGAATGGCTCTGTCGCAGTGCTGTCCCCATGCGCACGGTTTGTATAGAGAAATCTATAGCCCGTCTTTCGCCCCGTCACCCATCAAAATCGCGGGATTTGCGGCGTTTCCGCGCGGCGCTCCTGCCGGTTTACAGATATCGCACCGCACCCATAGTCTCGCCCCATGTCCGCCGGGCGATTCACCGTTCTTGCAGCCAGAGGGATCAGCATCGCGGCGGGGGTTGCGGCTGCGGCTTGGCTGCTGTCGCTCTTTTACATCTATCTGGCATCCGAAGCGGTGATCGAGCGGCGCTACACGCTGCCGTCCTCGCTCATCCATGCCAGCACCGATCCGGAGGCGATCAAGCGCGGCAAGCACTGGATGATCGTGTCGGGCTGTTTCGGTTGCCATGGCGACGATCTCGGCGGGCGGCTGGTTCGCATCAATCCCTATCTGCCTATCTGGAGCGGAGACCTCACCGCGTTTGCCGCGCGCAACACCGATGGCGATCTGGAACGCGCCATCCGCCACGGCCTGACGCCGGATGCCAAGCCGATGTGGGTCATGCCGTCTGACACGTTCGCTTACATGCGCGACAACGATGTCGAGGATGTCATCTCCTATATCCGCGCGCAGCCAGCGCACGATGTTCCGTTGCGCAAGACGCGCTTCGACTGGGCCGCGCGCAAAGCCATCGTGGCCGGCAAGCTGGTTCCAAAATCGCCCAAGGCCGATGAGATCCTGAACCCCGCCGACGAAGGCCCGCGCTATGACGGCGGGCGCTATCTCGCCTCGATTTCCTGCGCGCAGTGTCATGGCGGGGATTTGACGGGGTCGGGTTATGCGCCCGATTTGAACATTGCCGCGAAATACACGCGCACGCAGTTCTTCCAGCTGCTCTATCAGGGCCGTTCGCGCGCGGGGAAATGGATTCCCGTCATGTCGCCTTTGGCGCGCGCGCGGTTCCGCTATTTCCACGACTACGAGGTGAATGCGCTTTACGACTATCTCATCGCGCGCAAGACGCTGGTGCCGTGGACGAAGGAGCAGCGCGCCGAGTTCAATCAGAGCACGGGCGACAAGAAGCTGCCGCCGGACCGGAAGAAATAGAGCCGTTTTTCCTTTGCGCGCCGGCTGTGCTAACCGGTGCGCATGCATCCGCTCATCAAGCTCAGGCCGAAAGAAGGCCGCCGTGTCCGCGCCGGCGCGCCGTGGATATTCTCCAACGAGATCGTCATGGATGCGGCGGCGAAGGCGCTTGCCGCGGGAAGCATCGTCAATGTGCAAGGTGACGATGGCGTTGCGTTCGGTACCGGCTATTTCAACCCGTCCAGCCCGATCGCGGTACGCCTGCTCGATCCAAAGCCGGATGTGAAGATCGACGCGGAGTTCTTCGCGGCCGCCTTGAAGCGCGCTCTGGCGCGGCGCGAAGCGCTGTACGACGCGCCTTATTATCGGCTGGTTCACGCCGAAGGGGACGGCCTGCCGGGGCTTGCCATCGATCGTTTTGCCGATTTGTGCTCGGTGCAGGTGACCACGGCGGGCATGGAAAAGCTCGCGCCGGTCCTTCTCGAGGCGCTGGATGGGGCGATCGCGCCAAAGACAGTCGTGTTGCGCAACGATACGCCCTCGCGTGCGCTGGAAGGCCTCGATTCGTATGTGCGCGCCGCGAAAGGCGACATGCCGGAGCGCATTTCGCTGATCGAAAACGGCGTGCGCTATTTCGCCGACATCGGGAGCGGCCAGAAGACGGGCTGGTATTTCGATCAACGCGACAATCACGCCTTCATGGCGAAGCTCGCCAGGGGACGCACGGTCCTGGATGCTTATTGTTATGCGGGCGGCTTCGGAATTGCGGCGGCAAAGAGCGGCGCGAAAGCGGTGACCGGCATCGACTCGTCGCAAGGCGCGCTCGCACTGGCCGAAGAAGCCGCCGCGGCGAATGGCGCGAAGGCGCGTTTCGTGAAAGCCGATGTGTTCGAACAATTGGAGCGGCTTGCTGCTGCGAACGAAAGATTCGATGTGGTGATCGCCGACCCGCCGCCTTTCGTGAAATCGCGCAAGGATCTGGAGCCGGGCGCAAAAGCCTATCGCAAGCTCGCGCGGCTGGCCGCGTCGGTGGTCGCCCCCAACGGGTTTCTCCTGCTGGCATCCTGCTCGCACAACATCGCGCCGGATCGTTTCGCACTGGAATGCGCCATCGGTATTTCGCGCGCGAACCGCCGCGCCGCGCTGATCCACCAATCCGGCGCGGGCGCGGATCATCCGGTGCACCCGATGCTGCCGGAAACGGCCTATCTCAAGGCGCTGGTTTACGCGCTGGATTAGAGTGCCTAGGGAATCGGATCGCCGCTGCGCGCATTCCAGCCATAATAGATCACGCCAAGTTGCCTGGCGCGGAAACTTGCCACCCCGGTCGGAGCTCTTCCGTCAAGTCAGATGCTGATCTGCGTGCCCAATTCCACGACGCGGTTCGCAGGCAAGCGGTAATAGCGCGCGGGCGAATAGGCGTTCGATGCAAGCCAGGTATAGAGCGCGATACGCCAGGGGCTCAGCACCGGGCGCGACGCCGGCACCAGCATCTCGCGGCCCACGAAGAACGTCGTGCTGTCGGGATCGATCACCAGACCATAAGGCCGCGCCTGCTCGAGGCCCTGGGGCACATCGGGATATTCGAAGAAACCATAATGCAGCTTCACGGCGAAGAAGCCTTTGCCGAGCTTTTCCACTTCGACGCGCTTGGCCTGCGCTACCACCGGTACATCCTCCGCCGCGACGCTCACCAGGATGATGCGCTCATGCAGAAGATGATAATGCTTGAGGCTGTGGAGCATCGAGCCGGGCGTCAGATCGGTCCGCGGCGTCAGATAAACCGCGGTGCCGGAAACGCGCTGCGCATGCTTGTCGGCACGTTCGAGAAACAGCGACATCGGCATCGCGCCGTCGCGCAGCCGGTCCAGATGCAATCGGCGTCCCACGCGCCATGTGTCCATCAGAACGAAGACGGCGGCAGCGACGGCGAGCGGCAGCCAGCCGCCTTGAATCACCTTGAGCGTGTTGGCGGACAAGAAGGTCAGGTCGATCAGGCCCAGGAGGCCGAACAGTGCGATGACCACGGGCAGATTCCAGCGCCAGCTGCGCAAGGCCACGACGGCGACGAGGAATGTCGAGATCACCATCACGCCGGTCACCGCGATGCCATAGGCCGACGCCAGCGCGTCGGATGACTTGAAGATCAGCACGATCAGCACCACGCCGATGCCCAGCATCGCGTTGATGCGCGGCACATAGATCTGTCCCTGTTCGGTGGCCGAGGTGTGCCGCACTTCCATGCGCGGCAATTGCCCGAGCTGCACCGCTTGTTGCGTGATGGAGAACACGCCGGAGATCACCGCCTGCGATGCGATGATGGTGGCAACGGTCGCCAGCGCCACCAGCGGATAATGCGCCCAGTGCGGCGCCAGCGAATAGAACAGGAAGTTCACCGACTGCGGGCTCACCAGCAGCATCGCCCCCTGTCCGAAATAGTTCAGCAGCAGCGCAGGCAGGGTGATGAACAGCCATGCGTTACGGATGGGGCCGCGCCCGAAATGGCCCATGTCGGCGTAAAGCGCTTCGCATCCGGTGACGGCGAGCACGACGGAGCCGAGGCCCGCAAAAGCGATCCACGGTTCGTGCCGGAACAGCGCGACGGCATATTCCGGATTTACGGCGGCCAGGATTTGCGGGGCCTTGAGGATGGCGTTCACGCCCAGGAACGCCAGCACGATGAACCAGACGATCATCACCGGCCCAAACAGGGCGCCGATCTTTTCGGTGCCGTGGCGTTGGATGACGAACAGGCCGACAAGGATGATCAGGGACAGCGGCATCACCCATTCGGCGAACGCCGGGCTTTCCGCGCCGATGCCTTCCACCGCGGACAAAACCGAGATCGCCGGTGTCAGCATGCCGTCGCCGTAGAACAGCGCGAGGCCGAGCAGCGCCACCAAACCGATGGAGGTTTTCACGCGGCGGCTCAGCCCGGTGACGCGATGGGCAAGGGCTGCGAGGGCGAGAACGCCGCCTTCGCCATCATTGTCGGCGCGCATGATGAGGACGACATATTTGACCGTCACCACGATCAGGAGCGCCCAGAAGATCAGGCACAGCACGCCCATCACGGCCAGCATGTTGGGTGAGGCGCCGCCGGCGGACAGCGCAGATTGCTTCATCGCGTAGAGCGGGCTCGTGCCGATGTCACCGAACACCACGCCCAGCGCGCCGATCGTGAGGCCGATCTGGCGGCGCGTTGAAGCTGGTGCGCCATGCGCGTAGGCTGCGGACGACATCGGGGCCTCTAGATGGTTGTCTGCGTTCCCAGCTCAACCACGCGGTTGGGCGGCAGATGATAGAACCGCGCCGGCGACAATGCCGACGCCGCGAGACGCATGTAAAGCCATGTGCGCCAGCGGCCGAGCGCGGAATGCTCCGCCGGCACCAGCGTTTCGTGGCCGATGAAGAAGGTGGCGGTGTCCACGTCGATGGCGAGGCCGAAGGGCCGCGCATCTTCCAGCGCACGCGGCACGTCCGGCGTCTCGAAGAAGCCGTGGCGGATATTCACGTTGTAGAACCCCTTGCCGAGCTTAGTGACTTCGATGCGCTTGGCGGCGGGCACGATCGGCGTGTCGTCGACCAGGACATGCGCCAGGATCACGCGCTCGTGCAGAACCTTGTTGTGCTTGAGGTTGTGCAGCAACGCACCGGGAACGACATCGTCGCGTGCCGACAGGAAGATGGACGTGCCCGCGACGCGCACCGGGGTCTTGTCGGCGCGTTCGAGGAAGAGATCGAGCGGCATGGACTCGCTGCGGATCTTCTCCATGTGCGCGCGCCGTCCGCTGCGCCACACTTCCATAAGGACGAACACCGCCGCTGCCACGAAGAGCGGCAGCCAGCCGCCTTCTGGAATCTTGAGCATGTTCGCGCCCAGGAAGAGGAAGTCGATGATCGCCAGCAATCCGAACAGCCCGATCACCGCGGCGATCTTCCAGCGCCACTGCTTCGCGGCCACCAGCGAGACGTTCATGGTGTCGATCACCATCACGCCGGTGACGGCGATGCCGTAAGCCGACGCCAATGCGGCGGAGCTTTTGAAGATCAGGACGATCAGCACCACGCCGATGCACAGCACCGCGTTCATGCGCGGCACGAAAATCTGCCCGTAATCGGTCGCCGATGTGTGGCGGATCTCCATGCGCGGCAACTGGCCGAGCTGCACCGCCTGCTGGGTGATGGAGAACACGCCGGAGATGACGGCCTGCGACGCGATCACCGACGCGATGGCGGACAGGATCACCATCGGATAATGCGCCCAATGTGGCACGACGGAGAAGAAGGCGATCCCCGCCAGATGCGGGTCGCGCAGGATCGCGGCGGCCTGCCCGAAATATTCCAGCAGCAGTGCCGGCAGCGCCACGAAGAACCATGCCTTTCGGATGGGCGCTTTGCCGAAATGGCCCATATCCGCATAGAGCGCTTCGCATCCGGTGACAGCCAGAACCACGGCGCCGAGCGAAACGAAGGCGTGCCACGGCTCTTCAACGAAGATGCGGATCGCATACCAGGGATTGATCGCGATCAGTACCTGCGGTGTCTGAACGAGGGATACAGCGCCCAGCAGCGCCAACACGGCGAACCACAGCACCATGAACGGTCCAAACAACACGCCGATCTTGGCCGTGCCGCGACTCTGCATCGCGAACAAGGCGATGAGAATTATGAGCGTCAACGGAAGTACCAGCGGCTCGAATACGCGGCTGCCGATTCCCAGACCTTCGACCGCCGACAGCACCGAGATCGCTGGCGTCAGCATGCCATCGCCGAAGAACAGCGCGAGGCCCAGCACCGCGCCGATGCCGATGGCCATCTTCACGCCGCGCCCGATACCCGATGAGCGGTGCGCCAGCGATGCGAGCGCGAGCGTGCCGCCTTCGCCGTCATTGTCGGCGCGCATGATGAGAATGACGTATTTCAGCGTCACGACGATGAAGAGCGCCCAGATGATGAGCGACAGCGCACCGATGGTGTCGTCGTGCTGCGGGAAGCGTCCGCCCGTCGCCAGCACGGTTTCGCGCATCGCATAAAGCGGGCTCGTGCCGATGTCGCCGAACACGACGCCGAGCGCGCCCAGCATCAGCATCCAGTTTCGTCCGCGCCCTTCCGGCAACGCCACATGCGCGGTCGGCGCGCGGGGCACGTCGTCTTCCAACGCGTCGGACAACAGAGGCCGGGGATCGTTCACGGGATTTCGAGAAGTTGGTTCATCCACCGGACAACGCTCTTGCGGCGCGAATGCGCAGTTTCAGCACCAGGAATCTACGGTTGCGCGACAGCCGCGCTCCGCTCAAGGGCGCGGACCATACCCCCGCGTGCCCCAAAGGCAACCGGGTGGGGCAGAATGGCGCGAGAATGCAGCCAAGCCTCTGATTCGACGGAGAAATATATCAGGAGTTGTCGGCGACCAGCGGGTTGTCGCGGCTCGGTCCGATGAAGCCCTGCACCAGATAGATGCGCACGCCCCAGGCGCCGGTGCGCTCGTTGTAGACTTTCACCTGGCTCCAGTCGTTGTCAGGGCTCACATCCACCACCGGATCGTTGGTGAAGATCGCACCGTCGTTGAGCCAGTTGGCATGGTCGACGCGGATCTCGCGACTCGACACCATGGCGGTCACCACGGCGACATGGCTGTGGCGCGGGCCCGCGTAACCGGTGAGCACGAGGACCGATCCCAGTTGCGGGACTTCGCTGCGTGCGTAAAGCCCGGTCGCCTTGTCCCACCATTCGGCGGCATCGCCGTAGATCTTCACCTGCGAGTGCGCGCGCACATAAGGCACGCACTGCAACGGCACCTGCGTGGGTTGCTGCTCCGCGCTGCTCCATCCGGAAGAGCGATCGGAGGAATCGTAGTCGGGTGCGCTCGCGCATGCTGCCGTCAGCAGGCAAAAAGCGGTCGCCACCGCGAGCCGGATCTGAGACCCCACCATCACAAAGCCCCTTCGTGCCGCTCAAGCTGGCGGCGACCGTGAAAGGCATCCTACGCCGCGCATTTCAAAGCGGCGTAAGACAATTCCGTAAGATTTGATCAATTCAAGTTAAGAGCGATTTCTTAACTGTCTGTTAACGCTGGTAATTACTCGCCCGGGCCGGGATCGCTCGCTGGCAACCGCGCCATGGTTCCCTGCCAGCCCATGCCGCCGATGAGAAGAAGTCCTGCAGCGGCAATGATGAAGAAAGGAAGACTCCATGCCTGCTCGGTCAAGGCGAAAACCGGAAGCGAGATGCCGGTGATGAGTTCGGGGCTCCCGCGCCAGCCGCCCACGATCACGGCGCCCGATTTGGGCGTGCGCGCGAAATCCATGGGCTTGCCGGCCATCGCTTCGTAGGTCGCGCGCGCGTTGGAGAGCACCAGCCCGCTCGGGAAAATCATGGCGAGCAAAAGCGACGCCAGGAAATAAGGTTCGCGGTCGCGGCCCAGCATCTGCTGGCCGAGGCGGAGATAGAAAAGACTCGTCGAGATGCCCAGCGCGGTGACGATGAGGCCCAGCGTCGCCACGCTGTCCAGATAGACGACATCCATATACATGAGAATAAGGCTGATCACGGCGCTGCCGCCCGCGAGCAGATAAAAGCCGAACTGGCACATCTGCAGCGTCATCGCCGTCTTCATCCACACCGGATGATCGCTTGACCAGATCATCGGCAGAAGCTTGCGCGCGCATTGCGCATGGCCTTTTGTCCAGCGCGCCTGTTGCGCGCGCCACGCCGCTGCGGTCTCCGGCAATTCGCCGGGCACTTCGAGACCGTGCACGAACGCCATGCGATAACCTTTGAGCGCGCAGCGCATGGAAAGATC
>Ga0153956_1002689_pt1 | contig 12581 bp, 14 predicted proteins | sample TSFL040MetaG_FD_104704 | JGI IMG/M metagenome (GOLD analysis project Ga0153956, IMG submission 104704) | Attine ant fungus gardens microbial communities from Florida, USA - TSFL040 MetaG | ecosystem: Host-associated > Fungi > Mycelium > Unclassified | place: USA: Florida, Wekiwa Springs... | reverse complement strand
CCAAGCAGGTGATCGTGGTGGATTCGGTGCCGGTGACGGCGCTGGGCAAGCCGGACAAGAAGGCCGTGCGGGCGCAGTTCTGGGCGGGCGCCGACCGTGCCATCGGGTGAATCACATTTGCTGCCATATATTTGCGTTCATTCCGGCGATGCCGCAACGCTGTAGGGCGTGAGTGGCGCTACCGCTGGACAAGACCCCATCCATCGCGATGACGGGCTGACTCTCGAGCTGGACGGCGCCATCGAACTGCCCACGGCGTCATTGCCGACCCGGATGGCCGGCGGTGCGCTGCTCGCGGCCGCGGTGGTGCTGATCGCCCTGAACCTGCGACCGTCGGTGACGGCTGTCGCCCCGCTGCTCGGCGAGATGCGCGGCGCGCTGGGTACTTCGTCGGTCTGGGCCGGTGTGCTCACCACGCTGCCGGTGTTGTGCTTCGCCGGTGCCGGCTTCTCGGCGCCCTGGTTGGCCAAACGACTCGGCCTGGGCCGCGCCGTCTCGCTGGCGATGCTGGTGCTGGCCGCCGGACTTGCGGTGCGCCCATACGGCGGTGGCTATCTGATGCTCGGTGCGACGTTGATCGCGTCGTCGGGAATCGCACTGGCCAATGTGCTGATCCCGGTGGTGATCAAGAGTTCGTTCCCGGCCCGGGTGGGGCTGCTGACCGGTGTCTACACCAGTGCGCTGCAGGCCGGCGGCGCACTGGGCGCCGCGGTCACCCCGGCGATCGAGCATCCCCTGGCCGGTTGGCGCCCGGCGTTGGCGGTATGGGCGGCCCTGGCCGCGCTGGCGCTGCTGTGGTGGATTCCCGCGGCCCGGCGGCACCGTGGCGACTGGGTCTCCGGCGCTGCCCCGGACTCGCGCCGACGCTCGCTGCTGCACAACCGGCTGGCCTGGATCGTCACTCTCTACATGGGCAGTCAATCGCTGTTGGCGTACATCATGATGGGTTGGCTGCCACAGATATTCATCGACAACGGTGTCGACAAGACCACCGCAGGCATGCTCTCCGGGGTGATGTCATTGGTCGGGGTTCCCGTGGCGTTGATCATCTCGCCGCTGGCCGCCCGCAGTACCAACCAGAGCTGGTGGAATGCGGCGCTCGGTGTGCTGGGCGTGTCCGGCACCATCGGTTTGATGGTCGCGCCGACCGCGGCCCCGGTGCTGTGGAGCACCCTGATCGGCATCGGTATGAGCGCCTTCTCGCTGGCGCTGACCGTGATCGCGCTGCGGGCCCGCAATGCCGAGGACACGGCCCAACTGTCCGGTATGGCACAGGGTTTCGGCTATCTGCTGGCCAGCACCGGACCCTTCATGTTCGGCCTGCTGCACGATCTGTCCGGCGGCTGGAACGTGCCGTTCGTGTTGTTCTTCACGGTGTACGGCGTGCAGATCGTCGCCGGGGCCGTCGCGGGCCGCAATCGGTACGTCTAACGGGTGCCGCGGTGTTCCGGCCGAACCCGATCACAGGTGCGGCGCCTGCTTGATCTTGCTGTCCGGGGTGCCGGCGGTCTGACAGTAGGCCTGTACCGCGATCCGGGTGCCGGTGATCTCCAGATTGCTTGCCTCCCTGTCTCTTTCGTCCTTGATCAGCTTGCCGACAGCGGCTCGCTGCGCCGACTCGTCGGCCTTCAGGAAGTTCGAGCAGGTGGTGTCGCCACCGGTATAGGCCGGCGAGCACCCGACCAACAGCGCACCGGAACCCAGCAGCGCACCCAACACCCCAGCCGTCACCGATCGTCGCATCGCTAAAGTCAAACACGTGAGCCAAGACAACCCGTTTGATCCGTCGGTATGGCGGCCCGTCACCGAACTCGGTGAGCTGACCGACATCACCTATCACCGGCATGTCGTGGACGGCACCCCCAAACCGACGGTCCGCATCGCCTTCGACCGCCCCGAGGTACGCAACGCCTTCCGGCCGCACACCGTCGACGAGCTCTACCGCGCACTCGATCACGCGCGGATGAGCCCCGACGTCGGCGTCATCCTGTTGACGGGCAACGGCCCGGCCGAGAAGGACGGCGGCTGGGCCTTCTGCTCGGGCGGCGATCAGCGTATCCGCGGACGCGCCGGATACCAGTACGCCAGCGGCGAGACCGCCGACACCGTCGACCCCGCCCGCGCCGGACGACTACACATCCTGGAGGTCCAACGGCTCATCCGGTTCATGCCCAAGCCGGTGATCTGCCTGGTCAACGGCTGGGCCGCCGGCGGCGGGCACAGCCTGCACGTGGTGTGCGACCTGACCCTGGCCAGCCGTGAGCACGCCCGGTTCAAGCAGACCGACGCCGATGTCGGCAGTTTCGACGGTGGTTACGGTAGCGCCTACCTGGCCCGGCAGGCCGGGCAGAAATTCGCCCGCGAGATCTTCTTCCTGGGTCGCCCGTATACCGCCGAGCAGATGCACGCGATGGGCGCGGTCAACGAAGTCGTCGACCACAAGGACCTGGAAACCGTTGCGCTGCAATGGGCCGACGAGATCAACGGCAAATCACCGCAGGCCATCCGGATGCTCAAATTCGCGTTCAACCTGCTCGATGACGGACTGGTCGGCCAGCAGATTTTCGCCGGTGAAGCCACCCGGCTGGCCTATATGACCGACGAGGCCGTGGAGGGCCGCGATTCGTTCCTGGAGAAGCGCGACCCGGACTGGAGCCAGTTCCCCCGTTACTTCTGAGCCATACCCGGACCCGCGTTCAGCGGCCCGGTGGCCTGCCGAAGCCCGCGGCGCCGAACACCGGACGGTTGGCGACACTGGTCACTTCCTTGATGAATTCGGTTGCCAGGTCGGCCTGGGGCGATCCCTTCACCAACGCCGCCGAGCAGATCGACTCGGCCCTGGCCGCCTCCGGGAAGTCGACCCAGCTGATCTTCGAATCGGCCATCAGCGCATCGGAGAAGAACACCAACCCGACGTCGACGGTCCCCGAGATGACGTCGCGTATCACGTTCTCGGGGCTGATCTCCTGGGTCACCGGCCGCAGCGTCACACCGGTTTGTTGTTCGATCCGGCGCACCGATCCGGCGCAGGTCAATTGCGCCGCGCATTCGGCCATCCGGATACCGGGCCGGGCCAGGTCGTCGAAATCGGACAGCCGCGCCGGATTACCCGGCCGGGTGACCATCACCAGTCGATTGGAGGCAAACGGCACCGGCGGCCCCTGGATCAGCCCGGTGGCGACCAGCCGATCCATCTGATCGGGCTCACTGGCGATGAAGACATCGGCGCCGGCGCCCGACGTCAGTTCGGTGGCCAGGTCGGCGGTCGGCGCGAAGATGTATTCGACCGAGGCGTGCGGGTTGTCGTGCTGGAACTGTTTGCCGATCTGGGTGAGGCTGCGGATCATCGAGGACGTCGCGTACACGGTGATGATGGTCGACGGTTCGGCCGGCGTGTGGCAGCCGACAAGCAGCACCGCACTCGCGACCACAGCCGCCAGCAACCGTCCGAATCGACCAGCCATCGATGTCAAACAGTACCGATGCCGTGCCCGCTGGGGACCGATCAAGCCCGACAGATCGACATATGCCATGAGTGAGCTGTGGATCCGCTTGCTCCGGGCACAACTGTCGGCATCAGGCTGCACACTGTGTGGTGATGATTGCCGGGTCCAGTTTCCGTATCGGCCGATGGGTGCTGTTGGTCGAAGGCATCATCGTGGGCGTATTCGGTGGCGCGGGCCTGGCCTGGTCGATGGCCAATCCGCAATACGGCGACGAGGGCACTCCGATCCTGTGGTTGCGGGTGACCCCGATCCACTGCGGACTGATGCTCGGTATCGGTGCCCTGACCATCTTCGCCGCACTGGGCCGCGTGGCCGTGATGTTCAGCCGCATCGCGTTGATCGGCTGGTTGGTGCTGACCGGTGTGTGCGCAGCGGCCACCGCCCGCAGTGCCCCGGGGCCGCTGGGGTTCGATACCCGCGACGTCGTGCTCTACGGTGTCCTGGCGCTCTACAACCTGGCCCTGGTTCTGTGGTTCACCATCGGCCTTCGCCGGGACCGACGGATCGCCGCGGCACCTCAGGAGATCGCCACGCCGCCGCGCGAGCCACGCCGTCGTCGACCCGATACGGTGATCAGCCACTGAGAGCCCCTGCGCGGCGGTCGCCACCGAGAGCCCCTGCGCGGCGGTCGCCGCGGTGCCCTGCTAGCCTCCCGGCGTGAGCGAGCCGGGCTATTCCGACAGCGAACGCACGGCCATCTATCGGGTGATGGCCGAGCGTCGCGATATGCGCCATTTCGTGCCGAATTCCCATGTGCCCGAGAATGTTCTGCGCCGAATCCTGGAGGCCGCACACCAGGCGCCGAGCGTCGGGCTGATGCAGCCGTGGCGGTTCGTGCGCATCACCGAGTCGGCCACCCGCGACGCCATCAAGGAACTCGTCGACGCCGAGCGTCTACACACCGCCGAGGCACTGGGGCCGCGCGAGGCCGAGTTCCTGGCGCTGAAGGTCGAGGGCATCGGCGACTGCGCCGAGCTGCTGGTGGTGGCGCTCGGCGAGCACCGCGAGAAGCACATCTTCGGCCGCCGCACGATGCCCCATATGGATCTGGCGTCGGTGTCCTGTGCCATCCAGAACATGTGGCTGGCCGCGCGGGCGGAAGGCCTTGGTATGGGCTGGGTTTCGCTGTTCGAACCCACCGACCTGGCCGCTCTGCTGCGGCTGCCCGACGGCGCGGACCCGATCGCGATCCTGTGTCTGGGTCCGGTACCGGAATTCCCGGACCGTCCCGAGTTGGAGATCGTCGGCTGGACCACGGCACGTCCCCTCGACGAGCTGGTCTACACCGATACCTGGCCGACCATCTGACACCGCTTCCCTAAGCTCAAGTCCATGAGTAAGAGCCCCCTGCGCCGTGTCGCAGACAGCCTGATCCTGGCCACCATGCGGCCCCCGTTGATCGAACGACTGCCCGGTCGCGGCGAGGTGGAGTTGGCCGGCAAGCGCATCTTGCTCACCGGCGCCTCGTCGGGCATCGGTGAGGCGGCCGCCGCCAAGTTCGCCGAACTGGGCGCCACCGTGGTGCTCACGGCCCGGCGCGCCGACCTGCTGGAAACCGTCGCCGCCCGGATCAATGTCACCGGTGGCGCCGCGATCGCCCGGCCCTGCGATCTGTCCGATCTGGACGCCGTCGACCAATTGGCCGCCGACGTCGAGGCGGACCTCGGCGGTATCGACATCCTGATCAACAACGCGGGCCGGTCGATCCGCCGCCCGCTGGCCGAATCCCTGGAGCGCTGGCACGACGTCGAGCGCACCATGATGCTGAACTACTATTCGCCGCTGCGGTTGATCCGCGGTCTGGCCCCCGGGATGTTGGAACGCGGCGACGGCCACATCATCAACGTGTCGACCTGGACCGTGATGAACGAATCCTCGCCGCTGTTCGCGGCATACAACGCCTCCAAGTCGGCACTGACCTCGGTGAGCCGGATCATCGAAACCGAGTGGGGCACCAAGGGTGTGCACTCGTCGACACTGTTCTACCCGCTGGTGAAGACGCCGATGATCGCCCCGACCCGGGCCTATGACGGACTGCCGGGACTGACCGCCGATGAGGCCGCCGACTGGATGATCACCGCGGCGCGGACCCGGCCGATGCGGATCGCGCCGCGGATGGCGATCGCCGCGCACGCGCTGAACAGTTTCGTGCCCAATGCGGTCGACGCGATGATGAAACGTCAACGGGAACACTAGATTCACCGGCATGGAGATCCTGGCCAGCCGCATGCTGATCCGGCCCGCCGACTATCAACGGTCGTTGAGCTTCTACCGCGACGGGCTCGGGCTGGCGATCGCCCGCGAGTACGGGGCGGGCACGGTGTTCTACGCCGGGCAGTCGCTGATCGAGCTGGCCGGGCATGGCAGAGGCGCCGAATCGTCGGGCACCTTTCCCGGTGCGCTGTGGCTCCAGGTCCGTGACGTGCGGGCCACCCAGGCCGAGCTGACCGGCCGAGGTGTGCCGATTTCGCGTGCGGCCCAACAGGAACCGTGGGGTCTGCACGAGATGCATGTGGTCGACCCGGATGGCGTCGTGCTCATCTTCGTTCAGATCCCCGACGATCACCCCTTACGCAAAGACGCCCGGAGCCTGTAGCTCCGGGCGTCTCTGGATTACCGCTGCGGGATCAGGCGAGCGGCCAGCCGACCAGCGCCAGTCGCGCCGAGACCTGCTGGATCTCCTCGGTGCTGGGAGCCTTGGCCGTGACCTGCTCGATCGCGTCGTGGATCTCGGACTCGGTGACCGGGATGTCTCCGTCGTTGGACTGCAGGATGGTGCGAGCCACCTCGACCACCTCGTCCTCACTCAGCGAGCGCTTCAGCAGCGCCAGCACCGGATACAGGTCCTTGGGCGGTACACCGTCCGGGTATCCGGCGCGCAGCCAGCTCAGGATGTTCTGGAAGATCGCGGCGGTGTTGTTGGGCGCAGGCACGACGATCGGGTCGTTCATCACTTCAGACCCAGCGGCTCGAAGATGTGCACACCGGTGTGGTGTGCGATGACATCTTTGGTGATCCACAGGACGGCCAACAGCACGATGGCGCCGACCAGGACGAACAGCAGCAGACCGAGGAACTTCAGGATCGGGTTGGGTGCGTATGTGGCGCCGTCGTCACCGACACCGCCGGCACCGGTCGAGTAGGCGACCAGACCCGCAGCGAACACCGCCGGCAGACCGGCACCGAAGATGAGGCCCACGATCAGAACTTTGAAGACTGCTTCCAAATATTGCATCGAACTAGTCCTTATTCTTCGCTGGAGATTCTTCGATACCGGCGTCAGACCGACGCGGTGTCGTTGGCGCCCTTGGCGGCAGCGCGCACATCGGCCGGAACGGTCGAATTGGTCGACTCATCCCAATCGGCGTTGACGTTGTTGTGGTCGATCTTCTGCTGCTGGGCCCGGTAGTACATGAAGCCGGACAGCGCGACCAGGATCGCGAAGATCACGATGTCGCCGACCAGCGCGGAGCTGACGTTGGCAATGCCGTGGGCGACCAGGAAGGACAGCGCACCGACCAGGCCGGCGGCGGGCAGGGTGATCAGCCACGCGGCGGCCATCCGGCCGGCAACCTTCCAGCGGACCTCGCCACCGGGCTTGCCGACACCACTACCGAGGATCGAGCCGGTGGCCACGTGCGTGGTCGACAGTGCCATACCCGCGACGCTGGAGGTCAGGATGACCGCGGCCGATGCGGACTCGGCGGAGAAGCCCTGCGGCGACTCGATCTCGACCAGACCCTTGCCCAGGGTGCGGATGACACGCCAGCCACCGATGTAGGTGCCGGCACCGATGGCCAGGGCGCAGCTGGCGATGATCCAGAACGGCAGGCCGTCCTTCTTCACGTCGCCGGTCAGATGACCGGTGCTGATCAGCGCCAGCGCGATGACACCCATGGTCTTCTGCGCGTCACCGGTGCCATGCGCCAGGGACAGCAGCGAGGCGGTGGCGATCTGTCCCCAGCGGAAGCCCTCTTCACGACGCTTGCGGACAACGCCCTTGGTGATCCGGTAGACCAACCAGGTGCCGCACATGGCGATCACACCGGCGATGAACGGCGAGGCGACCGCGGGGATCAGAACCTTGCTGGTCAAGCCGTCCCAGTTCACCCCGGCGAAGCCGGCGGCGGCGATACCCGAACCGATCAGACCGCCGAACAATGCGTGCGAGGAGCTCGACGGGATGCCGAACAGCCAGGTCAGCAGGTTCCACAGGATGCCGCCGATGAGGCCGGCGAAGATCACGGTCAGCGCGACCGAGGCATCCAGTTTGAGGTGACCGGTCTTGGGGTCCTGAATTTTCAGGACGTTGGTGGCGACGGTGACCGCCACGTTGACCGAAAGGAAAGCACCGACGAGGTTCAAGATGCCCGACAGCGCGACGGCCGCCTTCGGCTTGAGTGCCCCAGTGGCGATGGAGGTGGCCATCGCGTTTCCGGTGTCGTGGAATCCGTTTGTGAAGTCAAATGCCAGGGCCGTGGCAACCAGCAGCGCCAGGATGACTATCTCTGCACTCATGCGGCTCATTCTTCTGTAATCGCGCGGATTTTTACCAGTTACGGAAGACCCAAATTTCGAACGCGACCTGGGCTTTTACTGTGAATTTTGAGGTGTTCATTTAGTGTTCATCTGGCGGCCCAGCGGATTTCGCGCGCGCACGAGCCTGCGGCCAGCGACAGGACTACCGTTGCCATAGGTTGGTCGCAATCACGGCCGCAATCGGCGCGTGTCGGCACACGCATTGGTACGGTCGGTGCCGATCTACCGGCTCTCGAACATATCTGGAGGTGACGCCATGAATGCTTTCTTGACCAAGATCGTGGCGTGGCTGCAGGCGGGGTATCCCGACGGCATCCCGGCCACCGATCGGGTTCCGCTGATGGCGCTGCTCGCCCGTCGACTGACCAATGACGAAGTCAAGACGGTGGCGCGCGCCCTGATGGGCCGCGGCGAGTTCGACCATATCGACATCGGTGTGCTGATCACCGAGATCACCGACGAACTCCCCCGCGACGAAGATATCGAGCGGATTCGCGCCCGGCTGGCCGCCAAGGGCTGGCCGCTGGATGATCCGCGCGACGCCGGCGCCGAGGGGTCGGCATAGCCGTCCTGCGCGCCGTCGAGGTGGGCCCGGGCCCCGCGGCTTTGAGCCTGTTGCCCGAGTTGGAGCGCGCACTGTCGAATCAGGCTGCGCTGCTACCGGTTCCGGCCGACGACCCCCGCCAGTCGGCGTTGTTGACGCAAACCCTGCGCGCCGGCGCTCCGATCGACGATGCCATCGCCGCGGTGGTCAGCACCTCGGGCAGCACCGGCAGACCCAAGGGCGCGATGTTGACCGCGGCGGCGCTGACCGCCGGCGCGCACGCGACCCACGCGCGCCTCGGCGGGCCCGGGCACTGGCTACTGGCACTGCCCGCCTATCACATCGCCGGCCTACAGGTGCTGATCCGCAGTGTCTGCGCGGGTACCACCGCGGCAGCCCTGTCCCCCGGATTCGACGGCGCCGAATTCTCTTCCGCGGTGGCCGCTTTGGGGCCCGGGCGGCGCTACACCTCGCTGGTGGCGGTGCAGTTGGCCAAGGCACTGGCCGATCCGGTGGCCACCGCGGCGCTGGCCGAACTGGATGCCGTGCTGATCGGTGGCGGCCCGATGCCCGCCGGTCTGAACGAAAGCGCTGCGGCCGCAGGGATTTTCGTGGTCCGCACCTACGGAATGAGCGAGACCGCCGGCGGCTGTGTATACGACGGCGTCCCGCTCGACGGTGTGCAGCTGCGGATCGGGGACGACGGCCGGATCGCCCTTGGCGGTCCGACGGTGGCCGCCGGTTATCGCAACCCGGTGTCGCCGTCGCCGTTTTGCGATGGCTGGTTCACCACCGATGATCTTGGCGTGGTTGATGATTCGGGATCACTTCGGGTGCTGGGCCGGGTCGATGACGCCATCGCGACCGGCGGGCTCAAGGTGCTGCCCACACTGGTGGAATCGGCACTGGCCGGCCACCCGACCATCGCGGAATGCGCGGTATTCGGCCTGCCCGATCAACGATTGGGCCAGCGGGTTGTCGCCGCACTGGTCTTGCGGCCCGGCGCCGGCGCGCCGAGTGTCGCCGAACTGCGCACCCACATCGCGCTCACCCTGCCCGCCACCGCGGCTCCCCGCGAGTTGCACGTACTGGCCGAGCTGCCGCGCCTCGGTATCGGCAAGATCGATCGAAAAGCGTTGGTGGCCCGATTCGGTGACTGATGGCACACCGGAGGTGGTGTCGTGATGCCAACCACAGCATTTGTCGTTGATTCGGTGAGCCGCCCGACTCTCTGGGACCCTGATCAGGTACCGGAGAGTTGGAGTTCGCATGTCAGCCCGCCATTCCAAAGACAATCGCCCTGACCGGGGACGCGCAGTAGCCGCACTGACCTGGTTGGGCGGTGGAACCGCCGACGACCCGGAGGGACGTTCCACCACCTCGTTGATCGGCGCCCTGGTCCTGCTCGGCGGCCTGGTCGCCTGGTCGGCCGCCGCCGGGGCCACCGTGGCCGCCACGGGTTGGCCCCTGGCCGTTGCTCTTTCCGCGGCGCTGGTGTTCGCCGTGCTGGTCCTCGCCGGTACCCGAACCACCGTCGCCACCGGCCGTGGGTTGCCGACCCGGGTGGCCGTGGGTGTCGCCATCGGTCTGTTGGTCGGCGAACTGGCCGCGATGGCCCTGTTCGGCACGTCCGTCACCGAACGTCTGCAGCGCGAGGCCTCATCAGAAGCCTCAACCCTCCCGGCCGTCGTGTCGGCCACCACCGATCTCGACGCCCGGCGGGCCACCCGCCACGACCTGGACACCGCCGTCGAGACGGCCCGGCAGCGACGCGATACCGCGCAGTTGGTGGCCCGCTGCGAATACCAACCCGCACCGTCGTGCCCCGAACAGGACATCACCGGGGTGGCCGGGGACGGACAGATCACCCAGAACGCCCAGGATGTGCTGCAGCGCAGCCAAGATGAGCTGGACTCAGCGTTAGCCGCTCGAGATCAGCGGTCCGCGGCACTGGACGCCCGGATCACCGACGCCGAACGTGCCGTGCGCGCGGCCCAGCAGGGCGCGATCACCGGAGCCGACCGCGGTTTCGGGGCCCGATGGGTGGCGATGAACCGGTATGCGGTCACCACACCGATCGCGATGGCGCTGCGGGTGCTGGTCAGCGCCAGCTGCATCCTGTTGTATCTGTTGCCGTTGCTGTTGCACACCCGCCAGGACCGGACAGTGCGCGAACGCCACGACCAGTCCCGGTTGCGTGCGGAGTTGGAGGCCGAGACAGCGATCGCGGTCAAACGTGCCGAGATGCGTGCCGCCGCCGAAATGTTGCAGGCCGAACATCAATTGGCCAATATGCGGCTGGCACTGGAGGCCGAGACCGCCATCAATCGTGAATACCACCGGCAGCGGGTGGCCGATGCACAGGCCGCCGAAACCCCGGTGCCGCCCATCGAGACGGCCACCGAGCCGCCCGCGCTGCCGGCACCCGCGGCTCCCCCGGCTATGACCATGCCCACGTCCGACAATCTGCCGGCCGTCACGAACAAGAATTCCTCGCCGATCCCGGCACTGCCCGATATCGCCGGCGCCGCAGTGCGTTTCCTGCGGCCGCTGGTTCCACCGGTGATCACCCAGGTGGTGGAGAACTCGACTCAGCAGATACGTTCGGCGCAAAAGGTTTTCGAGGAATTCGAGGAATTCACCTTCTCATTCCGTCGCACCACCCGGGTGACCGTGCAGGACAACGAACAACATTCGGCCGCCCCGGCCGTCACCGGCCGGACCGGTTCCGGGCCCACAATCATCGAGGCCGCCGATGTCACGATGCTGGATCCCCGGGAGTCCTCAGCCGACCCGCATCAGCTGGAAGCGGGCCGGCGCGCCATCGAGGGCTGAGTCAGTTCGGCAGCGAATTACTCAGGCGTTCAACCGAAATCAGGTAGTCCTCGATGAAGTCACGGACCACTTCGCGGGCCGGCTTGCTCTTGTTCATCAGACCGACGCCCTGCCCGACGAAGTAGGTGGCCAGTTGCTGGGCACCCTCATGCCCTTGGGCGGCCAGCCGGTCGATGCGGCGCAGCACCGGCTCGGAGAGCATGTTCTGCAGCGGCAACGGCAGCGGCTTGCGCCCGGTCTCGTTCGGCGCCCAGGCCTCGGTCCAGTCTGATTTCAGTTGGCGCGACGGCTTTCCGGTGCGGCCCGCCGACCGTACGGTGTCCCGTGAGGTCGCCGCCAGCATCTTGGCCTTGGTCACCGGTTCGGTCTCGGCTTCCTCGGTGGTCAGCCACACCGACCCGGTCCAGGCTCCGGCCGCGCCCAGTGCGATCATGGCCGCCATCTGGCGGCCGGTGACGATGCCACCGGCGGCCAGCACCGGGATGTCGCTGCCCATTTCATCGAGCGCTTGGAGTACTTCTGGGACTACCACCAGCGTCGAGACCTCGCCGCAGTGCCCACCGGCCTCGGTGCCCTGGGCCACAATCAGGTCCACTCCGGCGGCGACCTGTTTGACCGCGTGTTCCTTGGCGCCGACCAGTGCGGCCACCGGAATGCCGCGCTCCCGTCCGGCTTCGATCATGTAGTCCGGCGGTACGCCGAGCGCGTTGGCGATCAGCTTGATCGGGTGGCTCATCGCGACCTCGAGAAGTTCGCGTCCGGTGTTGCCGGAGAGCACCGAACCGCCGGTGCGGACCTGTTCCTCCGGTTCGATGCCATGGTCTTTGAGCAGTTGCGCGACGAATTCGCGGTATTCGGCCGGGATCCGGTCGGCGAACTGGTCGTTGGACAGGTTCTCGCCCTTGCCCTCGAATTTGGCCGGCACGATGATGTCCAGGCCGTAGGGCCGGCCGTCGACGTGCTCATCGATCCAGGCCAGCTCGCGGTCCAGCTGTTCGGGTGAGTACGCGGTGGCGCCGAGCACACCGAACCCGCCCGCGTTGGTGACCGCGGCGACCACGTCACGACAGTGGCTGAACGCGAACAGTGGGAAGTCGATACCGAATTTCTCGCACAGATCTGAGGCCATCGAGCCATTATCGACACCCGTCAAATTT
>Ga0153956_1002688_pt1 | contig 12588 bp, 9 predicted proteins | sample TSFL040MetaG_FD_104704 | JGI IMG/M metagenome (GOLD analysis project Ga0153956, IMG submission 104704) | Attine ant fungus gardens microbial communities from Florida, USA - TSFL040 MetaG | ecosystem: Host-associated > Fungi > Mycelium > Unclassified | place: USA: Florida, Wekiwa Springs... | reverse complement strand
TCCTCGACGGCTGGAAGCTGCTCGGCGAGACCAACATCTACAGCGCCCGCGGCAAGGACCGCTTCTCCAACAAGCTCGGAGTCGGCGGCATCCTGCTGCTCTCCAAGTCGGCCCTCCAGAAGCGGGTCCTGAACGATCCGAAGATGACCTTCATGAAGCAGTGCGACCGCGACTACATCGCCGCCGGTTCGATCGACCGCCGCCTGCTGGCCACCATGGAGTTCATCACCGCCCACGGCTACTCGCTGACCATCAGCTCCATGCTCTGCGGCCGCGAGAGCTCGATCACCACCTCGGGCAACGTCTCCAACCACACCCACGGCGGCGCCATGGACATCGCGATCATCAACGGCCAGGTCGTGACTCCCAGCTCCCAGGGCCCCGGCACCCTGACCGACCAGGTCGCCCGCCTCACTCTGACGCTCCAGGGAACGATGGCGCCGGACGAAGTCATCTCGCTGATGGACTATCCGCAGCCGGCCGGCTTCGCGATGAGCGACCACGGCGACCACCTCCACATCGGGTTCGATGTGGCCGGCACCGACGCGACCGGCGGTTCGATCGGCTCCACCCTCGGCGCCGAGCAGTGGCAGGAGCTGACCGACCGTCTCGGCCAGATCACCAATCCGGAAGTCCCGACCACACCGTCTGACTCAGCGATCCCGGCCGAGCAGTCGGGCAAGAATCCGGACAAGGGCAATTAGTCCGCTCTTCGGCTTCGTCCAGCTCGAACTGGCCGGCAGCCTGTCGCTCGACGATGGTCGTTACCTGATCCGCTCGGGTCCGGCCGAACGGGTCCTGGTCACCGAGACCGAAGGTGCGCTGCCACCAGCTCGCCGCCGTCGCCGCCGTCCCCGCAAGGCCGCAGTCGAGGACAATCCGGTCACGGTCACCATCTCGGTCATCACGGTGATCAGAGCGGATCAGCCCTTCGAGCATGGCGCCGCGGCCGAGAGCTGGCTGGAGCAGCTCGAAGACAGCGATTTCACCGGGGAGCTCCTCGACGACGCGGTCGCCACGCTCGATCGGGCGCGGGCCGCCGACGCCGCGGCCTCCGGCACCCCCTTCGGCACGCCGACCCTGATCGGCTCGCTGCTGGCCGCGCGAGTGGGTTACGGAGACGGCGACCAGGTGGCTTCGGGCCGCTTCCTCGAAGCCTGGGACGTAGACGCCCGGGGCGGCACCAGCAGCAAACGGCGAGAACGCGCCGCCCGTACCGGTTCCCTGGCCCGCACGGCGGCCATACTCGGCGGTCGGGACCAGGCGGATGCCTGCGAAGTCCTGCTCCCCCGGATCAGGCTGGACCTGGGCTGCGGCAATCTGGCCGCCGCCTGCCTGATGATCGGACCGGCGGTCAGCGCGACGATATCCGAGCTCGAGTTCGCGGTCGAAGACCCCGGCCACGAGCGGGATCTGGACCGTCTGGAAGAGCTGCTCCCCGGGCTCACCGAGTTGACCGAACGGGCCGCTTCCGGCGGCGTCGGCCCCGGTGACGAGGGCAAGGTCGAGGAAGCCCTGACCGTGGCCGAACGGGTCGTCCGGCGGCGCCGGATACTCGACCAGTGACGCGGAGCGTCAGCGGGCTCGGATTCCGAGCACCTCGAGGACGGCTTCGTCCTCGAGCGTCGTCGCGGTCAGGTCCGCCTGGTCCAGCTCGATGCCGGGCACCGAGGGGATGCCGACCACGAAGAGCCCGGCCGCGGCGGCCGCGGCGACACCCGACGGTGAGTCCTCGAGAGCGACGACCCGCTTGCCGGGATCGACCCCGAGCTGACGACAGCCTTCGAGGTAGGCATCCGGGGCGGGCTTGGCTTCCGGCACCTCATGGCCGCTGATGACCGCGTCAAACGGCATGCCGGTGCCGGCCACTTCATGCGAGCGCTCGATGAAGCGCCGTGGCGAGTTCGAGACCAGCGCCACCGGGACACCGCCCGCACGCAGCAGGCCCAGCAGCTCACGGGCCCCGACCATGGCGTCCACCCCACCCTCGAGCTCCGCCAGGACCAGGTCGTTGAGCTCCTCCATCAGTTCCGTCTCGCGACCCGGCTCGTTCAGGAAACCAGCCAGCTTCCGGCCGGCGATCTCCGCCGACGAACCGACCAGGCTGCGTTTGTGCTCGATCGTGAATTCGCTGCCGTGAAGCGCGAATAGCTTCTGCTCGGCCCTGCTCCACACCGCTTCCGTGTCAAGGAGGAGGCCGTCGTTGTCAAAGAGGACCGCTTCGGGATACGCCATGCCGGGAGCCTAGACATCGCGAGGCCGAGGGGTTATCCCACCCCGGTCTGGAATATTTTGTGGTGGTTGCGAGACCACCAACTAACTAGCGGGTTACAGACAGGTATGCATCGTTCAGAAGATCAGACTGGGGAGCGCCGGCTTACGCCGCGACCCGAGGGCATTCGCCAATTGCCGACGTTGCTGGTCCTGCTGGCCATCTTCTCGGTCACCTTGTTGAGCCTTGCAGCCGTCCAAGTCGCCGTTGCCGACACCGTCCAGGAACCGCCCATGATCCTGCCTTCGGATGCCGGGACCAGCGGCAGCGAGCCGGGCTTTGAAAGCGACAGCTGGATCGTCGGTGGCCTGCCGGGGACACGGACCGCCCGCATCGCCGCCTCGACCGGCGCCGCTCCCATCGCTCCCCGCCTCGGGAGCTACAGCGTGCCTCGCGGCAAGGCCGATCTCCTTGCCGGCCGTCTCAGGCAGGCCGGCCGCCTGGTCTACGCCGAACCGGACGTGTCGGCCGACAAGGACGGATACCCGCTGGACCTGCTGATCGACCAGCAGTGGTGGCTCAACCGCATCGTCAGCCCCAACGATGTGACACCGCCCGCAGTCAAGGCAAGCAGCCCATTGATCGCGATCATCGAGGAGTCGCTGGATCCCCTTCACCCCGATCTGCTCGGCGCCAACCTGACCGGCGCCAAGTCGATCGACCCCGAGGCCGACACCCACGGCACTTCGGTGGCCGGCATCATCGGCTCGCCCGGCGAGATGATGGGCATCCGCGGGGTCTGGCCCGGATCCAGGATGCGCCTATTCCCCTCCGGCTCCAAATGCTCGACCACCTCCAAGGCCGTCCAGAAGGCGGTCGAGAAGGGCGCGGCAGTGATCAACATGAGCTACACCTTCCCGGCCGGATCCTGCTTCACCCACTTCATGGCGACCCAGTACGCGATCAGGATGGGATCCCTCCCCGTCGCCGCGGCCGGCAACTCGGGCACCACGGGCAACGCTCCGATGCGCCCTGCCATCGATCCTCACGTGCTCGCGGTCGGCGCCGTCGACGGCAGCTCGCTCGTCGCTTCGTTTTCGACCCGGAACGACGGCGTGGACATCACCGCTCCCGGCGTCGGAATCCTGGCTCCGGTGGTATCCGAGGAGGTCGACAGCGAAGGCAAGACCACGGTCACGCGTGGCTGGGACCAGGTGAACGGAACGAGCTTCTCCGCCCCGATGGTCTCCGCCACCGCGGCCTGGCTGATGCAGGCCCGTCCCGAGCTGGGCAACCTCCAGATCTCCAGCCTGCTCACCCATTCGGCGACCGATCTCGGCGAGCCCGGTCGCGACCCCGACTACGGCGAGGGCCTGCTCAGCATCGAAAATAGCCTCACCGGTCCGGTCCCGACGTTGGATCCGTACGAGCCGAATGACGACATCAAGTGGGTCAACGGATCGCTGATCGGAGTCAAGTCGCCCTATCTGTGGCGGGCAGGCGTCGGCAAGCGTCGCATCCTCACCGCCACCCTTTCCCGCGCCAAGGATCCGGCCGACGTCTATCGGGTGCTGATCCCCGCCCGCAAGCGCATCGTCGTCAACGTCAGCCAGCTCGAGGGAGACGTCGTCCTCTCCGCCCTGAAGCCGAGGGCGAAGACGATCGCGGGCCCTCGCAGGAACCTGATCGTCCGTTCGAACCGGCCCTACCCGAAGACCGAGGGCATCCTGATCCGGAACCTGAGGAAGAAGCCACAGTCGATCTGGCTGGCCATCACCCCCAGCCCGACCCAGGCCGGGAACGACTCCAAGTACAGGATCAAGGTCATCCGGAAGTAGCCCGGGTTGGGCCCGGCCGAGGCTAGGCGGTGAAACGCTGCCGAGCCACCGGTACCGCGGCAGCAGCCAACAACAAGAAAGGGCGGCCCGTGAGGGCCGCCCTTTCGGCGTAACAGGCGTCTCTGGGGGCGGGCTACTTGCCCTGCCAGTCGGCCTTTCGCTTGCCGAGAAAGGCCGAGATGCCCTCCTTGCCGTCCTCGCTGAAGAAGACGGTGGCGAAGCCCTGCTTCTCGGCGTCGATGCCGGCGTCGGCGTCGCCGCCTCGGAAACTGACCCGCTTGACCTGCTCGATTGCGAGCGGGGCCTGGCCGGCCAGGCGCTTGGCCCAGTTGATCGCGACGTCGAACAGTTCCTGGTCGGGAACGAGCTCGTTGACGAGACCGGCTTCGAGCGCCTCGATCGAGGAGATCGGGTCGCCGACGGTGTTCATCTCGAGGGCCTTGCTCCAGCCGACGAGGCGAGGCAGTCGCTGGGTGCCGCCGAAGCCGGGGATGATGCCCAGCTTGATCTCGGGCTGACCGAAGACGGCGGATTCCGCCGCGATGCGGAAGTCACAGGCCATGGCCAGCTCGCATCCGCCGCCGAAGGCGAGCGAGTTGACGGCGGCGATGGTCGCGACGCGTCCCTCGCCGAAGCCCTTGAGCAGCTCGTGACCGTTGTTGATCAGGGCGGCTCCACCTTCGGTGTCCATCTGGGTGAACGCCTTGATGTCAGCGCCGGCCGAGAAGACGATCGGCATGGTCGAGGCGATCACCATGGCGCCGATCTCGGGGTTGGCGTTGACCTTCTCCCAGACCTTTCCGAGATCCTCGATGACCTGGGGCGAGATCGCGTTCATCGGCGGGTTGGCCAGCCAGGCGATCGCGACGTCGCCGCGGGTCTCCAGCTTGACCTTCTCCGGCTGGTCTCCCTCGTCCGGCTTCGGGTACGGGTAGAAGCCCTGTCCGGCGTTGAAGCCGAGGCGGCCCTGGGCGACCAGGCGCTTGAGGGTGACAGGCACGGGGAAACGCTCGTCGCCGTACTTCTCATTGAGCTTCTCGATCCGCTCGAGCGAGACGTCGAGACCTTCGATGTCGGCCTTCCAGAAGGGCGGGAAGAGGCCGCGACGGGGGTCGAGGCCGGCGCCGGCCATCATTCCGACGTCGATGTCCCGCACCGAGCACACACCCTCTTCGAGGATCAGGCAGGCCTCGACCAGCGCCTTGCCGAGGAAGAGGTCGGCCAGCTCCTGGGCGTCGGCATCAGCGTCACCGGGGACGTTCGGGGCGCCGTCCTTGTAGAGGCCCTCGCCACCGGTCTTGGCGCCGAGCTTGCCGTCGGCGACCAGCTGCTTCATGCCCTGGTGGACGTAGAAGCGATCGCCGTAGGAGTCGTTGAGGTGCTCGGCGACGTGGAAGACGGTGTCGAGCCCGAGCAGGTCGACCAGGATGAACGGTCCCATCGGGGCGACGTTCGCGGCACCGACGCCTTCGTCGATCTTCTGGATCGAGAGGCCGCGCTCTTCCTGGGCGCGCCAGATCTCGCCGACCGCGGAGTTGAGGATGCGGTTGACGACGAATCCGGGGACCTCGCCGCAGGTGATCGGCTGCTTGCCGATGGCCTGGGCGAAGTTCGAGGAGGTCTGGGCGGTCTCGGAGGAGGTGTCGTCACCGATGATCACCTCGACCAGCGGCATGACCGAGGCCGGGTAGAAGAAGTGGAAGCCGACGACCTTGTCCGGGCGCAGGGTGGCCTCGCCGATCTCGGAGATCGAGAGAGCCGAGGTGTTGGAGGAGAGGATGGCGTGGCCGGGGGTCACGGCGTCGAGCTCGGCGAATACCGCCTGCTTGATCTCCATCTTCTCCGGGACGGCCTCGATCACGAAGTCGACGTCGGAGAACTCGTCGTAGGTGACGGTGCCGGTGACGTTGGCCAGGACCTCGGCCAGACGCGCGTCGGCCTGCTCCTGGGTGATCTTTTCCTTCTTGACCTTGCCGGCGAGCTGGCCGGTGGTGACGTTCTTGACTTCTTCGATCGCGTGGTCAACGAACTTCTGATCGACGTCCTTGATCACTACCGGGATGTCAGAAGCGGCGATCGCCTGGGCGATCTGACCGCCCATGGTGCCGCCGCCGACGACGGCTGCCTTGTGTACGAACATGAGGTTTCTTGGTCCTCCAGGGCGTTGAGTTGAGAGCCTCGCGGGCGTCTGGCCCGCTGTGGGTGCGAGAAGTTGACTCGCGAGTCAATAAGGCTATAGGTATATGGCCTGCTACCGTGTTTAGCGGTCGTGATCCGAGAACGGACGCGATCGAGGTTCAGTTCCTTCCTGTTTTCGCTTGGGTTCACCGGCGTCTGGGGTTACCGGATCTCCCCTCACACCCTCAGCAGGAAGTAGAACAAGCATGTCCAAGCAGTCCTTTGCCGATCTCGGCGTGTCAAACGCCGTGGTCAATTCCCTCCGCGATCGCGGAATCGAAGCACCCTTCCCCATCCAGCGTCAGGTCATCGAGGACATCCTCGAAGGCGACGACGTGCTGGTCCAGTCGCCGACCGGCTCGGGCAAGACCCTGGCCTTCGGCGTCCCGCTCGTCGATCTGGTCCAGGCCGAAGACCGGCGGCCGTCGGCGCTGATCCTCGCCCCGACCCGCGAGCTGGCCAGCCAGATCGTCGACGAGATGTACGAGATCTGCCATGCCCGGGCCTTGAAGATCGAAGCCGTATACGGCGGTGTGGGTCTCCAGCAGCAGGCCAGGCGGGCCGCCAAGGCGCACATCATCGTCGCCTGCCCCGGCCGGCTCGAAGATCAGCTCCAGCGGGGAGCGTTCTCGCTCAAGAACGTTCGCTACCTGGTCCTGGACGAAGCGGACCGGATGCTCGACATGGGCTTCAAGCCCGCGGTCGACCGGATCGTGAAGCAGGTCGACTCGAGCCGCCAGACCCTTTTCTTCTCGGCCACGCTCGAGGGTGCGGCCGGCAAGCTGGCCGAGTCGTACACGATCGATCCGAAGACCCATGTGAACGAGCCTTCGTTGGAGAGCAAGGGCAAGATCGAGCATCGATTCATCCACGTCTCGCATGACGCCAAGATCGAAACCCTGGTCAGCGAGCTCGAAAGCCCCGATCGTGGCCGGACCCTGGTCTTCGTCCGCACCAAGCACGGCGCCGACCGCCTGGTCAAGAAGCTCAGCAAGCGGACCAAGCAGGTCCGGGCGGCGGCGATGCACGGCAACAAGTCCCAGAACCAGCGCCAGCGCGCGCTGGCCGACTTCGAGGACGGCAAGGTCGACACCCTGGTCGCCACCGATGTGGCTGCCCGCGGCATCGACATCGCCGACGTGACCCACGTGATCAATTTCGACATCCCGGAAGATCAGGACACTTTCGTCCACCGGGTCGGCCGGACCGGACGGGCCGGCGCGGACGGAGTCGGGATCAGCTTCTTCATGACCGAACAGGCGAAGGACATGGGCAAGATCGCCAAGTCGCTGGGGCTCCATCGTGAGTTCGAGGCGAGCGGCGGCCACGTCCATTTCCATTCCGAGAGCCGACCGAAGCAGCGGTCCGGCAACGGCAACCGTCCCAAGGCCCAGAGCGGAAATCGCTCCCGCAGCGGCGGAGGCAGCCGGGGCGGCAACGGCCGCGGCGGCAACGGCGGCGGGAAGAGCAACGCGAGCGGCAGCCGGAAACGGCAGCAGAACCGCTCCCGGAGCCGACGCCAGGGCTGAGCGAAGCTTGTAACAAAACCTGCGAGATCGGGCAGATGCTGCTACGGTCCCGCACATAGGGTCGGGAACGAAATCCCGGCAAAGACGTGTGTAGCGCTCGCAGTCGTTGCTTTACCGGCATCCTCCGCGTTTCGCAGCACCGATGTTGGAGGACTAAATGCCTACTGGCACAGTCAAGTGGTTCAGTGACGAGAAGGGCTTCGGCTTCATCACGCCGGACGACGGTTCAAAGGACGTTTTCGTCCATCACACCGCCATCCAGTCCGACGGCTTCCGCACCCTCGCGGAAGGCGCCAAGGTGAGCTACGAGGCAGAGGACGGCCCCAAGGGCCCGGCCGCCGCTTCGGTGGAGCCCATCTAGGTCCCCGGACCACAGCAGTACCGCGAGCGCGCCCGCCATCCGGCGGGCGTTTCGCTTTAAAGGGCGCCGGCCCAAGGGAGCCCGTCCACAGGGCCATGACCCGGGGTTCACCGCGGGTTCACCTATCCGTCCGGCAGGCCGGGCATTGTGAGCCTCGACAATGGTTTTGCGGGGAAAAAGAGGGAACACCGCATCCATCTTGAAGATGGTCGGTTAGAGAAGACGAGAGTGATATGAACACACGCTTCCACGTCCCGACCAAGGTCTTCGGCAACCGCCGAGGTCGCAGTCAGCAACCTGACGGCGGGGACGCGGCGCAGACGTACTCCCCCGCCTCTCTCTCCGGAACCGACCCGATGCTGATCGATCCGATGCTGGACGACAGCCCGGGAAAATCCTCCTCCTACCTGATCCCCGCCGGCCGCACCGTGCTGATCGATCCCGGCTCGGCCAACGCCGCACCGCACCTGATCGAGGCGCTGGAGGCAGGCGGCATCAAGGTCGACCTGATCCTGCTCACCCACATTCATCCCGATGCCGCCGCGGGCGCCGGGGTGATCGCCGGGCATTTCCCCGAGGCGGAGATCGCCGCCCCGGCCGGCGCGACCGACCGGCTGGCCGATCCGACAGCACTCGTCTCCGACATGAAGAAGGTCTACGGGGAGAAGGTCGAGACGGTCTACGGCCTTCCCGCGGCGATCGACCGCGACCGCATCCGGTCCCTGTCGGACGGTGAACGGATCGACCTCGGCGACCGCAGCCTGGAAGCGACCGCGACCCCGGGTCACACCGCCGCCCACATGTCCTTCTTCGACCCGGCCACTTCTTCTCTCTTCTGCGGCGATGCGCTCGGCGTCCAGCTGCCGGGCAGCCGGGTGGTTCGCCCGTCCACCCCGCCCTGGGACTTCTCGCTCCGCGATTCCCTGGCCTCGATCGAGAAGCTGGCCGCCGTGGGAGCCGATGCCGTTTACCTGGCCCATTACGGTGCCGCCCGGCCGGGGCCAGACGAGATCTTCGTCCGGGCAACCGACGCTCTGAAGAACTGGCACCGGTCCTTCCTCTCGAAGCGAGAGCAGACCGACAGCGACGAGGACCTCTCCCGCCAGTTCAACGCCTGCGTCGAAGCCAGCCTCGAGCCGATCGCTCCGTCGGTCCGTCGGGATCTGGAGACCGTCAGCCCGACCTGGCTCAACCTGGCCGGCCTGAACGCCGAACAGGCCCGTCTCAGCGGTCAGCTCTCCGACGCGGCCTGACCGGCGCGGTCGGTCAGTAGGTCCTGGGCTCGGCCGGCAGGCCGAGGATCTCCCTGGCCTGGGCCGGGCTGGCGATCTCGCGGTCGAGCTCGCGGCTCAGGTTCACGATCCGCTCGACCGCTTCGCCGTTGTCCTTCAGCTTGCGGCCCCGCGAGTGGTAGAGGTTGTCTTCCAGCCCGACCCGGACGTGGCCGCCGAGCAGGATCGACATGGTGGTCATCGGGAGCTGGAAGCGGCCGATGCCGCAGACGAAGAAGAGCGAGTCGCCGGGGAGGTCGCCCAGCATCTGGAGCAGATGCCCCGGGGTCGGCAAGACGGAGGTCTGGTAGCCCATCACGAACTGGTGGAGGTACGGCGGCTTCAGCAGCCCCCGTTCGATCAGGTCGCGGCTGACTCCGAAGTGACCCGAGTGGTAGGTCTCCAGCTCGGGCTTGATGTCCCGCTCGGCCATCAGCGTGGCCAGCTTGTCGATGATCCCGTAGGTGAAGGGGATGATGCAGTCGAACTCCTGGGCCGGGTGCGGGTCGGGGAGGCTGTCGGGACGCTCAGGGACCCGGAAGCGGGACATGTCGGGCCCGAGGTTCAGCGAGGCCATCTCCGGCAGGCCGTCGAGGCTGTCGTATCGCTCCTCCATGGTGGTGACCGGCCCGCCGCCTGAGGAGTTGTTGATGATCGCCTCGGGGCAGGCCTCACGGACCCGTGAGTTGATCTCGAGGTAGGTCTCGGCGTTGCGCGCGTTGGTCGCCAGCGAGCCCGGATCCCGTCCGTGGATGTGGATCACGGAGGCTCCGGCGTCCACCGCCTGCCTCGCCTGGGCCGCGATCTCCTCCGGCGTCTCCGGCAGGGCCGGGTGGGATTCCTTGCCCTGGATTCCCCCGTTCACGGCACAGGTGACGATCAGGGGGCCGAAGCCCGACCTGCCTCGGGAGATCCACTCTTGGGGATCGGAGTACTTCCAGGGGGCGCCGGCTTTCGAGTCCATGACGCCAACCTAGGCCCCCGGGACGGATGCTCCAAGACACAGTTGTTGGAACATCCGTTCAGGGGTTCCGACAATGCTCGAACGATCGAGGGGTGAGGCCGGCCGCTCCTCGCCGTAGCCTTGTCCCATGGCAGATCCAGGCGGCCCGACCAGCATCGACACGGTGATGTTCGGGCTGCCCCGGAGCACCGCCGCCCATCTCGTGCCCGCTTCCCGGCCGGCCCTGGTCGACGTCGGCTCCGACTCGACCGTGCCGGCGGTGACCACCTCGCTGCGGCAGATGGGGGTCGAGTCGATCGAGGCGATCTTCCTGACCCATATCCACTTCGACCACGCCGGCGGCGCCGGGCAGATTGCCCGCCGGTTCCCGGACGCCCAGGTCTACGTGCCGGAGCGGGTCGCCAAGCACCTGATCGACCCTTCACGCCTGACCGAGGGCGTCCGCTCGGTCTGGGGCGAGCTGACCGAGAAGCTGTTCGGCCTGCCGGAGCCGGTTCCCTCGGATCGGGTGGTCCCGGTCAAGGACGGCGACAGGATCGACCTCGGCGACCGGTCGCTGCTGGCGATCGCCACGCCCGGCCACACCCGTGCCCACGTGTCCTACCTCGACGAGTCGACCGGGGCCTTGATCTGCGGCGACGCCCTCGGGATCAACCTGCCGAACTTCGACGTGGTCCGCCCGGCCACCCCGCCGGCCGACTTCTCTCTGGAGGAGTCGCTCGACTCGATCGAGAAGATCCGCGATTCCGGAGCAGAAGAGGTCTACGTCGCCCATTTCGGGCTGGTACAGGGCGACCTGGGACGAAACTGCGACCGGTCGTCGGCGGCGCTGGAGCGCTGGTGGGAGATGTTCGAGCGCGAGCGGCTCGAATCCCAGGGCGAGGAAGATCTGCTCCGCCGGGTCCACTGCGCACTGGAGGCCGGGATGGAGCCGATCCGCCCGGGTCAGCGGCGGATCCTGGAGACGGTCAACCCCGCCTGGCTCAACCTGAGCGGCATGTCGATTGCCGCGTCCCGGGTCAGCCCGGGCGCCTGATTCAGTCGGTCCGGAGGTTCGTGGTCGCTTCCGCGTCCAGTTCCCCGTCGACGATCGCGACGCGGTAGACGTCTCGCGCCGCCTCTTCGCTGATCAAGCCGTCTGCCACATCCTCCAGGACCTTCGCCGGGTCGCGTTCCGAAGGGACGCCCCAGCCGCCGCCTCCGGTCGCCTCCAGGAGGAAGGATTCGCCCGACTTGAAGGGGTGGTTTGCGATCACGCAGGACTTCCACTCGCCGTCTTCTCCGTAGCCACCGATCACTTCCTTGCGGCCGTCCGGGTGGACCTTGCTCATCAGCTGCGGTGGACTCGCACCACCGCCGTTCACTCCGGGCGAGCCGGTCAGCGTGCGGGAACAGCCCATGGTCAGGGCCGCGTCACCCAGCCAGCGGATCTGGAACCGCTGGCCGAGGCCGCCCCGCTGGCGGCCGGGTCCGCCGGTGTCCTCGAGGAACTCCACCGCCTCGTACTCGACCGGGAAGAGCAGCTCGCCGACCTCGATCGGCAGGTTGGTGCAGTTGCCGAGCGGGTCGATCGTGGCGTTCATGCCGTCGTTGAAGGGGGTGCCGCCCCAGCCGCCGGGAGGCAGCTCCGAGTAGAGCGCCTGGGAGCCGTCGCCCTGGTCGACCGCGGCCATGAACCAGTTGCACTCGGTGTTGGTAGGGGCGATCGCCAGTTCGGGCACGGCGAGGGCCATCGCCTCCCAGATCGCCGCGCCGACCTTGGCCGCGGCGACGGTGGTGCAGCCGATCGTCGGCGCCGGCCACTGCGAGTTGAGCCAGCTGCCCTCCGGCACCGTGATGTCGATCGACCGGTACATGCCGTGGTTGGGCGGCGCGTCCGGCTGGAGGAAGGCCTTCAGGGAGTAGTAGACCGCGGAAGTCGTATTCGCGAGGGGCGAGTTGATGGCGCCCATCGCCATCGGGTCGGTCCCGGTGAAGTCGACCTCGATCCGGTCGCCCTCGATCCGGAGCTCCAGCTTCAGGCGGATCGGCTCCTCGGAGAACCCGTCGGTGTCGGCATACTCCTCGGCCCGGTAGGTGCCGTCGGGGATCTGTTCGATCGCCGCCCGGGTCATCCGCTCCGTGTAGTCCTGGACCTCGACCATCGCCTCACGGAGGGTGCCGGTGCCGTAGCGCTCGGCCAGCCTGACCAATTCGCTCTCGGCCGCCCTGATCGCGCCGATCTGCGCCCGGAGG
>Ga0153956_1002687_pt1 | contig 12590 bp, 7 predicted proteins | sample TSFL040MetaG_FD_104704 | JGI IMG/M metagenome (GOLD analysis project Ga0153956, IMG submission 104704) | Attine ant fungus gardens microbial communities from Florida, USA - TSFL040 MetaG | ecosystem: Host-associated > Fungi > Mycelium > Unclassified | place: USA: Florida, Wekiwa Springs... | reverse complement strand
CGTCGCAGTTCGGCGAAGACGGTTCGGTCTATGGCGTGCGGCCCGATTCCGTTCTCGGCGTCACGGCGAGGAAGCCGCTTTCGCTGACACCCGGCGGTGCCTCGACGTCGCCCACCCCCGACATCGCATGCAATACGGCGACGAATTTTCCCGGCGGCTGGTGCAACACCGCGCATGCCATCGCCGCGTCAGCGTTCGGATGGAATTTCAAGGCGAAGGGCGCAGGCGCCGTCATCGGCATCGTCGATAGCGGCATCGACCTGACCAATCAGGAATTCAAGGGCCGCATCCTCAAGGGCACCTGCATCAAGAGCAGCGTGAACGCCTGCACGCTGGCCGACGACAAGGTCGGCGGCGACGATGCGACCTACAATCTCAGCACCGGCGTCGCAACGCACGGCACGCATGTTGCCGGCATCGCTGCCGGCGCGACCACGGGTCTCGCCAGCGCCGCGAAGATTCTTCCCGTGAAGGTTTGCGGCTCCAACACGGAGAGCTGCTCCGGCGTGGATGACGGCATCGTCTGGGCCGCGCAACACGGCGCGAACGTGATCAACGTCTCGATCGGCGGTGGCATTCTCACGGCCTCTGACATCACCAAGCTCAAGACCGCGGTGAACGCGGGTGCGCTGATCGTGGTCGCGGCGGGCAATTCCGGCCCGGCCGATCCGACGAGCGGTTCCTATTCTGCCGCCGCGCTGGTGGACGGCATTCGCGGTTCGATGATCGTCGTCGGTTCGACGGGCTGTACGCCGAGCGGTTCGACGCCGACAGGCTGCAGCAATGGCGGCAAGGGCGCGATCTCGTCCTTCAGCCAGACGCCGGGCAATCGCTGCCAGGTTTCCGGCGGCAAGAGCGTTTGCATGAAGGATTACTTCGTCGTCGCGCCGGGCACGGACATCTGGTCCTCCGTCGGCAACGGCACCTCCACGGTTTCGAACTACGGCTATCTCTCCGGCACCTCGATGGCGACGCCTTACGTCACCGGCGTCGCTGCGGTGATCAAGGGCAACTGGCCGACGCTGACCTCCAGCCAGATCGCCAGCATCATCTTCCAGACCACCGATGACATCGGCGCGCCGGGCGTCGATCCGGTCTTCGGCCGCGGTGAGGTGGATATCACCAAGGCGCTGGGTCCGGCCGGCACGACCATCGTCGCCACCAAGAAATTCACCGTGACGGCCACCGCGCCGGGCAACAGCGCGGGCGCCGCTGCCGCAAGCGTCGCAGGCCTGAACGGCGATGCGGATGCGAGCAAAGTGATTTCCAAGCTGGGCGTGGCGGGCGTGCAGAAGAGCCTCGTCTCCGGCCCGTTGTCGGTCGCGCTCCAGAACTCCAAGCTGCTCAAGAATGCGGTTCTGGTGGATTCCTTCGGCCGCACCTTCCACGCCGATCTGTCGAAGACCGCATACAATCCGGGCCTCGACTTCACCAACTATTTCCTGTCGTCGCCGTTCACCTCCTACGCACCGTTCGCGTTCTCCGGGCAGGGCCCGCTGGGCCGGTTCGTCGCGTCGGGCTATGCGGTGGATACGGTCACGCCGCGCCTGTTGTCGGGTGAGCTTCTCACCGAGGATCGTCACACCTACGACGTGCGCAATTTCGAATTCAGCACTGCGCTGTCCGACAATTTCGCGATCAACGCCGGCTATCACCTGGATCTGCAGGGCCGCTTCAACGGCTACGACCTGCAAGGCAGCGATGCATATGACGGTCTATTCCTCTCCGGTTCGGCGCTCAATTCGCCCTACACGGGCTTCACCGATGGCGGCAGCTTCGTGGGCGCGACAGTCGCGCTCGCCAGCGACCTGCGGATGAATTTCGGCCAGTCGGCGTTGGGAACGGATCGTCCGAGCTTCGAAGTGCCGGTGTTCTCCTACCTCACGCAGGTCATCGGTCCGCAGGCGCAACTCGATCAGCGCACCGCGACGACCTCGATGGCCGGCCTCGATTGGGACTTCGCATCCTGGGGCGGCCTTGGCGTCACCGCATCGAACACACTGGAGCGTCACGGCATGCTGGGCGGCCTGAACTCCGGCGCGCTCGCCATCGCGGATCGCGCGAACACCAGCGCCGTCGGCCTGTCCGCCCGTGTCGGCTTCGGCGCCGGTTGGGTGACGACGGTGTCGTACAGCGAAGGCGTCACGCAGCTCGACCTGCGCGCCAACAGCATCGCCACGAACGCCGACACGCTGCACAGCCGCTCTTACGGCGTGGCCATCGCCAAGCACGGCCTGTTCGCCGACAATGACAGCCTCGGTCTGGCGGTCAGCCGTCCGATCCAGATCTATTCCGGCGGCCTCGGCCTGACGCTCGGCACCGGCCTCGACGACGACGGCAACCTGCTCACCGGCACCGAGCATGTCTCGCTCGCGAGCCGGACGCCCGAAACCGATTTCGAGATGGGCTATGTCACCACCTTCTTCGATGGCGCTTTGGCGCTGCAGGCGAACGCGGCGTGGCAGCAGAACCTCGCCGGCCAGCAGGGCGTGAACTCGCTGGCGGTGCTGAGCCGGGCGAAGATCAACTTCTGATCCTTCGGAAACGACACACGAAAAGGCCGGGATTTCTCCCGGCCTTTTTATTTTTTGACGGGGAAGGGCGCCGCCCGCTACAAGGCCCCGCTCCCGCAATCTTCAGGTGAATGCCATGGCCGGTCCGGAATTCGTTTATGTGATGAAGGGTCTCTCGAAGACCTATCCCGGCGGCAAGCAGGTTCTGAAGGACATCTGGCTGTCGTTCTATCCCGGCGCGAAGATCGGCATCGTCGGCGTCAACGGCGCGGGCAAGTCCACGCTGATGAAGATCATGGCCGGCATGGACAAGGATTTCACCGGCGAAGCCTGGGCCGCCAAAGGCGTGCGCATGGGATATCTTCCGCAGGAGCCGCAACTCGACGCATCCAAGAACGTGCGCGACAACGTGATGGAAGGCGTTGCCGCCAAGAAGGCGCTGGTCGATCGCTACAACGAGATCGCCGCGAACTATTCCGACGAAACCGCCGACGAAATGGCCAAGCTGCAGGACGAGATCGAGGCGCAGGGCTTGTGGGATCTCGACAGCCAGGTCGATCAGGCGATGGATGCGCTGCGCTGCCCCGAAGGCGACGCGGATGTGTCCACGCTGTCGGGCGGTGAGCGCCGCCGCGTCGCGCTGTGCAAGCTGCTGCTCGATGCGCCGGACATCATGCTGCTCGACGAACCGACCAACCATCTCGATGCGGAGTCGGTGGAGTGGCTGGAAAAGACGCTGCGCGAATACAAGGGCTGCATCATCCTCGTCACCCACGATCGCTACTTCCTCGACAACGTGACGGGCTGGATTCTCGAACTGGATCGCGGCCGCGGCATCCCGCATGAAGGCAATTACTCGTCCTTCCTTGTGGTGCAGGAAAAGCGCCTGCGCCAGGAAGGCGCCGAAGAAGCGGCGCAGGAACGCGCCATCGCGCAGGAACGCGAATGGATCGAGAAATCGCCCAAGGCGCGTCAGGCCAAATCGAAGGCACGTATCAATGCCTACGAAGAGCTCGTCGCTAAAAGCAACGAAGCGCGCGTCGTCACCAACCAGATCATCATCCCGGTTGCCGAGCGCCTCGGCAGCGTGGTGATCGAAGCCGAAGGCCTCGCGAAGGGTTATGGCGACCGTCTTCTCTATGAGAACGTGAACTTCAATCTGCCGCCGGGCGGTATCGTCGGCGTCATCGGCCCCAACGGCGCGGGCAAGACCACCCTGTTCCGCATGCTCACCGGCCAGGAAAAGCCGGATGCCGGCACGCTGAAAGTCGGCCCGACCGTGCAGCTCGGTTATGTCGATCAAAGCCGCGATGCGCTCGATCCGAACAAGACCGTCTGGCAGGAAATCTCCGACGGTCTCGACGTGCTGGAGCTTGGTAACAAGCGCACGATGAACTCCCGTGCCTATGTCGGCGCCTTCAACTTCAAGGGTGGCGACCAGCAGAAGAAGGTCGGCCAGCTCTCGGGCGGTGAGCGCAACCGCGTCCATCTCGCCAAGATGCTGAAGTCCGGCGCGAACCTCCTGCTACTCGACGAGCCAACCAACGATCTGGACGTCGATACGTTGCGCGCGCTGGAGTCGGCGCTCGAAGAATTCGCCGGTTGCGCGATGATCATCAGCCACGATCGCTGGTTCCTGGATCGCATCGCCACGCACATGATGGCGTTCGAGGGCGACAGCCATGTCGAATGGTTCGAAGGCAACTACCAGGATTATGAAGCGGACAAGAAGCGCCGCCTCGGCATCGACGCCGACCAGCCGCACCGCATCAAATACAAACGATTTACGCGCGCATAAACGCGCGACCGGTTCATCCGCGCCTGATCAGCGGGCGATCTTTCGCGCGCGAACGGGACGCACCGGTTCCTCGCCGGCGGCGAGATAATTGTTCATCTTGCTGGTGCGGTTGCGCAGTTTCGCAATCAGCTTGGGCACCGTGTTGCCGCGCTGCTCCAGGAATTCGCTGTACTGCACCCGCTGATTGACCGCGATCCACGCCCCGCGCACGCACAAATCCACGAGGATCGGCTTGTCCGCCGTGCCCAGTACGCGGAAATCGATCTCATCGGCATTCACCGAGCGGTTGCCGGCATCGTCCAGCTGGAATGCCTGCACGATGGTGTCGTTTGCCGCGCGTTCGACGGAGTGCTCGACGCGGAGTTGCTGCACGCGCCAGAGTTCGCGTTCGTAGAGAGACAATTCGAGATCGTGAAACGCCTTCACGAAAGCTTCGAGCTGATCGCTCGGCGTGGTCTGCGCCACCGGTCCCAGCGCATACAGCGCGACGCGGCGCATGTCCGTCATCGGCTCGAGCAGCGCCTCGAATCTCTTGTGCTTTTCGTCATGGGACAGGGTCTTGTCGTTCAGGATCGAAAGACCCTGTTTCACATAGTCTTGCACGAAGGCTTCGGCGTCATCCGCTCGCGCAGCGTGAAAAGGAAGGAGGGCGGCCAAAACCCCCGCGCACGCGAAACGCCGCAATCCCCCAAACGCCCCCAAGACGCAGCCCCCACTGCCACCGGCAAACTATAGGCGCAAAGCCCCTGCGCACTCCAAGGGGAAATGTGCAAATCCCCGTGGCATTGTTCCTTATGGTTAGTTCCGGGTGGAACCGGCGCGGATCGCGGCTGCCCGGCTCACCAGGTCGGCGGCCAGCGCTTTCACGTCGTTGTTGTGCTGGGCGAGGAAGGCGGTGAACTGGTCGCGCTCCTGCAGCGCAAGCCACACGCCCGCGACGCTTGCATCGATCACCTGCAACTTGCCGCCGCTATCCGAGACCCGGAAATCGACTTCATCGCCCGCCTGTCCGCCAGCCGGCTCCAGCACCACGGTCTGCACGACAAAGTCTCCCGGCGCGCGCTGAATCGATCCGGTCACCTTCAATGTCTGGCCGGAATAATGCGCCAGCTGATCCTGATAGACGGCGGCGGCATAGCCGCGAAACGCTTCGGCGAACGCATCCACATCGGCGGGCGGCGCGGACTTGGCGGCGGCGCCCAGCGTGAACACCGCGATACGATGGATGTCGGTCAGCGATTCCAGAAAGGACTGGAACTGCGTACGCCGCGCATCGGTGGAAAGAGAGCTGTCCTTCAGGATGGCAAGACCCTTCTGCACATTGTCCTGGATGAATGTCTCTGCCGGCGTTGCGGCCTGCGCCGCCACCGGTATTGCAAGAAGGAACAGGGCCAGCGCCAGACTGCGCCGGAAGCTGAAGGGCTGGTGGATTGGCATGGGTACCCCGTTTTGGGTGGAGGCCCAGAGTGGGGCCAACATATGGCGAGGGCGTGGCGGGCCCAAAATAAAAAGCCCCAGCCCGAAGGCTGGGGCTTTCGAAAGATTTATTCCGGCTTATTTGCCGCTGAGATCGCCGCCGGCGCGTACATTGGCCGCGCGCTTCTTCAGTTCGACGGTCAGCGCCTTCACGCTGTTGTTGTTCTGCGCGAGGAACGAGGAGAAATCGTCCTGCTCGGTGATCGCCAGATCCAGGCCCAGCACGATGATGTCGGCCACGGTGAAATGGCCCGGCGTGCCGAAGATGCGGAAATCAACCTGGATCGGCTCCTGGCCTTTCTGCGCATGCGGATCGACGAGCACCGTGGACACCAGATAATCGCCGGCCTTGCGCTCGACGGAGCCGGTGACTTTCAGCGTCTGGCCCGAATATTTCGAGAACTCGGATTCGTAGACGGCGAAGGCATATTCGCGGAACGCGTCCTCGAACGCCGCCAGATCGGCCGGGGAGGTGGTGTTCTTGGCAGGGCCGAGCGTGTAGTCGGCGATGCGCTTCAGATCCGTCAGCTTCAGCAGGAAGCTGCGGAATTCCTCGCGCTGCTGCTCTTTCGATCCGCCGCCGTTCAGGATGGCGAGGCCCTTCTGCACATTGGTCTGCACGAAATCCTCGGCCGGCGTCGCAGCGCGCGCGGCGGCCAGTGGCATCGCAACCGCGACGATAGCGGCCAATGCCAGAAGGCGAAGCGCGCCCAGGAAATGCGCGCGGGGAAAAAGTCGAGTCATGGCTTGCTCCATTATCCGGCTGGAACGCTCCGGATGGTCAGGGCGGGATGTGGCAAGTTCGTGGCGGCCCACCGCTCAGAGATCCGGAAGGTTCTGCACATCCGGCCGCCCGTTGCGGATTTCATTGTTGCGCAGCTGGCGATACAGGCTGCGGACGGACGCATAATAATCGACCGACCCGCGCTCAATGTTCTGAAGCGTATCAAGGTTGCGTGATTTGGTGTCGACAACCGTGAAATATTCACGGCCGGCGGACCACCAGAAATGCTCGCGCAATTTGATGTAGGTCGTGGGGTCGAAAAAGATATCGACGACTTGTCCGGTCGCGTCGCGCGGCGGATCGGGCCCGAAGAAGGGCAATACGAGGTAGGGACCTTCGCCCACGCCCCAGGTCGCCAGTGTCTGGCCGAAATCTTCGGTGTGCGCGGGAATGCCGAAATCCGTTGCCGGATCGAACAGGCCGGCAACGCCCAAAGTGGAATTGATCGTGAAGCGGCCCAGCGTGTCGCCTGCGCGGCTCATCTCGCCTTGCAGCAGGTCGTTCGCGAACGTCACGGGCAAATCGAGATTGAGAAGGAAGTTGTGAACGCCCTGGCGCGCCGGCGACGGAACGACCGCGACATACGCTTCGGCGCTCGGACCGATAAAGTATTTGTCGAGCTTCTGGTCGAAGTCGAAGACGGCGCGATTGGTCTGCTCATAGGGGTCGTTCGCGCCGGTCGGATCGGTCGCGCAACCGGCCAGCAGCAGTCCCATGCCGACAACAAAAAATCTGCTCAGTCCCCGCATCATCGTCCCAGCGCTATTCTCATGCCTTCGCATAACGCGTGAGCCGCCACTTCGGCCCGCTACACCCGTCGATTACTTCCGGTTGCTTGTGAATCACAACCGGCCCCCAGAGCATAGGTAGGGTTACCACATCCGCCATCAAGGGACAGTGAAAGGGATCACATGAGGGTCCCGTTTTCGTGATGTGTTGCCCGGAATTCACCATTTTACCCCCGGATTTCCGCGGAAGATGACGGTTTGCATAATCATATAAAGATATGTTTATATGAGGTGCGAACTGGAGGTCCGGAATGGACGAATTGCTGTCCATGCTGCGCGCCGCCGCCGATCCTACCCGGCTGCGGCTGCTGCTCGTCCTGCGCGAGGCGGAACTGACCGTCTCCGAGCTGACCCAGATTCTGGGCCAGAGCCAGCCGCGCGTCTCCCGTCACCTCAAGCTGCTGTGCGACGCGGGCCTGATCCTGCGCTTCAAGGAAGGAAGCTGGGTGTTCTACCGTTCGGCGGAGAAGGGGGCCGGCGCAGAACTTGGCCATGTTCTCTCCCACCTGTCGGAGCGCGACGCCGATACCTCGTCGTCCGACCGCCGCCGTCTGGCGCAAGTGCGCGAAGCACGCGCCGCCGAAGCGGCCGCCTTCTTCAAGGCCAATGCCGAGGATTGGGAACGCATCCGCTCGCTGCACGCGCCGGAGAAGGATGTCGAGACCGCCATCGCGCAGATGCTGCGCGCGGAGCCGGTGGAGTCGCTGCTCGATGCCGGCACAGGCACCGGCCGCATGCTCGAATTGCTGGCGCCGGAAATCAAACACGGCGTGGGCATCGATGTGAGCCCGGAAATGCTTTCCATCGCACGCGACCGCCTTGCCCGCGCGCATGCGAACCATTGCCAGGTGCGCCTTTCCGATGTGTTCCGCATGCCGTTCGCCGCGGGCACGGAAGACAATGGCTTCGATGCCGCGCTCTTCCATCAGGTGCTGCACTATCTCGACGACCCGCAAGCCGCCGTCGCCGAAGCGGCGCGCGTGCTCAAACCCGGCGGACGCATTCTGATCGTCGATTTCGCGCCGCACGACCTGGAATTCCTGCGCACCGAATTGCAGCACCGCCGTCTCGGCTTCTCGGATAAAGAAGTGCAGGGCTGGTTCGAAGCGCTGGATCTGAAGCCGCTGGACTCCGCCGCCATCGCGCCGCATACGGGCGGCAGCGGAAAGCTCATCGTCAAAATCTGGGCTGCCGCCACGCAGGCCCGTCATCACCGTTCACGAGTTGCAGCATGAGTTTGCGTCGTCTTGCGCGCGATACGCGCCCGCTGAAAGTCAGTTTCGAATTCTCCCCGCCGAAGACGCCCGAAGCGGAAGAGAATCTGTGGCGCTGCATCCGCAGGCTGGAGCCGCTGAAGCCGAGCTTCGTGTCGGTGACCTATGGTGCCGGCGGCTCGACGCGCGACCGCACGCACAACACCGTCAAGCGCATCGTGGACGAGACGACGCTGTCGCCGGCGGCGCATCTGACCTGCGTGGCGCACAGCCAGGGCGAAATACGCGAGATCGTGCGCGGTTACTGGGACGCGGGCATCCGCCACATCGTGGCGCTGCGTGGCGACATGCCGAACATGCAGGGCAAATATCAGGCGCCCGCAGACGGCTATGGCTCCACGCCGGAATTGATCGCCGGCATCCGCCAGATCGCGCCGTTCGAGATCAGTGTCTCCGCTTATCCGGAACGCCATCCCGACAGCGCGTCGGAAGCACAGGACATCGCGCTCTTGAAAGCCAAGGTGGACGCGGGCGCGTCGCGCGCGCTGACGCAATTCGGCTTCGACACCGAGACGATGGCGCGCTTCCGCGACCGCGTGGTGAAGGCCGGCGTGAACGTGCCGATCGTGCCGGGGATCATTCCCACCACCAATATCAAGGGCATCGCGCGCATGGCCGCGACGGCGGGCGCCTCCGTGCCGGATTGGCTCGCCAGCATGTATGAAGGTCTCGACAGCGATGCCGACACGCGCAAGCTCATCGCCGCCACGATCCTCGCCGAGCAGGTGCAGGACCTGCGCGCCGAGGGCTTCGATCAGTTTCATTTCTATACTTTGAACCAAGCGGACTTGACGTTCGCGGCCTGTTGCTTGTTGGGCATGCGCCCGGAAGCTGGCGCATGAATATCGCGCTTTCATTTTCCTCCCCCGTTTACGGGGGAGGGGACCGCGAAGCGGCGGAAGGGGCCCCCTCCGCCTCACTTCGCTTCGCTCGTTCAGCACCTCCCCCGTAAACGGGGGAGGAAAGGGATCGGTATGAGTTTCGACAGAGCATCGCGTATCGCATGGATGAAGAAGGAAGCGCGCGAGCGCATCCTGCTGCTCGATGGTTCCTGGGGCGTGATGATCCAGGGCTACGGCCTTGGCGAAAGCGACTTCCGCGGCGAGCGCTTCGGCAATCATCCGAGCGATCTGAAGGGCAACAACGATCTTCTGACGCTGACCAAGCCGGAGATCATCCGCGACATCGGCCGCCAATATCTGGAAGCGGGCGCGGATTTCATCGAGACCAACACCTTCAACTCCATCTCGATGTCGCAAGGCGACTACGGCCTCGAACATCTGGTGCCGGAGTTGAACGAGGCCGGCGCGCGGCTGGCGCGCGAGCTTTGCGATCAGATGAGTACCTCGTCGCGACCGCGTCTTGTGGCCGGCGTGCTCGGCCCGGCCAACCGCACGGCGTCGATCTCGCCGGACGTGAACGATCCGGCCTTCCGCAATGTGACCTTCGATGAATTGCGCAACACTTATGCGGATGCCACGCGCGGCCTCATCAAGGGCGGCGCGGACGTGATCATGATCGAAACGATCTTCGACACGCTGAACGCCAAGGCGGCGATCTATGCGATCAAGCAGGTGTTCGACGAAGCCGGCGAAGAGCTGCCGATCTGGATTTCCGGCACCATCACCGATCTGTCCGGCCGCACGCTGACGGGCCAGACGCCCGAGGCTTTCTGGCATTCCGTGCGGCACGCCAAGCCGTTCGCCGTGGGCCTGAACTGCGCGCTGGGTGCAAAAGAATTGCGCCCTTATGTCGACGATCTCAACCAGGCCGCGGACACGCTGGTCAGTGCGCATCCCAACGCCGGCCTGCCCAACGAATTCGGCGGCTATGACGAAACGCCGGAGATGATGGCGGCGATGATCGGCGAGTTCGCGCAAAGCGGCCTCGTCAACATCGTGGGCGGTTGTTGCGGCACGCGGCCCGATCACATCAAGGCCTTCGGCGAAGCGGTGAAAGGCATCACGCCGCGCAGGATTCCCGAGAAGCCGCGCTACATGCGCCTATCGGGCCTTGAGCCGTTCACGCTCACGCCCGAAACCAATTTCGTGAACGTGGGCGAGCGCACGAACATCACCGGCTCGGCCAAGTTCCGCAAGCTCATCGCCGCCAATGACTACGAAGGCGCGCTGACGGTCGCGCGCGATCAGGTCGCGAACGGCGCGCAGGTCATCGATGTGAACGTCGACGAAGGCCTGATCGATTCCGAAGCCGCGATGCGCCGCTTCCTCAACATGGCGGCGGGCGAGCCGGATATCGCGCGCGTGCCGGTGATGATCGATAGCTCCAAATGGAGTGTCATCGAAGCGGGCCTGAAATGCGTGCAGGGCAAGCCCATCGTGAACTCCATCTCGCTGAAGGAAGGGGAAGAGAATTTCGTCCACTATGCCCGCGAAGTGATGCGCTACGGCGCCGCGGTCGTGGTCATGGCGTTCGACGAGACCGGGCAGGCCGACACGCTCGAACGGAAAGCGGAGATCTGCCGCCGCGCTTACGATGTGCTGGTGAACAAAGTCGGCTTCCCGCCGGAAGACATCATCTTCGATCCCAATATCTTCGCCGTCGCCACCGGCATCGAAGAGCACAACGATTACGGCCACGCTTTCATCGAGGCGACCAAGATCATCCGCACGGAAATGCCGCTGGCGCATATCTCCGGCGGCGTGTCGAACTTCTCCTTTTCCTTCCGCGGCAACGACACCGTGCGCGAGGCGATGCATTCCATCTTCCTGTTCCACGCCATCAAGGCGGGCATGGACATGGGCATCGTCAACGCCGGGCAGCTCACCGTCTATCAGGATATCCCCACGCCGCTGCGCGAAGGCATCGAGGACGTGTTGTTCAATCGCTCGCCCGATGCCACGGAAAAATTGCTCACGCTGGCGCAGACCTACAAAGGCGGTGGCGCGACCGCACAGGTGGAAGACGCCGCCTGGCGTTCGCTGCCGGTGCAGGAACGCCTGACGCATGCGCTCGTCCACGGCATCGACGCCTTCGTGGTGGAAGACACCGAGGCTGCGCGGCTGGAAGCGGCGCGTCCGCTGGACGTGATCGAAGGCCCATTGATGATCGGCATGAATGTGGTGGGCGACCTGTTCGGCTCGGGCAAGATGTTCCTGCCGCAGGTGGTGAAATCCGCGCGCGTGATGAAGAAGGCCGTCGCCCATCTGCTGCCTTTCATGGAGGCGGAGCAGGCGAAGAACCAGACGAAAGAACCCGCCGGCAGGATCGTGATGGCCACGGTGAAAGGCGATGTCCACGACATCGGCAAGAACATTGTGGGCGTGGTGCTGCAATGCAACGGCTACGAAGTCATCGACCTTGGCGTCATGACGCCGACGCAGAAGATCCTCGACGCCGCGCGCGAAGCCAAGGCGAACATTATCGGCCTCTCCGGCCTCATTACGCCCTCGCTGGACGAGATGGTGCATGTCGCCAACGAGATGGAGCGGCAGGGCTTCGATATTCCGCTCCTCATCGGCGGCGCGACGACGTCCAAGGTCCACACCGCGGTCAAGATCAACCCCGGCTACAAGCGCGGGCAGACGGTTTACGTCACCGATGCCTCGCGTGCCGTGGGCGTGGCATCATCACTGCTCAGCAAGACGCAGAACGCCGATTTCATCACCAATACGCGCAAGGAATATGAATCCATCGCGGCCAAACACGCCGCGCAGCGCGCGCCGGGCCGCCGCCTGACGCTCGATCAAGCACGCGCCAACAAGGAAAAGATCGACTGGGCGAGCTACACGCCGCCGGTGCCCAAATATTTCGGCACCAAGCAATATGGCCCTTACGACCTAGCCGAGCTGGTCCCTTATATCGACTGGACGCCGTTCTTCCAGACCTGGGAACTGGCCGGGCAGTACCCCGCGATCCTTGATGACGACAAGGTCGGCGAAGCCGCGCGCGGTCTGTTCAAAGACGCGCAGGCGATGCTGAAGAAGATCGTGGATG
>Ga0153956_1002686_pt1 | contig 12590 bp, 10 predicted proteins | sample TSFL040MetaG_FD_104704 | JGI IMG/M metagenome (GOLD analysis project Ga0153956, IMG submission 104704) | Attine ant fungus gardens microbial communities from Florida, USA - TSFL040 MetaG | ecosystem: Host-associated > Fungi > Mycelium > Unclassified | place: USA: Florida, Wekiwa Springs... | reverse complement strand
CCGGATCAGCACCGGGGTGAGCACGATGGACACCGCCAGGGAGATGCCGACCGCGAAAAGGATCTGGATCATCTCATCCCTCCTCGCTTCGCTTGCCCGGGCAGCCCGCACCGCCGTCGGTCACCAGGGTCTCGGCCAGCGCCCCCAGGCCGACCGAGTTCGATGCCTTGACCAGTACGACGTCACCCGGCTCCAGTTCGGCGCGCAGCAATTCCAGCGCGGCGTCCGCGTCGGACACGGTGGTGACCTCACTGCCCCACGAACCCTCCATGACCGCACCGTGGTGCATGGCGCCCATAGTCCTCCCCGTCCCGACAACGATCAGCCGTGATACATCCAACCGCACGGCCAGACGACCGATGCTGTCATGCTCAATGATGGCGTCGTCACCGAGTTCGCCCATCTCCCCCAGCACCGCCCAGCTGCGCCCGCTGCCGGTCTTGGCCATCCAGGCCAGCGACTTCAGACCGGCCCGCATGGAATCAGGATTGGCGTTGTAGGCGTCGTTGATCACCACCACGCCGTCGGTGCGCGTGCTCACCGCCATCCGATGCTTGGACACCGGGCCGGCACCGGCGAGGGCATCGGCCACCTGGGGCAGACTCGCGCCACATTCGAGCGCCACCGCGGCCGCGCACAGCGCGTTGGACACCTGATGATCGCCGTGCACCGCGAGCTGCACATCGACCTGCTCGGTGCCCTTGTGCAGGGTGAAGCCGGGCCGGGCCAGCGCATCCAGTGCGGCCTCACCGGCCCAGATATCGGCGCCGGCCGATCGCGACACCCGAACGACGCGCGCTGCGGTGACGTCCGCCATCGCCGCCACCGCACTGTCATCGGCGTTGAGCACGACCACACCCGTGGATGGAATAGATTGCGGCAGTTCGGATTTGGTCGCGGCGATGACCTCACGCGAACCGAATTCCCCCAGATGCGCGGTACCGACGTTGAGCACCACCCCGATCGACGGCGGAGCGATCTGCGCCAGCGAGGCGATATTGCCGGGATGACGGGCGGACATCTCCAGCACCAGGAAGTCGGTATCGGCCGTGGCCCGCAACACCGTCCAGGGATGGCCCAGCTCGTTGTTGAACGAACCCGGTGGCGCGATCACCTCGCCGAGCGGCGCCAGCACCGCGGCCAGCAGGTCCTTGGTGGAAGTCTTGCCCGACGATCCGGTCACCCCGATGATGCGCAGACCGCCGGCCACCAACTCGTCGGCCACCGCGCGGGCCAGCTTGCCCAGTGCGGTCAGCACCGCGGCCCCGGCCCCGCCGATGTCGTGCGCGAGCGCACCGGAGGACGAATCCACCTGACCGGCAACGGGTTTGACCACGATCGCCGGCACTCCGACCGGACGCGCGGCCAGCACCGCGACGGCACCGGCCGCCACCGCGCCGGCGGCGAAATCATGCCCATCGGAGCGCGCACCCGGCATCGCCAGGAACAGCCCGCCCGGTGTCACCGCGCGCGAATCGAATTCCACGGTCCCGGTCACCACCGTGGACGCGGCGGCTTCGGGGGTGACGTCGGCCAGTTCACCGCCGACGATCTCGGCGATCCGGGCCAGGGTCAGCTCGATCACGGCATCGACTCCAACGCATCCAGGGCGGCCGCCAACTCGTCGCGGTCATCGAACGGCCGGGTCTGCCCACCACCGGTCTGCCCGGACTCGTGACCCTTACCCGCGATCAGCACGGTGTCCCCCGGCCGGGCCCAGCGCACCGCGTAATCGATGGCGGCCCGCCGGTCACCGATCTCCACGATCTGCGCGGACCCGGCCGCGGCGCCCGTCGCCACGGCGGCGCGGATCGCCGCGGGGTCCTCGTCACGCGGGTTGTCGTCGGTGATCACCACCAGGTCTGCCAGTTGGGCGGCCACCCGCCCCATCGGCTCACGCTTACCGGTGTCCCGATTGCCACCGGCACCGAACACCACCGCCACCCGCCCGGCGGTCTGCGGGCGCAACGTTTCCAGAACCGCTTGCAGCGCACCGGGTTTGTGCGCGTAATCCACCAGGGCCAGAAAGCTCTGTCCCCGGTCGATGGCCTGCATCCGGCCCGGTACGGCGGCCTCCCACAGACCGGGCGCGGCCTGCTGCGGGCTCACCCCGACCGCATCCAGCAGGGCCGTGGCCAACAGCGCGTTGGCGACGTTGTAGCCGCCGGGCAGCACGATCTGCATCCGGTGCTGTGCGCCGTCAGGGCCGACGGCGGTGAATTGCTGACCGCCGCGACCGTTGGCCGTGATATCGACCGCGCGCCAACCCGATCCGGCGCCGGTCACGCTGACGGTCACCGGATCGACGGCGCGCTGGGCGATCGTGCGGCCGGCGTCATCGTCGATGCACACCACCGCGGCCTGGGCGTGGGTGGGCGACTGCGGATCGAACAGCCGCGCCTTGGCGTCGAGGTAGTCGTCCATGGTCGGGTGGAAGTCGAGATGATCGCGCGACAGATTGGTGAACCCGCCGACCGCGAAACGCACCGCATCCACCCGCCCCAGAGTCAGCGCGTGACTGGACACCTCCATCACCACGGTGTCCACCCCACGTTCGACCATGACGGCCAGCAGCGCCTGCAGTGCGGGCGCCTCCGGCGTGGTGAGTGCACTGGGCAGATCCTGGCCGTCGATACGCAACCCGACCGTGCCGATCAGGCCCGCCACCCGGCCCGCGGCCCGCAGCCCGGCCTCCACCAGATAAGTCGTGGTGGTCTTGCCCGAGGTCCCGGTGACGCCGATGACGCGCAGTCGCTGCGAGGGATGGCCGTAGACCGTCGCGGCGAGCTCACCGAGCACGGTGCGCGGCTGCGGATGCACCAGCACCGGCACCGGCAGCGGGCCCAGCACCTCCACGCCCGCGGGATCGGTCAGCACCGCGGCCGCACCCGCGCGCACCGCATCATGGGCGAATCGCGCGCCGTGCACCACGGCACCCGGCAGCGCGGCGAACAGATCGCCGGCCAGCACGTCCTGGCTGCGCAGCGTCACACCGGTGATCGACACATCGGGTGACTGCGGCGCGGCAGCGCCGATCTGTGCGGCCAGCACGCCGAGGGTGGCTCCTACCGGGTCAACCGGACGCATGGACAGCAAAGACATAGCCATGACACAGTACCGGCTCGACCATCTGCATCAGCGACGGTCAGGTCGCCTGCAGGACCAGCGGCGGACCGGGATCGGCCGACAGCGGCACGTTCTCGCGCTGCAACAACCACGCCGCGATGTTGTGGAACAGTGGCGCCATCGAGTGGCCCGGGGTGCCGTCGGGGTTGCGCTGCGGGTTGTTGGCCATGATGCCCACGACATAGCGCGGGTTGTCCGCCGGCGCCATACCGGCAAAGGTGATCCAGTAGTGGTCGTCGTAGTAGCAGCCGCAGGCCGGGTTGATCTGCTGAGCGGTGCCGGTCTTGCCGGCGATCTGATAGCCCTCGACCGCGGCCGGCCAACCAGTGCCCTGCTGGGTACCGCGCGGGTCACGTTGGGTGATGGCGCGGAACATATTGCGCACGGTGCGCGCGGTCTCCGGCGACACCACCTGGATGCCGTCGGGCCGCGGGGTGTCCTCGCGGGTACCGTCGGCGGTGGTGACCGACTTGATGATCCGCGGCGGCATCCGGACCCCGTCATTGGCGATGGTCTGGTACATACCGGTCATCTGCAGCAGGGTCATCGAAAGACCTTGTCCGATAGGTAGGTTCGCGAACGAGCTGCCGGACCACTGGTCGATGGGCGGTACCAGGCCGGCACTCTCGCCGGGCAGACCCGAGTTGGTGCGCTGCCCCAGCCCGAACTTGTGCACCATGTCCGCGAAGCGCTCCGGCCCCACCCGCTGGGCCAACATCAGCGTTCCGACGTTGGACGACTTACCGAACACCCCGGTGGTGGTGTACGGGTCGACGCCATGGCCCCAGGCGTCGTGGATGGTGACCCCGCCCATGTTGAGCGTGCCGGGAACCTGCAGTACCTCGTCGGGCGTCGACAGCCCGTACTCGATGACGCTGGCGGCGGTGATGATCTTGTTCACCGAGCCCGGCTCGAATGGCGAGGAAACCGCCAGGTTACCCATCTCCTTTTCGTCCTGACGGCTCAGGTCCTGGGACGGGTCGAAGGTGTTGTCGTTCGACATGGCAAGGATCTCACCGGTTTTCGCGTCGAGCACCACGGCCGAGACATCGTGGGCGCCGGACAGATCCTTGGCCTGCTGCACCTGCTGCTGCACGTAGTACTGGATGTCGTCGTCCAGGGTGAGCTGTACCGTGGCGCCGTTCATCGCGTCGTGCCGGTCACGGTAGCTGCCCGGGATCACCACGCCGTCCGAACCGCGGTCATAGGTGACCGAACCGTCGATACCGGAAAGCTTTGCGTCCAAAGCATCTTCGAGTCCGAGCAGGCCGTGGCCGTTCCAGCCGATGCCGCCCACGACGTTGGCCGCCAGCGAGCCGCCCGGGTACTGCCGGATGTCCTGACGCTCGGCACCGACCTCGTCGGGGAACTTCTTGACGATGGCCGCGGCGATCGCCGGGTCGACGGCACGGGCCAGATAGACGAACTTGTCTTTACTGGTCAGCTTTTTGAGCAGTGTCTGCGCGTCTGGCTTGTTGTTCAGCAGCCCGGCAACGCGCACCGCAATCTCATTGAGCTGCTTATCCGGATCCGGTGCACTGGGCGATTTGGCCTTGGCATCGATGAGCTGCTGACGGACGCGCTCGGGCTGGAAGGTCAGCGCGCGGGCTTCGATGGTGTAGGCCAGCTTGTCGAAGTTACGGTCGACGAGACTGCCGCGCACCGCCTTCTCCACATCGACGACCTTGAGCTGACCGGCGGCCTCGGCCCGCAGCCCCGCGGCCCGCGGCCCCTGCAGGAAGAACAACTGGCCGGCCGCGATGAGCAGCACCAGCGCGATCACGATATTGCCAAGTCGGTGCCGGAAGGCGAACCCTCCGGTGCGGCCGGCCGTCAACGGCTGGCGGACCCGGCGGTCATGCGCCGAATGCGGTTGATCGGTACGAGGTTTGATGACCGGCGGACGCTGACGCTTGACACCCCCGTCGCGAGGTCCGCGGCGGTTCATGCGGGCGCGCCGGGAGCGGGCTGAGCCAATAGCGGGGCCCAGATCGGGGCGTCCGGGGCCAGCGTCTGGGGCGCCACCGCGACTGGCGCGGGCGCCTGCGGAACCGCCTGCTGCGGGGCCGGCACCTGCGGGACACCGGCCTGCGGGACGGCCGGCGCGAGCAACGGAACTCCCTGGGGCGCAGGCTGTGCGGGCTGCACACCGAGCTGCGGCACGGCGACCGGCGGCACCGCACCCGGGGGGACGGCGGCCGGCGGCAGTACCGCACCGGGCAGCACCGCCGGGTCGGGCATCCGGACCGACAGCTCACGCGGGTCGATCACCCTGGGCGCCGGAGGTGCCGGCGGGGCGGGCGGTGCCGGGGCGGCCAACGGGACGTTCAGCGGTGGCGGCGGAACCCCTTGCGCCGGTTTGGGACTGCCGATGACCGTCCAGTTCCCGCTGATGTCCTGTACCAGGTGGGCGGTGTCGCGCGACGGGATCATGCCCAGGTTGCGGGCCGCCTCGGCCAGCGCCGGGGCCGCCTGCGCCTCCAGCACATCACGCTCGAGAGCTTCCTTCTGCTGCTGCAATGCCTGGTTGATATCGCGGGCACGGCCGAGTTCGTAGGACCGTTCGGCGGCCGAGGTCGACAACCACAGGGTCACCCCCAGCCCCATACCCAGAGCTCCGATGATCAGCACCACGAACGGCACCCGGGCGATCAGCCGGCGCGGGTTCAGGTCGATCTCGGCGATCCTGGCCAGCAACCGGTCACGTAATGGCAGCCGAACAACCTTGGGGGCCTTGGCCTTACGTGCCTTGGCTCGGGCCTTGGCCTGCGAGGCGGTCTTCGGGCGCGCCGGAACCGCCGTCGGCCGCGCGAACGGCGAGGTCTGCGGACCCGACTTGACCTCGCGCTTGCTTTCCCGCACCTTCCGACCGGCCGCCTTCTCGCGCACCGCGGGTCCCCTGCGCTCACCCGTGCGGCCCGCCGCCGCGGAGCGTTGGCCCGCCCGTGTGCCTACCCGCTGGGGTGCCGGTCGTTTTGCCATCACGAACCTTCCATTCGGACAACCTTTTCCAGTGCGCGCAGCCGAACCGATGCACTACGCGGATTCAGATCGAGTTCGGCGCCGTCGGCCCGCTCGGCGCCGCGGGTCAGCGCGACGAACTCCGGTTCGTGACCGGGCAGTTCCATCGGCAGACCGGCCGGGGTGCGCGACGCGGTGGCATCGGCGAAGAACCCCTTGACGATTCGGTCCTCCAGGGACTGGTAGGCCTCGACGGCGATCCGACCGCCGGGGCGCAGCGCGGCCAGCGCCGCCGGGATCGCGCCGCGCAGACAATCCAGCTCGCCGTTGACCTCGATACGCAGCGCCTGAAAGGTGCGCTTGGCCGGATGGCCGCCGGTGCGTCGGGCGGGTGCGGGGATGACCGCATACAGCAGTTCGACCAGTTCGCCGGTGGTGGTAAACGGTGTTACTGCCCGCTGCCTGACGATGGCTCCGGCGATTTTGGGCGCGAATTTCTCTTCGCCGTACTCGCGCAGTACCCGGGTCAGCGCGCGGGCGTCGTAGGTGTTGAGCACATCGGCGGCGGTCAGGCCCGTGCTCTGGTCCATCCGCATGTCCAATGGCGCGTCCTGGGCGTAGGCGAATCCCCGGTCGGCCTGGTCGAGCTGCATCGAGGACACCCCGAGGTCGAACAGGATCGCATCCAATTCGCCTGCACGGTAACCGGATTGCGACAGTGCGTCGTCGATGCCGTCATAGGGGGTATGCACCAGATGAACCCGGTCGCCGAACGGTGCCAGCCGCTCACCGGCCAGCCGCAGCGCGGTCTGGTCGCGGTCCAGGCCGATCAGGGTCAGTCCGGGAAATCGGGTGAGGAAGGCTTCGGAATGCCCACCGGCGCCCAAGGTCGCGTCGATCAGGACGGCGTCACTGCCGTCGGTGTGACGGCGGGTCAGGGCCGGGGCGAGCAGTTCGACACAACGATCGAGCAGCACGGGGATGTGCGGCCGGTTCCCGGTCAACGCGGCACCCCCAATCGGCTCGGGAAGATCGGCTCGGAAAAGATCGGCTTGGAAAAGATCAATGAGTTTCGGGGTGTGCGCCAACCGGATCGACCCCCCGGCCCGGTGACCCGGTGCAACGAGGTCTCTGTCCGAGGTGACGGACCTGGCGTTGGGGAAGTACGCCAGGGCCGGTTCGGGCAGAGGCCACGCTGCACGGGCCTGCGGGTCAGTTGTCGTTTCCGAGCGCTTCATCGCCGGCTGCGGAGAAGTTCTCTTCGTGAAGGTTCTGGTAGTTCTGCCACGCGGCGGCATCCCAGATTTCCAGGTAGTCGACCGCGCCGATCACCACGCACTCCTTGGAAAGCCCGGCATAACGACGGTGATCGACCGACAGGGTGATGCGGCCCTGGGCATCCGGGTGCTGTTCGTCGGCTCCCGCGGCGAAGACGCGCAGGTCGGCACGGGCGGCGGGATCGTTGCGCGGCGTGGCGGCCACCCGGCGCGCGATCTCGTCCTCGAACTCGGCCCGCGGGTACACGGCCAGGCTGTGATCTGGACTTTTGGCGACCATCAACCCTCCTGCCAGTGCGTCGCGGAATTTGGCGGGCAACGTCAGTCGCCCCTTGTCGTCGAGTTTTGGCGTGTAGGTACCCAGAAACATCAGGCACCTCCCGTCACCGGTCCCGGAGCCCCGGTCTCTCCGACGTCCGCCACATTACCCCACAATCCCCCACAATTCCCCCAAGAGAACCCTAAGAAGCTGTCCTCTGCCCCACTTCTCCCACAAAACGGCCCGAACAACACCTCCGGATACCTCGGCATACGCAGGAAGAATCGACAAAATCCCAGCTCACATCCGTGCAACGATGCGGTGGGGCAATGTGGGGAAAGCGGGAGCCGACACCCTTGCCCACCCCGGCGGGCATCCGCCGCAGCAAAGAATCGACAAAAAGTCGGCGTGTCGCAGATCACCCGACCGCGCGCAAATAAAAACAGGGGCAGCCCGGTGGGCTACCCCTGTGAGAAGAGCTGACTGCTAGTCGTCGAAACGACGACGGAACCGGTCTTCCATCCGGCTGGTGAACGAACCTCCGCCACGTACCCTCTTGGCCCGGTTCGCCCCACCGACCGGCGACGACTTACCCGCGACCGCAACCCGGGGCCCGGTGAGCGCCAAGATGGCGCCGCCGAACATGACCACGAAGCCCACCACACTGCAGATCGGCAACGGCCCGAGCCACAGCGGCTTGAAGGCGACTCCCGCCACTAGCATCGCCAGGCCGGCGACGAACAATCCGGCGCCCTGCACACGACGCCGGGTCGACGGCGCTCGCAACGAACCGCCCCGGACGCTCGAAACGAATTTCGGGTCCTCTGCGTAGAGGGCGCTCTCGATCTGGTCGAGCATGCGCTGCTCATGATCGGAGAGTGGCATGGTGCCTCCCTTTGGCCCTCAGTTGTTCACGATCACGCGTACCCGTAGTCACGGGCACCTAACGGTAATGATACGAGGTCACACTGACACGTACCACATAGTTCAATTTACAGCTGCCGTTCAAATTACCGTCGCCCCGTTTCCCCGATTACCCGACCTCGGTGCTCGGACCTATGCTCCATCGATACTGCTGTAGGCCCGCCGACCGATCTCCTCCAGAAGGGCACCTCACCGTGGCGACGTTCTTGATCGACCTGTCGCCGGCCGACATGCAACACCGCCTCGGCGAGGCGCTGAGCGTCTACGTCGACGCCATGCATTACCCGCGCGGCACCGAACGTCAGCGGGCGGCGATGTGGCTGGAACATACCCACCGCCCCGGCTGGCACTGTGTGGCCGCCGTCCAGACTCAAACCGACGTCCCCGACGTCGCGACTCTGCAGACGGCACCGCTGATCGGCGTGGCCTACGGCTACCGCGGGGCGCCCGATCAATGGTGGCAGCAGCAGGTGGTGGCGGGCCTGGTCGGCGTGGGTGCCGACGCCGACCGCATCGATGAGCTGACCGCCGACTACTTCGAGCTCACCGAATTGCACATCCATCCACGCGCACAGGGCGGCGGTCTCGGCGAGGCGCTGCTGCGCAGATTGCTGACCGGCCGGGCCGAATCGCAGGTGCTGCTGTCCACCCCGGAGACTGCCGGCGAATCGAACCGGGCCTGGCGACTGTACCGGCGGCTCGGCTTCAACGACGTGATCCGTGGCTATCACTTCGCCGGCGATCCGCGACCGTTTGCCATCCTGGGCCGTCCACTTCCGCTGTGACCGGAGCGGGTCTGGCACGATGACACGGGTGTCGCGTCGTCGTCGCCTGTCGGCCCTGGTTTTGCTGCTCATGATCCTGCCGCTGGCCGTGGGCTGCGTACGAGTCCACGCATCGCTCACCGTCTCCCCCGACGATCGGGTATCCGGGCAGATCACCGCGCTGTCGAAGGCCACCGGGCCCGACGACAAGGGCCCCCAGCTGTTCAACGAGCTGCCCTTCGCCTCCAAGGTCGCAGTCACCGATTACCGCAAGGACGACTACATCGGCTCCGAGGCGGTGTTCTCCGACCTGAGCTTCTCCGAGCTGCCGCAGCTGGCCAACCTGAACCACGACGCGGCCGGTGTCGATGTCTCCCTGCGCCGCTCCGGTGACCTGGTGATCATGGAAGGCCGCGTCGACCTGACCCTGCTCAACGACCCCGATGCCGACGTCTCCCTGTCGGTGTCCTTCCCCGGCAACGTCACCTCCACCAACGGCAACCGGGTGGCCGACGACATCGTCGAATGGAAGCTCAAGCCGGGCGTGGTGTCCACCATGAAAGCCCAGGCCCGCTACACCGATCCCAGCGCGCGCGCGTTCACCAACGCCTCGATCTGGCTGGCGATCCTCGCCATAGCGGTGGCCGGCGTCCTCGGCGGTATCGCCTACTACAGCCGCGATCGGTCCCCACGGCCGGGCGCCGTCGAGTCCAACACCGGCCCCTGAACCGGGCCTGCCGTACAAACCCGGCGACACAATCTAGTCTGAACAAACTCCGGGCCACAGCGCAGCGGAGAACATCATCGTCACGAGAGGGGCGCCCGCTGAGCACCGATGCCGCTGTTCCGTCGGCCGGCAAGCTGGCGAACGCCGTCACAGAACAACTGCGCGCGTATCTCGGCGAGCGCCGGCGCGAGAGTGCCTACATCGGCGCCGACTACGCCGAATTCACCGAAGCGTTGGAAGAGTTCGTCCTGCGGGGCGGCAAGCGGGTGCGCCCGGCTTTCGCCTACTGGGGCTGGCGCGCGGTGGCGCCGACCGCCGGTCACCCGTCCGACCCGGCGGTGCTGCGCCTGTTCTCGGCCCTGGAACTGCTGCAGGCCTGCGCCCTGATCCACGACGACGTGATCGACGACTCCGCGACCCGGCGCGGCCTGCTCACCGCACACCGGGTGTTCGCCCAGCGCCATCAGGAACGCCGGTGGCGCGGCTCGGCCGATCAGTTCGGGCTGTCGGCGGCCATCCTGCTCGGCGACCTCGCCCTGTCCTGGGCCGACGACATCGTGACCACCGCCGAGATCGGCCCGGACGCGCATCGCCGGGTGCAGCTGGTGTGGAGCCATATCCGCACCGAGGTGCTCGGCGGTCAGTATCTGGACATCGTCGCCGAGGCCAGTGGCGCCGAGACGGTCGCGTCGGCCCTCAACGTCAACCTGTACAAGACGGCGTCCTACACCGTCACCCGGCCGCTGCAGCTGGGTGCGGCCGCGGCCGCCGATCGGCCGGACGTCCAGCGCATCTTCCATGAGGTCGGCACCGATCTGGGTATCGCCTTCCAGCTGCGCGACGACGTGCTGGGGGTGTTCGGCGACCCCGCGGTCACCGGCAAGCCCTCCGGCGACGATCTGCGCTCCGGCAAGCGCACGGTGCTGCTGGCCGAGGCCCTCGAACGCGCCGAGAACACCGACCCGGTCGCGGCGAACCTGTTGCGCTCCTCGATCGGCTCGGAGCTGACCGACAACCACGTGGCCGATCTGTGCCGGGTGATCGAATCGGTGGGCGCGCTGGCCGCCGTCGAGGACCGGATCAACATGCTGACCGAGCGGGGTCTGACCGCACTGCAGACCGCACCCATCGACCCCGTCGCCAAGGCCGGCCTGACCGAGCTGGCCCATCGCGCCTCGAATCGGTCTGCCTAGGACATGTCCACTTCCACCGACACCCCGGCGCCCGGACACCTGGCCCGGCTCGCCGCCTTCGCCCTGTCCCCCGAGGGCCGCCCGGCATTGCTGGGCCTGCTGGGCGCGTCGCTGATCACCCTGGGCGGCCTGGGGGCCGGCAGCACCCGGCAGCACGACCCGCTGCTGGAATCGCTGCACGTGTCCTGGCTGCGGTTCGGCCACGGACTGGTGGTGTCCTCGATCCTGTTGTGGACCGGTGTGGCCCTGATGCTGATGGCCTGGCTGGGGCTGGGACGGCGGGTAGTCAGCAGCACGGCTGGACAGCGGGCTGGGGGCCCCTCCCGCTCGCGGGGGAGAGCGCAGCGACCGGGGGATGTTTCCGAATACACCATGGTGGCCACCACCGGCTTCTGGCTGATGCCACTGCTGTTGAGCGTGCCGGTGTTCAGCCGCGACACCTACTCCTATCTGGCCCAGGGCGCGCTGCTGCGCGACGGGTTTGATCCGTACGTCGTCGGGCCGGTGGACAACCCGAATTCCTTGCTGGACAACGTCAGTCCGATCTGGACCACGACGACCGCACCCTACGGTCCGGCCTTCATCCTGGTGGCCAAATTCGTCACCATGATCGTCGGCGATCACGTGGTGCAGGGCACGATGCTGCTGCGGCTGTGCATGCTGCCCGGCCTGATCATGCTGATCTGGGCCGCGCCCCGGATCGCCCGCCACGTCGGCGCCAACAGCGCTGCGGCACTGTGGATCTGCGTGCTGAACCCGTTGGTGATCATCCACCTGATGGGCGGGGTGCACAACGAGATGCTGATGGTCGGCCTGATGATGGCGGCCATCGCGCTGACCTTCGACGGCCGCCCGATCATCGGGGTGAGCCTGATCGCCGTCGCGGTGGCCGTGAAAGCCACTGCGGGACTGGCGCTTCCATTCATGGTATGGGTGTGGACCCGACAGTTGCGCCGGCGTTTCACCTGGGGTCAGGTGACCGCCTTCGCCGCCGCGACCGCCGCCTCGGCGGTGATCTTCACGGTGGTGTTCGCGGTGCTGTCATTGTTGGCCGGGGTCGGGCTGGGCTGGCTGACCGCGCTGGCCGGTTCGGTCAAGATCATCAACTGGCTGACCGTGCCCACCGCGGCCGCCAATCTGATTCATGCCGTGGTCGGTCTGGTGATGCCGGTCAACTTCTACGCCGTTCTCGATGTCTGCCGGATCATCGGAATCGCCGTCATCGGCATCTCATTGCCGTTGCTGTGGTGGCGATTCCGCCATACCGACCGCGAAGCGCTCATCGGTATCACGCTGGCCATGTGCGTGGTGGTGCTGTTCGTGCCGGCCGCGCTGCCGTGGTACTACACCTGGCCGCTG
>Ga0153956_1002685_pt1 | contig 12591 bp, 8 predicted proteins | sample TSFL040MetaG_FD_104704 | JGI IMG/M metagenome (GOLD analysis project Ga0153956, IMG submission 104704) | Attine ant fungus gardens microbial communities from Florida, USA - TSFL040 MetaG | ecosystem: Host-associated > Fungi > Mycelium > Unclassified | place: USA: Florida, Wekiwa Springs... | reverse complement strand
TTCGAGCAGGAAATCCACCACCTTGTCCTCGTAGATCGGCGAGCGCAGTTCGGCGAGCGCCATCGGATTCTTGCGGTAGTAATCCCAGATCTGCTGCTCCTGCCCCGGATAGTTGCGCGCCTGATCGACGATGGCGCGATTCACCTCTTCTTCCGAGACTTTTATGCCGTTCTTCTCGCCGATTTCCGCGAGCACCAGGCCGAGCCGCACGCGGCGATCGGCAATCTCCTGATATTCCTTGCGCGCCTTTTCCTCGGTCGTGTCTTCCTTTTCGAACGTGGAACCGCGCTGCTCCATGTCCTTCGTCACGGCCTGCCAGACGCCGTCGAACTCCTGCTGCAGCAGCGTCGGCGGCACGTCGAACTTGTGCAGCTTGTCGAGCGCATCCAGAAGCTTGCGCTTCGCCTTCAGGCGCGAAGCAAAGAGATGCTCGTAGCCGAAACGCGCGCGCGTCTCCTGCTTGAGCTTATCCAGCGATTCCATGCCGAGCGATTTCGCCCATTCGTCGTCGGTCTTGATTTCGCCCGGCGTCTCGACCTTCTGCACGCTGATGTCGAACTCGGCGTCCTTGCCGGCGACCTCCTTCGAGGCGTAGTCGTCGGGAAACTTGACTTTCACGACGCCCGTCTCGCCCGCGCCGAGGCCGGCCAGCTGTTCCTCGAAACCGGGGATCAGGCGCTTCGAGCCGATCACCACCGGGATGTCCTCGCCCTTGCCGCCCTCGAATTCGACGCCGCCGATCTTGCCGTTGAAGGAAATGGTGACGCGATCGCCTTCCGCCGCCTTGCCGTTCTTTTCGGCGAACGGGCGCGTGCCCTCCGCCATCTTGCGGATCGCCTCGTCGACTTCCTCGTCCGTCACCGAAGCAACAGGCTTTTCGATCTCGACCTTGGAGAAATCGGCAAGTTCGATCTTCGGCAGCACTTCCATCGCGACCGTGTAGGCGAGATCCGCCTTGCCTTCGATCACTTCCGCGATCGCCTTTTCGTCCTCGTTCGCGAGCGTGATCTTCGGCTCCATCGCGAGCTTGAGGTTGTTGTCGTTGACGATCTTGCGGTTGGCTTCCGAGATCGCCTGCTCGATCACCTCGCCCATCACGGCCTTGCCGTGCATGCGCTTGAGGAATTGCAGCGGCACCTTTCCGGGACGGAAACCCGGCATGTTCACGCGGTCCTTGATCGAGGCAAGACGCTCGTTCGCCTTGGTGTCGAGTTCTGTCGCGGGCAGAACCACCGCGTATTCGCGCTTCAATCCGTCCGAAAGGGTCTCTTTGACTTGCATCGATCTCTTCTTTCCAAATCCAAATGCGTGAAATGGTGCGGGCGGAGGGACTCGAACCCCCACGTCTTGCGACACGGGAACCTAAATCCCGCGCGTCTACCAGTTCCGCCACGCCCGCGAGGCTCGTGGGCACGAAGCCTTGGGCCGCGAGCGCCAGCGCCGGCCCGCGGGGGATATAGCATGCTCGATTACACACGCAAAAAAAGAATGTGACAGGAAAGCCGCTGAAAACGGTGTTTTTGCTAGTCTTTCGGCAAGGGAACCGGTTATCCTCGCAGCAACTCACGAGGGAGCGAAAGCCGCCGATTCATGCCGCACCACACACCGTTGATAGGCACAGTCGTCGCAGGCCTTGTTCTCGCTTTCCTGTTCGGTACAGCAGCCAACCGGCTAAAAATCTCCCCCCTCGTAGGCTACCTGCTCGCCGGCATCATCGTCGGCCCCTACACGCCCGGATTCGTGGCCGACCAGCCGATCGCTTCCGAGCTAGCGGAAATTGGCGTCATCCTCCTCATGTTCGGCGTGGGGCTGCATTTCTCGCTGCGCGATCTTCTATCCGTCAAAGCCGTCGCGATCCCCGGCGCCCTGATCCAGATCACGCTTTCGACCCTCGTCGGCATGGGCGTCGCCAAGCTCATCGGCTGGACCGCCGGAACGGGCTTCGTCTTCGGCCTCGCGCTCTCCATCGCCAGTACCGTGGTGCTCACCCGCTCGTTGCAAGAGCGCCGCCTGGTCCAGACCGAGCGCGGCAAGATCGCGATCGGCTGGCTCGTCGTCCAGGATCTCTCGATGGTGATCGCCCTCGTGCTCATCCCCGCGATCGCGGAAGTGATGAACGCCAAGGGCAGCGGCATTCCCTACAACACTGCGGACCTCGTGCCGGTCGTCGCCATCACGATGGCCAAGGCTGTCGCCTTCATCGCGCTGATGCTCGTGATCGGCAAACGCGTGATCCCGGAAGTCCTGCACTTCATCGTGCACACCGGCTCGCGAGAGCTGTTTCGCCTTGCCGTTCTCGTCATCGCGCTCGGGATTGCCTATAGCGCCTCGGAATTCTTCGGCATTTCCTTCGCGCTCGGCGCATTCTTCGCGGGCATGATGCTGAGCGAATCCACGCTCAGCCAGCGGGCGGCCGAGGAAACGCTCCCGCTGCGGGACGCTTTCGCCGTTTTGTTCTTCGTTTCCGTCGGCATGCTGTTCAACCCCGCGGTGGTTGTGAAGAATCCTTTCGCGCTGCTCGGAACGCTTTTCGTCGTCCTCGTTTTCAATCCGGTCACCGCCTATATCGTGGTGCGGGTTTTCCGGCATCCGATCGCGACCGCCATCACCATCGGCGCCAGCCTTGCCCAGATCGGCGAGTTTTCCTTCGTGCTCGCAAGTTTCGGCGTGGGCCTGAAAATCCTTCCGCAGGAAGGCCAGGACCTTATCCTGGCCGTCGCGATCTTCTCCATTCTGCTGAACCCGTTCTATTTCGCGGCCATCGCCCAGTTGAAAAAACGCCTGCAGCTGGTCGATGCCATGCCGTCCAAGCCGATCGTCGAGGAGCCGGAAGAGTTGCAGGTGACGAAGCTCACCGGCCACGCGGTCATCATCGGCTACGGCCGGGTCGGCAGCATTCTCGGCGCGCGCCTGAAGGCGGAAGGCCACCCTTATCTCGTGATCGAGGACCGCAAGCAGAGCGCCGAGGCAATCCGCCAGACCGGCGTCGAGGTGATCCAGGGCAACGCCGCCGACCCGCGCATCATCAAGGCCGCGAACCTTTCCGAAGCGCGGTGGCTGTTCATCGCGATCCCCGACGGTTTCGAGGCCGGCCAGGTCGCGGAGCAGGCGCGCAAACTCAACGCCAATCTCGACATCATTGCCCGCGCGCATTCCGACGCCGAAGTCGAGCATCTCCAAAAGCACAAGGCCGATTTCGTCATCATGGGCGAGCGGGAGATCGCGATGGGCATGATCGAGCATGCTTTCGGCGACAAGCCGCAGGCCTCAGGCGAAAAGCCGCTGTAACACCGTCGGCAGCACTTCCGTCAAATCCTCCGAGATCATCCCGCGTCCCGCCAAACGCCCGCATTCGCCGTGCAGCCATACGGCGGCGCAGGCCGCTTCAAAGACGGGCATGCGCTGGGAAAGCAGGCCGAGAATGAAGCCCGCCAGCACGTCGCCGGAGCCTGCCGTGGCGAGCCATGCGGGGGCGTTGGCGGCAACCGCCGCACGGCCATCGGGCGAAGCGACCACCGTATCCGCACCTTTCAGTAGAAGCACTTGACCCAGCACTTTAGCCGCAGCGCGCACCTTTTCGATTTTCGATGAATTTTCAATGAGTTCGGAATTGCGGCTGAACAACCGGCGGAACTCGCCTTCATGCGGCGTGAGAACCGCTTCATGCGCAGGTTTAAGCGTCTTGGCGAGCGCCTCCGGTTGCCGGGCGAACACCGTGATCGCGTCGGCGTCGAGCACCAGCGATCGCTTCGCTTTCGCGGCCGCGATCACCATGTTCTTCGTACCGTTGGCGACCCCTTGCCCCGGTCCGAGCAACACGGCGTTGAGCCGCTTGTCCTTGAGCAGCGCCGATAGTCCCGCCGGCCCGGCTGCCTGCCGCACCATTACGGCCGTCAGGCTCGCGGCGAGCACAGGGACGGCATCCTTCGGCGCCGCGACCGTCACCAGTCCCGCGCCCATCCGCAGCGCTGCGCGCGCAGCGAGCCGCGCGGCACCTGTCGCCTGCATCGGTCCGCTCGCCACGATGGCATGTCCGCGATCATATTTGTGTCCGCCGACTTGCGGTTGCGGAAACGATCCGCGCCAGAGGGCGGATGTATTCTCGAAAGCTCCCGATCCGGCTTCCGCAACCGCCGCGGAGGAAATCCCGATATCGGCCACGCGCATTTCGCCGGCATACAGGCGCCCCGGCAACAAAAGGTGACCCGGCTTCTTGCGACAGAAGGTGATCGTCTCTTTCGCCCTGACCGCAACGCCCTGTACCTCGCCCGTTGCGCCGTCGATGCCGCTCGGCAAGTCGACGGCAACCACGAAGACACCCGCCTCGCCCGCGCGGTTGATGGCCGTGACCGCATCGGCAGCGGCACCCGTGAGCGGACGCGACAGCCCAGCGCCGAATAGCGCATCAACCACGACGCCGGATTTTTCGAGAACCGCAACGTCGACAGGGCCGATTTCCCCCGTCCATCGTTCCCGGGCAATTGCCGCGTCGCCTTTCAGCGCTTCGGCTTCGCCGCAAAACATGACATGAACCTTGCAGCCCCGTTCGGTCAGCAATCGCGCAGCCACGAAACCGTCGCCGCCATTGTTGCCGGGCCCGCAGACGACCGCCACCGGCGTACCTGCCGAATGGCGGGCGAGGATTGCGTCGGCCACCGCGCGTCCGGCGCGTTCCATCAGCACGATGCCCGGCGTGCCCGCCGCGATCGTGAGTCGATCCGCATGCGCCATCTCCCGGGGTGTCAGAATTTCATGCATGCTGTTCGTTCCGCATCTGCATACATTTTATGCACCTTGCTTAATTAGAGGGCATTGAAACCGGGCAAAACTCGCCTATTCTGCGGGCAATCCTGATAACGGAGTGAAAACAAAGGGTTTTCTACTCTTCGCTGCGCTGGCATGGGAACTGCTACTGCCCGCATGGCTGCGTCCATGCCGCCGCTCGAGTTCTGCCGGCATGGGTAAAAGCCGTCCGCATCGCGGATCGCCGACCAAAGGGAGCGTCATGAAAAAAATCGAGGCCATCATCAAGCCGTTCAAGCTGGACGAGGTGAAGGAGGCACTGCAGGAAGCGGGTCTCACCGGCATCACCGTGATCGAAGCCAAGGGATTTGGGCGGCAGAAAGGTCATACCGAACTCTATCGCGGCGCCGAATACGTCGTCGACTTCCTTCCCAAGGTGAAGATCGAGGTCGTGCTCGCCGACGATATGGTGGAGAAAGGCGTCGAAGCCATCCGCCGGGCCGCGCAAACGGGCCGCATCGGCGACGGCAAGATTTTCGTTTCCAGTATCGAAGAGGCGATCCGCATCCGCACCGGAGAATCCGGCAGCGACGCCATCTGATCCGATTTCAAACTCGCATGCTCCCTCGCCATCGAGGGACAAGATCACCACAGGGGTAGCTAGATGAAGACTGCAAAGGATGTCCTGAAGCTGATCAAGGACCAGGACGTAAAATACGTCGATCTCCGTTTCACCGACCCGCGCGGCAAGTGGCAGCACGTCACCTTCGATCAGACGATGGTCGATGAAGAGATGTTCGCCGAAGGCACGATGTTCGACGGATCGTCCATCGCCGGCTGGAAGGCGATCAACGAATCCGACATGGCCCTGATGCCCGATCCGGCCACCGCCTGCATCGATCCGTTCTTCGCGGAGACGACGCTCTCGATCGTCTGCGACGTGCTCGAGCCGACCACCGGCGAGCCCTATAACCGCGACCCGCGCGGCATCGCCAAAAAGGCCGTCGCCTACATGAAGTCCACGAACGTCGGCGACAACGTCTATTTCGGACCGGAAGCCGAATTCTTCGTGTTCGACGACGTGAAGTTCAAGGCCGACCCGTACAACACCGGCTACAAGGTCGACTCGATCGAGCTGCCGTCCAACATGGACACCGACTACGAGGGCGGCAACCTCGGCCACCGCATCCGCACCAAGGGCGGCTACTTCCCCGTCCCGCCGATGGACTCCGCGCAGGACATGCGCTCCGAGATGCTCGGCGCCATGGCCAAGATGGGCGTCGTCGTTGAGAAGCATCACCACGAAGTCGCTTCCGCCCAGCACGAGCTCGGCATGAAGTTCGGCCCGCTGGTGACGATGGCCGACCACATGCAGGTCTACAAGTATTGCATCCACCAGGTCGCCAACATCTACGGCAAGAGCGCGACCTTCATGCCCAAGCCCATCTTCGGCGACAACGGCTCAGGCATGCACGTTCACCAGTCGATCTGGAAGGGCTCGACGCCGACCTTCGCCGGCAACAAATACGCCGACCTGTCGGATACCTGCCTCTCCTACATCGCCGGCATCATCAAGCACGCCAAGTCGCTGAACGCCTTCACCAACCCCAGCACCAACTCCTACAAGCGCCTGGTGCCGGGCTTCGAAGCGCCGGTGCTGCTCGCCTACTCGGCGCGCAACCGCTCGGCCTCCTGCCGCATCCCCTTCACCTCGAACCCGAAGGCGAAGCGCGTCGAAGTCCGCTTCCCCGATCCGATGGCGAACCCGTATCTCGCCTTTTCGGCGATGCTGATGGCGGGCCTCGACGGCATCCAGAACAAGCTCGATCCGGGCGCGGCGATGGACAAGGACTTGTACGATCTGCCGCCGGCCGAACTGAAGGAAATCCCGACGGTCTGCGGCTCGCTCCGCGAAGCATTGCAGTCGCTGGAGCAGGACAACGCCTACCTCACCAAGGGCGGCGTCTTCGACAAGGACTTCATCGAAGCCTATATCGACCTCAAGATGCAGGACGTGATCCGTTTCGATCAGACCCCGCATCCGGTCGAATACGAAATGTACTATTCGTACTGAGCCACGGACAGGATTAACGATAAGGGGCGCCGCAAGGCGCCCCTTCTTCATTCCGGCATGCCGTTTGAACCGTACTGGGCCTCTTGTTCCGAAACGATACGGGGGCCGCTGTGTCTCGCGCCAACAAGCCGCTTAACCACGATCATTTACCGGCACTCGACCTCCTGCGCCTGTTCGCGGCACTGGGGGTTGTCCTGTTTCATTACGCCTACCGTGGTGCGCGCGCCGAGGATTTGACGGTCCTCTCGCTGCCCGCGCTCGAACCCGTGGCCAAATACGGCTGGTTCGGCGTGCAGCTATTCTTCGTGATCTCCGGCTTCGTCATTGCGCGCTCCGCCATCGGACGCACGGCGGTCGAATTCGGCATTGCCCGGGCGGGACGCCTGTGGCCGGCCTTTATCGTCTGCACGACGCTCACCTTCCTCGCGACCTGGCTGTTCGGCGCGCCCCGTTTCGAGACATCCGTTCCGCACTGGCTTGCCAACTTAACCATGATCGCGCCGGTCTTCCGGCAGCCTTTCATGGACGGCGCCTACTGGTCGATCGTCGTCGAGCTTACCTTCTATGGCTGGCTCGCCCTGTTCATCGCGCTCGGCCAGTTTCCGAAACGGACCGACGATATCGTCCTCGGCTGGCTTTCCATCGCGCTCGCGAACGAAGCGCTCATCCACTCCTCGATTCTGCGCCACCTCTTCATCACCGAATATGCCGGCTTCTTCTGCGCCGGCATCCTGATCGCGGAAATGGCGAGCGGCCGCAGAGGCTGGCAGGCGCCGTTCCTGATCGCCGTATCCGCCGTGATCGCCTGCAGCGAGGCGCTGGTCGGAGGCCGCGAGACGGCGGCGCATTATTCGACCGAGATCAAGCCCGTGCTGATGATCGCGCTTACGCTGCTCTCGATCGCCATCGTCTTCCTGGCGAGCCGCATCCGCAGCCTGCCGCTTCCGGGCGGGCTGCCGCTCGCCATCGGCGGCCTCACCTACCCGCTGTACCTGCTGCACCAGCATGTCGGTTACATCGTATTCAACCGCCTGCACGAAGCCGTCCCGGCAGGCGTGCTCGTGGTCGCGGTAACGCTCGCCGTCATGGCCGTCTCGCTCGCGATCTGGCGTTACGCCGAGCCCGCCGGCCGCAGGGTCGTGGTCGCGCTGCTGCACGAGACGACAAACCGCGCGTTGCCGCCGCTCGCGAAATTCGCGGGCTGGTACGTGCACAAAGCGTCAGGCTGGGTTTCGGGCGCGCCGGTCAGAATAAAATAAGCAGCGCCGCGAATACGGCGAAACCCGCGAGGAAGCCCGCGATCTGGCGCGTCGCGTGGCCGCGCAGATATTCGCCGATCAGAGCGCGATGCAGTTCATCCGCCGATTGATGCGGGCAGACCAGCGCAAGCCGGGCGCCTTCCGCCGCGGCCTGAAGCCGCGCGAGGCGCGCATTCTGATCTCGACTCGTCCACATCGTCATGCGGAGAGACTAGACCGCGGATGGTTAATGAAGTCCGACTTTCGAGCGCATGACCGCGCGCTCCGGAACGACCGGCGGGTTCTTGACGAGCACCGGTTCGCGCAGCGACGGCGGCCGCTGCATCGGCACGCCCGGCCGCCATGCCTGCAAACGGTCGCTGTCGGCGATTTCCACCCGGTCGCGGCCCCGCGCCTTCGCGGCGTAGAGCGCGTGATCGGCCCGCGCCAGCAGGCTGTCGATCTCGAATTCCGACTCGTGCAGGAGCGCGATGCCCGCCGAGACCGTGGCGCCGACATTGTACCGGCCCTGGCTCAATTCGGCGGCGAACGAGATACGGATCTGTTCGGCGAGCGCGAATGCCGTCGAAAGCTCGCAACCGCTCAGGATCGCGGCGAACTCCTCGCCCCCGAGCCGCCCGACCACGTCGCCGGGCCTGAGATTGGCCTTGGCCTTCTCGGCGAAGATCTTGAGCACGACGTCGCCCATGCTGTGGCCGTACCGGTCGTTGATTTTCTTGAAGCGGTCGAGATCGAACAGGATCGCGACCAGCGGCCGAGGATCCTTCGCCCCCTTTTCCAGGCGGCGGATCGTCTCTTCGAAAAACGCGCGGCGGTTCGCGAGACCCGTGAGCGGATCGACGAGAGAAGCGAGCTTCTGCTTGTGCTCCAGCCGCTCCTTCGCCATGGCCATCATGATGAAGGCGAAGGCGATCACGTAGAGCAACGATTCGAGGACGAAGATCGGCAGCCAGCCGCTGTCGAACAGCGTTCCGCCCCCTCCGTGCGAAGTCGCCGTCAGCGCCATCGGGATTCGCAACAGGAACAGCATCGTATGCGCGCCGAGCACCACGATCGCGGGCCAGCGCGAGCCCAGCGGCTCGTCGCGGCCGCGCCAGAACTCGAATGCGATCACGATCGTGTAGCCCGAGATGATGATCGACGAGAGCACGACGCGCGCATCCATCGACGCCATGAAGCTCGGAATCTGGCATGCGCCGATCCACATCAACGTGCCGACGAACATCCAGGCCGGTTTCACGCCGCGGCCGTCGAACAGCCGCGCGCCGCTCCAGGTCAGGCCCCAGGCGACGAACAGAAGCGCGTTCGCGACGTCGATGGAAAGCAGATCGCGGATCGAGCCGCGCGACCCTAGCATCCAGACGCCCATGCCGCCGACGAGATAGGCCGCGCCCCACCAGGCAAGCGCGCGCATGCCGCGGTTCTGCAGCCAGGTGGCGATCAGCAGCACGCCGAGCAGCATCATGACCAGAATGGTCACCGAGAACAGCGTGCTTACGTCGAGATTGGCTATCGGATTCAACATGATCGAACCGGCTGTGATTGCTGGGGAATGCTATCCGAGGCCATTTAGCAAACCGTCCGCGCGATCCCTAGAATTTGAACCAATGAGGTCGGGAACTCTTAGGATTCATGCAGCCGCTTTCGCGGCAGGTTCGCAGGCAACCGGCGCCAGCACGGGAGCCGCATCGCCGGCCGGAGCCGGTTTTTCGCCCGCCACCATGACGCGGTTGCGGCCGCCTTGCTTCGCAAGATACAGCGCCTCGTCCGCCCGCGAGAGCAGCGCTTCCACGGTCGAGGTCGAATCCGTCGTCACCGCCACGCCCGCCGACAGCGTCGCGCACACCGGATGGCCATCGATTTCCTTCGCCGCTTCCACGAAGGCGCGGCGCACGCGGTCGGCGGCGGCATGCGCCTCGTCGGCATTCATATTCGGCAGGATCGCCGCGAATTCCTCGCCGCCGAGGCGGCCGACAATATCGGTCGCGCGCAGATTGGCGGAAGCCGTGCGCGCGAACACGATCAGCGCGCTGTCGCCGACGGCATGGCCGTAGGTGTCGTTGATCTTCTTGAAGAAATCGAGGTCGAACATCAGCGCCGCGACGGGGCGGCCCGGCCGCGCGACCGTGCGCAGCAGATGCGTGCCGTTCGCGACGACGGCGCGGCGGTTGGAAATTCCCGTGAGCGGATCGACGGTCGCGGCGGTCTTGTGGACCTTCTCGTTCCGCTCTTTCACCATCGCGAGCACGATGAAGGCGCTCGCGATCACGTAAAGCAGCGTCTCGAGGGCGAGCAGCGCCACCCAGCCGTTCGCGGACCAGCCCGAACCGGCAGGGGCCGGCTCCCACATGGAGAGCGGAATTTGTATCGGGAAGATCAGCCCGTGCAGGGTGAGCACGATCATCGCCGGCCAGCGCGTGACGAGACGCTCGCTGCGCCCGCTCCACAGCTCGAAGGCGGTGATCAGCGTGTAGTTCGACACGATCAGCGAGCTCACGACCATGCGGCCGACCGGCGAGCCCGCGAATTCGGGAATGAGGCAGGCGAGCAGCCAGATCAGCGCGCCCGCGAACATCGAAAACGGGCGGATTTCCTTGCCGTCGAACAGCCGCGCGCCGCTCCAGGAAAGCCCGCAGGCCGCGAACAAAAGCGCGCTGGCGATATCGTTCGACACCGTCCGCTCGATGGGCACAAAACCCGACAGCATCGCGATCGAAAGACCGGCGATCAGGTACGCCGCGCCCCACCAGGCAAGCGCCTGGATGCTCCGGTCCTGCACCCAGACGAGCAGGAGCAGCAATCCGAGGATTGCCGTCACGGAGATCGAGACGATCACAAGTGTCGGGATATCGAGCAGCATCCAGCCTCTTTTCAGCGGAGGAAGTTGCGCTTCGTCCCTTGCGAAAGTCCTTACCGAACATCTGCAATGCAATCCTTTTGCTTCCGCCGCGACGGAAGCTCGGCGCAGGGTTTTTGAAACCCCTTCGGGATCGTTCAAGTTTTCGGCGAATGCGACGGCAGATGCGGGCCGGCGAACGGTTCGGCACCGCCTTGCCCCCGCCTCATCCCGGTTCGGTCGCAGGCATGACCAATTCGTTTTTTCCGCGTTGCAATTTTCATAAATTGCAGCGCGCGGCTTTCATTGTTGCCGGGTGGCCTGTCATCGCGAGGCGCGAGCGGCAAAGCCGCGCGGCTCGACATTTTCCCGGTTCAAAATTTCCGCGTCCGGAATCGCGCGGCCTTCGCCCAATGCGCGAGGAGAAAACCATGCTCTACCCGCCGTGCTACCCATTTGGGCAGGCCAATGCCACAGAGGTTCCATGCCCCTGTAGCTTCAGCAGAAATTTAAAAATACGACGCTGGAATGTGAACGTTTTCCTTGCTACGTTTGCCGCCAACATTGAAGAAGCGGAAGCCCATGCAAGACGGACTTCTGGATCCGCAAACTTTCGAGCTTCTTTACCGGACCGTGCTGGAACCGGAACTCTGGCCGAGCGCGCTGGCGAATATTCTGCCGCGTTTCCGCAGCCAGCATATCAGCCTGCTTTCGATGGACGAAACGCCGTTCTTCGTCCACCACGGCTTCACCGAAGACCAATTGAAGGTTCACTTTTCGCCGGAAGCGATACGCTGCTGGCAGAAGTGGCGCTCCACTCTGCCGGTCGAGAAGACATTCACCAACCGGCATGTCATGAGCGATCGCGAGTGGCAGCGATCCGAAACCTACAACGAATACATCCGTCATTCGGGCGTGTATCACGGCACGATCTTCAACCAGGATTCCGGGATTCCATATTCATTCGCGATATGCCGGCCGGGGATGAACGATCCTTACAGCGACGAGGAACTGAAGGCGATACATCTGCTCAATGTCCATTTCGGCAACACGCTTCGCCTGCAACAAAGACTGAACGCCAACCGCTGCCGCATCAACATGGCGCAGGCTGCGCTCGACCGGCTGAACGAAGGTACGTTGATCGTCAATATGCAGGGCGTTCCGCTGCTTGCGAACTTACGGGCGCAAGAGATCCTCGATCGCGGCGACGGGCTGATGAACGGGATTACGGGACTGCGCGCGCATAATTCGACGGTGACGCAAAACCTGCTCAACGCCATTCGCGCGGTCAGCGACCGGCGCTGGACGGGCGACCTGCATCTCTCGCTGCCGCGGCGCAAGCCGCGCCTGCCCCTCATGCTTGACATCCTTTCCCTCTCGCGTCTCGACATCGATACCGGCGGAACGGGCGATGCGTCGGCCGTGATCTTCATCAAGGAACCCGATGCTCCGTTCCAGGCCAACCGGCAGGCGCTGGCCGACTCGCTGCGCTTCACGCCGCGCGAAGTGGAGATCGCCGCGCTCCTCGCCGAAGGCCTGAATCTCGACGCGATCGCCAGGAAGAGCGAAATCTCGATCGGGACGGTGCGCTTCCATATCAAGCGCATCTTCCAGAAGACCGGCGTTCACAGCCAGGCCGCGCTGGTCTCCCTGGTGCGCGGTTTCGGCGCGCGATAGCT
>Ga0153956_1002684_pt1 | contig 12591 bp, 8 predicted proteins | sample TSFL040MetaG_FD_104704 | JGI IMG/M metagenome (GOLD analysis project Ga0153956, IMG submission 104704) | Attine ant fungus gardens microbial communities from Florida, USA - TSFL040 MetaG | ecosystem: Host-associated > Fungi > Mycelium > Unclassified | place: USA: Florida, Wekiwa Springs... | reverse complement strand
CTATACGCCGTATCAGCCCGAGATCAGCCAGGGCCGGCTGGAGGCGTTGCTCAATTTCCAGACCATGATCGCCGATCTCACCGGCCTGCCGATCGCCAATGCGTCGCTGCTCGACGAAGCGACGGCAGCGGCCGAAGCCATGAGCATGGCGCGGCGGATTTGCCCGGCCGAGCGCAATACGTTCTTCGTCGATGACGATTGCCACCCGCAGACGATTGCCGTCATCCGCACGCGCGCCGCGCCGCTGGGATGGCAGGTCGTGGTCGGCGATCCCGAAACCGATCTCGACCCCAACGCCGTATTCGGCGCGATCGTTCAGTATCCCGGTTCGTCGGGCGAGATTCGCGATTTTCGCAAGCTGATCGCGGCGCTTCGCGCCGCCGGCGCGGTTAGCGTCATGGCGGCCGATCCGCTCGCGCTTGCGTTGCTCGCTTCGCCGGGCGAACTCGGCGCCGATATCGCGATCGGCTCGACGCAGCGCTTCGGCGTGCCGCTCGGTTTCGGCGGCCCGCACGCGGCTTACATCGCGACGGAAAAATCGCATGAGCGGCTGCTGCCCGGCCGCCTTGTCGGCGTCACCGTCGACCGCGACGGCAGGCAGGCCGTTCGGCTTGCCTTGCAGACGCGCGAGCAGCACATCCGGCGCGAGAAGGCGACGTCGAACATCTGCACCGCGCAGGTGCTGCTGGCGATCGTGGCTTCGATGTACGCGGTCTATCACGGGCCGGAAGGATTGCGGCAGATCGCGCGGGCGGTCGCCGGGAAGGCGGCGGTTCTTGCCGAGGGCCTGAAGCGGCTTGGGCATGAACTCGCCCATGCCGAATTTTTCGATACCGTCGCCGTCAAGAGCAGAGGCGATCATGACGAGATTCTGCGCCGCGCGCGGGATCTCGGCATCAACCTGCGCGGCTTTAGCTGGCGTGGCTCGGCCTTTATCGGCATCAGTTGCGACGAGACGACGACGGCGGCGGCGATCGAGAATGTCTGGCGGGCATTCGATCCCAAGCAGGGCAAGAACGCTCCGTTCTCCCGCGAAGCGCTGGCCGGGGAGGCGGGCCCCGCCATTCCGGCGCCGCTCGCCCGCGACAGCGAATTTCTGACGCATCCGGTGTTTCACCGCTACCGTTCCGAAACCGAGATGCTGCGCTATCTCCGGCGGCTCGCGGACATGGATCTCGCGCTCGACCGGACGATGATCCCGCTTGGCTCCTGCACCATGAAGCTGAACGCGACGGCGGAGATGATGCCGCTGACATGGCCGGAGTTCGGCCGCATCCATCCTTATGTGCCGGACGATCAGGCCGCCGGCTATCGGTGGCTCGCGCAGGATCTCGAGAACAAGCTCTGCGCCATCACGGGTTATGACGCGTTCTCCTTCCAGCCGAATTCGGGCGCGCAGGGCGAATATGCGGGGCTGCTCGCGATCCGCGCCTATCATCGCGCAAGAGGCGATGCACAGCGCAATGTCTGCCTGATCCCGGCATCGGCGCATGGCACGAACCCGGCCTCCGCCCAGATGGCCGGGATGAAAGTGGTCGCGGTGAAATGCGACGCGCACGGCAACGTCGATCTCGCCGACCTCGAAGCGAAAGCCGCGCAGCACGCCGATGATCTTGCCGCGCTCATGGTCACCTATCCTTCGACGCACGGCGTTTTCGAAACGGCCATCCGCCGGATCTGCGAAATCGTTCACGCCAGGGGCGGCCAGGTCTATCTCGACGGCGCGAACCTCAACGCGCAGGTGGGCCTCGCGAGGCCCGGCGACTATGGCGCCGACGTCAGCCACATCAATCTGCACAAGACCTTCTGCATCCCGCATGGCGGCGGCGGTCCCGGCATGGGGCCGATCGGCGTGAAGGCGCATCTCGCGCCGTTTCTGCCGGGCGACCCGAATGTGCCGCCGTCGCAGAAACCGTCCGGCGCGGTCTCCGCCGCGCGTTTCGGCTCCGCTTCGATCCTGACGATCTCGTGGATCTACATGGAGCTGATGGGCGGCGAGGGGCTTACGGCGGCGACGGAAGCCGCCATCCTGAACGCCAACTACATCGCGAAACGGCTGGAGAAATACTATCCGCTCCTGTTCAAGGAAACGGACCGTCTGGTCGCGCACGAATGTATTCTCGATATCCGGCCGTTCAAGGCGAGCGCCGGCATTTCGGTCGAGGACGTCGCCAAGCGCCTGATCGATTACGGCTTCCACGCGCCGACCATGAGCTTTCCGGTCGCGGGGACGCTGATGATCGAGCCGACGGAATCGGAATCGCTCGCCGAGCTCGACCGCTTTTGCGACGCCATGATCGCCATCCGCGCCGAGATCCGCGATATCGAGGAAGGCAAGCTCGACCGCAAGGACAATCCGCTGGTCAATGCGCCGCACACGATCGGCGAGGTGACCGCGGACGAATGGAAGCGCAGTTACTCTCGCAAGCTTGCCGCCTTTCCGCTCCCGTCGTTGCAGCAAGGCAAATACTGGGCGCCGGTCAGCCGCGTCGATAACGTCTATGGCGACCGGAATCTGGTTTGTTCGTGCCCGCCGATGGAAGAATATGCCGAACGACAGGGTTGAGCGATTGCGAAGGCGCGTCTGGCGGACGAATCCTCTGATGGCAGCCGCTTTACCCTCTCCTGCGAAGACGCGTTTTCTGGTACCGCAGCGGCCATGTTGAAACCGGAATCGCCCGCGGCCGATGCCTCCGCCCTCGCGCGCTCGAAGAAGGGCATGGTGACGAGCCCTCACGATCTCGCGACGCAGGCGGGGATCGAGGTGCTGCGGAGAGGCGGCAACGCCATCGAAGCCGCGATCGCGACTTGCGCGACTCTCGCCGTGACCTATCCGCATTTCTGCGGCCTCGGCGGCGACGCCTTCATGATTATCAGCGACCGCCGGGGAAACGTGCGGACGCTTTCCGGCGCGGGGCAGGCGGCAGCCGATCCGCCGGGCTACGACGGCGTCATTCCGCGCACCGGGCCGGGCGCGACGCTCACCGCGGCGGCGACGGTCGATACCTGGGGGCAGGCATTCGAGTGGAGCCGCAAGTCCTGGGGCGGCAAGATGAGTTGGGCGTCCCTGTTCGAACGTTCGATTGCGTATGCGCGCGACGGCTTTCCCGTCACCGCGTCGCAGGTGTTCTGGCTCGACGTCGTCAAGGAAGATCTGAAGAACTGGCCGGATGCCCGCCGGATATTCCTTTCGCAAGGAGAGATTCCGGCGGTCGGCGATACGTTGCTTCAGCCGGAGCTGGCGAATTCGCTGGAAATGCTGGCCGCTGGCGGCGCCCGCGATTTTTACGAGGGAAAGCTCGCGCGGCGCGTCGCCGCCGGCCTGAAGTCGCTCGGCTCGCCGCTGACCGCGCGGGATCTTGCAAACTGTCGCGCGCGCGATGAAGCGCCGCTGCGCGTCGGTTATCGCGGCGGCGAACTCCTGAGTTTGCAGCCACCGACGCAGGGCATCACGACGCTCGAGATCATGGGGATTCTCGGCCGTTTCGATCTTGCGAAATATCCCGAAGGCAGCGCCGATTATTATCATCTGCTGGTCGAGGCGGTGAAGCTCGCCTTCATCGACCGCAATCGTTACCTCGCCGATCCTGAATTCGCCGATGTGCCGGTCGCTTTTCTGCTTTCGAGGGAAAATCTCGCCGCGCATGCGGGCGCGGTCGACATGGCGAAGGCAAAGCCCTGGCCGCATGTGTTTCATGCCGCCGATACGGTTTATGTCGCCGCGGTCGATGCGAACGGCAACTGTGTCAGCATGCTGCAGACGGTCTACACGGGCTGGGGCAGCGGCATGATCGCCGGCGACACCGGCATCCTGTGGCACAATCGCGGCGCCTCGTTCCAACTCGATCCCGCCAGTCCCAACCGGCTTGAGGGCGGCAAGCGTCCTTTCCACACGCTCAACCCCGGCATGTATTTCAGGAACGGCGTGCCGCATTTGCTCTATGGCACGCAAGGGGCGGACGGGCAGCCGCAGACGCTTTGTGCCTTGCTGACGCGCCTGATCGATTACGGCATGGATCCGCTGACGGCCCTGTCGCGGCCGCGCTTCCTGCTCGGAAGAACGTCCGCCGACTCGCGCGACACCTTGAAGCTGGAAAGCGACGCGGGCGCTGCCGTGCTCGATGAACTCGTCGAACGCGGGCATCAGATCAGCCCGATCCCCGCGCAGAGCCAGCTTGCGGGCCATCCCGGCGCGATCCGGATCGGCGAAGACGGCACGATCGCAGGCGCGCACGATCCGCGCAGCGACGGGCGGGCGCTGGCGCTCTGACGGCGCGCATGCGCCGCCATGGCCCCGGTCCGCCCCGAAGTGTTATTTCTTTATTGTCAAGTAACTTGACTTATACGATAATGCATATTCCTCATTGAGAGATCGTAATGCTGGACACGCCGCATCCCTATCCCGTCATCAACGGCCCCCGCGTCATCGAGCGCCACCAGAGCATGGCGGCTATCGGCGCGACGGGGCGGGGAGGGGTCAACAGGCAGGCGCTCTCCGCCGAAGACACGCAAGCGCGCCGGCTGCTGCTCTCATGGTGTTCCGCGAGAGGCTACGCTTCGGAAATCGATCCGATCGGCAATCTTTTCATCCGGCGGATCGGCAAGCGGCCCGATCTGCCGCCCGTGATGACGGGCTCGCATCTCGACAGCCAGCCGACCGGCGGCAACTACGACGGCGTGTTCGGCGTGCTCGCGGGTCTTGAGGCTCTCGAGAGCATCGATGACGCGGGCCTGGAGACGGAGCGTTCGATCGAACTCGTCGTGTGGATGAACGAGGAAGGCTCGCGCTTCGCGCCGCCGACGATGGGCTCCGCGGTATCGGCCGGCAGCATGTCTCTCGAGACGGCGCTTGGCGTCGTCGATGTCGAGGGCATCAGCGTGCGCGAGGCGCTTGACGGACAGCTTGCGGCCCTCAAAGGGGTGGGCCGCCGCCCATTGGGCTCGACGGGTCACGCCTATGTGGAAGCCCACATCGAGCAAGGTCCGGTTCTCGAAGCGGAGCGCCAAAAGATCGGCATCGTTACCGGCATTCAGGGGATATGCAGCCTGGAGGTCGATATCACCGGATTCGAGGCTCACGCGGGAACGACGCCTTCCCGCAGCCGGCAGGATGCCTTCGTCGCCGCGATGGTGTTGCTGGAGCGGCTGCGCTCCGAGCTTCACGATCCGGAGGATGTGCTGCGCTTCACGGTGGGGCGCTTCAACGTATTGCCCGGCTCTCCCAACACCGTTCCCGGACATGTCACCTTTACGATCGATCTCCGGCATCCCGGCGCGGACCATATGCAGCGCTGCTGCGAAACGATCCGGAAGCTCGCGAGCGGCACCATCGAGCGCTGCGCCGTCAGCTCGCGGCTTTTGCTGCGGTCGGATCCGGTTCAATTCGCGCCGTGGATCGCGGAGGAAATCCGGCTGGCCGCGGCGCGGCACGGCGCGCCTCATCGGATCATGATCTCGGGCGCGACGCACGATTCCCGCTATGCATCCTGCAAGATGCCGACCGGCATGCTTTTCATCCCATGCGAGAAGGGGATCAGCCACAACGAGGCGGAGAAGGTCTGTCCGGATGACCTGACGATCGGCGCGCAGGTTTTGTCGGATGCCGTCTGCGCGCTGGCGCAAACCGCGAAGTGATCCCCGTTAGGCGTTCAGCGGTTTCGTCAAGCGCGGCAGGTCCCAGGTCACCGTCCGCTTGCCGCGCTTGAAGACCGCGATCGGCTGCCGCACCTCGGCCACGACCTTATCCGGCGACGGAGAATCGATGACGACGATGTCGGCCGGGTTGCCGACCGCCACGCCGTAATTATCGAGATTCAGGATGCGCGCGGACCGGTCCGTGATCATGCGGAAGCAATCGGCCAGTTCGTCGAGCTGTGCCACCTGCAGCACGTTCGCATGAAGATTTGCCATCCGGATGAGAGAACAATCTCCATAGGGCGTCGACGGGTTCATGATGTTGTTCGACGAGATCGAACAGTTGACGCCGCACTTCGCGAGAAAGTTCGCGTCCGGCACGCCGCGAGGCACGGCGTGATCGTGCTTCCTGCCCATCAGGAACAGGTCGGTGGCGGGCAATGCCGTCACGTTGATCCCCGCATCGGCGATCCGCCGGCCGACCTTTTCGAGTTCGTCCGGCGGCAGCAGCGAAAGCTTCGCCATGTGCCCGACCGTCACGCGCCCGCCCAGGCCGTATTGGTTCGTGAGTTCGATGACGTAGTTGACATCGAGATGCTCGGCCGTCGGGCCGACATCGAGATGCATGTCGATATCGGCGTCGAACTCCCGGGCGAGCTTGAAAATGCGCCGGATCTGCTCCGTTGAGTCGGTATCGTATCGCGGCGCGGCGCCGAGGATCGGCGCGCCACGGCGCAAACCTTCGGCAAGCAATTCCTCGGTCCCCGGCAGGTTCGTCAGTCCGTCCTGCGGAAACACGCAGATCTGGATGTCCGCCGCCCACTTGTAGTCGGCCGCGAGCTTTTCGATCGCATCGAAGCCGCGCATGCCGATAATCGGGTCGACCTCGACATGCGTCCGGATGTGCGTCGTTCCGTGCATCAGGCACTGTTTCAGCGCGCGCTCCGCGCGGTCGTAGATATCTTCCGTGGTGAGCTTCGGCTTGATCGAAGACGTGTAGGGCACGGGGCTGACGTCCCGCCCTTTCAGGGCGGGGCATTGCTCGATGAGATAGGCCTTGTCCAGATGAATATGAGTCTCGACCAGCCCGCCGCAGACGAGCCGGTGGCCCGCATCGTAGATTTCCGCGTCGGCCGCGAGGTTCTTCTCGATGGCAACGATCGTGCCGCCCTGTATCCCGATATCGAGGCATTCCGTCTGCGAATTGCGGATAACCCGGGCGTTCTTGATGATGAGGTCCATCGTGTTCGTCTCTGGAGTGCAGGCAATCCGAAGGTGAAGGTTCTTTCGCGTAGCCGATGCGGCGAGCCGCGTTCCGGTATAGAACCGTGGCTTTCCATTTCGTCAAGTAGCTTGATTTACGCTAATCTACACCGCCGGCGCACGGAAAGGGCCGATCCCCGGAGAGGATGTCTCGGCGGCGAAGGAGGACCGTGATCGGCAAGCGGCTCGGCGACATCCTCAATGGTGGCGAGGCCCGGCGTAGATTAGAGTCCGGCGATGCTCCACGGCGAACGGCGGAGATGGCGCCGAATAGATCGAGTGGATGATCTATGCTGGGGATTACACTTGAATATCGGCAAATCGGGTTCACTTCACAAGCGCTGCAAATGGTACTTTATCGGTTCTCGCTATGCGTGACCAACAAGATCGGCAGCGATGGGGGCGTGGCGTGAAGGCAAAAGCGGCAAAAGCCCGGCGAAGCAAAATGCCGGCGAAGAATCGTGCCGGAGACGGCGGCCATGAAGGCGGCCTGCTGATCGGCGTGCAGTTGAAACACGCCCGGCTGAATCGGCGAATTAGCCTGCGTCAGCTGGCTGACGATGTGGGCTGCACCGAAAGCTTCCTTTCGAAAGTGGAGAACGACAAGGTTCGCCCTTCGCTGACGATGCTCCACACCATCGTCAAGGCGCTCGGCATAAACGTCGCCAAGCTGTTCTCGGAGCCCGGATCTCCGACGGTGACCGTGCTGAAAGCCGGCAAGCGCGTGACGTTTCAGATGGAGCTGGCGTCGCCGGGGCGGGGCATAACGCTGGAATCGCTGTTGCCGATTCCGCTGTCCGTGCTTTTGGAGGCGAACATCCATCATGTCGAACCGGGAGGTTCGACGAACGGCTTCATCGACCATAAGGGCGAGGAGATGGGCTTCGTGCTCAAGGGAACGCTGGAGATCACGGTCGACGGGCAGACGGTGACGGTCGAAAAGGGCGATTCATTCTTTTTTCAGTCTCATCTTCCGCACGGCTACCGCAATCCGGGGACGACAACCGCGCAAATCCTCTGGGTCAACACTCCGCAGAGTTTTTAGGCGGCGCGTTAGCGGAAGACCGCGCGCCTTGGTGCGCGTGCCGCGCTTGATGCCCGGCAGGATGTTCCGGTTGCGGCGGCAGATCTGCCGGTGCCGGTCGACAAAAAGGCCCGCTGCATGCAGCGGGCCTTTTCCTTGACAGGGGCAGAAGCGCCCGAACGAGGCCGATTACTTCACGGTTATATTGGCCGTCGCAATCACGCGTCCCCAGCGTTGCAGCTCGGAAGCGATCAATTTGCCGAATTCCTCGGGCGTGCTGGTGTGCGCATTGACGCCGATCGCATCGAGATGGGATCGGGTTTCCGGATCGTTCAACACCTTTACAATCGCCTTGTTCAGAAGAAGCACGATCTCGGGAGGCGTGCCGCGAGGCGCCATGATTCCTCCCCACGAGGTCCCGGTAAGTTCGGGCATGCCGGCTTCGGCGACCGTCGGTACATCGGGAAGAAACGGCGAGCGCTTGTCGGTTGTTACCGCAAGCACGCGAACGCTGGAAACATGACCGATGGACGAGGCGATCTGGGGAAACATGATTTGGACATGCCCGGCGACGACGTCGGTCAGCGCCTGTCCGTTGCCTCGATACGGGACATGCAGGATGTCGACCTTCGCGGACGTTTTGAACAGCTCGCCGTAAAGGTGGGTCGAGGTTCCGACGCCTCCGGACGGGAAGCTGTATTTTCCGGGCTGCGCGCGCAAAAGCGTAACGAGCTCCGCCATCGACTTCGCCGGCACGGACGGGTTGACGACGATCATATGCCCCGTTTCGTATGCGAGAGAAATCGGAACGAGATCCTTGGATGTGTCGAACGGCAGCGTCTTATAAAGACTCGGGTTGACGGATACGGTCCCCATCGGGGCGAGCAACAACGTGTAGCCGTCGGGCGCGGAACGGATCACCCGCTCGACGCCGAGATTGCCGCCGGCGCCGGAGATGTTCTCGACGATGAAGGGCTGCTTCAACTCCGTGCTCAATCCCTTGGCGATGATGCGGCCGATGACGTCGGCATCGCCTCCCGCCGAGAACGGAACGATCAGCCGGACCGGTTTCGAGGGGTATTCCTCCGCCCGCGCTTCCTGGGTCCATGACAGGCATGCCGAAGCGATCGTAAGCGACACGAGCATGAACGCCCGCAGATACCGACGAATCCCAAATCGCGGATCGAACTTCATGCTTCCCTCCCGGAGCGCAACAGTCATAAATGCATGCTGGGTGCGAATTTTCTGAAGCGTAACAAAGCAGTTTCTGCTACGTCAAGTAACTTGATTATTTGTCTATGTTCTATTCTGCGGCGCGGGCTGGCGCGAAAATATGCAGGCCGGGATGGAGGCGTTCGGTAAGGGGGCTGACGAAAGGCCCCTCACGTCTCCCGCTTGCTATAGCGCGCGATATCCGCGAATTCGCGGACCGTCCTTTCCGAATTCTCCAGCTGCTCGCGCGGCGAGAGTTGGTAGGACGTTATTTTTAGCTGTGTCTGTTTGTACAGGTCTTCGATCAGTTTGTTATTGACCGCGGAAATCAACAATTTCCGGAAATCTTGCGCCAGCGAACGAACAGCCGGGAAGTCTTTTCGCTCTTGGGCCTCGCGCATGCGCGCGACCAATGCCTCCATCTCCTCGGCGAGATGGCCGCCGCTTTCGGCGGCTTTTCCGGCCGCAAAATTTTCCAGTGCATTGGACAGTTGCAGCAGTTCGGAAAATTCTGCGGCGGACAGCGAGTTCACGCGCGCGCCGCGGTAGGGTGAAAGCGTGACGAGGCCATCGGATGCGAGAATGCGGAATGCCTCGCGCAACGGCACGCGGCTGACCTGGCATTGTTTCGCCAATGTATCCTCGACCAGCCGTTGCCCCGGCTTCAACCGGCCCAATGTGATCTCGCCTCGCAGATATTCTGCAAGTCGGATCGACAGGATTTCGGAGCGGCCGAAAGGCGGCCTCTCTTTCCGGGAAGATCGCGTAATGGAAGCGTCGCTCATTGCGTGCCGCCCGGCGATCTCGATTGGAAATAGCCCGAAGCGCTTTCGATCAGTGCGGCGGCTTTGATCTTCCTGTGCCGGTAATTTTCCGGCGCAGATTTTGGTTCGCGGAGCAGCCCGATGCGCGGAACGCCCCGCGTGCTGATCGGCAGAGAAAGAGACATCGGCAAACCCCTTTGTTAGGGGCAAAGGCCGGATGGATGCGAAGAGACGGGTTAAGCTGCCCGCATGCGCACCACCGGGGCACCCCGCCCGAGGACAATCACGATGTCGGGGCAGGTCTCCTGGCTCGCGGGTCGGTGCTGCTGTCTTGTCTTCCCGATGCGAAGCATCAGTGACGTTTTCGACAGCAGCTCGCCGCTTACAGTTGCGGGGGCAGCTCCGGCGTTACACCGGATTCCCTCTTAGCTTCGGACGAGAAATCCGAAGACCACGACACGTAAATTTTATAAGCGCGAAAGAAGGTGTCAAGAATGATATCGCGCAAGTATTGGATGCGCACTTAAGTTGACTGCCCAGGCTGCCTCATGCCGAATTCAGGTGTCGAGATTCTCCCGATTCGAGAGGGTCGGGAGCCAAGAGGGAACCCGCTACGGCGTGAGCCAAAGCCGAGGCTGCCGAAGCTGCGGCGGCTCGGGTTGCATTCGATGAGTGATCGGTCTTTCGGCGTCACTTGCTGGCCATGTCCATGAGCCTGCGCGTTACGGCCGCAGAATGATTTTCGCCGCGGATAATTTGCCCGAATCGATGTCGCGAAATGCCTGCTGCCCATCGGCGAGCGGCCTTTCCTCGAACCATGCCAGCGGCCCGAAGCGGCCGTCGATGATCGCGTCGAGCGTCTCTTTGAAATCCATCGGTGTGTAGCAGTACGTGCCGGTGAACGTGATTTCCTGAAGCGTAATCTTGCGGACGTCGAGGCCCTCCGCTCCGGGCAAAAGGCCGGCATGGACGATGACGCCGCCGGGCCTCGCAAGGCGGCTCGCCGTTTCGCGCGTCGCGTTCGCTCCGACGGCATCGACGATAAAGTCGACGGTCGAGTCTTCGGGCTCCTCGCGGGAGCCGGGCGAATAGCACGCGAAAGGCCCCGCGGCGGCGGCGGTTCTGCGGCGCGCAGGATTGGATTCGCCGATGTGAATTTCGCGCGCGCCGTGCATGGCAAGCACGAGCGCGCAGCCAAGGCCGATCGCCCCGCCGCCCAGCACCGCGCAGCGGCTTGCGACGATCGGGCGTTGCAGGAACCGGATCCCGTGATTCACGGCGTGGTAGGAGACCGCGAGCGGTTCGGCGAGCGCCGCTTTCGCGATGTCGAAGCCGTCGGGGATCGGAAAAATATTGCGCTCGGGAATCCGAACGATCTCGGCGAATGCGCCGGGACGGGGCGGCATCGAGATCAGTTGGCGCGAGGAGCAAAGATGCGCCCGCCCGCCGGTGCAGGATTCGCACGTGCCGCAGGTGACGAGCGGATTGACGGCCGCCCTCATGCCCGCATTCGGCCCGCTGATGACATGGCCCGCGGCTTCGTGCCCGAGCACGAGCGGGGCGGGCCGTCTGGAATCGTCGCCGTGATAGGCATGCATGTCGGAGCCGCAGATGCCGACGGCGCTCACCTTCACGAGCGCTTCGTCGTTCGCGGGAACGGGCTCCGGTTCGTCGCGGAATTCGAGCGAATGGGGGCCGGTATATACGAGCGCTTTCATGCCGGATCACTTCGCCGTAAAGCCGCCATCGACATATAACGTCTGCCCCGTGATGTAGGCCGAGGCGTCGGACGCGAAGAAGACGACGGCGCCATGAAGGTCGGCGAGTTGGCCATTGCGGCCGATCATCGTATCGGCGGCGCGTTTCTCCCGGAGCTCGGGATCGTTGAAGACGGGCGCGGTGAGATCGGTGGGAAAGAAGCCCGGTCCGATCGCGTTGCAGGTGATGCCGTCGCGCGACCAGCGCTCGGCGATGGCGCGGGTCATCTGAACGACGCCGCCCTTCGCGGCCCCGTATGGCGCCGAATTGGGGAATGCGCGCCGCGACTGCAGCGAAGCGAGGTTGACGATCCGTCCCCAGCGGCGCTGCGCCATCGCCGGCGCGAGCAATTGCACGAGCTGGAAAGGCGCGCGCAGATGAATCGCCATATGGCGGTCGAAATCCCGGAATGAGACCTCTTCGAAGGGCTGCCGTAAATTCATGCCGGCCGAATTGACCAGAATGTCGATGGCCAGCCCCTTTTGATCGATCGAGTCCGCGAGACGCCGCGGCCCTTCCGGATCTTCCAGATCCGTTTCGATCGCATTCGCATGGATGTTATCGGCTTTCAGTTTTTTCACCGCTTCGTCAAGCTGCTTGCGGCGGCGCGCCGCCACGACGACCTGGGCTCCCGCAAGGCCGAGCGCCTGCGCAAGCGCGAGGCCAATGCCCGCATTTCCGCCGGTGACCAGCGCGGTCCGGCCCGTGAGATTGAAAAGCTGCTCGAGATGAAACATCAGGATTCCACCGGCGTGCCGAGATCGAAGTTGTGACCGCTGAAATATTTGCGCATGCGGGCATCCGCCGTGCGCGCATGCGCTTCCATGCCCTCGAGGCGGGAGATGCGCGCCGTCGCCGTCGCCAGCGTCTTGCAGGCTTCCCGGTCGGCGCGTTGCCAGGTGAGGGGGCGAAGAAACTTGTGCACCGAAAGCCCGG
>Ga0153956_1002683_pt1 | contig 12593 bp, 10 predicted proteins | sample TSFL040MetaG_FD_104704 | JGI IMG/M metagenome (GOLD analysis project Ga0153956, IMG submission 104704) | Attine ant fungus gardens microbial communities from Florida, USA - TSFL040 MetaG | ecosystem: Host-associated > Fungi > Mycelium > Unclassified | place: USA: Florida, Wekiwa Springs... | reverse complement strand
GTCATCATCATCTTGATGTCGATCGAGCTGATCCTGCTTGCGGTGAACATCAACTTCGTGGCGTTCTCCTCCTTCCTGCACGATCTGGTGGGGCAGGTCTTCGCGCTGTTCGTGCTCACCGTCGCCGCTGCCGAAGCGGCCATCGGCCTCGCCATCCTCGTCGTCTATTTCCGCAACCGCGGCTCTATCGCCGTGGAAGACGTCAACGTCATGAAAGGCTGAGGCGTGTACGCAGCGATCGTCTTCCTTCCGCTTCTGGGTTCGGCCATCGCCGGGCTGTTCGGCCGCGTCATCGGCGCCCGCCCGAGCGAGATCATCACCACGGTGCTGCTGTTCGTCTCCGCTGCACTGTCTTGTTATGCGTTCTACGATGTGGCGCTCATGGGCCATGGCGCGATCCTGAAGATCATGCCGTGGATCACCTCGGGCGACTTCGAAGCCGACTGGACGATCCGTGTGGACACGCTCACCGCCGTGATGCTGGTGGTGGTCACGGTCGTTTCCTCGCTCGTGCACCTTTATTCCATAGGCTACATGCACGAAGACCCAAGCCGCCAGCGGTTCTTCTCGTATCTGTCGCTGTTCACCTTCGCGATGTTGATGCTGGTGACCAGCAACAACTTCCTGCAGATGTTCTTCGGCTGGGAAGGCGTGGGTCTCGCGTCCTATTTGCTCATCGGCTTCTGGTATGAGCGCCCGTCCGCCAACGCCGCCGCGATGAAGGCTTTCGTGGTCAACCGCGTGGGCGATTTCGGTTTCGCGCTGGGCATCTTCGGCGTGTTCTTCATCTTCCACAGCCTCGATTTCGACACCGTGTTCCGCGCTGCGCCCGCCATGGTGGGCCACACCTTCCAGTTCGGAAGCTGGCAAGTCGACACGCTGACCACGCTCTGTTTGCTGCTGTTCGTCGGTGCGATGGGCAAGTCCGCGCAAATCGGTCTGCACACATGGTTGCCGGACGCGATGGAAGGCCCGACGCCTGTTTCCGCGCTGATCCACGCCGCGACGATGGTGACGGCCGGTGTGTTCCTCGTCTGCCGCTGCTCACCGATGTTCGAATACGCGCCCAAGGCGCTGGAATTCGTGACGTTCATCGGCGCGACGACGGCCTTCTTCGCGGCGACCGTGGGTCTGTTCCAGAACGACATCAAGCGCGTGATCGCTTACTCGACCTGTTCGCAGCTCGGCTACATGTTCGCCGCCGCCGGTGTGTCGGCTTATGGCAACGCGATGTTCCATCTTTTTACGCACGCCTTCTTCAAGGCGCTGCTGTTCCTCAGCGCCGGTGCGGTGATCCATTCGCTGCATCACGAGCAGGACATGCGGAAGATGGGCGGCCTCGCCAAATATATCCCGTTCACCTGGGCGATGATGCTGATCGGCAATCTGGCGCTGACCGGTGTCGGCATTCCGGTACTCGGCATCGGCACGGCGGGCTTCTATTCCAAGGACGGCATCATCAATGCCGCATTCCTCTCTAGCGGTGGCATGGGCCAATACGCTTTCTGGCTGACGCTCATCGCGGCAGGCATGACGGCATTCTATTCCTGGCGTCAGTTCCTGATGACGTTCCACGGGCCGTATCGCCCCGACCTGAAATCGCATCAGCATCTTTCGCATGCCGATCACGGCGCGCATGCGCATGACGAGCCGGACGCTCACGACGATCACGGCCATCACGGTCCGGTGAAGCTTTCCGAAGTGCATGAATCGCCTCTGGTGATGCTCATTCCGCTGGCGATCCTCGCGGCCGGTGCGTTGTTCGCCGGCGCGGCGTTCGATCACACCTTCGTCGGTATCGATGCCGGCGGCTTCTGGCGCACCTCACTGGGCGCGATCACCGGCCATCACGGCGCGGAAGCGGAAGTGCCGCTGTGGGTCGAACTCGCGCCGATCATCCTCACGATCATCGGCTTCGGCATCGCTTACTACTACTATGTGCTGCATCCCGATCTGCCGCCGAAGATGGCCGCGAAGAAGGGCGTGCTCTACACGTTCTTCTACAACAAGTGGTATTTCGACGAGCTGTATGACTTCCTCTTCGTGCGCCCGACCATGTGGATCGGCCGCAAGCTCTGGAAGGTCGGTGACGGCAAGATCATCGATGGGCTGGGGCCGGACGGCATCTCTGCGCGCGTTCTGGATGTGACGCGCGAAACGGTGCGCATCCAGTCCGGTTATGTCTATCATTACGCGCTGGCGATGCTGGCAGGAGCGCTTGTGCTGATCACCTGGTTCATGGTGATGGGAGGCGCGCTGTGAGCCATCTTCCCATTCTCTCCATCGTCACCTTCCTGCCGATGATCGCGGGCTTGTTCATCCTGCTCGCCGGCGGCGACACGCAAACCCGCGCCAACACCGCACGCTGGGTGGCGCTGATCGCGACTGTCGCTGATCTCGCTATCGCCATTTACATCTGGACGCAGTTCGACGGATCGACCGCGAAATTCCAGTTTGTCGAACGCGCGCAATGGCTGGGCGGCAACATCACCTATCACATGGGTGTGGACGGTATCTCCGTGCTGTTCGTGGTGCTGACGGCGATCCTCATGCCGTTCTGCATTCTCGCAAGCTGGAAATCGATCGAGAACCGCGTGCCGGAATACATGGTCGCGTTCCTCGCCTTGCAGACGCTGATGATCGGCGTGTTCTGCGCGCTCGATCTGGTGCTCTTCTACGTCTTCTTCGAAGGCGGCCTGATCCCGATGTTCCTCATCATCGGCGTGTGGGGCGGCAAGCGGCGCGTCTATGCCAGCTTCAAGTTCTTCCTCTATACGCTGCTCGGCTCGGTGCTGATGCTGCTGGCGATCTTGTGGATGTATCTCTACGCCGGCACGACGGACATCGAGACATTGCTCAACACCGCGCATTTCCCGGTAGGGATGCAGGCCTTCCTGTGGTTCGCGTTCTTCGCCAGCTTCGCGGTGAAGATGCCGATGTGGCCGGTGCACACATGGCTGCCCGACGCGCACGTTGAAGCGCCCACCGCCGGCTCCGTCATCCTCGCGGGCATTCTGCTGAAGATGGGTGGTTACGGCTTCCTGCGCTTCTCGCTGCCGATGTTCGCCAGCGCGTCCGCCACGCTCGCGCCCTTCGTGTTCACGCTGTCGGTCGTCGCCATTATCTACACCTCCTATGTCGCGCTCGCGCAGGAGGACATGAAGAAGCTGATCGCCTATTCGTCGGTCGCCCATATGGGCTTCGTGACGATGGGCATCTTCACCTTCACCCATGTTGGCATCGAGGGCGGCATCTATCAGATGCTTTCTCACGGCATCGTGTCCGGCGCGTTGTTCCTTTGCGTCGGCGTGATCTACGACCGCATGCACACCCGCGAGATCGCCGCTTACGGTGGCCTTGTCGCGCGCATGCCGCTTTATGCGGCCTGCTTCATGGTGTTCACGCTGGCCAATGTCGGCCTGCCGGGCACCGGCGGGTTCGTCGGCGAATTCCTCACCATGCTGGGCGCGTTCCGTGTGAACACCTGGGTCGCGATTTTCGCGGCGACGGGCGTGATCCTGTCGGCGGCCTATATGCTCTACCTCTACTGGCGCATCATCTTCGGTAAGCTGGTGAAACCGAGCCTGATGGCCATTCAGGATCTCACCGCGCGTGAGATCGCTATTCTCGCGCCGCTGGTGATCGCCACGATCATCATGGGCGTCTATCCGAATTTCGTGTTCAAGGTGACGAGCGCTTCGGTCGAGCACCTGCTCGACCAGAACAAGCAGGCGCTCGCCATCGATCACGCGCCCAAGCTGGCCTCCATCGCGAAGGTGACGCCGTGAATATCTCCGCCAACCTCACGGTCCTCATTCCGGAACTGGTCATGGCCGTCGGCGCCATGCTCCTGTTGCTGTTCGGCGCGATCCGCGGCGAGAAGGGCATCGGCCTTGTCTCGATCTTGGCAATCATCGTGATGGTGCTTGCCGCGTGGTTCGTGGTCATGCCGCTGTCGCACGATCCGCGGGCTTTCGGCGGCGCGTTCGTGGTCGATGATTTCGCGCGTTTCGCCAAAGTGCTGATCCTGCTCGGCTCCGCCGTCACCTTGCTGATGGCGCAGGACTTCCTCGTTTCACAGGGCCTCGCGAAGTTCGAGTTCCCGGTGCTGGTGCTGCTTGCCACCACCGGCATGATGTTGATGGTGTCGGCATCCAGCTTCATCGCGCTTTATATGGGCTTGGAACTCCAGAGCCTCGCGCTTTATGTGCTGGCCGCGTTCCACCGCGACTCCCTGCGCTCCACCGAAGCGGGCCTCAAATATTTCGTCCTCGGCGCGCTATCGTCGGGCATGATGCTCTACGGCATCTCGCTCATCTACGGCTTCACCGGCACCACCGATTTCGCCACCGTCGCGCATGTCGCGACCGCCGGGCATGTCGGTGTCGGCCTGATATTCGGCATCGTGTTCCTGATCTCCGGCCTCGCGTTCAAGGTTTCCGCCGTGCCGTTCCACATGTGGACGCCGGACGTTTACGAAGGCGCACCGACGCCGATCACCGCTTTCTTCTCCATGTCGCCCAAGGTGGCGGCGATGATCCTGTTCCTGCGCGCGATGCTGGGGCCATTCCCGGACGCGATCCACCAGTGGCAGCAGATCGTGGTGTTCATCTCCGTTCTCTCAATGGCGCTGGGTTCTTTCGCCGCCATCGGCCAGACGAACATCAAGCGCCTGATGGCTTACAGCTCCATCGGCCATATGGGATACGCGCTGCTCGGTCTCGCCGCGGGCACGACACAAGGCGTGCAGGGCGTGCTGCTCTATATGCTGATCTATCTGGTCACGAATGCCGGTGTATTCGCCTGCATTCTCGCCATGCGCCGGGGTGGCGAGCAGGTCGAGACGATTGCCGATCTCGCCGGCCTCGCGCGCACGCAGCCGAAGCTGGCTTTCGCGTTCTCCGCCCTGATGTTCAGCCTCGCGGGCATCCCCCCGTTGGCCGGGTTCTTCGCGAAGTTCTACGTCTTCCTCGCGGCCATCGAAGCGCATCTCTACATTCCGGCCATCCTCGGCGTACTCGCGAGTGTCGTGGGCGCGTTCTACTATCTGCGCATCGTCAAGCTGATCTATTTCGACGAACCCGCGCCTGCGTTCGAGCAAGGCCTTGGTGCGAAGCTCGGCACCATCCTCGTTGGCTCGGGTGTGTTCTCCGTGTTCTTCGTGGTCGGCGCTGCACCGTTGGTGGCTGCTGCCGCCAGCGCGGCGCATGCGCTGCTGCCGTGAGCACCTGGCCGCAAGGCTATGCGTTGCGGGAATGGACTGAGATCGACTCCACCAATGAAGAAGCACGCCGTCTTGCCGCGAGCGGCGAGCGCGGGCCGATCTGGCTGCGTGCGGATCGCCAGACGGCAGGCCGGGGAAGGCGCGGGCGTGCGTGGGAGTCTCCGACCGGCAATCTCGCGGTGACATTGTTGATTGCGCCCGGAAAGCCCGCATCGGAATGCGCTCAGCTCTCTTTCGTGACGGCCATCGCGGCTGCCGACGCTGCCGCCGGCTTCGCGGCCAATGCCGAGATCAAAGTAAAATGGCCGAACGACGTTTTGGCGGGTGGCCGCAAGCTTTCCGGCATCCTTCTGGAATCCGCGAGCGGCGGTGACGGTGCGCTCACCTTTCTCGCCATCGGCATCGGCATGAACCTCGCGCACTTCCCGCCCGATACCGAATTTCCGGCAACGTCGCTGGCCGCGCTCGGTGTTTCCGTGCCGTCACCTTCTGCGGCGCTCACGCAACTCGCCGCTCACTTCGCGAAATGGTATGACGTCTGGATGACAACCGGCTTTTCGCCCATCCAGGATGCATGGCTCGCCCGCGCCGCGGGATTGGGCAGCCGTATCCGCGCGCGCCTCACGCATGAAGAGACGTCGGGTGTGTTCGAGGGCATCGACGGCACCGGTGCGCTGATCCTGCGCGAAGCGCAGGGCCGCACGCGGACCATCGCCGCGGGAGAGGTTTTCTTCTGATGCTTCTCGCCATCGACGCCGGTAACACCAACATCGTTTTCGCCGTGTTCGACGGCGGCGAGATGCGCGCGGAATGGCGCGCGGTGACGGAAACCACGCGCACGGCGGACGAGTATGCCGTTCTGCTCAATCCGCTTCTCCAGCTTCAGGGATTGAGTTTTTCCGACCTCGACGCCGCGATCATCGCCACCGTGGTGCCGCAGGCACTATTCGACCTGCGCCTGTTCTGCCGCCGTTATCTCAACTGCGAAGCGCTTGTGGTGGGCGATGCGGATGTCGATCTCGGCATCGAAGTGCACACCGATCGTCCGTCTGCCGTGGGCGCAGATCGTCTCGTAAACGCCGTCGCCGCGCATGAGCGCTACAAGGGCGCGCTGATCGTGGTCGATTTCGGCACGGCCACGACCTTCGACATCGTGGACGAGAATGGCAATTACGAAGGCGGCGTCATCGCGCCCGGCGTGAATGTGTCGGCAGAAGCGCTGCACCAAGCCGCCGCCATGCTGCCGCGCGTCGCCGTGGGCCGCACGCAGAACGTCATCGGCAAGGACACGGTGCCGGCCATGCAATCCGGCCTGTTCTGGGGTTACGTCGGGCTTATCGAAGGTCTCATCACGCGCATCAAGGAAGAGTATGGCAAACCCATGACGGTTATCGGCACCGGCGGTCTTGCCACGCCGTTCCACCGCCAAACCCAGATGATCGACCATCTCGATCATGATCTCACCATCCGCGGGTTGATCCAGATCCACGCGCGCAACGCCAAAGCGCCGCGCGCGTTGAAGGCCTGATGGGATCACGCTTGCACGACGACGAACTTGTCCTGCTTCCGCTCGGCGGCGCGGGTGAGATCGGCATGAACTTCAACGCTTATGGCTTCGGGCCGCCGGACGAGCGCAAATGGATCGTGGTGGATTGCGGCGTATTGTTCGGCCGCGAGACCGATACGCCCGGCGTCGATGTTATCCTGCCGGACATCCGGTATCTCGAAGAACGGCGGCAGGACATTCTCGGAATTGTCCTCACCCACGCGCATGAAGATCACATCGGCGCCATCGGCCATCTCTGGCCCAAGCTGATGTGCCCGCTCTACGCCACGCCATTCACCGCGCGCCTGATGGAAGACAAGCTCGCGGAAGCGGGACTTCAGGACCACGTCAAACCGCGCATCGTGAAGCTGGGCGGCCGCTTCAAACTCGGCCCGTTCGATATCGAATTTCATTCCATCACCCATTCCATTCCGGAGCCGAATGCGCTTGTCATCCGTACGCCGCTGGGAACGGTGATGCACACGGGCGACTGGAAGCTCGATCCCGATCCGCTGATCGGTGAAGCGACCGACGAAGCTGCCTTTCGCAAGATCGGCAATGAAGGCGTGCTGGCCATGGTGTGCGATTCCACCAACGCGCTGGTGCAAGGCCATTCGGGTTCCGAAGGCGATGTGCGCAAAGGGCTCACTGAGCTTATCGGCACGCTGAAAGGTAAAGTGGCGGTCACCGGCTTCGCATCGAATCTCGCCCGGTTGCAAAGCGTGGCGGAGGCGGCGCGGGCCCATGGCCGCGAGGTCGCTCTGGTCGGCCGCTCGATGCATCGGATCACGAATGCGGCGCGCGAGACCGGCTACATGAAAGATTTTCCGCGCGTGATCGATGAGGAAGAGGCCGAACGGCTTCCTTCCGATCGGGTCTTGTATCTCTGCACCGGCAGCCAGGGCGAACCACGCGCCGCGCTGGCGCGGATCGCGCGGGGCGACCATCCCTTCGTGAAACTGGGCGAGGGCGATGCGGTGATCTTCTCGTCGCGCATCATTCCGGGCAATGACATCGCAATTCATGAATTGCACAACCAGCTTTCCGCGCTGGGCGTAGAAGTGCTGACGGTCGAAGATCATTTCGTTCACGTCTCTGGCCATCCCTGCCGCGACGAACTTTCCGAGATGTATCGCTGGGTGCGGCCGCAGATTGCCGTGCCGGTTCATGGCGAATTGCGCCACATGTCCGAACATGCGCGCCTTGCGCGTTCTCTGCAGGTGCCGCAGGCGGTCGTCGTTCAGAATGGCGACATGCTGCGTCTCGCACCCGGCCGCGCCATGGTGATCGACGAAGTGCCCGCTGGACGCGTCTATATGGATGGCCGCGTGATGACCGAGGCCGATGAAGGCCTCACACGCCATCGCCGGGCCATGGCATTCGCAGGGTTCATCGGGATCACGCTGGCATTGGACGGGAAAAGCCGTGTCGCGGGCGAGCCCTCCTTCTTCTTCGAAGGCATTCCCAAAGACGTGCAGGAGCCGGTGCGTGATGCCGTTGCGGCAACCATCAAACGTCACAACCCCAAACGCGCGGATGACGAAGACCTGAAGGAACAAGTGCGCCGTGCCGGGCGTCGCGCTGCCAGCGATGCATGGGGCAAAAAGCCAGTGACGCGGGTGGAGATTTTGTGGGTCTAGCATCCGCCGCAAGGCATCCGTAACATCGCGTCAGCGCAATCGGAGAATGACAATGATCGGCCGTTTGAACCATGTCGCCATCGCGACCAAAGATATTAAGAAGGCTGCCGCCGTTTATCGCGACACGCTGGGTGGAAAAGTCTCGGGCGAGGTGCCGCAGCCCGATCATGGCGTGACCACGGTGTTTGTCGATCTGGGCAACACCAAGATCGAATTGCTGGAACCGCTGGGCGACAACTCGCCGATCGCGAAATTCCTTGAGAAGAATCCGAACGGCGGCATGCATCACGTCTGCTACGAAGTAGATGACATCTATGCCGCGCGTGATCAGATGAAGAAGATGGGCGCGACCATCACCGGCACGGGCGAGCCGCGCATCGGCGCGCATGGCAAGCCGGTGATCTTCCTGCATCCGAAGGATTTTGTCGGTACACTGGTGGAGCTGGAACAGGCGTGATCCTGGGCGCGGTACACGGCGCGGTTCTTCTCAGCGCTTTCGCCGGCTTCTTTTTTATCGCGCTGTTCTGCTTGTTCCCGGTGGGATTGGGCGCCATCGATCCTGATACCGGCGCGCCATTATCCCCGCGCATCGGCACCAAGGTGCTTATCGCGCTCGGCATCGCAGTGGTGCTGTGGGTGATCTTCTACGCGCTGATCGCGCTGAAAATCCTGGACCTCTAGCCCAGCGCGATTTTTGCGATAAAGGCGAGCGCGATGATGGCGACCGCCGCGTTCACTTCACGCCAGCGCCCGGACACAAGCTTGATTGCGGCATAAGCGATAAAGCCGATGCCGATGCCCGCCGCGATCGAATAGGTGAATGGGATGGCCAGCGCGGTGACGAGCGCCGGTGCTGCTTCGGTCAGATCTTCCCAATCGATGTCTTTCAAGCCTTTCGCCATAAGCGCCGCCACGAACACCAAAGCCGGTGCCGTTGCATAGGCCGGAATGGCGCTGGCCAGCGGACTGAGAAACAGACTGAGCAGAAACAGGATCGCGACAATAACGGCCGTCAGCCCTGTGCGGCCGCCGGACTGAACGCCCGCTGCGCTCTCGATATAGGCGGTGACAGGTGACGTCCCGAGCGCCGCGCCCACCGTTGCGCCCAGCGCGTCGCTCGCCAACGCATGGCGTGCATTCTTCAGATGTCCATCCTTGTCGAGCAGTTTGGCTTGATGCGCCACCGCAGTCAGCGTGCCCGATGTATCGAGCATCTCGACCAGCAGGAAGGTGAACACGATCACGGCAATGGCGGATGTCCATTGGAATTGGAACTGCAGGAAGGTCGGCGCGATAGAGGGCGGCATGCTGATGAGTGATGGCGCGGGCTCAAGATGGAAAAGAACCGCGGCGACGGTCGCGGTCACAATGCCGATAAGCACCGCACCGATGATGCCGCGCGCCGCCAGTGCGAACATCAGGACGAAGGCTGCCGCGGCGATCAGGAATTTCGGCTCGGTCAGGATGCCTTCCTGAATGATCGTCGCGGGACTCGCCACGACCAATCCCGAATTGGCGAAGCCGATCAACGCGAGAAAGAAGCCGATACCGGCGGCGATTGCGAGCTTGAGGCTTTTGGGGATCGCATTGATCAGCCACTCGCGCGCGGGCGTGATCGATATGATCACGAACAGAATTCCCGACAGAAATACACAGCCCAGCGCGAGCCGCCAGTTTCCGCCAAGCGCAGGAACAACGGTGAAGGCGAAATAGGCGTTCAGCCCCATGCCCGGCGCCAGAGCGACCGGCAGGTTGGCGTAAAGACCCATCACCAAGGTCGCGAAGGCGGAGGCCACGCAGGTCGCGACGAACACCGCGCCGGCATCCATGCCCGTGGTGCCGAGAATTTTTGGGTTCACGAACATGATGTAGGCGAGCGTAAGGAACGTCGTCGCGCCAGCGACGATCTCGCGGCGAACATCCGTGCCCGCTGCGCGCAACCCGAAGAGCTTTTCCATGAAACGACTCGCCATCGACCCCGGCAAAGGGTGAGCGAAGGCCCAAAAACACGAAAGGCCGGGATGAACCCGACCTTCGCATTCCTCCCCGAACTTGGCCGTTCCGGCTGTCCGGCTTTTCTATTCTGGAAAGCTACAAAGATTTTTCTGTGTTGTCATGCAACATTCGCGAATGTTGCAGTGCAACAAAAGAAATATTGTAACGGGCCGAGGCTAACCGAATGGGGTGGTTTTCCTTGACGGATGGGCCTTCCGGCAACGACGCTGGCCCAAAAGGTGGTTGGGTAATGCGTAGATTGCTCCTTGCCGTTCTGCTGGCTTGCCTGGCTGCGCCTGCTTGGGCGCATGGCGGCTGGCGCATTACCAAGGACCATTGGAGCCCTGCGGACGAAGCTGGCTTCGGACAGTTCGTCCAGGCCATTGGCGAGAGCAACTGTTCATCCTCCGAGAGTTGCCTGCGTAACGCCGCCAACCCCTATCGTCACACCGATCAGGCCTTCGTCGATATCGACGTGGATTGCGCCAAGCTGCCTTATCTTCTGCGCGCCTATTACGCGTGGAAGAACGGGCTGCCCTTCAGCTTCGTGAACGCACTGTCGGGCGAGGGCGGCGATCTGCGCTTCACCAAGACGGCGAACCGCGCGGTTTCACGTCACGATTTCATCGATAGCGGTAGCGGTATCAACGGACCGGAAGCCATCCGCGAGACTCTGGAAACAGTCTTCTCCGGCACCTATCGTACCGATGCCGGTGAGAAGCGCGGCATTCTTTCGGATTTCTATTCGCCCGCGCTGGCACCCGGATCCATCCGTCCCGGCACCATTGTCTATGACGTGAACGGCCATGTCGGCATCGTTTATCGCGTCGATGGCGATGGGCGCGCTTACTACATGGACGCGCATCCCGATTTCACGATCACCCGCAGTGTTTACGGCGCGCAATTCGGGCGCAGCCCTGCGCGCCTGGGTGGTGGCTTCAAGAACTGGCGTCCGTTCAAGCTGGTCGGCGCGCATCGCGACGGCGCAGGCCATTTGCTGGGCGGCCACATGGCCTATGCCGAGAACGATCAGATCTCGGATTATTCGCTGGTCCAATATGTCGGCACAGAACCCAATCCCAGCGGCGATGTGAAGAAAGCACGTTACACCTATAACGGTGTTCAACTGGGTTTCTATGAATATGCGCGCGTCGCCATCTCCGGCGGCAAGATGGATTACAATCCGATCTATGAGTTGCGCCAGACGATGCGGACCATGTGCAACGATCTGGGCGACCGCGCGCAATATGTGAATCTGGCGATCTCGGACGGCATCGCGAACAAGGAGCACCCCGCGCGCCTGCCGGACAATATCTACGGCTCCGACAATACTGAGTGGGAGAACTATTCCACGCCATCGCGCGACGCCCGCATCAAGGCGGCGGCGCAGCAATTCTACAAAGATATGGGCGATATGATCGCGCTGTGGATCAAGCGTGATCCGCGCATCGTCTACGACGGCAATTTCCTGAAGGTCGATTTGCAGCAGGCTTATGAGGAAGAATCCAACGCTTGCAAGATCACTTATATGTCGTCCGGCAAAAGGCCGATCACGCTGACCTATGACGACATGATGCACCGGCTCTACAAGATGTCTTTCGACCCCTACCATTGTGTCGAGTTGCGCTGGGGGGCTACGGGCGATGAGGCGGCGAATTGCGGCGACGGACGCGAAAAGCGCCGCTGGTATGACGCCGAACAACGCCTGCGCAACCAGTCCGACCGGACTTATGACGCGCAGATGGGGTTCAACGTCGCCGAATTGAACGCGCGGGGAAAATGGACCGGCATTGACAATCCCCCGCCCGTCGATGTGAAGGCATTGATCGACGCCATGGGCGACCGCGTTCCCTTCGAGGGCATGGCTGCCGTGGGCCGTTAGGACCTGATTTGCCCTTGCGGGGCGCTTTTCGTAAGAAGATGCACCGCAGCAAATCAGCCGGAATTGCCTCTGCCATGCGCCTTAGCCGTTATTTCCTGCCCGTCCTCAAAGAGACGCCGTCCGAGGCGCAGATAGTTTCGCACCGTCTCATGCTCCGGGCCGGCATGATCCGCCAGGAAGCGGCGGGTATCTATGCGTGGTTGCCGCTGGGTTTCCGCGTGCTGCAGAAGATCGAGCAGATCGTGCGCGAGGAAATGAACCGCGCTGGCGCCATCGAAATGCTGATGCCGACTTTGCAGCCCTCCG
>Ga0153956_1002681_pt1 | contig 12609 bp, 13 predicted proteins | sample TSFL040MetaG_FD_104704 | JGI IMG/M metagenome (GOLD analysis project Ga0153956, IMG submission 104704) | Attine ant fungus gardens microbial communities from Florida, USA - TSFL040 MetaG | ecosystem: Host-associated > Fungi > Mycelium > Unclassified | place: USA: Florida, Wekiwa Springs... | reverse complement strand
TGCTTTCGCGCATCGAAGAATGGGACGATTAGACGACCGCTTCGGACATACGAAAGCTGCCGCCAGTACCGAACCTGATTATCGAACCCGATAGCTAAAGATGGAAAGTCTTGGCTTTGGCCCACCAGCCGGTCAGCTTCGACTTTATCGCGAAGAATTTCCGCTAGTTCGAGATTAACTTTCTCTTCCAACTCATGACGCGATTGTGCGGAAATTTTTTCAATGATTTGACTCCACGGCGTCGGCACGCCTGCGCCGAGCAAAGAACTACCCGCATTGAAAATATCGGGCACGGCGTTGCGGAAAGGATTGTAACGGTAGGGAGCGTTCGCAACTTTTTGAGAACGTAACGCCCGCCATTGATCGTCTTCCGACAGCGGGGCTATTCTTGCTAAGTCAGTTTCGGGTAAGCGGCGCATCTTCATGCGGCTCTCCACTTTTTGGCGTTTGTGAAACGGATATTTTGTGAAATTTGAATCTTTCCCGAATAATGGAATCGGGAATTTTCAAACCAAGAGAAATCGATTCCTTGGCCCGTTCAACAACAAAATCCCACGGCCCATTCGGCGCGTGTGAGATATCGACCAGTCGTCCTGCTTCCATCGAACCGAAATTTGCGATTGTAAGCACGACGTATTGCTGCACGCTCGCATCATCGAGAGGCGGAAGGAAACGATGCTCGCGCGTAATAACATCTACGGCGTGCGCTCTGGTCTTAATAGGATCGCTGCCGCAGCTTTTGAACGCTTCGTATACGACGGGATGCACGGGGCCGAATTTCCACGCTTCAAAATGTCCCTTCACCAGCGGCTGGCCTTTTTCCAGCAAGTATTTCGCGTGGCAAAAATAGAGCAACTTTTGAAGCGAGAGATTGGTGATCCGGCTGCCGCCGATCTGGGCGTCTAGGAGTGCGTTAGCGATGATTCTGGGGTCGTATGGCGCAGACAATTCGATTCTCCATTGCGGAGAACATAGCACGAACACTCCCATTTCACTAGATATATCATGCGGGAAACGCGGATAATTGGAAATTAATAGGACGGCTAATAGGACTGATTTCGAGGTCTCCATATTAGGTCGGTGAACTGGGCATAACTGGAAAGGTATGGCGGAGAGGGTGGGATTCGAACCCACGATACGGTTGCCCGTATGCCGCATTTCGAGTGCGGTGCTTTCAACCGCTCAGCCACCTCTCCGCGAGGCACCGGAAAATTTCCGAAAATTGCGGTTGCGCGACCTACTTATAGAAGCGGTACGAGCGGCACAAGGCGGAGCCCGGACCCGGCGGCCCTTATGCCGAGGAGCCGGCCGCCGATGCCGCATTTATCCGATACCGGCAAATAACCGGCTGGCGTCTCAAGGGCGATCCGTCCTTCGGCATGGCCGGGCTTCGCCCGCTTCCCGGGACGAGGCAATGTTTCGGGAGGCATGGAGAGGGATTCCAGCCGATTCGGCTGGATTTTCCGATGGTTTCTCAAGGCCCCGCCAGCCCCAAAAGCCTTCTTTTCTTGACAGATCGGGCCCGCGCGGTCATAAACCCGCCAAATGGCGCGGGCTCGACCCGCGCGCTTTTGTTGAGGGGCTCTCGCCTCTCCCTAACAACCGGAATTCGAAGATGTTCGCGGTCATCAAGACGGGCGGCAAGCACTATACGGTCGCCGCCGACCAAACGATTGAACTGGGCAAGCTCGAGGCCAAGCCGGGCGAGATCGTCACCTTCCCGGTGACGGTGCTGGGCGGCGACACGCCGTCGATCGGCACGCCGCTCGTGTCGGGCGCGCTGGTCGCGGCCGAAGTGCTCGCGCATACCCGCGGCGACAAGGTCATCGCCTTCAAGAAGCGCCGCCGGCAGAATTCGCGCAGGAAGCGCGGCCATCGCCAGGATTACACGATGGTGCGGATCACCGAGATCCTCGCCGACGGCAAGCAGCCCTCCAAGCAGGCCACCGGCAAGCGCGCGCCGGGAAAACCGAAGGCAAGCAAGCCGAAGGCGGCCAGGGCCGAGAAGAAGGCCGCAGAGGCATAAGCGCTCGGCCGCAATTTCGTAATGCGCGGGTCATGGAACTAGTGTAAGAGAACTTCAGGATTTACGACGATGGCACACAAGAAAGCAGGCGGTTCCTCACGTAACGGGCGCGACTCGGCTGGTCGCCGGCTCGGCGTGAAGCGCTATGGCGGCGAGGAAGTGGTCGCCGGCAACATTATCGTGCGCCAGCGCGGCACCAAGGTGCATCCGGGCGCCAATGTCGGCATGGGCAAGGACCATACCCTGTTCGCCCTTATCCCGGGCAAAGTTGAGTTTCGCACGAAAGCTAAAGACCGCGTCCTCGTATCGGTATGTCCGATGGAGGCCGCGGAATAAACGGCGAAGGAAGTTGAGGGCTTCGCCGGTCTCGTCAAACCCGGCGGAGTCGTCACCCAGAATGGGTTTCGATTTTTGAAGGGGGAGACGGGAACACCGTCTCCCCTCTTCGTTTTGAAGGAGCCCGTCATGTCTGCCTTGCAGATGACCTGCGGTCCGTCCCCCGACGTCGCGAGCGCGCCCGTGCTCGAGACCGGACGGTTGATCCTGCGCGCGCCGAGCCTGGACGATGCGAAAGCCATCGCCCTCCTCGCCAACAACCGCAAGATCGCAGCCATGACGGCCCGCGTGCCGCATCCCTACACGCTCGACGACGCGACGCGCTGGATCGCCTCGCCGCCCGCCGAGACGAAGCGCTGGAAGTTCGGCGTCTTCACCCGGGACGACGGCCGCTTCGTCGGCGCCTGCGGCTTCACCGACGAGGACGAGCGCATGACCGTCGGCTACTGGATCGGCGAGCCGTTCTGGGGCCGGGGCTATGCGACCGAATCCGTGCGCGCGCTCGTGGACCACATCTTCAGCGCGACGCCCCTCGACGAGGTGGCCGCGAACTGCCACGTGAAGAACACGGCGTCGCGCCGCGTGCTCGAGAAGTGCGGCTTCCAGTGGACGGGTGCCGCGCTCGCGCGCGTGCGCTCGATCGGCGCCTCGGTGCCGGCCGACCGGTTCCGGCTCGAGCGCCGCACCTGGACGGCGCTGCGCGCCTGGGGCCGGAGCAGCCTGCCGAAAGTCGCGAACGGCCGGCCATGAGGCGTTCGTAAATTCTACACGTCATTCCGGACGCCGCGAAAGCGGCGATCCGGAATCCAGACAAATATATAAGACGATGTTTGTTTCTGGATTCCGGGTCCGCTGCGCAGCGGCGTCCGGAATGACAAAAACCTAAGCCCCCGGCGGCGGGATTCCCGCGTCGTTTTGCACCGCGCGCACCTGCTCGCGGCGGAAGATGAAGATGCCGGCGGCGGCGATGATGGCGGCGCCCCCGAGCAGGAGCGCGTCCGGCACGTCGCCGAAGACGAAATAGCCGAACACGATCGCCCACAGGATGAACGTATATTGATAGGGAACGACGACGCTCGCCGGCGCAAGCCGGAGCGAGCGGTTGACGCAGACATGCGCGAACATCGCGACGATGCCCAGGAGCGCCAGCAACCCGAAATCGCGCGCGTCCGGCTGAACCCAGTGGATCGGCGCGAGCAGCGCGCCGAGAACGAGCGTGCCGGCCATCTGGCTTCCGACCAGCACGAGATCGGAAGTGCCGCGCACGGCGCGCGTCACGATCATGAGGAACGAAAAGAAGAGGCTTCCCGTGAGCGCGATCAACGCGGGCAGCGTGAAGCTCGCGGCCGACGGGCGCATCGCGATGATGACGCCGATGAAGCCTGCGACCACCGCGCTCCAGCGGCGCCAGCCCACCTGTTCCTTCAGGAGGATCGCGGAGAACGCCGTCACGAAGATCGGGCCCGCGAGGTAAAACGTCACGACGTCGGCGAGCGGCAGATAAGCCACCGCCCAGTAGAAGAAGCCGACCTCGCAGGACGACAGCGCGACCCGCAGGAGCTGCAGCCCCGGCCGGGGCGCCGCGCGGAATTCCCGCAGGACGTTGCCGCGCATGAGCAGCGGCGCGAGCACGAGAATGGCCGCGATGCTGCGGATCAGCATGAGCTGGCCGACCGAATAGGTCGAAACCAGCCATTTGCCGAGCGTATCGTTGAGGGAGAAGACGAAGCAGCCGAGCAGCATCAGCCCGACGCCGGTGGCGACGGTCGATTTCGGGTTAACGATGCTTCCGAAGGTCATGGCGCGAAAAATTTACGAATGCTGTATGACATCCGCAAGGCGAGCGCCGCGGGCAATCCGCAAAACCCGGCGGCATGGATAGAGCGATGAAATTTCTCGACGAAGCGAAAGTCTATGTCTCCTCCGGAGCGGGCGGCAACGGCTGCATCTCGTTCCGGCGCGAGAAGTTCATCGAATATGGCGGCCCGAACGGCGGCGACGGCGGGCGCGGCGGCGATGTCGTGGTCGAATGCGTCGACGGCCTCAACACGCTGATCGACTACCGCTACCAGCAGCATTTCAAGGCGAAGTCCGGCGGGCACGGCATGGGCTCGGACCGCGCCGGACCGCGCGGCAGCGACATCGTCCTCAAGGTCCCCGCCGGCACCGAGATCCTCGACGAGGACCGCGAGACGAAAATCGCCGAGCTGATGAAGGTCGGCGACCGCATCGTTCTTCTCAAGGGCGGCAACGGCGGCTTCGGCAACGCGCATTTCAAGTCCTCCACCAACCGCGCGCCGCGCCGCGCCAATCCCGGCCAGCCCGGCGAGGAACGGACGATCTGGCTGCGGCTGAAGCTGATCGCCGACGCCGGCCTCGTCGGCCTGCCGAACGCGGGCAAGTCGACGTTTCTGGCTTCCGTCACCCATGCGAAGCCCAAGATCGCGGATTATCCGTTCACGACGCTCCACCCCGGCCTCGGCGTAGTGCGGGTCGACACGCGCGAATTCGTGCTCGCCGACATTCCCGGCCTGATCGAAGGCGCGCATGAAGGCGCGGGTCTCGGCGACCGCTTCCTCGGCCATGTCGAGCGCTGCGGCGCGCTTTTGCATCTCGTCGACGCGACCGGCGAGGACGCCGGCAAGGCGTGGAAGACCGTGCGCGCCGAGCTCAAGGCCTACGGCAACAAGCTCGACAGGAAGCCCGAGATCGTCGCGCTCTCGAAGGCCGACGCCGTGACGCCGAAAGAACTGGCGGAGCAAAAGGCGAAGCTGAAACGCGCCTCGAAGAAGGAGCCGTTCGTCCTCTCCGCCCATTCCGGCAAGGGCGTGAAGGAAGTGCTGCGCGCCCTGATGAAATTCGTCGGCGAGCGCGACGAGCGCGCGGCGAAGAAGAAAAAGACGAAGGAAGGGACGCGCGCATGGCGGCCGTCGTAACGCCCGATCTCGCGAATTTCCGCCGCGTCGTCGTCAAGGTGGGCTCCGCCCTCCTCGTCGATCGCGCGAGGGGAACGCTGAACGCCGAATGGCTGGCGGCGCTCGTCGAGGATCTTTCCGCCTTCTCGAAGCGCGGCGCGTCGATCCTCGTCGTGACCTCGGGCGCGATCGCGCTCGGCCGCACCGTGCTGAAGCTGCCGAAGGGCGAATTGAAGCTCGAGGAAAATCAGGCCGCCGCCGCCGTCGGCCAGATCGAGCTCGCGCGCGTATGGGCCGAGAACCTGGCGAAGATCGGCCTCGCCGCGGGGCAGGTGCTGCTCACGCTCGGCGACACCGAGCAGCGCCGCAACTATCTCAACGCGCGCGAAACCATCGGCAAGCTGATCGATCTCGGCGCGGTCCCCGTCATCAACGAGAACGACACGGTGGCGACCTCCGAAATCCGCTACGGCGACAACGACCGGCTCGCCGCGCGGGTCGCGACGATGGCGAGCGCCGACCTCCTGGTCCTGCTCTCGGACATCGACGGTCTTTATACCGCTCCGCCCGCGCACGATCCCGCCGCGAAGCTCATCCCCGTCGTGCAGCGCATCACCTACGAGGTGGAAGCGATGGCGGGCGACGCGGGCTCGGAGCTTTCGCGCGGCGGCATGAAGACCAAGATCGAGGCCGCGAAGATCGCGACCAGCGCGGGAACGCATATGGTGATCGCGTCCGGCCGCAAGCTGCATCCCCTGCGCGCGATCGCGGAGGGCGGCCCCTGCACCTGGTTCCTCACGCCCGCCTCTCCCGTCACCGCGCGCAAGAAATGGATCGCGGGCGCGCTCGAGGCCAGAGGCATCATCCATATCGACGCCGGCGCGGTCGCCGCCCTCCGGCGCGGCAAGAGCCTCTTGCCCGCGGGCGTCGTGCGCATCGAAGGCCAGTTCGCGCGCGGCGACGCCGTGATCCTGCGCGGGCCCGACGGCGGCGAGATCGCGCGCGGGCTCGTCGCTTACGATGCCGAAAACGCCGCCAAAATCATCGGGCAAAACAGCGAGCGGATCGAGGGCATTTTGGGCTATGCTGGCCGTTCGGAAATGATCCATCGCGACGACCTCGCGATGGCGGGCGAATGAGTGGTGTGAATAAGATGGATGCGAAGTTGAAAGCGGTCGAGGCGGGCGGGGATGTCGGCGTTCTCATGCACGGCATGGGGAAGCGCGCCCGCGCGGCCGCGCGCGTGCTCGCGCTTGCCGGCGCCGCGAAAAAATCCGCCGCGCTGAACGCCGCCGCGAAAGCCGTGCGCGATGATACGGCGAAGATCCTGCAGGCGAACGCCGAGGACCTCGCCGCCGCCCGCAAGAATAATGTCGCCGCAGCTTTCATCGACCGCCTCGCGCTCGACGAGAAGCGCATCGGCGCGATGGCCGAAGGCATCGAGACGGTCGCCGCCCTCCCCGATCCGGTCGGCGAGGTCACCGCCGCCTGGGACCGCCCGAACGGCCTCAAGATCGAGCGCGTCCGCACGCCGCTGGGCGTGATCGCGGTCGTTTACGAATCGCGCCCGAACGTCACCGCCGACGCCGGCGCGCTCGCCTTCAAGGCGGGAAACGCCGTGATCCTGCGCGGCGGCTCCGACAGTTTCCGTTCCTCGCAGGCGGTCCACGCCGCGATGATGCGCGGGATCGAAAGCGCGGGGCTCCCCGCCGATTCCATCCAGCTCGTGCCGACGCGCGACCGCGACGCGGTCGGCCTCCTGCTCTCCGGGCTCGACGGCATGGTCGATGTCGTCGTGCCGCGCGGGGGAAAAAGCCTCGTCGGCCGCGTGCAGGCGGAAGCCAAGGTGCCGGTCTTCGCGCATCTCGAAGGCGTGTGCCACGTATACGTCAACGCGCCCGCCGACCTCGACATGGCGAAGAAGATCGTGCTGAACGCCAAGATGCGCCGCACCGGCGTCTGCGGCGCGGCCGAGACGCTGCTCGTCGACAGGAAGCTCGCGGGCTCGCACCTGAAGCCGCTCGTCGAGATGCTGATCGACGCCGGCTGCGAGGTGCGCGGCGACGACGAAACGAAGAAGGTCGACGCGCGCGTCGTGCGGGCGAGCGAGGAGGACTGGTCCGCCGAATATCTCGACGCCATCATCTCGGTCGGCGTCGTCGACGGCGTGGAGCAGGCGGTCGATCACATCGGCCGCTACGGCTCGCACCACACGGATTCCATCGTCACCGACGACGCACAGGCCGCCGAGACGTTCCTGAGCCGCGTCGATTCCGCGATCGTCCTGCACAACGCCTCGACGCAATTCGCCGACGGCGGCGAATTCGGCTTCGGCGGCGAGATCGGCATCGCCACCGGCCGCCTGCATGCGCGCGGGCCGGTGGGCGCCGAGCAGCTCACGTCGTTCAAGTATCGCATTCGCGGCAGCGGGCAGACGCGCCCCGGATGAAGAAAGCCAAAAAGAAAAAAGCGAAAAAATCCGCCGCGCCGAAACGGCGGGCGAAGCCGGCCGCGCGCCGGCAGAAGAAACCCACGCGCAAGCGCGCGCGTGTCACGGCCCGCCGCCGCCCGCGAAAATCCGCGCCGCGCCGCGCGCGCGCGATGCCGCGCCACCCGATGCCGCCCGCGGGTCCCGGCATGAAGATCGGCCTGTTCGGCGGCACCTTCAACCCGCCGCACGAGGCGCATCGCGCCGCGAGCCTGCTTGCGATGAAGAAGCTCGGCCTCGACCGGGTGTGGTGGCTGGTGACGCCGGGCAATCCGCTCAAGGACAACAGGAAACTGCCGCCGCTCGACCGGCGCATCGCGGACGCGCGCAAGGTCGCGGCAAGCCCCAGGATCGACGTCACCGGCGTCGAGGCGGAACTCGGCACGCGTTATACCTTCGACACCGTGACGCGGCTGCGACAGCGCCGCCCCGGCGTGAATTTCGTCTTCATCGTCGGCGCCGACAATCTCGCGCATCTGCACAAATGGGAGCGCTGGCGCGCCCTGCTCAGCCAGGTGCCGCTCGCGGTGGTGGACCGGCCCGAGTTCGAACTTTCTTCGCTCGCCGCCCCTGCCGCTGTTGCGTTCGCCCCGTTTCGGGTTAGTGAAAGCAAGGCCAGAGTGATTCCCCGGATTCGCCCGCCGGCCTGGGTTTTCCTGCGGGGGCTGAAATCCGAGCTTTCATCGACGGCCTTGCGAAAGCGGGCCTCGCGCCGGAAGGGAACCGCGAGATCGAAAAGGGGTTGAAGTCGCGAATGGCGAGCAAGAAATCCACCAAGCCGAAGAACCGCGGCAAGCGTTCCGCCGCAAAATCCGCCAGCAAGAAATCGACGAAGAAGCCGCCGAAAAAGGCCGCCCGAAAAACCGCCAAAAAGGCTGCGGGGAGAAAAGCCGCGCCGAAACCGCCGGCCGGGAAACCAGTCAGGAAACCAGCCGGGAAACCGGCCGAAAAACCGTCAAGGAAAACCGGCGGAAAAGCCGCGACGAAGGATCCGATCCTGAACATGATCCTCGCAAGGCTCGACGAGGACCAGGCGGCCAACACCATCCAGATCGATCTGCGCGGCAAGTCGACGATCGCCGACACGATGGTCGTCACCTCCGGCCGCTCCAACCGGCATGTGAGCGCGATCGCGGATCACGTGATCGAGTCGCTGCACAAGAACGGCGTCTCGCGCCTGCGCGTCGAGGGCAGGCCGAACTGCGACTGGGTGCTGATCGATGCCGGCGACGTCGTCCTGCACATCTTCCGTCCGGAAGTGCGCGCCTTCTACAATCTCGAGAAGATGTGGTCGCGCAGCCCCGCGCAGAACTGAGCGGCCATGCGCCTCCGGATCGCGGCGGTCGGACGGTTGAAGTCGGGACCCGAGCGCGAAATTCTCGACCGCTACGTCGAGCGCGCGACGCTCACCGGCCGCTCCGTCCGCCTCACGCCGCTTGAGGTGATGGAGGTGTCGGAAAGTCCGGCGCGCCGGCCGGCCGGCCGGATCGGCGAGGAATGGGCGAGCCTGCAAAAGCCGATGATCTCCGGCGCGCGCCGCGTCGTGCTCGACAGCCGCGGCAGGGGTCTTTCGAGCGAGGATTTCGCCGCGAGGCTCGCGGCCTTCCGCGACGGCGGCGCGGACGCGGCGGTTTTCCTGATCGGCGGCGCCGACGGCCTGCCGGACGAAGCGCGCAAGGACGCCGATCTCGTGCTGGCCTTCGGGGCCGCCACCTTCCCGCACCAGATCGTGCGGATTTTGCTGGCCGAGCAGATCTATCGCGCCGCCACCATTCTCACCGGCCACCCGTATCATCGCGGCTAATACTCTGGCTGTCATTCCGGACGGCGCGAAGCGCCGATCCGGAATCCAGAAACACAAGCGAAACCATCCGCATCCGGATTCAAGGTTCGCGCTCCACAAGCCGGCTATAGCCGACTTGTGTTTAATCGAGCGAAGTCGGGCAAGCCCGACTTCGCATGTGCCCCGGAATGACCGCGAAAAAGTGGCAGAATACGCGCCATGATTCGCATCCGCCTCGCGCTGCCCGCTCTCGGCCTGCTCGCCGCGACGACGGCCGCGCTCGCGCAGACAGCGGCCCCGGCGCCGCCGTCCAGCGCGGAGGCCGTGCAGAAATCCGAGCGCGAAAAGGAGCTGCAGCTTCTCCGCCGCGATCTCGAAAAGTCGCGCGCGCAGGAAGCCAGGCTCAAGGCCGAGATCGACAGGATCAAGAACGACCGCGCGATGCTCAACAAGGCGCTCGTGGACAGCGCCGCGAAAATTCGCGCGACCGAAACGAAGATGACGGCGGCGGAAGCGAAGCTGGAGCCGCTCGACCTGCGCGAGGCGGAGATCAGGAAATCCCTCGACGACCGCCGCGCCCTGCTCGTCGAATCGCTCGCCGCCATGCAGCGGATCGGATCGGCGCCGGTGCCTTCCCTCCTGCTGCAGCCCGAGGACGCGCTCGAATCCGTGCGCGCCGCCATCCTGCTCGGCGCGGTCGTGCCCGAATTGCGCGGCCAGGCGGAGCGGCTCGTGGCCGATCTTTCGGAGCTGGCGCAGGTGCGGCAGAATATCGCAGCCGAACGCGCCGCGCTCGCCAGGGACCAGGGCGCGCTGGAAGCGGAGCGAAACCGCATTTCCGCGCTGATCGCCGAGCGCCAGCGTCAGTTCGGCGCCAGCGAACAGGCTTTCGAGGCCGAACGCGCGCGCACCGCCGCGCTCGCGCGGCAGGCCGACAGCGTTCAAGATCTTGTGACCAGGCTGGAAAAGGAAGTCGCCGAGGCGGCCGAACGTCAGGCCAAGGGCCAGCCCCAGGTTCCTTTCGCGGAAACCAAGGGAAAACTGGCCCTGCCGGCGGCAGGCAAAATCGTGCGCAATTTCGGGGCGGAAACGGATTCGGGGGGAACCGCTAAGGGACTTTCCATCGCCACCCGGCCCAATGCCGAGGTAAATTCACCCTGCGAAGGGCGCGTCGTTTTTGCCGGGCCCTTCCGCAATTATGGCCAACTCTTGATCATTAATGCGGGCGATGGATATCATATCTTGCTAGCCGGCATGGAAAACATCACCGTCGACCTCGGACAGACGATAGCCGCGGGAGAACCCGTGGGAGTGATGGGCAACGGACCCAGAATTTCCGCCGTGCCGGCTACCGGTTTTTCCGAACCGACCCTGTATGTCGAGTTTCGCAAAGGCGGAACCTCGATCGACCCCGCTCCCTGGTGGGCGGCAACCGAAAACGAAAAGGCTCGCGGATAATGCGAAAAGTTTCCCTGTTTCTCCTCGGCTCTGTCGCCGGCGCCACCCTGGCCCTGTTCGCGATCCAGCCCCGCATGCTGGTCAGCACGTCCGCGGAAGCGGCGGCGAATTCCGACGTCTACCGGCAGCTCAACCTGTTCGGCGACATCTTCGAGCATGTCCGCGCGCAATATGTCGAGAAGCCGAACGAGAGCAAACTGATCCAGAGCGCGATCAGCGGCATGCTGAACGATCTCGATCCTCACTCGGCCTTCCTTGACGCCAAGAACTTCAAGGACATGCAGACGCAGACGCGCGGCGAGTTCGGCGGCCTCGGCATCGAGGTCACGATGGAAGACGGCCTCGTGAAGGTCGTGTCCCCGATGGACGGCACGCCCGCCGCCCGCGCCGGCATCCAGCCGAACGACCTCATCTATCAGCTCGACGGCGAGCAGGTGAAAGGCCTCACCCTCGAGCAGGCGGTCGACAAGATGCGCGGGCCGGTCAACACGCCGATCGAATTGAAGATCGTCCGCAAGGGCGTCGACAAGCCGGTGGACGTCAAGCTCGTGCGCGAGATCATCTCGATCAAGAACGTCCGCTCCCGCGTCGAAGGCGGCGACATCGGCTATATCCGCCTCGTCAGCTTCCAGGGCGAGCGCACCATGGAGCAGCTGAAGGAGGCGATCGCCGACATCCAGAAGCAGGTGCCGGCCGACAAGCTCAAGGGCTACGTCCTCGATCTCCGCAACAACGGCGGCGGCCTGCTCGACCAGGCGATCCTCGTCTCCGACGCCTTCCTCGAGCGCGGCGAAATCGTCTCGACGCGCGGACGCAATCCCGAGGACACGATGCGCCACAACGCGCATCCGGGCGACATCACCAACGGCAAGCCGATCATCGTGCTGATCAACGGCGGCACGGCCTCGGCGTCGGAAATCGTCGCCGGCGCGCTGCAGGATCACCGCCGCGCGACCGTGCTCGGCAGCCGTTCCTTCGGCAAGGGATCGGTGCAGACCGTGATTCCGATCGGCTCGCTCGGCGCGCTGAAGCTCACCACGGCGCGCTACTACACGCCGTCGGGCCGCTCGATTCAGGCGCAGGGCATCACCCCCGACATCGAGCTGGTGCAGGACCTGCCCGACGACCTCAAGGGCAAGGTCGAAACCCGCGGCGAGTCCTCCCTGCGCGGGCATCTCAAGAACGCCGAGTTCAAGGACGAGAAGACGGGTTCCCCCGCCTATGTTCCGCCGGATCCGAAGGACGACAAGCAGCTCGGCCTCGCGCTGGAACTGATGCGCGGGGTTCAGAAGAACGCGGCCTATCCGCCGAATCCGAAAGCCGCGGTTCCGAACTAGCCTTCGCCGCGGGCCCGAAGAAACAGCCCCGTCCGGTCACCCGGGCGGGGCTATCGATTCGGGCGTGCTAGAATCGCGCCGATTCGCTGGAGAACGAGCCCCGTGGCGGCCGACGACCTCGGTAATCCTCTCGGAAAGAACCGCAAGAAAAGCGGCCGCCGCTTGCTGCCGCCGCAGGCATTGCCGATGGCGGGGGGCGCGCTGGCGCTGCTCGCCGCGCTCTTCATCTGGACGAGCTTCGCCGGAAACCGCAATAGCGGCGAGCC
>Ga0153956_1002680_pt1 | contig 12611 bp, 12 predicted proteins | sample TSFL040MetaG_FD_104704 | JGI IMG/M metagenome (GOLD analysis project Ga0153956, IMG submission 104704) | Attine ant fungus gardens microbial communities from Florida, USA - TSFL040 MetaG | ecosystem: Host-associated > Fungi > Mycelium > Unclassified | place: USA: Florida, Wekiwa Springs... | reverse complement strand
CTGAGGTTCTTCGCCTATGCCTGGGGCTTTACGACCGAGGACCCCGCGCCGACGCAATACGAGGCTGTCCGGAAATTCGCCGACTGGGGGTTCAGGGTCAACCCGTTGATGGTGCGGGCGAAATCCGTGGACGAACTGATCGCCCGCTACAGGCTGATCGAGGAACAGCGCTCGTCGCTCGGCTACGACATCGACGGCGTCGTCTACAAGGTCGACCAGCTCGACTTGCAGCGGCGCTGGGGCTTCGTCACCGGCGAGCCGCGCTGGGCGATCGCCCACAAATTCCCGGCCGAGCGGGCCACGACGACCCTCAACACCATCGACATCCAGGTTGGCCGCACCGGGACGCTGTCGCCCGTGGCGCGGCTGTCGCCGGTAACCGTCGGCGGCGTCGTGGTCGAGAACGCGACACTCCACAACGAAGACTATATCCGCGGCTTCGACAGTTTCGGGGAGCCGATCCGGGGCGGCATCGATATCCGCGAGGGCGACACCGTCGTGGTGCAGCGGGCCGGCGACGTCATCCCGCAAATCGTCGAGGTGCTGCTGGAAAAGCGCCCGGCAACAGCCAAGCCATACGAGTTTCCGCATGTCTGCCCGGTCTGCGGCTCGCCAGCGGTGCGCGAGGTGAACGAGCGGACCGGCAAGGAAGATGCCCGGCGGCGCTGCACCGGCGAGCTCATCTGCGCGGCACAGGCGGTCGAGCGGTTGAAGCATTTCGTGTCGCGCGACGCCATGGATATCGAGGGTCTCGGGGCCGAGAACATCGAGCTCTTCTTCAATGCCGGCCTGCTCAAGACGGCCGCCGACATCTTTTCGCTAAAAGATCGGCGGCCCGCGGTGCAGAAGGCCCTGGCCGAGCGGCGCGAGCAACAGGCGAGAGCCCGCGAACTCGCCTCGGGCAAGGCGCGCAAGAACGTCCGGGGCGTCGAGGAGCGGAATTTCGAAGGCCTCGATAAGCTGTTCGGGGCAATCGAGGCGCGGCGGACGCCCGAGCTCGACCGCTTCATCTTCGCCCTCGGCATCCGCCATATCGGCGGCACGACCGCGGCACTGCTGGCGCGCACGTTCGGGACGATCGAAGAACTCATCCGGGTCGGCAAGGCGACTGCCGCGGCCGAAGACCCGCACACGGTTTTTCCCTCGGTCAACGGCATCGGCGACACGGTGATCGACTCGCTGGTCAGCTTTTTCGGGAACGAGCGAAACGATGCCGTGCTTGACGCACTGCTCGAGGCGGTCAAGCCGCAGCCCTATGTGCTGACGGTATCGGCGGCGAGCGAGGTCGCCGGCAAGACCGTGGTCTTCACCGGCAGCCTCGAGCGGATGACGCGCAGCGAAGCCAAGGCGATGGCCGAGCGGCACGGCGCCAAGGTGGCCGGCTCGGTTTCGGCGCAGACCGATATCGTCATTGCCGGCCCGGGCGCCGGCAGCAAGCTCAAGGACGCCGAGCGGCTCGGCGTCAAGGTGATCTCGGAGGACGACTGGTTCGAGCTGGTGAACGCCTGAGGGTGGTCGGGCAAGAGTGTCGCTACGCCAGCCGCTTGACCCAGTCTCCCACCTCGTCGCCGCTGCTCATGTCGGCCTGGAAGATCCCGTCGATCATGAAGCTGGGAGAGACGTGGATGCCATTCTGGCGGGCATAGCGGGTGTGCCAGCGGGTGGCCTTGTCGAGATCGGCGATGCCGAAGGCGTCCATCAGCCTGAGGCCGCTATAGCCTTCGAGCCGCCGGACGATGTCGTTGGGCGTGGCGTCGCGGTTGGGGCCGGTGGCGTGGTGCTCGAACTCGAATTCTTCGCGATGCGCGTAGACGGCGGCGAGCGCCGCCTTGGCGGCCTCCTTGCCTTCCGGCAGCGTCGAGGCGGCGAGCACGGCGCGGACCACCACGGGCGAGAACATATGCCAAGGCTGCGAATGCAGCCGGATCTTGACCGTGATCCGATCCGCACCGGCCTCGGCAAGCAATTGATCGAGCTTGCCGAAAGCCCGCCCGGAGTAGGGGCAGGTCGGCTCGAGGAAGGCCTCGAACACCCGGGGTCCGTTTCCCCACACCAGCGGGTCCGCGACCCATGTCGTCTCTGCCATTCCTTCAGCCTTTCTCCGTGTCGGCCTGAGCCTGCATGCCACGGGGATATCCCCTAGCCGCCGCGTTTGCACCATCATTCACATCACTATCGCGAACGACCGGCGCCGGCCGTTGCTTGCCCTGTCCGCCGAAGCTATCAGTTTGGTCTGACGCGGTTTGGGTGGGCGAATGGCGGTAGCGGTTCTCGGCGGTGGTCTGCAGCGCTGCTGCATTGCATTGGCGCTCGCCGATCGAGGTCAACCGGTCGTCCTTTTCGAGCGCAACAAGTCGATCCTGAGCAGGACTGCGGTCGCCAACGAGGGAAAAATTCACCTCGGCTGGATGTATGCGGCCGATCCCTCCCTTAGCACCGCTCGGATGATGATCGAAGGGGCGCTTGCCTTTGCGCCCTTTCTGCGCAGCCATCTCGGTTTGCCCCTCGACGCCATGCGCACGTCGGCGCCCGCCGCCTATGTCGTTCATCGCGACAGTCAGCACACAGCGGTGGAAGTACGGCATTACTTCGCCGCCGTTTATCGCCTGCTCGTCGCAGCTGCCGCCGGCCGCCCGGATGCCTATTTCACCCGGGAGGTCTCCGTTGCGCCGCGGGAATGGTCGGCCGACGAGCGGATGGCGGCTTTCGATCCGGAGCGTGCCGTGGCCGTTTTCGACACGCCCGAGATTGCCATCGATCCGGTCGAGCTGGCCCGACACATGATCATGGCGGTCACCGCGCATAAGAACATCGAAGTCCGCGTTTCGCACGAGGTGGTGGCCGCCGCCGATGACGGGGCGGGGGCCGTCGTCGCGTCGAGGAGCGCGCATGGGGAGACGCGGGAGCGCTTCGACCATGTGGTGAACGCGCTTTGGGAGGGAAGGCTGGCAGTCGACGAGACGGCCGGACTACGGCCGGGCCGGCCCTGGTTGCACCGGCTCAAGTACGGCGTCGGCTTTTCCTGGCCGGATTCGCTGCCGCGCCCGCCAAGCGCCACCTTTGTATCGGGGCCGTTCGGCGAGGTCGTGAGCTATCCTGACCTCACCACCTACCTCACCTGGTATCCCTCCTGCGTCAGGGAGAGGTCGAGCGCCTTGGCGCCCCCGCCCTGGCCGACCAATCCACCCGAGCCGCTCCATTCGGACATTGTGCGCGGCACGGTTGGCGGGCTGGCGGAACTGGTTCGCGCCCTGGCACCGATCGAGGCCGACAGGCTCGAGGGCGTCTGGGTGAAGGGCGGGGCGATCGTCGCCTGGGGAGAGACCGACATCGATGATCCCCGGAGCGAACTGCACAAGCGCTACGAAATCGGGGTGCATTCGAAGGGGCGATATCACTCGGTCGATCCCGGCAAATTGACGATGGCGCCGTACTTTGCGGAGAAATGCGCAGATCGGATTGCGGCAATGGCGTGATGACCATGAAGAGGGCACCTTGACCAAACGCATTACGGTAGGACTGCCCGTCTATCGCGGCCAGGACCAGGTGGCGGACGCGCTGCGCTCGCTACAGGCCCAGACGTTCCCCGACTTCGAGGTGATCATTTCCGTCGATGGCGGCGACGAAGAGAGCGCCGAAGCATGCCGCCCGTTCCTTGCGGACCAGCGCTTTCGCATGGTCGTCCATCCGGAGCGGCTCGACTGGTTCGGCAACTTCAACTGGCTGCTGCAACAGCCTATGGGCGACTTTTTCTGCTATCGGCAGCACGACGATACCACCGCGCCGGAATTCTTCGAGCGGCTGCTCGCTGCCTCGGAAGTGCATCCGGAGGCCGCGGCCGTCTATGCGGATTGCCAGTGGCGCGGCGGCCGCAGTGATCTCGACTTCGCCCCCTCGATCGAAGGCGATCCGCTCCAGCGGCAGCGGCAATTCATCGAGCAGAAGCAGGCCGTGGCGGTTCGCGGCCTGATCCGCCGGGAGGCCGTCCTCCAGGCTGGTCTGGTGCGGGCCGACGAGTTCAGGGCGCTGTCCGAGGTGTTCGTCTGGCTGGCAAAAGTCCTGCGCTGGGGAAGCTTCATTCGCGTGGCCGAGCCGCTCTACTATCGGCTGGATCACGCAGAGAACTATCACAAGCAATGGTACGACTGGCCCGACGACCGCAAGCGCGCATCGTGGACGACGCTGTTCACAGGCTGGCTCGAAGCGGTCGTTCCGCTCTGCTCGACCGTCGAGGAGCGGCTCTTCTTCGAGCACTTCATCCTTGACCGGATTGCCGTGGTCCGCCCTGGCCAGAGCTATCATTACGCGCCGCGCTCAGTGCGGGAGAGCGGCCTCGTCATCGCCGAGTGCTTCAGGCGGCTGGCAGAGGAGGGGCATCTCGACGACTGGATCGTGCCGACCGCGCTCGCCTCGGCGCAGCCGACGCACAGCTTTGACGACCGGGAGCGATTGGCCCGGGAAAACGTGTCGCTCATCGCGGAAAATGCCATGCTCCGCCGCTCGCGCGCCCTGCGGATCACGCGTGCGGCGCGCCGTCTGCTTGGTCTGCCGCACGTCTAGCGCTCGGCGTCCCTGCTACGGCCTCAGCCGCTGCATCAGGCGCGTGAACATCATCAGGCCTTCCGGCCACGGACCATGTCCCGAGGCGACGTTGATGTGGCCGGCGTCGCCCGCGAGGTGAAAGTCGGAGCCCCAGCAGCTGGCGAATTCGGCCGCGCGCTCGACGGTGCAGAAGGGATCGCTGGTCGAGGCGATGAGCATCGAGGGAAACGGCAGGGGATCGCGCGGCACGTTGCGGAACGGCGCGGTGGCGGGGGGGACGTTGGGATTGAGCTCGAGATCGGGCGCGGAGACGAGGAACGCGCCGCGCACCTTGGTATCGGTGAGCCGCTGGGCGGTGTGGACCACCGCCGGGACGGCGAGCGAATGGGCGATCAGCACCACCGGGCGGGTTGCCAGCATGATGGCGCGTTCGATCTCGTAGACCCAGCGGCCAAGCTCGGGCTTCTCCCACTCGTCCTGCTCGACGAATCGAGCCGTCGAGAAGCGCTCGCCCCAGCGGCGCTGCCAATGCCCGGGCCCGGCATTGCCGAGCCCGGGGAGCACGAGGATATCGGCGTCGGCGATCTTCATTCGGCCGCGGCGGCCTTGGCTTCCGGCCCGAACACGCGCTCAAAGATCGAGTCGACGTGCTTGAGATGATAGAAGTCATCGAACATCGCATCGATCTCGCCGGCGGTGAGGCGCGCCGAGACATCCGGATCGGCCTTGAGCAGCGCCGCGAAGGCGCCGGTCCGGTCGCCGCGCAGCTGCCAGACCTGCATGGCGTTGCGCTGCACGGCCGCATAGGCAGCTTCGCGGCTCATGCCGGCCTGGGTGAGCGCCAAGAGCACGCGCTGCGAATTATGGAGGCCGCCGAGCAGGTCGAGGTTGCGCTGCATGTTCTCGGGATAGACCAGCAGCTTTTCGATGAGGCCGGTCAACCGGACGAGGGCGAAATCGAGCGTCACCGTCGCATCGGGACCGATCATCCGCTCGACCGAGGAGTGCGAGATGTCGCGTTCGTGCCAGAGGGCGACATCCTCGAGCGCCGGCGTCACGGCCGAGCGCACGATGCGGGCAAGGCCGGTGAGGTTTTCGCTGAGCACCGGATTGCGCTTGTGCGGCATGGCCGACGAGCCCTTCTGGCCCGGCGCGAAATACTCCTCGGCCTCCAGTACCTCGGTGCGCTGCAGGTGTCGGATCTCGGTCGCCAGCCGCTCGATCGAGGAGGCGACGACGCCCAGCGTTGCGAAGAACATGGCGTGCCGGTCGCGGGGGATCACCTGCGTCGAAACCGGCTCGGTGGCGAGGCCGAGCTTTTCGGCGACGTAGGTTTCGACCCGCGGATCGATGTTGGCGAAGGTGCCGACCGCGCCCGAAACGGCGGCAACGGCGATTTCCTTGCGCGCTGCGACGAGCCGGGCCCGGTTACGGGCAAACTCGGCATAGGCTTCCGCCAGCTTGATGCCAAAGGTCGTCGGCTCGGCATGGATGCCGTGCGAGCGGCCGATGGTGATGGTGTACTTGTGCTCGCGCGCGCGCTTTTCGAGCGCGACCAGCAAGGCATCGATATCGGCAATGAGGATATCGGCGGCGCGCTTGAGCTGCACGGAGAGGCAGGTGTCGAGCACGTCGGATGAGGTCATGCCCTGATGCAGGAAGCGGGCCTCGGGCCCAACGATTTCGGCCACATGGGTCAGGAAGGCGATGACATCGTGCCGGGTCGTTCGCTCGATCTCGTCGATCCGCGCGACATCGAAGCTCGCAGCGCTGCCCTTTTCCCAGATCGTCCGGGCCGCCTCCTTCGGCACGACGCCGATTTCGGCAAGTGCGGTGGTGGCGTGCGCCTCGATCTCGAACCAGATGCGAAAGCGCGTTTCCGGCGACCAGATCGCCGTCATCTCCGGCCGGGAATAACGCGGGATCATGCGGTCACCGTGCTGGCCGCGTCGCGCAGCGCCTTGATGCGCGGACCGTAGGTCTTGGGGTCGTTGCCGGAAAAGATCGAGGTGCCGGCGACGAAAAGGTTGGCGCCGGCGACGGCGAGCGCGTGGGCGTTCTCGACCGAAACCCCGCCGTCGACCTCGAGATCGATGTCGCGACCGCCAATGAGGTCGCGGGCCTGGGCGAGCTTTTGCAGCGCGTCGGGAATGAACTGCTGGCCGCCAAAGCCGGGATTGACGCTCATCACCAGCACGAGGTCGACGATGTCGATGACGTGGCGGATCGCCGAAACGGGAGTGGCTGGATTGATGGCGACGCCGGCGCGCTTGCCCAGCGTACGGATCGCCTGCAGCGAGCGGTGGAGATGCGGCCCCGCCTCGGCGTGCACGGTGATGCTGTCGGCGCCCGCCGCGGCGAACGCCTCGAGGTAGGGATCGGCGGGAGCGATCATCAGGTGGACGTCGAGGGTTTTCCGGGTCAGCGGACGGATCGCGGCGACGATCGGGGGGCCGATGGTGATGTTGGGGACGAAATGGCCATCCATCACATCGACATGAATGTAGTCGGCCCCGCCGGCGTCGATGGCACGGATTTCCTCGCCGAGACGCGAAAAATCGGCCGAAAGAATCGAAGGGGCGATGCGGATAGGCTTGGTCACGTAACGCCTCGGGCTCGGGCGTAAGCCGACGGTGACTTACGAGGTTGCTTAGCGCTCCCCGGCGGGAGCCGCAAGAGGGCGGACCGGGTGGCATTGCGCCCGCCACGTCATTGCCCGGTTGATCGCTGGGGCGGCCTGCTGCATCACGACGCAGCGAAGTCGCCGTCATCGCCTTGCGCAGCCTTGGCAACGCGGTAAAAGCGTCGCCATGTTTGGATTTTCGCTGCCGCTGGTGTTTGGCGCAGGTGTATTGAGCTTTTTGAGCCCTTGCGTACTGCCGCTCGTGCCGCCCTATCTCACCTATATGGGCGGGGCGAGCTTCGAGCAGTTGCGCGGCGACGACCGCGCCGTCCATGCCCGGGTGGTGCTGACCTCGCTGTTCTTCATCCTCGGTTTTTCGGCGGTATTCATCACACTCGGTGCCACGGCGACGGCGTTCGGCCAGGCTTTCCGGCAGGCGCTGCCGGTGCTGACGCCCCTCGCAGGCATCCTCATCATCGCCATGGGCCTGCATTTCCTCGGGCTGTTTCGCATCGCACTGCTCGACCGACAGGTGCGGCACAACGGCCCCAGTGCCGCGACCGGCCCCGGCGGCGGGTTCCTGCTCGGTCTCGCGTTTGCCATCGGCTGGACGCCCTGCATCGGGCCGATCCTGGCCGCGATCCTGTCGGTTGCCGCAAACGAGAATTCAGCCCTGCAAGGCGCGACGCTGCTCGCCGTCTATTCGCTGGGGCTCGGCGTGCCGTTCCTCCTGGCTGGGATCGCCATCGGCCCGTTCCTCAGCTTCTTCAGCCGCTTCAAGCGCAACCTCGGTACCGTCGAGAAAGTCGTTGGCGGTCTCCTCGTGGTCACCGGCTTCCTCTTCCTCACCGGCAATTTCACGCGGCTGAGCTACTGGTTTCTCTCGACGTTTCCGGCGCTGGGACAGATCGGCTGAGAGCAGTGCCTTCCGCCACGGGGAACGCGACGGAAGGCGGATGGCTAGCCCTTGCGAACGAGCTTGCGCCCGCCGTGGTCGAGCCGGTGCCGCTCACGCACCTCCTTGAGCTTTTGGGCGAGCGCCGTTCCCTTGAGGGTACCGGTGAGCTCCGGAACCTCCAGCTCCACCGCTTGCGATCCGGGTGGCAATGCCACACCCGGACGGGGCCCCTCGGCGTCGTAGGTCATCATCGTAGAAATGTTGCCCGCGCTGTCGGCGACTGCGATGACGCGCATGTCTATCCTCCCTAGGGGTTGGCTACAGATGTGTAGACAGAGAACTCGGTGATCGGGTTGGCAAGGCCTCCGGCGTGACCGTTGTTGCGGACGACGATATCGAGGATGTGGTGGATTCCTGCCGCGCCGTCGTCTTCCCAGCGCGTCGCCATCTGGATGACTTCCATGAAGACCGGCGCCAAGCCACCGACGCCGCCCTCGATTGGATGAGCCGTTACTGTGATCGCGCCGTCGGCAAAACTCGGATGGTCCATCTGGAAATAGAAAGTTCCATCTAGAGGGATCCATACGCCGCTGAAGTAATTGCTAAAAACTGTCTGATTTGACATAGGTCGCCTCGACTGTTGTTTCCAAATACCGCGACAATTTGTAGCAGGCGACATCATGTTGGACAATTCGATATTGGTACGGCCTCACTCTCTGAAAATTAACATTTGATTAAGCAAATCACGGCGCGCCTTGCGCAACAAGATCTGCGGACTTCGCGGTTATTGTTGGGCCATCGTGCGATCTAGTTGTTGCGGGGCGGCCAGACGGGTGAATTTCACGCTTGGTTAAGCTCGGCGACGGATCGTCGCGGCCAATCGGCGATGTCAACGCGTTGTTCAGCGGGCGTGCGCTATCCCGCCCCGGTTTGGATTTCGGGATTTTGAGCCATGGCCACTGCCGCCCCCGACGCTGTCCGCTCCTCGGCGATGCCCGTTGCGAGCCCGGCCGCGGCGGCCAACCTCTCTCTTGCAGGCCTCGCCGTCGCCACGGCGACGCGGATCGATGACGTAGAGGTGGCGTGGCGGCGGCTCGAGCGCATGGGCGTCGAATCGCCGGGCCAGAGCTTCGATTTCGTGCGGCTGTGGGCCGAGGCCCTCGGAATTGCCGAGGCCGATCGGCTGTTCATCGTGGCCACGCTCGGGGCGCAGCCGCTGATTTTGCTGCCACTGCGGCGCTTCCGGCGAGCAGGCACCTCGCATTTCGGCTGGTTCCCGGGGAGCCATGTCGGGTGTGGGGCCCCGCTGATCGATGCCGGCCGCTTCGCCCGGCTTTCGGCCGCCGACCGCGCGACCTTGTGGCGGCGGATCGGCGAGGCGGCGCGCGGCGCCGATTTCATCCATCTCGCCGACGTGCCGCAGACGGCCAACGGGCTCGAGGCGCCGTTCGCCGGCTTCGGTCGGCTGGTGCCGACCGAGACACTCTATCGCGCCGCCTTTTCGAACTGGGAGGAGGCGAACACCACGCAGCGCAATAAATCGCGCCGCAAGCACGATCGCCAGCAGGGCGAACGGCTCGAGGCACTGGGGCAGGTGGCGTTCGAGACGGTTGGCAACGGCGCCGAGGCCCTGCCGGTGCTGGAAGAGATGTTCCGCCAGCGCGCCCGACGCTTCGAGGTGATGGGGGTGTCCGACCCCTTCGCCGCGCCCGAGATCGCCCGCTTCTATCGCGACACGGTCGCCGCGGAGTCAAACGTCAGGGTAAAGCTCCACGTGCTGCGGCTCGACGGCTCGATCGTCGCCGTGCGCTACAACATCGTCTTCGGCGATCGGCTGTTCTGCCTCATCTCCTCGATGAGCGACGACGAGCGCATCCAGGGCGGCTCGCCTGGCAAGCAGTGCCTGTTGCGGGTGATGCAGAGCGAGTTCGACGGCGGCTTCCGCGTCTTCGACATGGGCAACGGCCTCACGGACGAGAAGCGCCACTGGTGCAATGTGCAGATTCCGCTGGCGAGCCACTACCTGCCGCTCACGGCGAAGGGCCGGCTGCTGATCGAAGCCGATGCGGCCTGGCGCAAGGCCAAGGCGGCGATCAAGGCCAACCCGACGCTGCTGAAGGCGGCAAAGGCCGTGCGGCGGCTGCGTTCGAAGGAGGCCGGGCCCGCGCCCGCCAAGTCGACCGAGGCCGAAGACTGACGAGGTTTTCGCGACGGGCCGCCGTTCGGGCGTCGCTCAATGCCGGACCAGCGTCATGTGCCAGCCGGGCGGCAGGATGGGCAGATCGACCCTCGTCCCACTGGCTGCCGCGCTGAAACCGGCGGCTGCCGCGGGAAAGTCGAGATCGGGCAGGGGCGCCAGGCGGAAGTCGAACAGGCAGCCAAGCAGAACCAGCGCGCCGCCAACGGCGCAAGCGGGAAGGCGCATGTGCGCAGTCAGCTGCGTTGCCGCGCAGACGACGGCGGTGGCGAAGATGACATTGGGGACGACGAAATACCGTGCGTCGGAAAGCAGCATAAACGGCCAGGCGGCAGCATCGCCCGAGCCGACCGGGCTACTCAGCGCTGCCGCGAGCATCAGCGCGCCGAAGAGAACGATGCTTCGCATACGCCACCCGCCGCGCCAGAGCACTACGGCCAGTACGCTGATTCCCCAGAGCAGCCCGGCCACCATCAGCCCTAGATTTCCGGCAAGTGGGCCTATCCATCGCTCCGGCACTGCAAAGCCGATGAAGATGCGCAGCGACAGGATATGGGCAAGCAATGGCAGCGAATCGCCGAGCGGCGAATCCCCGCGGCCCTTGGTGGCAAGGATTGTCACGCCCTGAAGGAGCGCCAGAGCCAGTGCCAACCATACAAGAGGATCGCCTGTGGCGGCGATCAGGTTGCGGGTCGCTCGCCATGTGACTACCTGCCGCCACACCAGCACCGGCGCGACAAAGATGACGAACGGGCCGCTCAATCCGCCGAGGATGAAGATAAGCGCATCGTGCACGCGCCAGGCCGGGCGTCGCGGAGGCTCAGCGACGGCCACCGCCAATAGATAGAGCCCGAGATACCATTGCGTGTTGGTGGCGTTGGCGTGGACTTCGCCGATGCCGGGCATCAGGACGATGTACGCCGCCACCGCCGCCCGCGCCGCGATGCTCGCCCATTGCAGTCGGGTGGTGAGGAGGAAGGCAACCAACGCAGCGCGGACGCAGAGGCTGAGAAGATTGGAGACGAGCGGCGCCCATTGCATCGGTACAGCCAAGGCGAGGGCCATAGCCAGGCGGGGATAGGTCTGGAAGTAGCCGGTATGGGGGTAAAGTAGCGAGGATATCGGCCCGCCATTGTAGGCCTCCGCATACCAGTTTCGGCCGTCCTCCGCCCAGAACTGGGCGTGTGTGATGATCTCGGGCCGCCGCATGATCATCACGAGGAGTGCCAGTGCGAAGCCAAGCAGCGGCACGCCCATCGATGCGCGCAACGAGGATGGGCTCACAGCTATCGTCGTCACTATGCCAACTCTCACCTGCATAGCTGCGTCGGCGGTGCAGCCGGAGATATCTCTAAACTGCCGGAGGCAGGGGCGCCTAGATCAGCTTCAGGCCGCGCATCGAGGCGTGGCCGGAGCTGCCGATGATGATGTGGTCGTGAACGGTGATGCCGAGCGGCTTGGCGACGTCGCAGATGGCGCGGGTCATCTGCACGTCGGCCGAGGACGGGCTGGGGTCGCCCGAGGGATGGTTGTGCACCAGGATGATGGCGGTGGCCGATAGCTCGAGCGTGCGGCGGATCACCTCGCGCGGATAGACCGGCGTGTGGTCGACGGTGCCGGTCTGCTGCACCTCGTCGGCGATCAGCCGGTTGCGCTTGTCGAGAAAGAGGATGCGGAACTGCTCGACGTCCTCGAACGCCATCTGCGCGCGGCAGTAATCGATGAGCGCCGACCACGAGGACAGGATCGGCTTGTCGCGATCGATGCGATCGCGGGCGAAGCGCTGCGCGGCGCCCTGGATGACCTTGAGATGGGTGGCGGTAGTATCCCCAAGCCCCTTGAACTTGCGCAGCTGGTCGAAGGGCGCCCCAAGCACTCCCGAAAACGTGCCGAACCGGGCGAGCAGCGCCTTGGCCAACTCCTTGGTGTCCTTCTGGGGGAGCACCAGGTGGAGCACGATCTCGAGCAGCTCGGCGTCCGAAAAGGCTTCGGCACCTTCGCGCTTGAACCGATCCCGCAATCGGCCACGGTGCCCCAGATAATGGGGCGCGTTGGCTTCCTCCAGTCCGTTCGTCGACGAAATGGAGTCGTCAGCCATGACGTCTAGCTGCGGGCGGAGAGGGGGTTGAAGAGCCCGCGGGGCGAGGCGGTAAAGACCTCGTGCCCGGTCTCGGTGATGCCGATCGAGTGCTCGCACTGCGCCGAGAGCGTGCGGTCACGGGTCACGGCGGTCCAGCCATCCGACAGGATTTTGACGTGCGGCCGGCCGAGGTTGATCATCGGCTCGATGGTGAAGATCATCCCCGGCTTCAACTCGATGCCGGTGCCGGGCACGCCGAAATGCATGATGT
>Ga0153956_1002679_pt1 | contig 12613 bp, 11 predicted proteins | sample TSFL040MetaG_FD_104704 | JGI IMG/M metagenome (GOLD analysis project Ga0153956, IMG submission 104704) | Attine ant fungus gardens microbial communities from Florida, USA - TSFL040 MetaG | ecosystem: Host-associated > Fungi > Mycelium > Unclassified | place: USA: Florida, Wekiwa Springs... | reverse complement strand
GAGCGCGCCGGCGTGGTGAAGCCGCTGTTCGTGTCGAACGAGCCCCTCAGCGATGCGCGCCTCGACCTCGTTCTGCGCGCGATCTGCGAGTGGCAGTGGCGATGGATGCGAGACCCTGCGGACCTCCCCCCGCGATTCGAGCGGTTCTCCTTTGCGGCGACCTCGCGAGACGAGCTGGAGCGGGACGTCGACGGAAACGTCAGGGGAGGCATACGCACCCCCTGGGTCGACGTTCCCACCGCTGCATATCGTCCGCACAGCACCGCCGGCGCGGAGTCGGAAGGACCGGCGGAGTGGACGCCATTCGGTGGATCGGATGCCATGGCGAGACTGTTCGGCAGCCGCGGGCCGTTCTCGGCGACGGACCTGCGACGCCGCTACGGGTCGCGCGCGACATATCTCGATCTCTTCGCGGAGGCGGTTGCACGGTCGGTCGAGGCGGGAACTCTGCTCCCGGCCGATGCGGAAGAACTGCTTCGCGAGGCTCCGGCTCGCTGGATCGGCTGAGAGGGGCCTGCTCACGCCGCCTCTCGCCGTGTGTCACGCCGGCGGTTGCACGCGCCCGATGATGCCGCCCGTAGCGTTCGTCGAGGCGCAACTGGCCCGATGTGAGGACGAACCTGCCGAGGCGATTGCGGCGGCGTACGCGGCCACCGGGCCGACGCTCCGGAGACCTCGAACCCGGCCGCAGCAAGCCGAACGGCTACGGCAGGCTCCGACATCGTCCTGGTTAGGAAAGCTAGGTCCATGCCTAACTAAAATAGCCCATGACCAGCCAAAAATGCGTATACGGAAGGATTTGAACCCTCGGTACCCTTACGGGAACTCCACCTTAGCAGGGCCTGCGACGTATGCAGATGGTGCAGAAATCGCGGGTTCCTGCACGTGAAGCACACGGGATTCGGCGGTGTCACCGGACGCTGGGACCCCTACGGGACCCTTGCATTCCGGGCTGGTCAGCTTTCGATGCGGTGCTTCCAGTAGCCGGGCAAGCGTTTCTCGTGGGCGTAGGCGACGATCACGATCTCACTGTCGGTGACGTAGTAGACAATCCCATAAGGAAACCCGGTGACACCCTTGCGCCGGACGACCGGCTCCCGGTTCCCGTCTAGGATCGGTGGCCAGGCATCCGGCATCTTGGCGATGCTCTGCCGCGCCTGGAGCGTCGCGTCAAGCAACTCCTGACCCGTCGCCGGGTCGTCGTACCAGTTGGCTCCGGCACGGAGTTCGGCGCGCGCCTCGGGGTGCTCGTGCTGGGCGAGCGTCACCGGCGCTTCGACGCGAGCTCGGCAGAAAGCAACCGGTAGGTCTCGTCCGCGTCGACCAGCTGGACCTCACCCGCGAGGATGTCACCGACGCGGGAGCCGATCTCGTCGCGCCAGGCGGAGTCGATGTCGGCGGAGTCGGCGTCCGCGTCCTGGTCCACGCTGAGACGAAGCATGCGGGCCGCCTCCAGCCGCTCATCGGGCGTGAGCGAGTAGCCCGCCTCGATGTAGTCGGCCAGCTTCGGAGTCATGTGTCCAGTGTATGGCGGCGCACTGACATCGGCCAGGATCGCGCTGTGCCGCCAACCCCAGGGTCGGGCGCCACCTTCTGAACAAGTCATCGCCGTGTCCTCGTGCCGGTGGTTCTGGCCCGTTCCGTTGGCGCGGAATCGGGCCAGAAGTCTGTTGGGTATGTCACGAGCCGCCCCCGAGCACCACTGGCTCCACGTGCAACGATCAGGCCTCCAGGCGTACGCGGGCGTAGCCCCAGGGGATGCGCTCCTGTTCGAGGCGGACGTTGCCCTGGCTGCTGAGCAGCTGCAGGGTTGCCTTCTCCTCCGGCGTGAGCAGCGTGAAGACGCCGATGTTCGGCTCGGGATCCTGGCCCCACAGGTCGCGATGCGCGAGCAGGGTCTCCGCATCCATCAGCACGGATGAGGCATCCACTCCCCCGGCGCGCAGGCGGTGGAGAATCGCGAACCCGTGGGAGTCGAGGTCGCCCCAGTACGTGACGCGCGTCACCCAGGGGAGGCGTGCCACGAGGTCGACGCGATGACCGCCGCCGTGGATCGCGAGTCCGCCCGGTACGTGAGGCATGGCAAGCACCGTCGCGAGGTTCTCGAACACGTAGATCCGCTCGGGGCGGATCGAGAGCTCTGCGAGGGCATCGACCGGAGCCGACACATCGGTGAGGCCCGCGAAGGAGAGCTCCGGGTCGAGCACGCGCATCCGCACGAGCGGAGCGGGCTCTCGCAGGCCCAGACCCGTGGCACCGGTTCCCGCCCGGTGCAGAGCCTCGACGAGGCCGCGGCGCGACTCGAGCCACTTGGTATGGATGCCCCGGATCGGCAGCTCACGAATCAGGCGATCGGATGCCGGGTGCTCGCGGAGCCAAGCGAGGACATCGAGAAGACGGCCGAAGTCGGCGTCATCCAGCGCTGCGATCGAGCGGGCCTGCGAACGCAGCGCAGCGACCGCGTCACCGCACCCGCTCACGGTGCGAAGCGCCTCCATCCGTTCCACGAGCACCAGCCACGCGACGGATTCGCCCGCGACCTGTGCGACCGCGTCCGCGCCGCGAAGCGTCGCCCGCACGGGAACGACCTGGGACCCGACCCGCGACCAGGTGCGAGTGGCCCACGTGACCTCGATGTCGGGCGCGGCGTCGGCCTCCCGCCATTCCTCGACCCATGCCCGGGTCGTCTCGAGGTTCGCCAGTGCCGCGCGCTCCGTGGGCGGATGCAGCAGCACGTCGATGACGGCCGAGCGGTCACCCGTCGCGGCCCACTCTCGGGCATCGCGGTCGAACAGCTTCTTCGCCCGCGCGCGCAGCGCGGCGACCCCGACCGGGGTGGTCACGCCCGCGACTCCGCGTGCGAGGCGGCGACGGCATCCGTCTCGCTCACCGCGAAGACAACGTTCGCCAGACGCGAGGCGTTGCGCTCGGGGTTCGACACCGACGTGATCGCGCCGACGTAGGGCTCCAGCGTCTGCAGGAGCTTCTGGGGCGTGGCGAGGATCATGTGGAACCCGAAGTCGCGGAACACATCCATGGCGTTACGCGTGTACCGGCTGTCGGCCTTGTCGAAGGCCTCGTCGAGTACGATCGACCCGAAGCGTGGCACGTCGTCCTCTTCTTCTGTGAGCTGATACCGCAGCGCCGCAGCGAGACAGAAGATCACGAGCTTCTGCCGCTGCCCGCCGGAGAGCCCCTCGGCGGAGTCGTAGACCCGCACCACCCGGCCGCTCGCATCCTTCTCACGGGCGAGGAAGCTGACATGAAGGCGGGTGTCGAGGACGCGAGTACGCCAGTCCGAATCGACGCGGTCCTTCGACCCCAGCCGGCCGATGACGCGCTGCAGCACCGCGAAGCGCTCTTCGGCGCCGGCCGCGGACTCGTCGGCCCAGTTGCCTTCGACGATCCGCCGCAGGTCGGCGAGGAACTCGTCGACCTCGGGCGTGCGGGTCGTCTTCACATCGATCTCGAGGAAGCGGTCGTCACCCTCGAACGGCGACTGCCCCAGCGAGGCATTCACCGGCAGGATGCGTTCGCGGATGAGCCCCGGGGCGTCGCGCAGGTCGCTGAGCAGGTGCGCCACGACATCCTGCGACCGCTCCCGGAGAAGCTTGCGGAACTCGCCCTCCTTCTCGGGCAGGCCGCGTGCCAGAATCCCCTCCCGCAGCTCCCGGTACCCGTAGCGATCGCCGATCTCGGCCGTCAGCTCGACGGATGCCGCCGGCCACCCGAGCCGGAACTCGGCGGCGGTGCCGGCGAAGCGTGCCTCGGCATCGGCGACCCGACCGGCTGCGGCATCCTTCTCCTTCGAGAGTGCCGACTGCACGCCGCGGGCGACGGCATCCACCGTCTCGAGCGTGAGCGACCGCTTCTCGGCGCGGAAACGAGATTCGAGCGCGCGCATCGCGTCATCGCCGGGAGGGGTGACGAGCGTGGACTCGAGCTCCGCGATCTGGGCGACCACTCGATCGAGCGCGTTGCGCGCGACGGCGTGATCGCCCTGCGCGCCCTGGAGGAGCCCGTTGGCGTCGCTCAGGCGCCGTGCCGTGCGATCGGCAGCGTCCTGCGCATCGCGCAGGCTCGACGACCCGGAGGTGAGCGCGTGCAGCTCGGCCCGGCGGGCAGCGGTGAGCTGCGCAGCGGAGGCCGAGTCGACGCGCTCCCACGTGCGGGTCGCGATCCGGCGGAACACGTCGCGCCGGGCGAGGGCCGCCTCACGCTCCGCGTCGGCCCGGTCGTCGGCCGCCTTCGTGTCGCGCACGGCGTCTTCGGCATGCCGGAGTCGTTCGAGCAGCGCGTCGAGGCGTGCGGTGGTGTCGCCGCCGAGCATCCAGCGTGTCGCATCGCCGACGGCGCTGCGGTCGTCCTTCTCGTACCGCCGAGCCGTGCGCTTGACGAGTCCGCCGAGCGTCACCCCGCGGTCGACGTCGTCGAGCTCATCGGCGTGGGAGACGCACGCGTAGTCGTACTCGGTGGCGATGCGCCGCCGGAGAAAGACCGCGAACGGTCCCTCGGCCACCGTCACCCGGTGCACGAGCGAACGAGGATCCCGGGGACGGCGGGGCTCGTCCACCGCGGACGGCACCGCCTCGATCACCAGGCGCACGCCGAGTGTGCGGGAGTCGGCGGCGCGACGCGCGGCCGCGAGGTGCTCGTCGCGCACGAGCAGCGTGGTCGCGAACGGCGCGAGCACACGCTCGATGGCCCCGCGCCAGTCGGCGTGCTCAGGGGCGACCGCGACCAGCTCGCCCGCGAACGGCAGCGCCGCCTCGGGGATCGCCAGTGCCGCTGCCAGGAAGCGCCGGGCACCCAGCAGCCGCGCGTCGATGTTGCTGCGATGGTCGCGCAGCGCCTGGATCTGGGCGGTGACCGCGGCGAGCGCTTTGCGCGCCTCGCTGGCGGCGTCGCGCAACTCGTGCGAGACGGCGGGCACCTCGCGCGCCGACTCGACGGCCGCCGTCGAGATGAGCTCGGCGAACTGCGCCGCATCGCCCGGTATCGGCGCACCGATGCGTGCGAGCTCGTCCTCGAACGCGGCGCGCTCGCGACCGACCGCCTCCTCGTCGCGCTGGGCCGCGTCGATCCGCTCCTGCAGCAGTTCGATGCGGGCGCCGCCTTCGTCGCGCACGCGCGCCCGGGCGGTCTCGTGCGCTTCGCCGGCCAGTTGCACCTCGCGTGCTGCGTCGCTGCGCGTGCTCTCGGCCCGTGCGAGCACGGCGCGAGCCGGCCCGACCGCGTCGCGCGCGAGCTGCAGCTTGAGCGTGGCGGTGTACGGCTCGACCGCGTCGTGCAGACCCGACGCGACCGCCAGCTCCGCGCCGGCGAGGTCGAACGCCGTGATCGCCTCGTCGACCCTGCGGAGGGCATCGGCCTGCGTGCGCAAGTCGACCACGTGCTTGTGCGCGGCGTCGAGCTCGGTGAACTGCTCCACCGCGGTGTCGGCGCGCGTGAACGTGCCGGGCTGATCGAGCATGAACCCGCGGAACAGGGCGTCCAGGGTGCCCAGGTTCTTCGCCGACTGCGTCTTGTGCAGCAACTGCAGCGTCGCGTCGCCGCGGAAGCCGAACTGCCGGACGACCCGCTCGTGGAAGCGGCCGTGCCGCCCGCCGGTGGTGATCAGCACCTCGGGGAAGGCCTTCGACATCCGTCGGGCGTCGATGCCGCCCTCGATGTGCGGCTTGACCTCCAGAAGCCCCACATCGCCGCGCACGAAGAGGCGCGCATCCTTCAGGGCCGTCGTCTCGGTGCGCGTGCCCGGCGCGTGGAAGACGCGCATGAGAGTCACCGGATCGTCGCGGAGGTTCTCGTACCGCAGCAGGATGCCGCTCCACGTGGCCTTCGGACGGAGGTAGGTCGTCGTGACCCGATCGGCGGTCTCGTCCGCTTCCTTGCTCCACGCCCCGCGCACATAGCTCATCAGGGTACGGTCGCTCTGCCGGGATGCGCCGTCCTGTGCCGCAGCGTTGAGTCTCAGCCAGCGATCGGGGGTGAGGACGGCGGCGATCGCGTCGAGCAGTGACGACTTGCCCGATCCGGAGGCCCCCGTGAACAGGTGCCCCGCGCGGGCGACATCGACGACGACGTGGCCGGAGAAGGTACCCCAGTTGACGAGTTCGATCAGTGCCAGGCGCCACTGCCCTGGGCGGCGCGGATCGATCTCGGACTCGTCGGCGGGGAAGGCCAGCATCGTCATTCGGTGTCGTCCTCTGCATCCGTCTCGGCATCCGTCGATGCATCCGTCGATTCCCCGGTGACCTCACCGCTCCCCTCCCGCGCGATGCGCTGGTACTCCGCGGTGATCGCGCGGATCTGATCGGCATCGACGATCAGTCGCAGCACCGGCGAGATCTCGGCGCGGTCATCGCCGACGGCGTGCAGCACGCGCAACTTGTTCTGCATCTTGTTCCACGACGAGTTCAGCCTGCTCGCGAAGTCCTTCTCGTCGCGATCGGCGGTGCGGAACACGGCGAGCTGCTCGAACACCTCGGCCTGGCCGACGATCACGCGCCCGTGACCCTCCTCGCTCAACAGCGTCTGGCGCAGCACGAGCAGCATCGCCGTGTCCAGGAACGTCAGCGCCTCGGAACGCACCGCCTTGGGCGTGTCGTCCGCGGGAGCATTACGCACGAACGCGAACTCGTTCTCGCGATCGACCACGAGCTCGAGGAAGAGGTCGCCCAGCCGGGAACGGATGACCGCTTCGTCGGTCAGCAGCACCGACCACAGCTGCGCCTCCCGCGCACCCGATAGATACGGCCCGCGCACGAGACGGAGCAGTACACGCCGCGTCCGATCCGGGAGCTCGCCGGGGTCGGCGCGCCACAGCCCGGCGGAGTCGTCGGTGACGGCATCCATCGTGCTCGCTTCGGTCATGTCACCGCTCCTGTGAATCGATGCGCGGCGACGAGCGCCGCACGGGCGACGCCGTCAGCACCCTCCCACGCAAGCACCTCCGGCCCGTCGTCGACCGTCCCCTGCTCAGCGGCGAGGGAGAGCAGCCCGACGACGCTGCCGACGCCCTGTGTCGCGGGATGCCGGGCGAGCACCTCGCCGACCGTGCACGATGCCGCCTCGGAGAGAAGGTCGTTGATGTTCCGGACGAGTTCGTCGAAGTCGATCTCGGTCTCACGGGCGAGCACGCGCAGCTCTTCGAGGTTCGCAACGGCGGCCTGCTGAGTGCGGACCTCGCCCGTGGCGGCAAACTCCGCGGGATCGTGGAGCTCGATCGCGCCCACGCTCGAGAACGAGACCGCGGACAGATCCAGCGTGAGGGATGTCGGATGCCACGGACGCGTGTGTGCGGCGGCTTCGACCCCGGCGTGCTGGGCCTCCCGCAGCAGGGTGCGCAGCACGCGGTCGCGCTGGTAGTCCTGGGACTGCACGTAGCGCCGCAGCGCCCGGGCGAACACCGTGATGACGTCGTGGATCTCGGCGCTCCGGCCCTTGAGCGTCGTCAGGAACCCGCGCAGCGCGCGTCGTTCGTCGGGTGCGAGCTCGCGCGCGAACCCTCGATCGAGGATGCGGCGGATGTCGGCCTCGAACGCGGCGCCGAGCGCCGGATCGAGGACGAGCTGCGCGAACGCGGCGAAGCTGCGCCCCGCGTCGGAGTCCGAGATGTGGTCGATCCCACGGAACACCTCCTCGACGACCGCAGCCTGGGAGACGTCGGACTCGACGATCTTCGCTCTCAGAGAGGCGTTGAGTGCCTCGAACTCGGCGCGCACGCGCGCGAAATCATCCGGCACGTCTGCCGCCTGGGCCAGTACGTCTCGGACACGTTCCAGCGCCCGATCGGCATCGATCGCCGCCTCCTCGCCGGAACGCAGGCTCTCGATGTGCCGCTGGATCCCCTCCAGCTCGTCTTCGAGCAGCGCGATGCGGGCGGCGACATCCGGATCCGTGTCGATCGCGAGACGGCGCACCTGCGCGGCCAGGCTCGCAAGACGCGACTCGGTCACGCTAGAGCGGGGCGCGGAACGACCCTGCAGGAACCGGATGCCGGCGATCGCGTCGGAGGAGAGCTCGAGCGTCTCGCCACGCGCTTCGGCCGACGGCCGGCGAACGAGGAAGCCCGCGGTGCGCCACTGCCCGCAGTATCCCTTCGCCGTCAGCGGGAGCACGACCCCCTGGACGCGGAGCCGTTCGAGGTCGGCATCGATCCGCTCGTACAGCTCTTCGGCGTCGATACGGCGTTCGTCTCCGCCCAGGTGCATGCCGAGCAGTCCCGCGATGACTGGTGCGCTGTCGGCGCGGAGCAGCCTCCACGCAGCATCTCGTTCGACGAGCTGCGCGAGCTCGAGGACCTGGGCGACGGCAGGCATGCATCCATTCTGAACGACGCCACCGACATCCGGTTCTACGGGAGCCGTCCCCCCAATTCCGCGGCCACCTCGTTGCCCGCAGTATCGCGACCTCGCGGTGACTGCGCTCGAGGACGTCACCCCGAGGCCGCCACGGGGCTCTACGATGGCGCGACGCGCCGGCGATGATGCAGCACCTGCGTCAACGCCGTGCTCGAGGGCGCTGTCATGAACCTTCACGCTGCGTATGCAGAGAGCGCGTCTCGGATGAGTTCAGAGCGCGTCTTTCTGCCCGCGCGCAGCCACGGGCATCCAACTCAGCCAACTCGTCTGGTGTGAGCCGAGGTGCGACGGCTCGGCACCACGCCCCGGACGCCCCCGCCCTCCCTCCCTCCCTTCAACACCTCGACGTCATACCCCGCGGCGGCCTCATCCGCCCAGGCCGCGATCTGCTCGGTTACGGGCACCCCGTTGATCGTCTCCGCATCGCCCATGCCGGAAGCGTAGAACGAAGACGGGTTCCGGGAGAGGAGACCGTCACGTCACCCACGCTGCCTGCTCGTGTGACGAATGTGCACGGATCTCGTCCAGGACGAAGCGCTCGCGCAGATCGGCCTCCCCGTCGATCTCTGCACAGCCATGGATGCATCCACGATGTCGTCGAGGTCATCGTCCGCGCGGCGACGAACGACCAGCCCGACGGTACCCCCGGCACGAAGCGTGGGTTCGTCCGCAAGCGCGAGGCCGAGCCGTGGCTACCTGACGTCGAGACATCGCGCGCCCGAGGCAGCTTCATCGACCCGCAGGCGTCGCGCGCGACGATCGACGATCTGGGACCGGTGTGGCGCGAAGCCAAGAGGCACTCAATGACGCCGTCCTCGTATGCTCCTCGAGGCTCGGATCACCTGGCCCACGTTCCTGAGAGCGGTCGGTCAGTCGTTCAGGTGGTGCATCCAGTAGCCCGGTCACCGCGCCTCAGGCGCGTACACGTTCCTGAGAGCCGTCGTCGAGGCGGGTGGGTTCACTTCTCGCCCGGTTCGCCGTACTTGCTGAAGTCCTCCCATGGCACCCACTTGCGCTCACCTCGGTGCACCCAAGACTCCATGAGCAGCGGGAAGTGGCCGTTGCCCCAATCGTGCAGATCCCGTGCCTCCGGGAGTACGCGCTCGACCTCGGAGAAGGACACTTCCACAAGCTGATCGTCCTCGCCGACCTCGGGCAGCCGCTCATTCGTGAAATCGCCCGGCCCGTAGATGGTCCACCCGGAGAACCGTTCGTCGGCCGTGTCCTCCAAGAGCGCCCAGCCGGGCTCGACTGCTCCGACGAGCACCGAGGCGGCAATCCTGAGCGTGCTCTGCCCTCCAGGTCGGGTTCCATCTGCTTTGACCGTCATGCCGTGAGGCTACGCTCGCCGTCAGACATTTGGCCTTGGTGGTGGGTTCGCGGGTGGGCCGAGGTTCCGACCGGGACACGTGGTGATCTCTGTCTTGATGGTTGGTTGCCCGTGGGCCTGGTGACTGGTCGAGCGGTGTCCTTGTTCGGGAACTTGGAACCGGCCTTCGCGGTCGGATTCCTGTTTAGAGAATGTCTGGGCCGTGGCCGTGATCTCCAGCCGCTTGGTGAACAGGATCGAGCTGGAAGGGAGCACGACGATGGCGTTCACTTTGGGTATCGATATCGCGGTTCGAGCGGAGCATCAGGCCGCGTTCGCGGAGGATGGTGTCACGCTCTGGCGGGGCCGGAAGTTCTTCACCCGCCCGGACGATCTCGACCGGCTCTGGACGGATCTCGCGCTGACCGATCCGGCTGAGTTGACGGTGGTGCTGGAGCCGACGAGGAACGCGTGGATCGTGGTCGCGGAATGGTTCCGTCGCCGCGGCGCGAAGGTCGTGATGGTCCCCACGACGCAGTCCGCTGACCTGCGGAAGTACTACTCGAAGCACACGAAGAATGACCGGATCGATTCGGAGTTGCTGGCACGGTTGCCTCTGCTGCACCCGGAAGGGTTGCGGGAGTATTCCGGGCAAGGGCCGGCGGATCCGTTGCGGCGTCTGGTGAAGCAGCGTTCCACGATGGTCAAGCGCCGCACCGCGGTCTATGCCCGTCTCGACGCGCTCGTCGAGCTCCTCGGCCCGGCCTGGTATGACGTTCTCGGTTCGAGTTACGGGATCGCTGCCCTCGAGTTCCTCGCCCGCTACGCCGACCCGCATGCGGTGATCCGGCTCGGCCAGGCGCGTCTGGCCCGGTTCCTGATCGCCCGCTCGCGCGGCGCCTGGCGAGACTCCCACGCGGCGGCCCTGGTGGCGGCGGCGCGGGAGACGCTGGAGCTTTGGGGTCCGACAAGGATGGAGTTCGCCGAGCTCGCCGAGGACATCGGCCACGAGGCGGAGCAGGCGTTGTTCCTGACCCGGCAGATCAAGCAGATCGATGAACGGATCGCGAACCTCTACGCCGACACCGACCCGGACGGGATCGTCGCGTCCGCGCCCGGTGTCGGATCAGTGATCAGCGCGGTCATCGCCGGCCGGATCGGCGACCCGCACCGATTCACGTCCCTCGCCGCGATCCGCGCCTACACCGGCCTGGTCCCGAAAGTCAGCCAGTCCGGTGTCAGCAAAGTCGAGTCGTCGATCACGAAGGCCGGCGACCCGCTGCTGCGCGAGATGCTCTGCACTGCCGCGGACCAGGCTCGCAAGATCGACCCGCAGATCGCCGCGAAATACCAGCGACTCATGGCCGGCGACCGCCACCATGACTCCGCGATCTGCCACCTCGCGACACTGCTGATCACCCGCATCGCGAGCTGCATGCGCACCGGCCAGCCCTACCAACTCCGCGATGTCGATGGCACTCCGATCACCGAGACCGAAGGCCGAACGATCGTGAAAGAGCGCTACCGGATCGACGCCCGCCACGCCGACAACGTCCGCCACCAGCGCATGCGCGACCACCGCACACAAGCGGCGAGCCAGGAGTCACAGAAGTCGCTCAGCGCTTCAACATCCCAGCCCGCCACCACCCACCCTACGAGCTCCAAAACCCCTTGACATCCGTTAGGAACTCATCGTGGAGGCCTCGGGCACGGCAGAGGCGCCGGCGGCTTCGGGCACTCCACACCGCCATCGAGTTCGGAGTATTGTGTACGCAAGGATTACACATCGGGGAGGTGCGGTCATGGCGGTGACGGTGGGGGTGCGCGAGTTCCGTCAGGACCTCGCTGATTACATCGACGGCGACGAGCCGGTGACGGTGACCCGGCACGGCCGCCGGGTCGGCGTATTCATCCCGACCCGTGGCGACCGGGCCGAGGCGATCGCGGCCTACCAGGCGGCGACGGAGAAGCTGCACGCGCTGATGGCCGAGCAGGGCATCCACGAGGATGAGGTCGTGGCCGAGTTCGACGCCGCACGAAAGGCGCGCCGGAAGGCGCAGCGGGAAGCCGCCGCCGCATCGTGACGGCGAAGCGCATCGTCCTCGACGCCAACATCCTCATCCGGGCAATGCTGGGCGTGAAGGTCGGCGGGCTGCTGGCGAAATACGCGGAGTCGGTCGAGTTCTGCGCACCCTCGATCGCGTTCGAGGACGCCGAGGCGAACCTGCCGTCGATCATGGACAAGCGCGGGATCGGCCCCGAGCAGCTCGCCCTGGGCTTGGATGCGGTCCGTCTCTTGGTCGAGGAACTGCCCGCCGAGGTCACCGATCCGATGCAGGCAAAGGCATTGCAGCGCATCGGCCGTCGTGACCCCGACGACTGGCCCATCGCCGCAGCCGCGCTGATCCTCGACTGCCCGATCTGGACCGAGGACAAGGACTTCTTCGGCGCGGGCATCCCCACCTGGACGAGCGACCTAGTGGAGATATACCTGCGCGATGATCACCAGACGGACGCCATCACAGACTGAGGCCGGGAGCGTCGCACTCCGGCCCGCTACAGCGGTGGTCGCTGGACGGTGAGGGGAACCGGGCGAGCTTCGCCGCCCGGTCCGCCGCTACAGCCTTGGCCTGCTCTGCGGCGATCCGCTCCAGCTCGGCTCTTGCCACACGGTCGCGTACGAGCTGCGCGGCCTCGGCGATCGGCAGGGACCCGATCCGGGCCAGGTTCTCCGAAACTATTCCTGCCCATCAGGTTCTCTGCAGACGGGGGCGCCGATCAGTGTCGTTAGCGTCAAGGCCCACGAGTCGAGTTAGCCGGCCGAGCGCCGTCCACATTCAGTACATATTTCAGGATCGAGCCACCCGCTTGCGTCACTCCCATAGATGGGACGGCTGCAGAAATCAACGTTTGATCAGGGTTATTCGGCGGAGACGGAGGG
>Ga0153956_1002678_pt1 | contig 12613 bp, 9 predicted proteins | sample TSFL040MetaG_FD_104704 | JGI IMG/M metagenome (GOLD analysis project Ga0153956, IMG submission 104704) | Attine ant fungus gardens microbial communities from Florida, USA - TSFL040 MetaG | ecosystem: Host-associated > Fungi > Mycelium > Unclassified | place: USA: Florida, Wekiwa Springs... | reverse complement strand
TGAGATCGTCGATCGCCTCCAGGCCGGCCGAGATCCTGATCAGGCCCTCGTCGATTCCCGCCGCCTTTCGCCCTTCCGCGCCGAGCTCGAGGTAAATGGTCGGCGCGACCGGAATGGCGAGCGTCCGCGTGTCCCACAAATGCGTCGCAAGGATGATTCGGCCGAGCCGGTCGAGACGCGAGGCGGGATCGATGCCGTCGACGAAGCTGAAGCTGAGCAGCTGGCCGAATCGGCCGCCGAACAGCCGCATCGCTCGATCATGCTGGAGATGCGAGGCAAGGCCGGGATATCGCACCTCCTTAACCTCGGGCCGCGCTTCCAGCCATTGCGCCAGCGCGAGGGCGTTGGCGGCGGCCTTGGCGACCCGCAGAAACAGGGTCTCGGCGCCGACGCCCAGGCGATGCGCGTCGTCGGGTCGCAACGTGGCGCCGCCGTCTCGCAGGCCTTTGCGCCGGATTTGCGTCAAGCCGAAGCGGGCCGGATCGCCCATCCGGTACAGCGGGTCGATGCCGGGATAGGCACTCCAGTCGAATCGTCCCGTGTCGCTTATGGCGCCACCCATGGCCGCGCCATGGCCGCCAAATCCCTTGGTCAGCGAATTTACGACGAGGCCCGCTCCGTGGCACGCCGGTCGCACGAGCGCCGCGGTGGTCAGGCTGTTGTCGACGACAAACAGGACATGACGGTTGGCACAAAGCGCGCCGATTCCTTCGAGGTCGGCGACTTCGGTACCCGGATTGGCGATCGTCTCGACGAAGACCAGGCGCGTGTCGGGGCGCAGCGCGGCGCGGACATTCTCAGCCACGGTCGCATCGACGAAATCAACGGTGACGCCGAAGCGCGCGAAGCTGGCGAGCAGGCTGGCGGTGTTGCCGAAGATGTGGCGGCTGCAGACGATATGGTCGCCCTGGCTGAGCAAGGCGAAGAGCATGGCCGAGATGGCTCCCATGCCGGTCGCGAAGACGATGCTGTCGCGCGCACCTTCGAGCAGCGAGATTCGCGCTTCGAGAGCCGCATTGGTCGGATTGGACTGGCGCCCGTAGGTAAAGCCTGCCCGGCGCTGCTGGAAAACGGCGATCAGGCTGGCGGTGTCGCGATGGCCATAGGGTACGCTGGTATAGACCGGCGCGTGGACCTCCCCATGGTCGGTACCGTTTTGGCGGTCGATGTGCAGCAGGGCCGTTTCCGGCTTGGCCGACTTCGGGGCATACAGGTTCATTGTTCGGCTCCCTCGGTTCGAGAGCCGGGCGATCGACGCTTGCGTGGCTTGTCCCGTTGGATTGCCGGACCGGCCACATCTCTCCCGAAGGAGACAGCCACCTTGCTCGGGTAAGCAGGTTGGCGCTGGGCGTCGGCCCAACTCTTGATGCGGTGAAGATCGTACGAAACGGACCGAGCCGTGGCAAGCCGTGCTTGCCGCTGGATGCCCCGTGAGGATTCGAACCTCAATTGACGGAGTCAGAGTCCGTAGTCTTACCTTTAGACGACGGGGCAGCAGCGAAGGCGGGCGAGATAGCAGAGGCTCCGCCCGAGTCAATTCCGGCTTGTCCGGCGGGCAGTCTGGCGTCGACGATAGTGCGTGGCATGGCCTTCCCTTGGGATCAAAGCGGGGCTAGCATTGCGGCCAAGTACCGGCGGCGCTCCCCGCGCCGTTCGGGAGGAAGGGATTATGGCGCAGCAGCCTCTGCCTGCCGCGCGCGGGCCGGCCAGAACGGGTCGGCCTGCGGCGCGCCCGCCCGCGCCGCGGCGCGCGCCTGAACGGCCGCAATCCTTTGCGGCACTCGATCTCGGCACCAACAATTGCCGGCTGCTGATCGCCCGGCCGGCCGAGGATGGCTTCATCGTCATCGACGCTTTCTCGCGCATCGTCCGGCTGGGCGAAGGGCTGGCGGCGACCGGAGCGCTCGGTGAAGCGGCGATGGATCGGGCGGTTGCCGCGCTGGCGGTCTGCGCCGACAAGCTCAGGCGCCGCCATGTCGGGCTGGTCCGATCGGTCGCGACCGAGGCATGCCGCCGCGCATCGAACGGTCGTGCCTTCGTCGAACGCGTCCGCGCCGAAACGGGCATTCGGCTCGAGATCATTTCCGCCGAGCAGGAGGCCCGGCTGGCGGTCATCGGCTGCCATGCGCTGCTCGAGCCTGGCGAAGGGCCGGCCCTGGTCTTCGATATCGGCGGGGGATCGACCGAGCTCGTCCTGCTCGACGGCGAGGATGGGAACGGCGGGCCCCGGCTCGGCGAATGGCATTCGGCACCGTGGGGCGTGGTCTCGCTGAGCGAAAGCGAACCGCATCTCGGCGGCGACGAGGATATGCTGCGCGCCGCCTATGACCGGATGCGCGAACGCGTCCGCGCATCGTTCGCGCCGTTCGCCGATACGCTCGCCGCGGCGCGCGGCGTCCCGTCGATCCGGCTGCTCGGAACGAGCGGAACGGTGACGACCCTCGCCAGCCTTCATCTCGATCTGCCGCGCTACGATCGGCGCGCCGTCGACGGACTGGTGGTCGATGCCGCCGCGATGCGCGCGATCAGCCAGCGGCTGGCCGGCATGTCCGTCGCCGATCGGGCCAGGCTACCGTCGATCGGCGACGAGCGTGCCGACCTGGTCGTTGCCGGCTGCGCAATCCTGGAGACGATCCTCGATCTGTGGCCGGCCGACCGGCTGGCCGTGGCCGATCGCGGCATCCGCGAAGGCATCCTTCGCACCTTGATGGCGAACGGCCGATGAGCCGGGGCGGATCGGGCGGACGCACGCGGGTACGGACCGCGCGCAACCGGACGGCAGCGTCGACCCGCTGGCTCGAGCGGCAGCTCAACGACCCCTATGTCAAGAAGGCCAAGGCCGAAGGGTATCGCAGCCGCGCTGCGTACAAATTGATCGAGCTGGACGAGCGTTTCGGCCTTTTGCGCGGCGCCAACAAGGTGATCGACCTCGGCATCGCGCCGGGGGGGTGGGCTCAGGTCGTCCGCCGGCAGAATGCCAAGGCGCATGTCGTCGGCATCGACCTGCTGCCGACCGACCCGATCGACGGCGTCACCATCCTGCAGATGGATTTCATGAGCGATGCCGCGCCCGGCATATTGGCCGAGGAACTGGGCGGGCTCGCCGATCTCGTCCTGTCGGACATGGCGGCCAACACGGTCGGCCATCCGCAGACCGATCACCTGCGCACGATGGGGCTGGTCGAAGCCGGGGTCGAATTCGCCGCGGAGGTATTGCGCCCGGGCGGCGCTTTCGTCGCGAAAGTGCTGGCGGGGGGCGCGGACAGCGGGCTGGTCGCGACGCTCAAGCGGCTGTTCACGACGGTCAAGCATGCCAAGCCGCCGGCGAGCCGCAAGGATTCGTCCGAATGGTACGTGATCGCCCAGGGGTTCAAGGGGAACGAGGCGGCGAAAGACTGACTGCCGTCGCCGGCTGCCGATAGGCCTACCGTTCCTGGAGGCGCGTCGCGAACGCTAGTCGGGATCCCGCCTGCATCCGAAAGCCAGCTTCGTTCATTTCGCGCTCAGCGCCGCCGGTGGAAATGCCGGCCGTGCCCGAGCATGCTTCATCCGTCGACGAACTGATCGACCAGCCAGCGCCCCGCAGGACCAGGTGGGGCGTCGCGGCGCCAGATCACGGCGAAGGGATATTGGCCGCCGGGGAAATCGGGCAGCGCGAGGCGGACGAGCGTTCCGGCGACCAGATCGCTCTCGATCAGCGGCAGCGGCATGCTGCCCCAGCCGATGCCCTGGCGCAGCAGATTGTGCTTGGCGCCGAGATCCGAGAGGCGCCAGCTGCGCGCGCTCAGCACCGAAAAATCGCGTCCCTGGGTCAGGGGCGATCGATCGGTCAGGACAAGCTGGACATGCTCGCGCGCCGCGCCGGGGGCCGGATGCTCCATCCGCGCCAACGGATGATCGGGCGCGGCGACCGGAACCATCGTCACTTCGCCCGCGGCACGCTTTTCGAGCGCCTCGGCTTCAGCCGCCAGCGGGCCGGCGACGCCGATCACCGCAGTACCGTCGAGCACCAGGGCGTTGGTCTGGCCCAGGGTCTCGATGCTCAACCGCAGCGTCACCGTCGGATATTCGGCGGCGAAGCTGCGCAGCACGCGACCGAGCCGTTCGGGCGGCAGCATGACGTCGACCACCAGGTTGACCTCGGCCTCCAGACCCTGGAGCAGGCCCTGCGCCTTGGCGCGCAGCGCGTCCATGCCGCCGGCGATCGTCCGCGCCTCGGCCAGCATGGCTTGCCCCGCTTCGGTCAGGGTCGGGCGGCGCGCGCCTTCGCGATCGAACAGGGTAAGGCCGAGCTGCGCTTCCAGATTGGCGATGCCGTAGCTGACCGCCGACACGGCCCGATTGAGGTGCCGCGCTGCGGCCGTGAAGCTGCCTGTATCGACCACGGCGAGGAAGATGCGCAGCTGGTCGAAAGTCGGGACGCCAGGTCCGTTCATTCGGATTCCTCGAACGGTTCGAACGAAATTATCCCAGTTTTATCGAACACTGCAACCTCTACATCGGTCCTTGCGAATTGGAGGACATCATGTCGCCGAACGTTACGCCCATGCTGACCCGTGCCGAATGGCAGGCGGTGTCCATTGCCCTCAAGGATGCAGACCATTGCGGCCGCGTCGAAACGCGTCCGCTCGGGCGTCTTTCGCGGCTGTGGACAGCGTTGACGGGCAATGAGCCGCCGCGCCCGCTGGCCGATCCCCGGCTGGAGGCGCTGCGCCGGTATGTGTGCGCGATCCGCCGCCGCGCGCGGCAGGCCGACGCCTATGTCGTCGAATTGCTCGACTTCGGGTTCAACCGGGCTCAGCTCGACGCCATCCGCCTCCTCTCCGCCTGACACCAACGAGGAGCCCGCCGGGTTCCAGTCGGGAGACATGATATGATCGAAGTGCGGCCTTTCTCCAGCCTCGGCCATGAGGATCATGGCTGGCTCGATGCCCACCACCATTTTTCGTTCGCCAATTATTACGACCCGGCGCGGACCAGCTGGGGCGCGCTGCGCGTCTGGAACGACGACACGATCCAGCCGAAGAGCGGCTTTCCGCCGCATCCGCATCGCGACATGGAGATCATCACCTATGTCCGCGAAGGCGCCGTCACCCACCAGGACAATCTGGGTAACAAGGGCCGGACCGAGGCCGGGGACGTCCAGGTGATGTCGGCGGGCAGCGGGATCGCGCACGCCGAATATAATCTGGAGGACGTGCCGACCACGCTGTTCCAGATCTGGATCCAGCCGACGCAAGGCGGCGGCCAGCCGTCCTGGGGTGCGCGGCCCTTTCCGCGGGGCGATCGTGCCGGGCGTTTCGTCGTGCTGGCGAGCGGCTTCGCCAACGACAATGATGCCTTGCCGATCCGGGCCGACGCGCGCGTCGTCGCGGCGACGCTGAAAGCCGGCGAAACCGCCGAATATTCGCTCGGCTCGGATCGTCGGGGCTACCTGGTTCCGGCGACCGGCGCGGTCGAGATCGACGGGCAGCGCGTCGGGCCGCGCGATGGGGCCGCAATCAGCCACACAGAGACCTTGACGGTCCGTGCGATTGAGGACAGCGAGATCGTCTTGGTCGACGCGGCGTAAGGTTGCTCGATCTGGCCGGAACATCATTGATCGATTCCCCCCCGATCGTTCCGGTCGGCCGCCGCGCCATCCCCCCTATGACGGCGCGGCGGCCACCCCATATTTCCTGACCTGCAGATCGGATAAGAGCAGATCGGGCCCGGGCTGCCGGGCGCGATCGGCTGTTGGAGCGGACGAAATGGCAAGCCAAAATCCTGGGGCGATCGAAGCCGTGATCATCCCGCCGGTGCGTGATTTGGGGGATGGCTTCCAGGTGCGCCGCGCGCTGCCGACGGCCAAGCGCCGGATGGTCGGCCCCTTCATCTTCTTCGACCAGATGGGCCCGACGGCGTTTCGTGCCGGCGAGGGGCTCGACGTGCGGCCGCACCCGCATATCGGCCTGGCGACGATCACCTATCTGCTCGATGGCGAGATCTTGCACCGCGATTCGGTGGGATCGGTACAGCCGATCCGCGCGGGTGAGGTGAACTGGATGACCGCGGGATCGGGCATCGTCCATTCCGAGCGGACCGCGCCCGACGTGCGTGCCGCCGGTTGCACGCTGTTCGGGCTGCAGACCTGGGTTGCCTTGCCCAAGGCACTCGAGGAAACCGCGCCGGGCTTTGCCCACCACAAGGCGGATGCGATCCCGACGATCGCCGACAAGGGCGCGAGGCTGACCCTGATCGCGGGGACATCGGACGGGCTGACCTCGCCGGTCGAGGCTTTGTCGGACCTCATCTATGCCGACCTCCGTCTGGACGACGGCGCGCGCTATCGATTGAGCGCCGACCATGTCGAACGCGCGGCCTATGTCATTTCGGGCACTCTGCAGGTCGAAGGCGCGGGCAGCTTCGGGCCCGACCAGCTCGTCATCTTCAAGCCCGGCGCCGAACTGGTGCTGCGCGGACAGGGCGAGACGCGGCTGGTGATCGCCGGTGGCGAACCCTTTCCCGAGCAACGCTACATCTATTGGAATTTCGTATCGTCATCGCTCGAACGGATCGAGCAGGCGAAGGCGGACTGGCGCGGCCAGCGCTTTGCCGCAGTGCCCGATGAGCAGGACTTCATTCCGCTGCCCGACGAGCCCAGGCCGGTACGTTATCCCTGACCCGTCCGAAAAGTCCTGACCGAGCGTATCGGCGCAGGGATTCGGTCCGCGTGCCGCTTGCTTGCCCACAATAGACCGGTGCCTTCTTTTTTAACCCGGTGCGCGTCATGCACCGATCCATATCATTTTATGTCGAGCTGCAGAACGTGGCCTTAACAGCTCAAGTAAAATGAAGCTGTTTCCACTCTCCTTTCCGCCTCTGTTCGGTAAGCCGCCTCGCGACATCGGGATTGTCAGCGGATAATTGCTCGCTTATGCAGGCGTCGTGGTAACGATGCGAAGATGCGCCGGAAGAACGGCGTATCAAGACAGTATCGGCCGGGAGCAATTAGCCAAGGCACGTGGGTTCTCGAGGAGTACCTGGTGACCGATGTCATGCCTGCGGCACTCGACCGCCGCACGCTGTTCAGTCTGATCGGCCGGGTGGCCGGCATCGCCGTCATGTACGAGGCGATGACGTCGCTCGCCTTTGCGGCTGAATCCACCTTCACCGGTTCGCCGGCGTTGCGCGGCGCGCCGAAGGGCGCGTCGATCCTGATCCTCGGCTCCGGCTGGGCCGGCATGGTCGCGGCGTACGAGCTGCGCAAGGCGGGCTACAAGGTTCAGATCCTCGAATATCAGAATCGCCCAGGCGGCCGGAATTGGTCGCTGTACGGCGGCGACGTCTATACCGAGCTCGGCGGCTTCACCCAGCATATCGGCTTCGACCGGGGCCAATATTTCAACCCGGGCCCGTGGCGGATCCCCCACCATCATCGGGGCGTGCTGCATTATGCCAAGCTGCTCGGCGTCCAGCTCGAGCCTTTCATCCAGCTGAACTACAACGCCTACGTTCATTCGACGCGGGCGTTCGGCGGCAAGCCGCAGCGCTACCGCGCGATCGAGGCGGATTTCAGCGGCCACGTTGCCGAGCTGCTGTCGAAGACCGTCCAGCAGGACAGGCTCGACCAGCCGGTCAGCAAGGAAGATCAGGAAGCGCTGCTCGCGGCGCTGCGCCAATGGGGCGCGCTCGACAAGAATTACCGTTATTCCAATGATTTGGCCGCGAGCGACCGACGCGGCTACGATCACCCGCCCGGCGGTGGCCTCAATGGACAGCCCACGCCGACCGATCCGATCGGCCTGTCCGACCTGCTTCGCTCCGGCTTGTGGAGCACGATCGGCCAGTCGCGGGCCTATGACGTCCAGCAGACGATGTTCCAGCCGGTCGGCGGCATGGGCATGATTGGCCGCGCCTTCGGCCGCGAGCTGCAGGGCGTGATCCGATACAATGCGAAGGTTACCCGGATCGAGCAGAACGAAAGCGGCGTTACCGCGACTTTCGTCGACACGGTCAAGGGCGGCACGCCGCAGACAGCGCATGCCGACTGGTGCATTTGCACCATTCCTGCCTCGATCCTCAGCCAGATACCGATGAACGTCAGCCCCGCGATGCGCAGTGCGATATATTCGCTGCCATACGCGCCTTCCGCCAAGGTCGGCTTGCAGATGAAGCGGCGATTCTGGGAAGAGGATGAGGGTATATACGGTGGTATTACATATACCGACCAACCCAATGCCATGATCAGCTATCCCAGCACGGATTATTTCAAGTCCGGCAAGGGTGTTTTGCTGGGAGCTTATACATTCGGGCCGGGCGCAGTCGAATTTACCGCCATGCCGCCCAGCGAACGGATCGCCAAAGCGGTCGAATATGGGGCCAACATCCATCCCCAATATCACCGTGAATTCGAAACCGGCGCGACCGTCGCGTGGCATCGCGTGCCCTGGACGCTAGGCTGCTTCGGTCAATGGACCGAAGCGACGCGTGCGGCGCATTACAAGGACATATGCCAGATCGACGGCCGCATCGTACTCGCCGGCGAGCACGTATCGTCCATCCCCGCCTGGCAGGAAGGCGCCGTCCTTTCGTCGCTCGATGCGATCGAGCGCCTGCACAAACGTATCCTGGCGAAGTGAGTAAGCGATGAGGAAGCTTCATCCATTCTGCATTGCCATCGGAATGTTGGCCCTTGCCGCCACCGTCCCTGCCTTCGCTCAGCGCGCGCGCCGCGGCTATTCCTATGAAAGCGGGCAGGACCTCTATCAGCATATCTGTCAGGGCTGCCACATGCCGGACGGCCGCGGGGCGGTCGGCGCGGGCATGTACCCGCCGCTGGCTGGCAACGCTCGATTGCAATCGCCTTTGTATCCCGCGCTCGTCATCTTGCGTGGCCAGAAGGCCATGCCCGCCTTTTCCGAGCTGACCGACAGCCAGGTCGCGGCAGTGACAAATTACATCCGCGTCAGTTTCGGAAACGCCCAGCAGGGCTCGATCACGCCCGAACAGGTGACGGCGCTGCGCCCGCAGGCCGTTCATCAGGATGCGGGGCAACCAGGGTGAGGCCGCCAGCCATTTGATCGCGGCCAGACAAGATCTTGAAGCCACATCTGTCTGTCGATGTATGCGTAGTCGCGTGACGACATAACAATACGTGATTGATCGCCATGCGTCATTCTTAATGAAAAAACAAAAACTCTATCTATTGTAGCGTAGAGATCGGGAGAGGACGGAATGAAAACAGAATTGCCCGCTTCGATGTCATTGGCGCGCGGCGCATCAATGGATTCGAAAGCTCGATTGCCTTCATAATTTCGTCTGACGTGGCCAGCTGAGATCGACCGGCTCGGCCAACTCAGTTTTCGCACCGATCACTGAATCCACCAAGCCTCGGCACGCGGGTGCCGCAGGCTGTTGTCTATGCCTTTGCCAAAAAAAGGGGATGAAGCATGAAAATGACGACGCCCGTGTCGTACGTGGCGCTGGTGGCGGCGGCTCTCGCCGCGCAAGCCGCCAATGCCCAGGCCGAGCAGCCTGCCGCCGAACAACAGGCCGATACCCAGAACGGTGCTGGTGATGCCGCAGCGCCGTCGGGCGGCGCGCCCGCCGCCGGTGGCGACGTCATCGTTACCGGCACCCGCGTGTCGGGTCTCAAGGCATCCGACAGTCCGACGCCCATCCAGCTCCTCGGCAGCGATTCCCTGCAGCGCGCCGGCGTCACGGATCTCAACTCGGCACTGGCGCAGCAATTGCCCTCTATCCAGGTTCAGACGTTCGGCACCGACCAGGCGCAATTCCATCCGTCGATCAAGCTCCGCGGGCTGAGCCCGAACCACACGCTCGTCGAGGTCAATGGGAAACGCCGCCACGGTACCGCGAACGTCGTGGTCAGTGGTGGTGCCTATAGCGGCGGCGCGGCACCCGATCTGAGTCTGATACCCCAGGATGCGATCGATCATATCGAAGTCCTGCAGGACGGCGCGGCGGCGCAATATGGCACGGATGCCATCGCCGGCGTGATCAACATCATCCTGAAGAAGCAGCGGGGCATAACGTTCGATGCCACCGGCGGCGAGTATATGGACGAAGGCGGTGGACGGTACGATCTCATGGGCCGCGTCGGTTTCGAACCGGTCGAGAACGGCTATATCAGCCTGGCCGCCGAACGCAGCTACCGGAACTTCAGCTTCCGCGGCAATGTCGATCCCCGCGTCGCCAACACCAGCGCGCCGTCGGTGGTGTCCCTGCTGCAGAATTATCCGCAGACCCTGAAGTTTCCCAACTATCCCTATGTCAATCGCTATCCGGGCGATGCGCGGTCCAGCCTGACCAACGGTCTCTACAATGCCGGCTACGACATTTCGCCGGATGTGACCATTTACTCGTTCGGTACCTATTCGCATAAGATGGGTCGGGCGAACGAGCTCTACCGCACCGCCAACGCGGTGCTTGGGCAGTCGCCGACCGACGTGCCCTATCCCGGCGGCTTTACGCCGCAGCAGGTCCTGAAGGAGACCGATTACGCCGCGACCGGCGGGATCAAGGGCAATATCGGCGACACGACGTTCGATATTGCCTCCACCTACGGCAAGGACCTCAACAATATCTACGTCGATCACTCGATCAACGCTGCGCTCTATTACGACAAGGGTTTCAGCCCGAGCCTGTTTTACGCGGGCGCGTTTGTCGATACGCAGTGGAGCAATACGCTGGATCTGACGCACAAGTTCGATCTCGGCCTGGAAAACCCGCTGAACGTGGCGGCCGGCATCGAATATCGGCGTGAATCATATGAGCTTCGGGCCGGCGATCCAGCATCCTATTATGTCAGCCCCACCGGCATCAATCCGGTGACCGGCGCCGTATCGAAGGGTGGCGGTGCGCAATCCTTCTTCGGTTATTCGCCGGTCAATGCGAGCGATAATATCCGCCGCAACGTCTCCGAATATCTGGATCTGAGCGTCAAGCCCGTCGATGCGTGGCTCGTCGATGGCGCCGTGCGCCATGAGCATTACAGCGACTTCGGCTCGACGACGGTTTTCAAGCTGACCACCCGCTACGATTTCTCGCCAGCATTTGCGGTTCGCGGCACTGCATCGACCGGCTTCAGGGCGCCGACGCTTGCCGAGGAATATTATTCCGGCATCAACGTTGCGACCAACTATATCGCCGGGATTTTCGCACCGAACTCCGCCGGTGCGAAATCGCTCGGGTTGAACGGACTCGGGCCGGAGAAGTCGACCAACTTCTCGGCTGGCATCGTCGCGCATCCGGCGCCCCGCATGTCGATCACGGTCGACGGATATTATATCAAGATCCGCAACCGCATCGTCCAATCGGGCAGTTTTTACGGCGCGCGCGTCGCCAAGGGCGTGAATCTGCCGAACGCGATTACCTCGCCGGCCGTGCTCACTGCGCTGCGCGCCGCCGGGATACCCGTCGATTCGACGCTGGACCTGCTCTACAACCAGCAACAGACCGGCGACATCTATCTGCAGACCTTCGTCAATGGCGTCTCCACTGCGACCAAGGGCGTCGACGTGACGGCCAACTACAGCACCGGCCTGGGCAATCTTGGCCACGTCGACCTGTCATTGAACGCGAACTACAATGCGACGAAGATCCTGAAGATCAATTCGCCACCCTCGGGCGTGAACCAGGCCGCGCAGTTGCTCGATCCATCGGCCCAATCCACCTTGACCGACCAGACGCCCAAGATCCGCGTCACGGCCAATGCCTATTGGAAACTGGGCAAGCTGAGCGTGAACCTGCGCGAGGCATTCTACGGGAAGACGTCCAGCCTGGTGTCGGATCCCACGACGGGGGCCTATACCGACCGTATCCGCGACAGCAGCCACTTCATCACCGACATCGAGGTCGGCTTCCAGGTTACCCGATCCGTCAAGGTTTCGGCTGGCGCAAACAATCTCTTCAACGTTTATCCGGACAAGTATCCGCAATATTATGCAATACAGAACTATAATAACCTCAGCTCGAACTACGTCAGCAATTTGTACCCAACATTCTCGCCGATCGGTCGAAACGGCGGATATTATTACGGCAGGCTGAGCTTCAATTTCTAGAAGTTGCTAACGCCTAGCGCGTACCAATACTGGAAAAATACGTAATTTGGATGATTAACGGCGCTTGCTATTTCTGTGCTATGAGGCAGATGCGGCGATCTGTGTATCGGATCGCCCATCTGTCGATAAGAACAGATAGGATGTTTTTGAGCTGCCTATTCAGCCGGAGCAAGAAACGATGAAAGCAACCGGAATGCTCGGACTGGCTGTCGCTGCCGCGCTGGCGGGGACCGCGCAGGGCCAGATCATACGCTATCCGGCGGGGCCGGGCCCGCAGACCATCCTGCAGGCGGTCAGCATACCGCCGGGCGCGGAAGTGCTCGAGCTTTCGGGGCAGGTCGCGGCGCCGATCGACTCCGCCAAGCGGCCCGACGGCATCGATTCGTTCGGTGACACCAAAACCCAGACGATCAGCGCGCTCAACCGAATCAAGGCGATACTGGCGTCGCGCGGCTATGCGATGAGCGACGTCGTCAAGATGACTGTATTCGTCGCCGCCGATCCGCGCCGCGGCGATGGCAAGATGGACTTCGCGGGGATGAACGAAG
>Ga0153956_1002677_pt1 | contig 12613 bp, 10 predicted proteins | sample TSFL040MetaG_FD_104704 | JGI IMG/M metagenome (GOLD analysis project Ga0153956, IMG submission 104704) | Attine ant fungus gardens microbial communities from Florida, USA - TSFL040 MetaG | ecosystem: Host-associated > Fungi > Mycelium > Unclassified | place: USA: Florida, Wekiwa Springs... | reverse complement strand
CCGCGCGGTCGCTCGCGCTGTCGGAGGTGACCGTCCGATATCAGGGCCATGAATCGCACGCTGCGGTGGCGCCGCACCTCGGGATCAATGCTGCCGACGCGGTCACAGTGACCCAGGTGGCGATCGGCCTGCTGCGTCAGCAACTGGCCTCGGGGCAGATGGTGCACGGCATCGTCACCCACGGCGGCGACGCCCCGAATATCATTCCGGCCCAGGCGGAATTGCTGTACACCATGCGGGCCACTGACTCGGCCTCCCTGTCGGCCTTGGAGCAGCGGATGGCGGGTTGCTTCGCCGCCGGTGCGGTCGCCACCGGCTGCACCCACGAGGTGACCGACGTGTCGCCGCGTTACCAGGAGCTGCTGCCGGATCGGTGGCTGTCCGAGGTGTTCCGTGACGAGATGGTCCGACTGGGGCGTACCCCGCTGCCCGCCGAACTGGAAGCCGCAGTGCCACTGGGCAGTACCGATATGGGCAACGTGACCCAGGTGATGCCCGGTATCCACCCGGTGATCGGCGTCGACGCCGGCGGCGCATCGATCCACCAACCCGAATTCACCGCGGCCGCAGCCGGCCCCAGCGCCGACAAGGCCGTCGTAGAAGGAGCAATCATGTTGGCTCGCACCGCCGTTTCGTTGGCGTGCACGCCCGAGCAGCGCGACCGGGTCTTGGCCCGGGTGGCGAAGGCGGGCCGCGCGTGAACATCGCCGAACACGTCGACGGTTGGTTGGCCGAGCATCACGACGAGCTGATCTCGTGGCGTCGCCACATCCATACCCATCCCGAGTTGGGGCGCCAGGAGTTCGAGACCACCAAGTTCGTCGGGGCCCGGCTGGCCGATGCGGGCCTGAACCCCAAGGTTTTTCCCGGTGGCACCGGACTGATCTGTGATTTCGGCCCGGAAGACGGCCCCCGCGTTGCGCTGCGCGCCGACATGGACGCGCTGCCGATGGACGAGCGCACCGGACTGGCCTTCACCTCGAAGGTGCCCAACGTCTCGCACGCCTGCGGACACGACGCGCACACCTCGGTGTTGTTGGGTGCCGGCCTGGCGCTGGCGTCGGCGCCCGAACTGCCGGTGGGCGTGCGGCTGCTGTTCCAGCCGGCCGAGGAGTTGATGCCCGGCGGGGCCATCGACGCCATCGCCCTCGGCGCATTGGATGGGGTGTCGAAAATCTTTGCGCTGCACTGTGATCCGCGCCTGGAGGTCGGTAAGGTCGCGACCATCGCCGGACCGATCACCTCGGCGGCCGACCAGATGGAGATCACCCTGCATTCGCCGGGCGGGCACACCTCGCGTCCGCACCTGACCGGCGATCTGGTGTATGCACTGGGCACCCTGATCACCGGGGTGCCCGGGGTGTTGTCGCGTCGGGTCGACCCGCGGCACAGCACCATCATGGTGTGGGGCGCCGTCAACGCCGGTGTGGCGTCCAACGCGATCCCGCAGACCGGAACCCTGGCCGGCACCGTGCGCACCGCCAGTCGCGATGCCTGGGTGGAGATGGAAGCCCTTGTCCGGGAAATTGTTTCGGACCTGTTGGCACCGCTGCAGGTGGAACACAGTGTGTTGTACCGCCGCGGTGTGCCGCCGGTGGTCAACGAAGAGGGCTGCACCCGGATGCTGACCCACGCGATCGAGGCACTGGGGCCGGACGCTCTGGCCGACACCAAGCAATCCGGTGGCGGAGAAGACTTCTCGTGGTACCTCGAAGAGGTCCCCGGTGCCATGGCACGGCTCGGCGTGTGGCCCGGCGAAGGCCCGCAGCTGGACCTGCACCAGCCCACCTTCGACCTGGACGAGCGGGCCCTGGCCGTCGGCGTCCGCGTCTTCTCAAATGTGATTTCGCGGGAGTGATTTACAGGCCGGCGAGCTCGGGCAGGGTGGCGTGGGCGATCAGGAAGTAGAGGATCAGGCCGGTGCCGTCTACGACGGTCGAGATCAGCGGCGCCGACACCACGGCGGGGTCGACCCGGAACTTCTTGAGCAGCGGAGGCAGCACCGACGCCGCGATCGAAGACCACAGCACGATCGCGGCCAGTGTCAAGGCTACCGTGATGGTGACCTCCTTACCGACGCCCAGGGTCCAGGCACGCATGATGCCGACGGTCGCCATGGTGATCGCCACCAGCAGACCCGCGGAGATCTCCTTGACCAAAATCCTTGGCAGATCCCGCAATTGGGCCTGACCGGTGGCCATCGCGCGTACCAGCGTGGTGGTGATCTGGGTGCCGGTGTTACCGCCGGTGCCGATCAGCAGCGGGATGAAGAACGCCAGCGCCACCACGGCGTCGAGTTCCTCTTCAAAGGCGCGCAGCACGGTGCCGGTATAGGCCTCGGCCACGAACAGCACGAGCAGCCAGACGATCCGCTTGCGCCACAGCAACCACGGTGAGGCGCGCAGGTACGGCACCTCCAGCGGCATCGAACCACCTTGGCGCTCGGCGTCTTCGGTGGCCTCCTCGGCCAGGATGTCGGTGGCCGCCTCGGCGGTGAGCACACCGATCAGCCGGTGCTCGTCGTCGACGACCGGCAGGGCGGGCAGGTCGTGGTCGACCAGCGCATGCGCGGCTTCCTCGGCGTCGGCCAGCGGTCGTACCCAGGCCGGGCCGTCGGCCATGAACTCGGCGATTGTCTGAGTCGGCTCGGCGAGGACGAGATCTTGGAAGTCGACCACGCCGATCAGCCGGCGCTGCTCGTCCACGACGTAGATCGGGGCCTCGTCGCGGGCCTTGCCGCGCACCTGGGTGCACTGTTCTCGGACTGCGGCCCCGGCCTCGGTGACCGTCTGCCCGGCTTGCACCGTGAAGACGTCGGGGATCATGTGCGTGGCGGTCGACCCCGCGGGCCAGGCCAGCATCGCACGCAGGGCCTCGGCATCCCGGGTGCCGAGTGCATTGAGGATCGCGGTGCGGATCGCATCATCGAGTCGGCGCAGGATGGCGGCCGCGTCGTCGTATTCCAGACGGCCGAGCATCGATGCGGCCGCGGCGATTTCGGCGCGGCGCACGACCTTGGCAGCCAGATCGGTGTCGAGGGACTCCAGCAGTTCCGCGCCGGCGCCGGCGTCGGCATCGAGCAGCGAGACGAAGCGAGCCAGTTGCGTTTTGGACATTGCCGCGAGCTGCCGGCTGCGTTCGGCGGCGCCCGCGGACCGCAGCCACAGCGCCACGCCGGCCGTCGAATCCAGCGCGCCGGCGCGGACCGGCAGGATGTCCAGTACGCCCAGACCGGACCCGTGATCTCGCATGGCGCTCCTCATGTGCTGCGATGTGTTGAACGCCATGAGGTTACGTACCCCACGGCGTCGACAGCATAGTTGCAGGTCAGAGCGTTTTACCGGCAGCGGCGAAACAGGATCGATGAATTCACGTTTCGTTCATCCGGCGGCCGGTTCACGGCCCGATGTTGCGCGACGGGCGGGTTTGCAGGTCGCGCACGTACTCGGCGGGGGCTCCGGCGATGTCGGCGGCCTCGGACATCACGCCCAGATACCGCGCAGAGGGCAGGCCGCCCTCCCAGGCATCGACCACATACAGCCACGCCAGCACCGGCTCGGTCGAGGTATCCGAGGCGGTCCGGTGCACCCGGCAGCGGATCTTCTTGTGGATCCCCAGCTCGGAGCCCTCCCACCGATCCAGGCGCTCCTCGTCCTCTTTGGTCATGTCGTACAGCACCACGAAAACCTTCGAATCGGGATCCTCGACCAGCGTGGCCAGTGCGCCCTCCCAGCCGATATCGGCCCCGGCGAAGGTCAGCCGCCAGCCGTGGACCCACCCGGTGGCGGCCATCGGCGAATGGGGAGCCCGCTGCAGCATCTGTTCCGGATGCATGTTCGAGCCATAGGCGGCGTAGAGCGGCACCCGGCCAGCCTAAGGCTTGCCCTCGGTTGACAGGCGATCAACTACCAACTCACGGTTAGATGGAGACGTGGCTACGCGCATCGTGATCATCGGCGGCGGTCCCGCCGGATATGAGGCAGCCCTGGTTGCCGCAGGTTATGGACCCGAGTCGACCGCGGTCACCGTCGTCGACCGCGACGGCATCGGCGGTGCCTGCGTGCTCTGGGACTGCGTGCCGTCCAAGACATTCATCGCCTCCACCGGGGTGCGCACCGAGCTGCGCCGCGCCAACGGACTGGGCTTCGACATCGCGATCGAGGACGCCAAGATCTCGCTGCCGCAGATCAACAACCGGGTCAAGACGCTGGCCCGCAGCCAGTCGGTGGATATCGGTGGCCAGTTGCTGCGGGCCGGGGTGAACGTGGTGGCCGGCTGCGGCGAGCTGGTTGACTCGATTCCCGGCATGGCCCACCACCGGGTCAAGGTCACCACCCCCGACGGCCGCACCGGCATCCTCAAGGCCGACGTGGTGCTGATCGCCACCGGCGCCAGCCCCCGGGTGCTGCCCAACGCCAAACCCGACGGTGAACGCATCCTGAACTGGCGCCAGCTCTACGACCTGCAGGAACTGCCCGAACACCTGGTGATCGTGGGCTCCGGTGTCACCGGCGCCGAGTTCTGCAACGCCTACACCGAACTGGGCGTCAAGGTCACCGTGGTGGCCAGCCGCGACCAGATCCTGCCGCACGAGGACTCCGACGCGGCCGCGGTGCTGGAGGAGGCCTTCGCCGAACGCGGCGTGAGCCTGGTCAAGAACGCCCGTGCCGACGCCGTGGTCCGCACCGAGACGGGCGTGCGGGTGGAGCTGGCCGACGGCCGCGTCGTCGAGGGCAGCCACGCGCTGATGAGCATCGGCTCGGTGCCCAACACCGAGGGCCTGGGGCTGGAGAAGGCGGGCATCGAGCTGGGCCCGGGCAACTACCTCACCGTCGACCGGGTCTCGCGCACCACCGCGCCGGGCATCTACGCGGCCGGGGACTGCACCGGGCTGCTGCCGCTGGCGTCGGTGGCCGCGATGCAGGGTCGCATCGCCATGTATCACGCACTGGGCGAAGGGGTTTCGCCAATCCGGCTGCGGACCGTCGCGGCGGCGGTGTTCACCCGCCCGGAGATCGCCGCGGTCGGGGTGCCGCAGTCGGCGATCGACGCGGGCAGCGTCCCGGCGCGCACCCTGATGCTGCCGCTGACCACCAATGCCCGCGCCAAGATGTCGTTGGTGCGCCGCGGTTTCGTCAAGATCTTCTGTCGGCCGGCCACCGGTGTGGTGATCGGCGGCGTGGTGGTGGCACCGATCGCCTCCGAGCTGATCCTGCCGATTGCACTGGCCGTGCAGAACCGGATCTCGGTGACCGATCTGGCCCAGACACTGTCGGTGTACCCGTCGTTCTCGGGGTCCATCGTCGAGGCCGCCCGCCGGCTCATGGCGCACGACGATTTGGACTAGCCCGCGTGCGCGCGCCCAGCCACGTAGGCTCACAGGAAGAAATACCTACCGATCAGTAACCGCGAGGAGTCTCCGCGTGAGCGACCCGATTCCGGGGCCGGGCAACGGCCAGACCCTGCTGTCTCCCGAAGGCCGCGACACCGCGTGGAACCGGCTGGGCACCGAGCAGTTCGATGTCATCGTGATCGGCGGCGGTGTCGTCGGCGCCGGGGCCGCACTGGACGCCGCCACCCGCGGACTCAAGGTGGCATTGGTCGAGGCCCGCGACTTCGCGTCGGGCACCTCCAGCCGGTCCTCGAAGATGTTCCACGGTGGCCTGCGCTACCTGGAGCAGCTGGAATTCGGGCTGGTGCGTGAGGCGCTCTACGAACGCGAACTGTCGCTGACCACGCTGGCCCCGCATCTGGTCAAACCGCTGCCGTTCCTGTTCCCGCTGACCAACCGCTGGTGGGAACGCCCCTACATCGCCGCCGGGATCTTCCTGTACGACCAGCTCGGCGGTGCCAAATCGGTGCCCGCGCAGAAGCATCTGCTCAAGGCGGGTGCGCTGCGGCTGGCTCCGGGCCTCAAGCGCAGCTCGTTGATCGGCGCCATCCGCTACTACGACACCGTGGTCGACGACGCCCGGCACACCATGACCGTCGCCCGCACCGCCGCCCACTACGGCGCGGTGGTGCGCACCTCGACGCAGGTGGTGGCGCTGCTGCGCGAGGGTGATCGGGTCACCGGCGTGCGGGTCCGCGATTCGGAGACCGGCGCGGTGACCGAGGTGCAGGGCCACGTGGTGGTCAACGCCACCGGGGTGTGGACCGACGAGATCCAGGCTCTGTCCAAGCAGCGCGGCCGGTTCCGGGTGCGGGCCTCCAAGGGCGTGCACATCGTGGTTCCGCGCGACCGGATCGTCTCCGAGGTGGCGATCATCCTGCGTACCGAGAAGTCGGTGCTGTTCGTCATTCCGTGGGGCACGCACTGGATCATCGGCACCACCGACACCGACTGGAACCTGGACCTGGCCCACCCGGCCGCGACCAAGGCCGATATCGACTACATCCTCGGCCACGTCAACAAGGTGCTGGCCACCCCGCTGAACCACGACGACATCGACGGCGTCTACGCCGGTCTGCGGCCGCTGCTGGCCGGGGAGAGCGAAGAGACCTCGAAGCTCTCCCGCGAACACGCGGTGGCGGTTCCGGCGCCGGGGCTGGTGGCGATCGCCGGCGGCAAGTACACCACCTACCGGGTGATGGGCGCCGATGCCATTGATGCGGCAAGCGAATTCGTGCCGACCCGGGTGGCGCCGTCGATCACCGCCAAGGTGCCGCTGCTCGGCGCCAACGGTTACTTCGCGTTGATCAATCAGACCGAACACGTCGGCGCGCACTACGGCCTGCATCCGTACCGGGTGCGGCACCTGCTGGATCGGTACGGTTCGCTGATCGGCGAGGTGCTCGACATGGCTGCCGGTCGGCCCGAGCTGCTCGAACCGATCACCGAGGCGCCGGTGTACCTGAAGGTCGAGGCCTGGTATGCGGCGGCGGCCGAGGGCGCGCTGCACCTGGAGGACATCCTGGCCCGCCGGATGCGCATCTCCATCGAATACCCGCACCGTGGTGTCGATTGCGCCCGGGAGGTCGCCGAAGTCGTTGCCCCCGTTCTGGGTTGGAGTCCTTCTGATGTGGATCGGGAGGTCGAGACGTACCTGGCCCGGGTGGAGGCCGAAGTGCTCTCGCAGACCCAGCCCGATGATGCGTCGGCCGACGCGCTGCGTGCCGCGGCCCCCGAGGCTCGTGCCGAGATCCTCGAACCGGTGCCGCTCGATTGAGCCTTCCGGTTCGTCCCGGTTTCGAGGGGATAGGGCCCGCGCGGCTGCGGGTTCTGGGCGGTGTGGTTCTGGCCGAGTTGCGGTCCCGCTTCGGGGTCGAGGCCGAGGCGAAAGTGCTTGCCGGCGAGGTGGTTTGCGCCGACGGGACGGTGGTCACCTCGGCCACTGTGTTGCCGGCCGGGGCGTTCGTCTACTTGTATCGCGACCTGCCGTCCGAGATCGAGGTGCCCTTCGAGATGCCGGTGCTGTACCGCGACGAGAACATCGTGGTGGTGGACAAGCCGCATTTCCTGGCGACCATGCCGCGCGGCGGCCATGTGGTGCAGACCGCGTTGGTGCGGTTGCGGCGGTCGTTGGAGCTGTGGGAGCTCTCGCCCGCGCACCGGCTCGACCGGCTGACCGCCGGGGTGCTGGTGTTCACCGTGCGACGCGAGGTCCGTGGCGCATATCAGACTCTTTTCGCCTCGGGGGCGGTGTCCAAGACCTATCTGGCACGTTCATCCTCCGGGGTGCTGGCCGGCCCCGTTGAATGCCGGTCGCGGATCGTCAAGCGGCGGGGGTCTTTACAGGCGCTCGAAGAACCCGGCGAGGTCAATGCGGTGAGTCTGGTGGAACCATTGGGGGACGGGCTGTTCCGATTGACACCGTCGACGGGCCGTACTCACCAGTTGCGCGTGCACATGAACGCGCTGGGTCTGCCGATCGATGGAGATCCGTTGTATCCCACGGTGCTTGACGTCGATCCGGGGGACTTCTCGTCGCCGTTGCAGTTGCTGGCCCTGCGGCTGGCGTTCACCGACCCGGTGACCGGGGCTTCGCGGTCGTTCGTCAGCGAGCACACGCTGGGGTAGTCGTGCCCGTCGAGCGTGCGTACAGATCGTCGTCGGTCGCTGTCCGGTGATCTGAGCACACGCTCGACGCGAGAATGATCTACTGCTTGCCATGGACCGCACCGCATTTGACCGCCTGTTCGATATGACCGGCCGCACCGTTATCGTGACGGGTGGCACCCGCGGAATCGGGTTGGCGCTGGCCGAAGGCTTCGCATTGGCCGGTGCCAACGTGGTGGTAGCCAGCCGCAAGGCCGATGCCTGCGAGGCCGTGGCCGAACACTTGCGTGGGCTGGGAGCGCGGGCGATCGGAGTGCCCGCCCACGCCGGGAACCTCGACGATCTGGACATGCTGGTGGCGCGCACCGGCGAAGAGTTCGGCGGTATCGACGTGGTGGTCAACAATGCCGCCAATGCCTTGGCGCAGCCGCTGGGGGAGATGACCGCCCAGGCCTGGGAAAAGTCGTACGACGCGAATCTGCGCGGCCCGGTGTTCCTGGTGCAGAAAGCGTTGCCGCACTTGAAGAAAAGTCCAGCCGCGGCAGTGCTCAATATGGTGTCGGTGGGCGCGTTCAACTTTGCTCCGCAGGTGTCGATGTATGCCGCCGGAAAGGCCGCGTTGCTGTCCTTCACCCGGTCGATGGCCGCGGGTTTCGTGGCCGACGGCATCCGGGTGAACGCCATCGCACCCGGCCCGGTCGACACCGACATGATGCGGAACAACCCGCAGGCCGCGATCGACGCGATGACCGGCGCCACCTTGATGAAGCGGCTGGCCTCCCCGGATGAGATGGTCGGGACCGCGCTGCTGTTGTGTTCGGGAGCGGGCAGTTACATCACGGGTCAGGTCGTGATTGTCGACGGCGGCGGGACGCCGCGATAGCTACTTACGGTCGGTGAACGCCTTGGCCGCCAACTCGACCCCGCCGCCCGTCGAGGCCAGGATCTGACTGCGGTTCTCCACCTGTAGGGCGGCCTGCAGGCTGGATGCCTCGAGGTTGGCCCACAGCACCTGCTTGGTCGACTCGACCCCGAAAGTGCCATAGCTGCACAGGGTTTCGGCGATAGTCAGGGCATCGTCGACAACCGAATCGGTGGACAACCGGGACACCAGGCCCAGTCGCAGCGCCTCGTCGGCCTCGACGGTGCGTGCGGTGAGGATCAGATCGAACGCTTGTCCGGCGCCGACGATCCGCGGCAACGTGTAGCTCACGCCGATATCGCAGCCGCCGATGCCCAGCTTGATGAATTGGGTGCAGAACCGTGCGCCCGGTCCGGCGATGCGGATGTCGCAGGCCAGCGCGATGGCGAACCCGCCGCCGTAGGCGGGGCCGTTGACCGCGGCGATCACCGGCTGGCGCAGGTTCTGGATGCGGGTGGTCAGCTCTGCGATGCGTTCCTGCCAGCGCATGCCCGAGCGCGGGAACTCCAGTCCGCCGCCGGCCTCGGCGGGGTTGGGGTCCGAAAGGTCCAGGCCCGAACAGAATCCGCGGCCGGCGCCGGTGAGTACGACGGCCCGGCATTGCCCGTTACGGTTGATCTCCTCGAGGGTGTGGTGCAACGCCTCGACAAGTTCGAAGTTCAGTGCGTTGAGTTTTTCGGGCCGGTCCAGCGTGAGGACGGCGATGTCCGGGCGGGGATATCCGAGCGACAGCGGTGGCATGCACCCACGTTATCGGCTGTGCCAGCCCGCCACGCCGACGGCGATCATGCGCAGCTGCTTGCGCGCCGTCCGCTTGACGTCGTCCAGTGCCTTGGCGTCATTGGCGTCGTCGATGGATTCGGCGGTGGTCATCATCGTGTTGACGAACAGTCCGGCCACGATGTTCAGGTCCTCGGCGCTCCAGGTCGTCAGCCCGGGCAGCCGGCCCAGGTCGATCGCGAGTTCGGAGGTGATCAACCGGATTTCCGTCCGGATCGCGTAGCGCAGCGCGGTGACGCCGCTGTTGCGTTCGCGGCTGATGAAGCGCCAGTGCTCGGGGCGTTCGGCGACGCTGCTGAACAGAATGTCGACGGAGGACTCGATGATGCGTTTGGGGTCGAGTTGGCCGGCGCGGCCACCACGGAGCATTTCCCGCAGGGCGCGGAACGACTCGTCGATCAGCACCAGGCCGAGGGCGTCCATGGTTTCGAAATGCCGATAGAAGGCCGCCGGGACGATACCGGCCTCGCGGGTCACCTCACGCAGGCTCAGGGCAGAGAAGCTGTCCTCTTCGAGCAGTTTGAGGGCCGCCGCGATGATCGCCCGGCGGGTGGCGTCCTTGCGCTCCTCGCGGGACAGGGTGTCGGGGGTCCGTGAGCGCGATGAGCGACTGGACCGCCGCTCGCGTGAATCAGGATTACGACTGTTCACCGAAAAAAGTTAGCACATCCTGGTGAAACGAAATTCCGAAACGTTTGTGTATGACTTTAAGGGACGATCGTTCACCATGTGATTCCGGCGACAACATGGGGTTTATCCGTTGACGTGAACGGTTCGACGGGTGCAATGTGTACACATGTTCACCCAAACTTTGAGCCGCCGAGTACGGCGCTCCGCCCTGGTTGGCATCCTCACCGGGCCGCACGGCGTCGACCGGTACACCGAGGTTTTCGACCGTGCTTGGACCCTGAACGACGCTCGCGCCACCGTGGTCGCCGTGCGGCGCCAGACGCCGCGCAGCGTCACCCTGACCCTGCAGCCCAATGCCGCCTGGCAGGGGCGTCGGGGCGAGCGAAGCGACGGGAAATGTTTCAGCGCCGGCCAGCACATCAACCTGACCGTCGAGATCGACGGTCGCCGCCGCACCCGGTGCTACTCGCCGGCCAACTCCGAGGGCAGCCCCGTCATCGAGCTGACCATCGGCCTGCACGACGGCGGACTGGTCTCCCAGCACCTGTTCCGAAACGCCGCGCCCGGCATGGTCGTCCACCTCGACTCCGTCGGTGGTGACTTCGTCCTCCCCGCGCAGCGGCCTCGGCGAATCCTGCTGGTCTCCGGCGGCAGTGGCATCACCCCGGTGCTCTCGATGCTGCGCACCCTGCGCGAGGAGAACTTCGACGGCGAGGTCGCGTTCATCCACTACGCCCGCAACCCCGAAGAGGCCGCCTACGCCACCGAGCTCGCGGCGACCCCCGGCGTGAAGGTGCTGCACAGCTACACCCGCTCCAACCGCGGTGACCTCAGCGGCCACTTCGGCCCGGATCACCTGGCCGCCGCGATGCCCGACCCTGAATCCGTGTTCGTCTGCGGCCCAACGGCTTTGGTCGACGCCGTTCGCGAACTGTTGCCGGGCGCCCAGTCGGAAAGCTTTGTGCCGCCGGTGATTGCGGCACCGACCGAGGTTTCCGGCGGCAGCGTCGCCTTCACCGAAAGCAGGGTCGACGTTGTTGATGACGGCCGCTCGATCCTGGAGCAGGCCGAGGCCGCCGGACTCAACCCGACCAGCGGTTGCCGGATGGGCATCTGCCACACCTGCACGCGCAAAAAGATCAGCGGGCCGGTGAAGAACCTGATCACCGGCGCGGTGTCGACCGCGTCCGACGAAAACATCGAGATCTGTGTGACCGCCCCGTGCGGCGACGTCCAGATCGACCTCTAAAAACCTCCAAATCGTAAGGACACCACCATGACTCAACGTCCCGCCGCCATGACACCCGAGCAGTTCGACGAATTCGGCCGCGAACTCGACGCCATCCGTGAACGCCACCTGGCCGACCTCGGCGACCGCGACGCCGACTACATCCGCCGGATCATCGCCATGCAGCGCAAGCTGGAGGTCGGCGGCCGAGCCTTGCTGTTCCTGCCGCCGGCGTGGCCCATCGGCACCGTGATGCTGGGCCTGTCGAAAATTCTGGACAACATGGAGATCGGCCACAACGTCATGCACGGCCAGTACGACTGGATGGGTGACCCGGCGCTGCGCGGCCAGAACTTCGAATGGGATTCGGCCTGCCCGTCCAACCAGTGGCGGCACTCGCACAACTACATGCACCACACCTACACCAATATCGTCGACATGGACCGTGATATCGGCTACGGCGTCCTGCGGATGAGTGAGGACCAGAAGTGGAGCCCGTACTACCTGGGCAATCCGGTCTACGCCTTCCTGCTGATGGTGCTGTTCCAGTACGGTGTGGCGCTGCACGAGTTGGAGACCGAGCGCATTCGCTCCGGTGAGATCCGGCTGCGCGACAAGAAGGACATGCTGCGCGAGATGTGGGCGAAGGTCCGCAAGCAGACCGTCAAGGACTACGTGGCCTTCCCACTGCTGGCCGGGCCATTCCTGCCATTTGTGTTCGCGGGCAACATGACTGCCAACCTGATGCGCAACGTGTGGTCGTACACGATCATCTTCTGCGGGCACTTCCCCGAGGGCACCCACGAGTTCACCATCGAGGAGACCAAGAGCGAGACTCGCGGCCAGTGGTACTACCGGCAGCTGCTGGGTTCGGCGAATCTCACCGGCGGCGAATGGTTCCACATCTTCAGCGGCAACCTGTCCTTCCAGATCGAGCACCACCTGTTCCCCGATATCCCGGCGCATCGCTACGCCGAGATCTCCACGGAGGTCAAGGAAATCTGCCAGCGGTACGGCCTGCCCTACAACAGCGGTCCGATCCACAAGCAGTTCT
>Ga0153956_1002676_pt1 | contig 12615 bp, 11 predicted proteins | sample TSFL040MetaG_FD_104704 | JGI IMG/M metagenome (GOLD analysis project Ga0153956, IMG submission 104704) | Attine ant fungus gardens microbial communities from Florida, USA - TSFL040 MetaG | ecosystem: Host-associated > Fungi > Mycelium > Unclassified | place: USA: Florida, Wekiwa Springs... | reverse complement strand
GATGGAGGTATTTCATGATCGTTTCCCGATAGTGGAAGCGAATCGGAGTGGATGCCGTCGCTCGTCGTTCTCGAACGCTTTCGGCGGCGACCCGGCGTCTTTCATCGCGCAATGCCGATCCGGCGACGAAAAGACCGGATTCCCGCCCGAATGACGAGAAGCGCTACGCGTGCGCGGCCTGCTCGACGAGCGTGCCCTTGTCCAGATGCAGCGTGTGCCGCGCGTATTCCGCGGCTTTCGGATCGTGCGTGACCATGATGATGGTCTTGCCGTGTTCGCGGTTCAGCGTCTGCAACAGGCCGAGCACGTCCTCGGCGGACTGGCGATCGAGGTCGCCGGTCGGTTCGTCGCAGACCAGCAGCTTCGGATCGGACACGATCGCGCGAGCGATCGCCACGCGCTGTTGCTGACCGCCGGACAACTCGGCCGGCTTGTGCGAAGTGCGCTCCGCGAGACCGACGAGCTGCAGCGCGATGCCCGCGTTCTTCCTGCGCTGCGCCGCCGAGAGCTTGGTCAGCAGCAGCGGCAGCTCGACGTTCTTCTGCGCGTTCAGCATCGGCAGCAGGTTGTAGAACTGGAAAATGAAACCGACGTGGTTCGAGCGCCATTTCGCCAGCGCGCCTTCGCCGAGCGTGTCGATGCGCTCGCCGCCGACCGACAAGGTGCCTTCGCTCGGCGAATCGAGCCCGCCGATCAGGTTCAACAGGGTCGTCTTGCCGGAACCGGACGGTCCCATCAGCGCCAGGAAGTCGCCTTCGGCGATGTCGAGGTTGACGTGGTGCAGCACCTCGACCTTCTGCCTGCCGCGCTCGTAGGTTTTGCTGAGATTGCGGATTTCGACCAGGTTGCCCATCGCTTGTTCCTCGGCTGGATGCTTTCGTATGACGATCCGGAGCGACGCTTCTCGACACGCCGCACGGACTATTTCGCGGCCTTCGCTTCCACCTTCGCGCCGTCGGCCATTTCGGGCGGCGGCTGCCTGACCACGCGCGCGCCGATCGCGACCCCTTCGGCGAGACGCAGGTCGCCGTAGCTTTGGCCGGGAACGACCCCTTTCGCGCGCGCGCGATTACCCTCGATCGCGAACACGATGTCCTTGCCGTCGCGCTTGACGATCGCCGAGTCCGGTACCAGCGCGCCCCTCGGCGGCGGCACGGCCGCGCCGGCCGGCCTGGCCTCTTCCATGAACGATACGCGCACGCCCATCTCCGGCAGGATGCGCGGATCCTTCTGTTCCAGCGCGACACGCACCTTCACGGTCGCCTTGCCGCGATCGGCACTCGGGATGATCGCGATCACGTGTGCCGGGATCTGCCAGTCCGGATACGCGTCGAGCACCGCCTGCGCCGGCTGCTTCGGCTGCACGCGGTTGATGTAGGACTCGGTCACGTCGACCTCGATCTCGAGCGAATCCATGTCGACGATGGTGCCGACGCCGGTGCGCGTGAAGCCGCCGCCGGCCGACAGCGGCGAAACGATCTCGCCGACCTGCGCCGCCTTCGCGGTGACGACTCCGGCGAACGGCGCGCGCACCGTGCAGTAGTCGAGCTGTACCTGCGCGGCGCGCACGCCGGCCTCGGCCACCTCGACCTGCTTGCGCTGCGTTTCCAACTGGGAGACCTGCGTGTCGACCTGCGTGCGCGCGACCTCGACCGACTGCGCCGACACCAACTTGCGCGCGACCAGATCCTCGGCCCTGCCGAGATCGCGCCGGCTCTGCGCGAGTTGCGCCTGGAATTGCGCCAGTTGGGCTCGCGCCGCGCGCAATCCGGCCTCGGCCTGCGCCAGCATCGCCTTCTGCGCGGTGTCCTCCAGGGTCGCCAGCACCTGGCCCGCCTCGACGCGCTCGCCTTCCTCGATCAGCACTTGCGTCAAGGTGCCGGTGATCTGCGCCGACACGGTCGCCTGCCGCCGCGCGGTCACGTAACCGGTCGCCTGCAACACGGCCGCGGCACTGCCGTTCGCGCTCGGCGCCGACGCGGTGGCCGCCTCGACCTCGAACGCCTTCGCGCCGCGCAGCACCACCCAGGTGCCGACGCCGATCGCGGTCAGCAGCAGCAGGGCGGCGGCGATCCAGATCGGCGCGCGCGAACGCGCCTCCGGCTCGCTGCGATCGATGCGCAGCTGGTGCAGCAGTTCCTTGTTCTCCACCCGACCGTCCCCGTCCCGTGGCGCGACTTTGAAGTGTGCCACAGAGTCGTGTAGATACCGGCGTGCCGCAAGGCATCCCCGTCACGCGCACGAGATGACACATGTCAGCAGACGCCGATACCGGCTATTCCGGCAAACCGCTCTGGCAGAAGCTCGGCCTCAAGGCCGGCATGCGCGTGCGCGTGCTGGATTCGCCGGGCGACTACGACGCGCTGGTCGGTATCGGCGACGCGATGCTCGTGCACGCCGGCGCGCGAGAGGCGTTCGACCTCGCGCACGTGTTCGCCACATCGGCTGCAGTGCTCGCAACGGACATCGACGCACTGGCGAAGGCGCTCCCCGCCAACGGCGTCCTCTGGGCATCGTGGCCGAAGAAGGCGTCGAAAGTGCCGACCGACATCACCGAGGACACCGTGCGCGCGATCGCGCTGCCGCTCGGGCTGGTCGACGTCAAGGTCTGCGCGGTCGACGCGGTATGGTCCGGGCTGAAACTGGTGTGGCGCCGCGAACGCCGGACCGGTAACCCGCGCTCCTGAAACGCGCTGCTATCCTGCGCGTTTCACTTCGCCGGAGACCTGCCATGTCCTTCACGCTGCCCGCGCCGACGATTCCGGTTCTCGGCGACGACACCCGTTTCCCGGTCCGGCGCATCTACTGCATCGGCCGCAACTATGCCGAGCACGCGAAGGAAATGGGTGCCGAGGTGAACCGCGCGCAGCCGATGTTCTTCCTGAAGCCGGCCGACGCGATCGTGACCGACGGGGCCGACATTCCGTATCCCTCGGTGACGCAGGAGCTGCACCACGAGGTCGAGATGGTCGTCGCGCTCGCCGCCGGCGGCCGCGACATCGCGCTCGAACGTGCTCTCGATCCGGTGTTCGGCTACGGCGTCGGCCTCGACCTGACGCGGCGCGACCTGCAGGCTGCCGCGAAGGCGAAGGGCTGGCCGTGGGACGTGGCCAAGGGTTTCGATCACTCGGCGCCGGTTTCCGCGTTGCGCCGCGTCGCCGACGGCGGCCATCCGCGCCATGCGAAGCTGTGGCTCGAGGTCAACGGCGAGACGCGCCAGTCGTCGGACGTCGGCCAGATGATCTTCGGCGTCGCCGAGATCGTCCACGAACTCTCGAAGCTGTGGACGCTCGCGCCCGGCGACCTGATCTTCACCGGCACGCCGGCCGGCGTCGCGGCGCTGCAGCGGGGCGATCGCGTGCATGCCGAACTGGAAGGCATCGCGACGCTCGACGGCCGCATCGCCTGACGGATCGCGGGCGCCGTCGCGACCGGCACGTCGCGCTCGCGGGACGCATCGACGTCGACGCTCCGTGCGGGTTGCGCAGACCGGGCCCATCCATGGATTCGCGCGTCGCTCGAAGCGCAGCAAGCTGGCGACTCCATCCCTGTCCTCGGCGAAGTGGAACAAAGCAAGTTTGTGTGTCGGGCCGCGCCGGCGCCGTCCGCGCGCATGACGTTCGGATAAAGTCCGCCCGCCATTTCGCGCGCGGGTGTAGATTCGACGCGCTGCAGGCAATCCCGTCGTCAAATCATCCGTTCAGGAGGCAACCGTGAGCTTCTTCTCCGAGTTCAAGACTTTTGCGATGAAGGGCAATGTCGTCGACATGGCCACCGGTATCGTCATCGGCGCCGCCTTCGGCAAGATCGTTTCGACGCTGGTCGAAGGCATCATCATGCCGCCGATCGGCCTTCTCATCGGCGGCATCGATTTCTCCGGCATCAAGACCGTGCTGAAGGAAGCCGGTGCGGACGGCAAGGGCGAAGTGGCGATCATGTGGGGCAGCTTCCTCAATACCGTCATCACCTTCGCCATCGTCGCGTTCGCGATCTTCCTGGTCATCAAGCTGATGAACAAGATGATCAAGAAGGAAGAAGCCGCACCCGCCGCGCCGGCGGCCGACGTCGTGCTGCTGACCGAGATCCGCGACCTGCTCAAGCGGGGCAAGTAGGACATCCGTCGCCCCGCCCCGCGGACGCCGGGCAGGGCGACGTCGCTTTCGCGACCGCACGCGTGACCTTCGCCACGTTGCGCTCCCGCTCCAGTCTGCGACCATCGGCGGTTTCCGACCGGGAGATCGCCATGCGCCGCATCCTGCTGCCCATCCTGTTCAGCGCGGTCGCCGCGCACGCCGCCGACCAGCCGACGCGGATTCCCGAAGCCGCGCTCGCGACCGCCGCGCACCTGCGCGACAGCGCGCTGCACGACGACACCGCATGGGCGTTCACCGAAGGCCTGACCACCGAGATCGGCCCGCGCCTGGCCGCCGGCGAGAACGACGCGAAGGCGCGCGAATGGGTCGTCGCGAAGTTCAAGGCGCTCGGCTTCGACAAGGTCTGGACCGAACCGGTCACCTACCCGAAATGGGTGCGCCGCAGCGAACGCGGCGAGATCGTCTCGCCATATCCGCAGGCGTTGGCATTGAACGCGCTCGGCTACTCGCCCGGCACGCCGGCTGGCGGACTCAAGGCCGACGTCGTCGGCTTCGATTCGATCGACGCACTGAAGGCCGCGGACCCGGCCAGCGTGCACGGCAAGATCGTCTATGTCGGCGCCCGCATGCACGCGACGCAAGACGGACGCGACTACGGCATCGGCTCGACCGTACGTACGCACGGCCCCTCGCTCGCATCGAGCAAGGGCGCGGCCGCATTCCTGTTGCGCTCGGCCGGCACCGACACGAATCGCCTGCCGCACACCGGCGTGACGCGCTTCGACGACGGTATTGCGCCGATCCCGGCCGCGGCCCTTTCGAGCCCGGATGCGGACCAGATCGAACGCCTGCTCGAGTCCGGCAAGCCGGTCACGGTGAAGCTCGCGCTCGAGTGCGGCATCGAAGGCAGCTACACCGGCGCGAACGTGATTGGCGAACTGCGCGGTGCGAAGAAACCGGACGAATACTTCGTGATGGGCGGCCATCTCGATTCCTGGGACGAGGGCACCGGCGCCATCGACGACGCCAGCGGCATCGGCATCGCGGTCGGTGCCGCGCACGCGATCGCGCAGCTGCCGCAGCGCCCGGCCCGCAGCATCCGCGTGGTCGCGTTCGCCAACGAGGAATCGGGCCTGTTCGGCGGCAAGGCCTACGCCGACGCCCACAGGAAGGACATCGCCAAGGCCGTGCTCGGCAGCGAATCCGATCTCGGCGCCGACCGCATCTACAAGATCACCGCGAGCGTGAAACCCGAAGCGCGCGATGCGATCGCGCAGATCGCCGCGGTGCTGAAGCCGCTCGGCGTCGACTACGACGCCAGCGCACCCGGCCACGGCGGCTCGGACCTGTCCGCCGTGCACGCGGTCGGCATGGCCGCGATCTCCCTGCATCAGGACGCGACGCGCTACTTCGACTGGCACCACACCGCCAACGACACGCTCGACAAGATCGACCCCGCGCAGCTGCGCCAGAACGTCGCCGCGTATGCCGTCAGCGCGTACCTCGCCGCGCAGGCCGAAGGCGACTTCGGCTCGGCGTCGGGCGAGTTCGCGAAGGACGCTGGCGAGTGATTCCCTGCGCTTTCTACGTCAGCCGTGCTGCCGCCAGTATTCGCCGAGCAGCACCGCGACGCTCGCGGCGACATTGAGGCTCTCGATCGCACCGCTGCCGGGAATCGTCAGGCGCAGGTCGGCCTGGGCAATCATCGCATCGCTCATGCCCTCGCCCTCCGCACCGAACACCAGCACCAGCCGCGACGGCAATGCTGTCGCATACAGCGAAACGCCATCGCGCGGAACCGTCGCGGCCAGCGCGTAACCGCGCGCATGCAATGCCGCGAGCGCATCGGCAGCCGATGATGCCTGCACCAGCGGAACGACTTCCGCCGCGCCTTCGGCAACGCGCGCGGCAGCACCGGAAACATCCAGCCCCGCCGTGCTCGGCACGATCACGCCCTGCGCACCGAAGTGCGCCGCGCTACGCAGCAAGGCGCCGAGGTTGTGCGGATTGCCGACGCCATCGAGCCAGAGCAGAAGCGAAGGTGACGGCGCGGCCGGCAAGGTCGCCAGCCACGAAACCAGTTCAAGCGGCGCCGGTCGCAACAGATCGAAGCAGACGCCTTCGTGATGGCGCGACGCCGTGAGCTTGTCGAGATCGGCCTCCTCGACCACGCGATAGCCGACGCGATGCTTCACGCACCACGACAGCACCGGCTTCAATGCCGGAATGCGCGCCTCGGTCAGATAGACCTTGCGCACCGCGTCCGGCCGCTTGGCGAACGCGGCGAGGCAGGCATTGAGTCCGTAGAAGCGAATCTCCGCGCCACGCTGCGGAACCCGCGCACGTTCGCTGCGCGCACTAGCCCAAGGAGAATCCGCTCGGGGCGGCGCGCTGCGCGGGTGTCGCGGTGGAGTCGATGGCATGTCGGGAACCTGCTTGGTGAATCGATGGCTGTATACAATGACGCGGAGATTGTCTCGATCAACCGCAAGGAACCGCGTCCATGAGCAACCACTCCAGCAAGGCGAGCGTCTGCGCACGTTCGCGAGCCGTCAAGAAGCCCTTCTCGCTTTCATCGTGCATTGGCGTACTGCTGCCAAGCCTGATGATATCGAGCGCCACCTTATCCACCCCGACCTCGGCGGCCACGGTCACCGTGGGCAATACTGGCGATCCTGCCTCCGGCATCGGTAACGCAACGAAGTGCAATACAGCGAGCAACTGCACTCTGCGCGATGCTATCGCCAAAGCACTTGCGTCCGGCGGCGACACCATCGCGTTCAATCTCCCCGTCAATAGCAAGATTACACTGGGAGGTCACGAATTGGTGGTCGACAGGAACCTGAGTATTGATGGGAGTGCAGTCTCCGGGCTGACTATCAGTGGCAATAATTCATCTCGCGGTTTCAAGATAAATCCTGGCGTAGTTGCCACGTTAAAAGCGCTTGTCGTCACCAAAGGAAATCCGGACGATGATCACAGTGACGGATGGTATGGCGGCGGGATATACAATGGCGGAACCCTTACCCTGGATCACTGCACTGTGTCGGGCAATACTGCCCATGGAGGCGCCGGCATTCATAGCGCCTACCGCAGCAGCTTAACGCTCAATGACAGCACAGTTTCTGGAAATACGGCGAGCGACAGAAGCGGTGGCGGGATTCGTGCTCGCGGAAGAACAAGCATAGCGCTGATAAACAGTGCCGTTACGAACAACGCCGCCATAGAAGGCGGTGGTATTTTTGCCTCCGACAGCACCCTTACGATCGACAACGCAAATATATCGGACAATACCGGCGAAGGAATCAATTTCGAATACAAATCCGTCCTCGTATTGACCAATAGCATAATATCGCGCAATCACGGCGGCGGAATCCGCAGCACGAGCCAGTCCAACCTCACATTAATTAACAGCTCTATCATAGATAACGACGCAATTGGCAGAGAAGGAGGCGGAATTCTTAATGACTTTCACAGCACTCTGAATGCCAGCAACGCCACAATCACCGGCAACGTAGCCAGTATTGGCGGAGGGGTCAGCAGCAATTTTAGCGACAGCACTTTTGTTGGCAGCAACATTTCTAACAATTCGGCCGAATTCGGTGGAGGCATTGATGGGACATCCCACACCCTTGTCCTAAACAACAGCAAGATATCAGGCAACACGGCTCAAATTGGCGGAGGGATTAGTGGCTTAGATAGCCACCACACGTTGATTCACAGCAATGTATCAAGTAACACGGCAACTATTGGGGGCGGAATTTTCTCTGAGAGCAACAGCGCCACAAACATAGTTGAAAGCACTATCTCCTTCAACACGGCGACCAACGGCTTTGGCGGCGGCATCGGCAACCAGAGCGGCGCGGTATCGGTTATCAAAAGCAAGATATTCGGAAATACCGCCATCAATGGCTCCGGCGGCGGAATTTTCAGCGTAAGCGGCATGTCACCCTTGAATTTGAGCATGAGCGAAAGCATTGTTTACGGGAACACCTCCGAAAACTACGGCGGTGGAGTTTCGATTTTCAACGGAAATACGATAATAGAAAACAGCTCGATCCGCGACAATATATCGACAAGCCGCGGCGGCGGCATCTATAATCGCGCCGGAACCATTTTTATTAGCGATGCAATAGTTTCAAGCAATTCTTCAAATAGTGGCGGCGGGATTTTTAATGTCGGAACTCTCGCTCTCAACGAGAGCATTGTATCGGGCAATAGTGCCAACACAGGCGGAGGCATTGTCAACAATAAATGCTGCACGCTGGACTTGACCAATAGCACGGTATCGGGGAATACAGCGAGCGATCGCGGCGGCGGCATTTACAATGGCGCCAGCGCAAACCTCGGCGGCAACGGTGCGCTGGCGCTGATACAAAGCACGCTCGCGAGCAATTTCGCCGCAGGGATCCATGACGACATCTACAACAATGTAGCCGGCGCACCCATGGTCGCCACCAATGCAATTGTTCAGAGTTGCATACTGGGCGGAGACAGCACGGCTGCGTTTACGGACAACGGAGGCAATCTCGACGCCGGGTCCGGTTGCGGATTCACCGAAGCCAGCAGCAAATCCAACGCGACGCTCGATCTCGGGACTTTGGCCGACAACGGCGGCCCGACGCTGACCATCATGCCGGGCGCGAACAGCGACGCGATCGGCTTCGGCCTGCCTGACACATGCAGGAATGCGCCAGTCAACGATCGCGATCAGCGAGGCTACGTGCGTCCGGCCGTCGGCTGCAGCAGCGGCGCGGCGGATCCGAACGCGTCGGCCAACGATTCGATCTTCTTCGACGGGTTCGGTTTCGGCGGCCAATGATCGGCGCGAGCGCCACAATGTGTCGCTCGATCAATCCGTGGATTCGAGCGATTCGCGCACGCGCGCGTAGACGACCTCCGCGTCGACTTCACGCCCGCCGGCCACGTCGACCGAGCGATTCGCGCACACGCGCGTAGACGACCAGGTCGAGCAGCTCGCCGCGCTTGACGACCGCGGACTGTTGTACGCCCTCGCGCGCGAAGCCGGCCTTCTCGAGCACGCGCATCGAGGCCTGGTTGTTCGCATACACGGTCGCGAACAAGCGATGCAGGCGGAACGCACGCATCGCCTCCGGCGCGAAGCGCGCGATGGTCGCGCTCATGATGCCCCGGCCCCAGAAATGGCGACCGATCCAGTAGCCGAGTTCGGCGCTGTGCCGATGCACATCGCTGCCCGGGTGCAGGCTGACGCCGCCGACCGCGAGGCCGTCGATCTCGATCGCCCAGGCGCGATCTGATTCGTCGACCGCGCGCGCGAGCCAGGCACGGCCGTCGTCGCCGGTGTAGGGATACGGAAAACGGTCGCGCAAGCCACGCGAGACGTCCGCGTGGCTTGCGTTCGCGACGAGACTGTCGAGATCGTCCGGGCGCCACGCACGCAGCACGGCGACGCCGCAGTCGAGGCGCGGCAATGGCATGGAGAAGGGTTGCTCGGACATGCGCCGATGCTACCGCAGGTGTTCGACGGCGATGGCCGGGAATGCGGGTTGCGGATGAAGCGACTGGGCTGGACGGCTTTCGTCTCGTGTGTGGCGCTTGCCCCCTTCCGCCTTCGGCACCTTCCCCCGTAAACGGGGGAAGGAACAGCATCGCGCTTTCGCTTCCAGCGCTTCGCAGGGGAAGCGTTTCCCGAACGGTCATCTTTCGCGACCGGCAGTGCCTCGGTTCAATGGTCGGCAACGATCGCCGGCGCCGCCGCGTGCTTGACCGGCCGCAGCAACAGCAGCAGCGGGATCGCGGCGAGCGTCATCACCATCATCAGCCAGAAGTCGTTGAGGAAGGCGATGCCGCCGGCCTGGCGCGTGACTTCGGCGTTGAGCGCGGCGAGGCCGCCGGTGCCGCTGAACTGCGCCGGCAGTTGCGCCATGTTGTCGCCGAACGGGCTCAGGCGCGAGGCGATCTCGGCGTGGTTGATCTGCGTGTTGCGCGAGAGCAGGGTCATCACGATCGAGATGCCGACGCTGGAACCGATGTTGCGGGTAAGGCTGAAGATGCCGGCCGCTTCCGTGCGCGTCGTCATCGGCAGGGTCGAGTAGGCGACGGTCGAGATCGGCACGAACACGAGGCCGAGGCCGAGCCCCTGGATCACGCCGCTGGTGATGATCAGGTGCTGCGGCACTTCGAGGTTGAAGTGCATCATCTGCCACAGCGAGAACGCGGTCAGCAGCATGCCGATGCCGGCCAGCACGCGCGCATCCGCGCCGCGCGCCATAAGGCGCCCGACCAGAGTCATCGCGATCAAGGTGCCGACGCCGCGCGGCGCGAGCAGCACGCCGGTCGTCACCACCGGATAGTTCATCAGGTTCTGCAGGAACGGCGGCAGCAACGCCATCGTCGCGAACAGCACCACGCCGAGCACGAAGATGAACACGTTGCTGGCGAGGAAGTTGCGGTCGGCGAACAGGCCGAGGTTGAGAAACGGCTTGGCGCTGAACTTCCAGTGCACGAAGTAGAGATAGAAACCGAGGAAGGCGAGCGCCGCCTCGATCTGGATCTCGACCGAGCCGAACCAGTCCTGCTGCTCGCCGCGATCGAGGAACAGCTGCAGCGCGCCGATGCCGATCGCGAGGAAGGCGAAGCCGCGCCAGTCGAAACGGGTCTGCTGCGTCTCGTCGGTCGGCAGGCTGGCGGCGACACCGAACAGCGCGAGCGCGCCGATCGGCACGTTGATCAGGAACACCCAGTGCCAGCTGTAGCTGTCGGTCAACCAGCCGCCGAGCGGCGGCCCGAGGATCGGGCCGACCATCACGCCCATGCCCCACATCGCCATCGCGGCGCCGTGTTTCTCGCGCGGATACACGTCGAGCAGGGTCGATTGCGACAGCGGCACCAGCGAGGCGCCGAACAAGCCTTGCAGCAGGCGGAACGCGACCATCGCGCCGATGCTGCTGGCCATCGCGCACAGCACCGAGGCGACGGTGAACCCGGCGATCGCGATCAACAGCAGGCGACGCCGGCCCATGATCGAGGCGAGCCAACCAGTCGCCGGCGTCGCGATCGCGGCGGCGACGATGTAGGAAGTCAGCACCCAGGAGATCTGGTCCTGCGTCGCCGACAAGGTGCCCTGCATGTTCGGCAGCGCGACGTTGGCGATCGTGGTGTCGAGCGCCTGCATCAGGGTCGCCAGCATCACCGACACGACCAGCAGGCCGCGGTTGGCGACTTCGCGATGGGTGGCCTGGATCTGGCTCATGCTTCGACCGGATGCAGCGTCACGTCGCGCCGTGGCTGGTGTAGGCGTTGCGCGGCAGGCGCCGCGCGATTTCGCTGTAGACCGGCATCAGTGCGCCGATGATCTCGTCCGGCTCGAACTCCGCACGACGCGGTTCCCGGTCGATCGCCTTGGTGGACTCCGCTTCGCGCACGAATTGCGTAATCGAATGGAACATGTCGGTTGCCCGGAACATCGTTTCGCTCCATGCCGGCGCGGGTGCGCAGGCGTCTGTGGGTTTACGGATTGCGCGCGACGCGCGCGGCCGGCTCGGCACCGCCCTGCCAACGCCCGAGGATCGAGTTCTGCTTGCCGGTGTCGATGTCGACGTTCGTGCTCATGCCGGCGCGCAGGATCATGCCGTCGTGGTCCGCTTCCTCGATCGCCAGGCGCACCGGAATGCGCTGCACGATCTTGACCCAGTTGCCGGTCGCGTTCTGCGCCGGCAGCACCGAGAACTCGGCGCCGGAAGCCGGGCTGATCGAGGCGACGCGCGCCTTCCACTTCCTGCCCGGGAAGGTGTCGACCTCGATTTCGGCCGGCTGGCCGACGCGCACGTGGGTCAGGTCGGTTTCCTTGAAATTCGCCTCGACCCACAAGGTATTGGCGATCAGCGGCATCGCGGCCTGGCCGACGGCGAGAAAATCGCCGGGCTGCAAGGTGGTCTTGCCGACGGTGCCGTCCATCGGCGCGCGCACGACGGCATGGTCGAGGTCGAGCTTGGCCTGCGCCAGTTGTGCGAGCGCGAGCTTGTAACCGGCCAATTGCTCGTTCGGGGTGCTCGGCAGGCCGCCGAGCATGCCTTCGGCCTTGGCGACGGCTGCGGTGTTCGCATCCTGCTTCGCACGCGCGGCGGCGAGGTCGTTCGCCGCAGTGTCGAGCGCCTGCTGCGCGACCAGCCCGCGCCCGCGCAGTTCCTTCATGCGCTCGAACTGCTGCTGCTTGTACTTGAGGTCGGCCGCGGCCGAGCGCACGTCGGCCTGCGCCGACGCATAGCCGCTGCGCGCCGCGTCGAGCAGGCTCCTGACCGACTCGGCTTGCGCCTGCAGGCGCGCCTGGGCGATCTCCAGCGGCTCGGCGTCGATGCGGAACAGCACGTCGCCCTTCTTCACCGCCTGGTTCTCGCGCACGAGAACCTCGACCACGCGGCCGCCGACTTGCGGCGCGATCGTCACGTGATCGGCCTGCACGTAGGCGTTGTCGGTGGACGCGTATCGCCCGGACGTAACGTACAGCCAGCCGCCGACGGCCAGCACCAGCGCCGGGACG
>Ga0153956_1002675_pt1 | contig 12615 bp, 11 predicted proteins | sample TSFL040MetaG_FD_104704 | JGI IMG/M metagenome (GOLD analysis project Ga0153956, IMG submission 104704) | Attine ant fungus gardens microbial communities from Florida, USA - TSFL040 MetaG | ecosystem: Host-associated > Fungi > Mycelium > Unclassified | place: USA: Florida, Wekiwa Springs... | reverse complement strand
GGGTTCTTCTACGTCTGGCTGAACAAGGACCACCGCCCCGAACGCGTTTTCTTCCACAGGATCGGAACGAAGCAGGCTTCCGACACGCTCGTCTACGAGGAACGCGACAAGGGATTCTTCGTCAGCGTCGGCAAGCTGCAAGCCGGCACCTATGGCGTGATTTCCTGCGGAGACAGCGAAACCTCAGAAGTCCGGTTGCTCGACCTCGCCAACCCGCTCGCAAAGCCGTCGATGGTCGAGCCGCGCAAGGCCGGCGTCCGTTACAGCGTCGAACATCACCCTTCGCTGCTGGGCGAGGCACGGCTCGTCATCCAGATCAACGCGGACGACAGCGAAGACTTCAAGATCATGCTCTCGCCGCTTGCCGCGCCCGGCCGGGCGCACTGGAAAGACTTCATTCCCCATCGCCCGGGAACGATGATCCTCGATACGGCGGTCTTCCGCGACTGGATCGTGCGTCTCGAGCGAAGCGAGGGACTTCCGCGCATCGTCGTGCGGAGCGCCGCCACCAACGAGGAGCACAATATCGCCTTCGCCGAGGAAGCCTATTCGCTCGGCATGAGCTCCGGTTACGAATTCGCGACCGATATGTTGCGCTTCAGCTACTCCTCGATGACCACGCCGAACGAAGTGTGGGACTACGACATGCGGGACCGCTCGCGCGCTCTTCGCAAACGGCAGGAAATTCCTTCCGGCCACGACCCGAAGAAATACGTCACGCGCCGAATCGAGGCGCGAACCGCCGACGGCGAGACCGTGCCGATTTCGCTTCTGCATCTTCGCAAGCTGCCGCGGAACGGCATGGCGCCCTGCCTGCTTTACGGCTACGGCTCGTATGGCATTTCGATTCCGGCATCCTTCAGCACGAACCGGCTGTCGCTCGTCGATCGCGGCTTCGTCTTTGCCATCGCGCATATCCGCGGCGGCACGGAGAAAGGCTGGCGCTGGTACCGCGAAGGCAAGCTCGCGAACAAGAAGAACAGCTTCACGGATTTCATCGCGGCCGCCGAGCACCTCTGCAAGATGAAATTCACCTCGCCCGACAGGATCGTGGCGCAGGGCGGCTCGGCCGGCGGCCTCTTGATGGGCGCGGTCGCGAACATGCGGCCCGATCTGTTCAAGGGCGTCATCGCTGAAGTTCCCTTCGTGGATGTATTGAACACGATTCTCGACGACACGCTGCCGCTGACGCCGCCCGAATGGTTCGAGTGGGGCAATCCGATCACGGATGTCGAAGCGTTCCGGCGCATCCGCAGCTATTCGCCCTACGACAATGTGAAAGAGCAGAACTACCCGGCGATGCTCGTGCTCGCGGGGCTGACCGATCCGCGCGTCACCTACTGGGAGCCCGCCAAATGGGTCGCAAAGCTGCGGGCGAAGAAGACGGACGATAATCCGCTCTATCTTCGCACCAACATGGATGCGGGACACGGCGGCGCGGCCGGACGCTTCGATCGCCTCGACGAGGTCGCGCTGACCTATGCCTTTGCGCTGAAAACAGCGGGGCTCGCGTAACGCTCAGTTCCGCGAGGGCGGCGGCGCGCCGAAATCGACGTCGGCGTCATCGCCGGTCTGGCTGACGTGGTCCTGCAATTCCTCGATGGAAGCGAAGCGCACGGTGCCGATCGGCAGTTCGGCCTCGATCGAGCCGTCGGTGTAGAGCGTATAGGCCATGCCGCCGATGATGCCGGAGCGCACGATCGTCGGCGCCCCGCTGTTGCGGGCGGGTGGAGCCGGGAGGGCTTCGTCCTCGTACTCGTCTTCATAGGCCGGCGGCGGGGGCGCCGGACGGTCGAACGATGGGCGCGGACGCTCGCGCGAGCGCTCGGGCGGCGCGAAGGCCGGACGCGGCGGCGTCCTCGTTTCCGGTTCCGGGAGACGCGGGCGCGGCGGACGAGCGCGTTCTTCCGGCTCCGGAAAGTCCTCGTCGCTGTCGCGGCCCAGCAAGGAAGAATCTTTCAACTCCTCGCGGCCCGCGAAAGCCGGCGGCTCCCGGCGCGGAGGCACGGGCGGCGCGACCTCGCGCTTCGCGGACGCGCGCGGAGCCGGAGCGGGCGCGGATAAGGGCGCGGGCGCGGCAGAACGAGGCGCGACGCTGGCCACGGCCGCCATCGTTTCAACCTGGCGGGAAAGATCGCGCAGCGCGCGCAGGACGAACCCGATGCCGATCAGCAGGAAGCCGCCGACGAGGCCGACGGCGCCGCTCTGGATCAGCGCGGTGCCGAGCCCGAGGCCCAGAATCCAGGAAGGCGCACCCGCCGCGATCGACCCGATCCCCGCGAGCGCCAGAAGAAGGCCGAGAATGATGAGTGCCTGTGGCATGGATTCTCGCAAAAAAGAAATACGATCGATAAACCCGATATAACGATCTTCGCCCACACTTCGTTCCTTTGCAAACTACCGAAACCAGCCAAATCAACGGTTTGGGTTGTGTGGCGCGTGAGGGAAGCGTAGTTTGTCCCCATGCTTTTCCGGCCACCCGCCTGGCGAAATGCCGCCCGCGGCTCCGGCCTTTGCCATCATGGAGGAGATAGCTGCCATGTCTTTCACTTTGCCTGATTTACCCTACTCGCACGACGCGCTCGCGCCCTACATGTCGCGCGAAACGCTCGAATACCATCACGACAAGCATCATCTCGCTTACGTCAACAACGGCAACAATCTTTTGAAGGGCAGCGGCCTCGAAGGCAAGTCTTTGGAGGAAATCGTCAAAGAGTCCTTTGGAAAAAACCCCGGCCTCTTCAATAACGCCGGCCAGCACTATAACCACACGCACTTCTGGAAGTGGATGAAGCCGAAGGGCGGCGGCAAGATTCCGGGCGATCTCGAAAAGAGAATCGTTTCCGACCTCGGCTCCGTCGACAAGATGAAAGAGGAATTCATCCAGGCCGGCACGACGCAGTTCGGCTCCGGCTGGTGCTGGCTCGCGGTGAAGGACGGCAAGATCGCCGTCACCAAGACGCTGAACGGCGAAAGCCCGCTCGTGCATGGCGGCACGCCGATCCTCGGCTGCGATGTGTGGGAGCACTCCTACTACATCGACTATCGCAATCGCCGTCCCGACTATCTCAAGGCATTCATCGAAAACATGGTGAACTGGGAATACGTCGCGGAACTCGCGGCCAAGGCCAAATAGAGTCGAAATAACGCGATTTCCGCCGAAATCGTCCTTATTTTCGCGAAATACCGTGCGGCGCCCCGAATTGCTGCGCCGCACGGAAGCATACTTGCATAAGTTGCAGAAATCCGGCCACAAAGGCCGTCAAGGATCGCCCTGCGGCGGGCATAAAGACTCCGACAATAAGCCGCGTTCCGGGATTATCGCTCTTCGCCTCGCTATGCGTCCGCCGAGCCACCTTGCGCGCCTGAAAGCCGCGCCGCCCGATCTTGCGGCCGGCGCGGTGTTGTGCGCGCTCGCCGTCGTCGCGCTTTTCACCTTCAGGGACTACGGCCTCGGCTGGGACGACTACGCGCATTCGCAATATGGCGAGATGCTCTACTCCTACTATGCGTCCGGCCTTACCGACCTGCGCGCCTTCTCGTTCGTCAATCTCTACTATTACGGCGGCGGTTTCGACATCCTCGCGACGGCGCTCGGCAAACTGCTGCCATTGCAGATGTTCGAGACGCGGCGCCTGCTCGGCGCGATCGTCGGCATTGTCGGCATGGCCGTCGTCTGGCGCACCGGCCGCCGGCTCGGCGGACCGGTCGCGGGTCTTGTCGCGCTCCTGCTGATCGCGACCGACCCCACCTATTACGGCCACATGTTCATCAATGCGAAGGACACGCCCTTCGCCGCGGCGATGATCTTTCTGGTCTATTCGCTCGTCCGCGCCTTCGACGAATATCCGAAGCCGCGCCCCTCCACGATCCTGATCTTCGCGCTCGCGCTCGGCCTCACCATCGGCACGCGCATCATCGGCGGCATCGCGGCCGGCTTCGTGTTCATCGCCTATATTTTCCTGTTCGCGGGCGAATGGCGGCAGCTCGGCTTCCGCCCGGCCCTCGCGCGCATCGCGAAATTCTCCGGCTGGCTGATGCTCGGCCTTCCCCTTTCCTACGCTATCATGGGTCTGATCTGGCCCTATTCGGTGCGCGAGTTCGACAATCCGCTGCGCGCGCTCGAATATTTCTCTCGCTTCTGGGAAGTGCCCTGGAAGGAGATGTACGAGGGCGTGCCGGTTCTCATCACCAACATGCCGCGCAGCTACCTGCCGCATCTTGCCTTGCTGCGCTTCCCGGAAATCTTCATCGCGCTCTCGCTCGCGGGTGCCGCCGGCGCGATCGTCGCCTGCCTGCGCGGGCTCGTGCCGCCGATCCGGCGCGCTTCCCTGATGCTCGTGGTTTCCGCGGCGCTGCTGCCGATCCTGCTCGCCGTCATCACCAAGCCCGTGCTCTATAACGGCATCCGCCATTTCATTTTCATCGGACCCGCCTTCGCCGTGCTCGGCGGCATCGCGGCGGCATGGCTTCATCGGCGGCTCGAAGTCCGGCGGCACGCGGCCGCGGCAATCGCCGCCGCCGTCTTCTTCGCGCTGGCCGGCTGGACGGCGGCCGATTTCGTCCGCATCCATCCTTACGAATACGCGCTGTTCAATCACGTCGCGGGCGGCATGCAGCGCGCTTCGCAACGCTACATGACGGATTACTGGGGCCTCGGCATCAAGGAAGTCGCGCGCCAAATGATCGGGCGGCTGGAAGCGGAACATCTGCCGTGGCCGGAGCACCGCAAATGGCGCGTGGCGGTCTGCGGGCCGCCGCATACCGCGGCGATCGAACTCGGGCCGCATTTCACCACGACCTATGAAGCCAAGGGCGCGGATTTCGCGATCTCGCTCGGGACGTTCTACTGCGCCCATCTCGACGCGCCGGTGCTCGCGGAAGCCAAGCGCGAGGGCGTCGTATTCGCGCGCGCCTACGACCTGCGCGGCCGGCAATACGTGACCACCTGGGCGAACCCGCCGAAGCCCCCGAAGCCCGACATCACCACCGCCGAACACAAGGCGACGACCTTCTGGCATTGAGTTGCCGGACAAACTCTTCGACTCCGCGGCCATCCTCTGAGTGGGCCGCGCGGCGGCCGGTAACGACCGGGAATCGAGAGCAGGTTGGCTCCGGCGCCCGCCTCTGCCACATTCCCCCGCCAACACGCGAGGAGAATCATGCCGGTCCGTGCCTACGTCTTCGACGCCTATGGAACGCTATTCGACGTTCACTCTGCCATCGGCCGCCATCGGGAGAAGGTGGGCCCCGATGCCGACGCCTTCTCCGAGCTCTGGCGGATCAAGCAGGTCGAGTACAGCTGGACGCTGACCCTGATGGACAAATACGTGCCCTTCTGGACGCTCACCCAGCGCGCGCTCGATTTCTGCTACGAGAAATTCCCCAACGTGGACCGGGCGCTGAAACCGGCGCTGCTCGAAGCCTACAGGAAGCTCGCTGCCTATCCCGATGCGCGCTCCACCCTCGAGGCGTTGCGCGCGAAAGGCATGAAGACAGCGATCCTGTCGAACGGCTCGACCGACATGCTGTCGAGCGCCGTCGAAAGCGCGGGGCTCAAGGATGTCCTCGACTTCGTGCTGTCGGTCGACGAAGTGCGCGCCTTCAAGCCGGGTCTTGAAGTGTACGATCTCGCGCTCGACACGCTCGAGCTCAAGCCGGACCGGATCGCCTTCATTTCCTCCAACCGCTGGGACGTCGCGGGATCGAGAAACGCCGGCTTCAAGCCGATCTGGGTCAATCGCGCCGGCAATCCGGACGAGTATCCGGAATTCCAGCCGCTCAAGACCGTAAAGAGCCTGAGCGAGGTGCCGGAGATGGATATCGAGGGCTGACCCGGTTTCCATTCCATCGTCATTCCGGGCCGCGCGCCCGGAATGCGGCGATCCATGACGGCTTTCAAAATGCGCGGGCATTCATCATGGATTGCCGGGTCTCGCCGCGCCCAGCGGCTCGCTTCGCGCGGCGGCGGCCCGGCAATGACGAGAGATCGCAGCCGAGACACGCCTCCGGAATGACTAAGATGCCAGCTCCGCGAGGATGCGCGCCCAGCTCCGCGCGCCTTTGTGAAACGATTGCAGATCGTATTTCTCGTTCGGCGAATGAATGCGATCGTCGTCGAGGCCGAAGCCGACCAGCAGCGAATCCATGCCGAGGTCCCGCTTGAACGACCCGACGATCGGGATCGAGCCGCCCGAGCCCTTCAGCACGGCTTCCCTGCCCCACTCGGCCTTCAGCGCCTCGCGCGCCTTCTGAAGGTAGGGCGACGACAGCGGAAGCTGCAGGGCGGGACTCGCGCCATGAGAATGGAATTCCGCCGTATAGCCTTTCGGCAAGCGCTCGCGCACGAACTTGCGGAACGCCGCCTGAACCTTTTCGGGGTCCTGCCGGTTGACGAGGCGGAATGAAATCTTAGCATGCGCTTTCGACGGGATGACGGTCTTCGACCCCGGCCCGGTGTAGCCGCCCCAGATGCCGTTCACGTCGCAGGTCGGCCGCGCCCAGATCTGCTCCAGCACGCTCTGGTTCGCCTCGCCCGCCGGGATCGCCTGTCCGATTTCGCCGAGAAATTTCTTCTCGTCGAAATTCAGGCTGCGCCACTGCGCATGAATTTCCGGCGGCAGATCGTTCACGCCGTCGTAGAAGGCGGGAATGGTGATGCGGCCCTGATCGTTATGGATCGCGCCGATGACCTTCGAAAGCGCGCGAACCGGGTTGAGCGCCGCGCCCCCGAACAGGCCCGAATGCAGATCGCGGTTCGGACCGGTGACGGTGACCTCCTCCAGCACGAGGCCGCGCAGCATGGTCGTGATCGCGGGCGTGCCCGCATCCCACATGTCGGTGTCGCAGACGAGCGCGACATCCGCTTTCAGTTCCTTCTTGTTGGCGTCGAGGAACGGCTTGAGCGAGGGGCTGCCCGTCTCCTCCTCGCCTTCCAGCATGATCGTGACCGGCAACGGCAGCTTGCCTTCGGCCGCGATAAAGGCGCGGCAGGCCTCGACGAAGGTCATGAGCTGGCCCTTGTCGTCGGCGACGCCGCGCGCGACGATGCGCTTGACGCCGCCGTCTTCGCTCATGCGCGGCTCGAACGGCGGAGATTTCCACTCTTCCAGCGGATCCGGCGGCTGCACGTCGTAATGGCCGTAGAACAGGACATGTGGCTTCATTCGCGGCTTGCCGCCTGCACCACCGCCTTCGCTGCCCTGGCCGGAATGGGCCACCACCATCGGCAGCCCCTGCGTCGGGCGCACCTCCGCCCGAAAGCCGAGCGCCGAAAGCTCGCCCGCGAGCCAGGCGGCGGCCTTCTCGCAATCGCCGCGATGGGCGGGGTCGGTGGAGATGCTCGGGATTTTCAGGAGCGCGTAAAGACGTTCGAGGCTGCGGTCGAGCCCCGCATCCAGCGCCGACAATACGTTATCGAGTGCCATCCAACCCTCCTGGCTTGGGCCGGACCGAGTCTAGCTCAATTTTCGGGGGAAGGGTCCGCATCGATCCCGTGCGCGTCGTTCCGGCGATGGGAACGGCGGGCCTTCTGCAGAATCGAGCCGATCCGGCGATACAGGAGCCGCGGCGCGACCGGCAAGGCGACCACAGCGCGATAGCCCGCCGCATGCGCTTCGTGCACCAGCGCGCGAGACGTGTCATGCGAAAGCAAAATGCCCGGGGTTCCCTCGCCGATCAGCGGATTGGGCAGCACCCTCCTGCCCTGCTCCTTCGCCAGATCCTCGAAACCGTGCATGTCGACGACGATGAGATCGGCCATCCTTTCCTTCACGAAAGCGACGGCGTCGGGCAGCGTGCCGGCGGGAAGAAGCTGAATCAGTCCGAGGTCGCCGAGGGCAGCGCAGATGCTCTCGCGATGGCGAGCATCAGCATCGAGGACGACAATGCGCGCAGCGGGAAGGAATCTCATCGCGAAACTTTTTACAGCATCGTGAAAAAAAATCACGCTGCAATTCCGTATGTGAAATTTTGCGCTGCGGAACCGGCCGTGCGTTTACAAGCAAACGCAACGCATGCACGCGACTCTTTTTCATCGCAGTGCAGGAAATGTGTCGAACTGAAACGATCTAGCGTTTCAGACTGCCGAGAATTCCACGGACAAGTGCACGGCCGACCTGCGTGCCGACCTGGCTCGCCACGGAGCGGGCTACCTGCTTCACCACCACTTCGCCGGTGGACATGCGGCGCGAATTGCCGCGGCTGAAGATTCCGCCCAGCACGCCCCCGATCATGCCGCCAATGCCGCCGCCGCTTTGCTGCGTCTGCGTTGCCTCCGGCTGTGCCGCTTCTGCCTTTTTTTGCAGCACCTCATAAGCGGACTCGCGGTCGATCGGCGTATCGTACTTGCCGCGGACGGGGCTCGCCGCCATGGCGCTCCTGCGCTCGCTGTCGGTGACCGGGCCGATCCGGCCGGCCGGCGGGCGGATCAGCGTCTGCTGCACCACCTCCGGCACGCCGTTTCCTTCAAGGAAAGAGACCAGCGCCTCGCCCTTGCCGAGTTCCGTGATCGCGCGTTCGGTGTCCAGCTTGGGATTGGGGCGGAAGGCCTGGGCCGCCGCCTTGACCCCTTTCTGCTCGGAAGGAGTATAGGCCCGGAGCGCGTGCTGTACGCGGTTACCGAGCTGGGCGAGCACGGTTTCGGGCACGTCGATGGGATTTTGCGTCACGAAATAGACGCCGACGCCTTTCGAGCGGATCAGGCGGACGACCTGCTCCACCTTCTGCAACAGCACCTTCGGCGCCTCGTCGAACAGAAGATGCGCCTCGTCGAAGAAGAAGACGAGCTTGGGCTTGTCGGGGTCGCCCACCTCGGGCAGCCGCTCGAACAGTTCCGACAACAGCCACAGCAGGAAGGTCGCGTAGAGACGCGGATTGTTCATCAGCTTGTCGGCGGCGAGAATATTGACGTAACCGCGGCCGTCGCGGCTCGTCCGCATCAGGTCGTTGATGTCGAGCGCGGGCTCGCCGAAGAACTTGTCGCCCGCCTGGTTCTCGAGCATCAGGAGCTGCCGCTGGATGGCGCCGACGGTGGCGGAGGACACGTTGCCGTATTTCGTCGTCAGCGTCGAAGCGTTCTCGGCGATGTAGACGAGCAGCGCCTGCAGGTCCTTGAGATCGAGCAGCAGCAATCCCTGATCGTCCGCGACACGGAAGGCGATGTTCAGAACACCTTCCTGCGTGTCGTTCAGGTTCATGATGCGCGCGAACAGCAGCGGCCCCATCTCGGATACGGTCGCGCGGATCGGATGACCCTGCTCGCCGAAGAGATCCCAGAACACCACGGGAAACTGATCGGGTGCATAGTCGATGCCGACATCCTTCGCGCGCTGCAGGAGGAAATCCTTTTTCTCGCCCGGCTCGCCGATGCCCGAGAGATCACCCTTGATGTCCGCGGCGAAAACGGGAACGCCCGCGCGCGAAAGGCCCTCGGCGAGCACCTGCAGGGTCACCGTCTTGCCCGTGCCGGTCGCGCCGGTCACGAGGCCGTGCCGGTTCGCGAGCCGCAGCGTCAGGTATTCGGGCTGGACGCTCTGGCCGACGAAAATCCGGTCGGCGCTGTCGCCGTTCCTGCCCGCGGGCGCGTCTGCCGTCTTCGGCGCCGCTTTCGGCGCGGCCTTGGACGCGGTCTTCGCCGGCGCCTTCACCGGAGCCTTGGAGGCGGATTTGTCTGTCGCTGTCTTTTTCGCTGCCATGACGCTCTCGTAATAGGCGGTTCCGAGTCCCTTGCACCCCCTACAACCACCAACTTTAGCGGCAGGACAAGAGCAAAAAAAGTATTTTCACTTTCCTCTTGAGATTCCAAATTTCACTCGCCCATAATCGCCTCCCCGAGCCCCATGGCCAGCCCTTGTGGCGTCCCGTCTGTTCCGCGTTCCTCGTTCGCGTTCCCGGTCAAGACTGTTTTTTCGCGTGAGGTTCGCATGTCCTACTCCATCAGCAAGATCCCGAACCTCGATGCCGCGATCGCCGCGAAGCTGAAGGCCCAGCGCATCCGCACGACCGCGAAACTTCTGGAACAGGCGAAGAACGCCCGCGGGCGCGAAAGGCTCGCGCAGGAAATCGGCGTCGACGAATGCACGATCCTGAAGTGGGCGAACGCGGCCGACCGGATGCGGATCAAGGGCGTCGGCGACGACTACGCCCGCCTGCTCGACGCGGTCGGCGTCACCGTGCGGGAATTGAAATATCGCAACCCGAAGAAGCTCGCGGAGGCGATGGCGAAGGCGAATACCGAGAAGAGGATCAGCGTTCGCTTCCTGCCCAGCGAGAAAGCCGTCCGGAAATGGATCGAGCGGGCGAAGACCCTGCCGCTCAAGATCTCCTACTGAGGCGTCCTCTATATCATCCCAGACGGAAAGCGCTTTAAGGGGCTGTAAATCCGGGCTATTCTTTCCCGGCGGCAGCCGCCGCCTCATGCACCGGCATCGGAATGCTCGACCCATCGCACAACCGCAACCTCGACGCGCGCGGCCTTTCGCTCCCGCTCGGGAACCGCACGCTGATCATGGGCATCGTCAACGTGACGCCGGACTCGTTCTACGCCGGCAGCCAGTTTCCGGCGGCGCAAGCGGCGACCGAGGCGGCACTCCGGCAAGTCGAACAGGGCGCGGACATTCTCGACTTCGGCGGCGAATCCACCCGCCCCGGCCATGTGCCCATTTCCGGGGACGAGGAGATCGCGCGCGTGATCCCCGTCATCGAAGCCGCCGTTCGCGCCACCGCCGCGCCCGTCTCCATCGACACCTACAAGGCGCGCGTCGCGGAAGCCGCGCTGAAAGCGGGCGCGCACATCGTCAACGACATCTGGGGATTTTCGCGCGAGCCGGAGATCGCCCATGTCGCGGCGGCGCACGGCGCGGCGGCCGTCCTCATGCACAACCGAGAAACGATCGACGGCTCGCTCGACATCATCGAGGAGTTCAAGCGGTTCTTCGGGACCGCCCTCGACCGGGCGAAAAAAGCGGGCATCCCCGACGACCGGATCGTGCTCGATCCCGGCATCGGCTTCGGCAAGAGCTTCGAGCAGAACCTCGCGGCGATCGGCCGGCTGGGGGAACTCGTGCAGTTCGGCTTTCCGGTGCTGCTCGGCGTGTCGCGGAAATCCTTCATCGGGAAACTGTTCCCGAGCGAGCCGGCGGAACGGCTTCCCGCCACCATCGCCGCCAACACCATGGGCATCATGGCGGGCGCCGCCATCGTGCGGGTTCACGACGTCGCCGAGCACGCGCAGGCCTTGCGGATCGCCGACCGGATCAAGGAAGAACGATGAAAGGCACGATCGACATCAAGGGGCTCGTGCTGTTCGCGAAGCACGGCGTGCACGACGCCGAGGCCAAGCTCGGCCAGCGGTTCACGCTCGACATCGCCATCGAGATCGAAATCGACGAGGCGATCCGGAAGGACCGCATCGAGGCGACGGTCGATTACGGCGAGGCGACCGCCGTCGCCGAGCGCGCCTTCTGCGAAAAACGTTTCTTCCTGATCGAAGCCGCCGCCGCGCATGTCGCCGGCGTGCTGCTCGCGCATTTTCCGAAGATGAAATCGGTCCGCATTACCGTGCGCAAGCCCTCCGCGCCCGTGCCCGCCGCGATCGACTACGTCGCCGCCACGGTGGAAAGGAAACGGGATGGCTGAAGTCTATGTCGCGATCGGCGGCAACACCGGCGACCGCGCGAAGAACATCGCCGGCGGGCTGAAGGCGCTCGACGAAGGCCCGGTCAGGATCACCAGGCGGTCGAAAATCTACGAGGCGGATTCCTGGGGACCGATCCCGCAGGGAAAATATTACGACGCGGTGGTGCGCGGAGAGACATCGCTCTCGCCGCAGGACCTGCTCGCGGAATTCAACCGGATCGAGGCCCGCTTCGGCCGCGACCGCGAGAAGGAAGTCCGCTACGGCCCCCGCCCGCTCGATCTCGATATCCTGCTTTACGGCGACCTCGTACTGAACGAGCCGGACCTGCAGATCCCGCATCCCTTGATGCTAGAGCGCGCCTTCGTCGTCGTTCCGCTGCACGAAATCGCGCCCGAACTCGTGGTGCAGGGCCGCGCCGTGAAGGACGCGCTGGAAAAGCTGCGCGACGAAGCGGCGGCGATGGTGGCGGTGGATTAAGTCCGGGTTATTCCAGAAACACTTGCATGCGCATCCGGATTCCGGGCTCGCGCTGCCGCGCGCCCCGGAATGACATCGATCGACTGTCGCGCTTTCCTTTCCGTCCGTCATTCCGGACGGCGCAATCGCGCCGATCCGGAATCCAGCGCTATCCTCTGGATTCCGACTTCGCCCGCGCCCCGGAATGACGGGAGTCGGGGTTGGCTCCCCCCGCCCGCCGTGGCAGATTGCCAGCAATCACAACAGGTTGCCGCAATATGAGCGAACTCAAGCTCGCTGCCGAATTTCCGCCTGCCAGCCATGAAGACTGGCTGAAGCTCGTCGAAAAAACGCTGAAAGGCGCCTCTTTCGAAAAGAAGCTCGTCAGCCGCAGCTATGACGGGCTTGCGATCCAGCCGCTTTATCCCCGCGCGAAAAACGCCGTGCCGGTCGCGGGCCGCGCCGCGGGCACGCCCTGGACGGTGATGCAGCGGATCGACCTTCCCGGCGCGCTCGCCGCG
>Ga0153956_1002674_pt1 | contig 12620 bp, 11 predicted proteins | sample TSFL040MetaG_FD_104704 | JGI IMG/M metagenome (GOLD analysis project Ga0153956, IMG submission 104704) | Attine ant fungus gardens microbial communities from Florida, USA - TSFL040 MetaG | ecosystem: Host-associated > Fungi > Mycelium > Unclassified | place: USA: Florida, Wekiwa Springs... | reverse complement strand
TGTGGTGGTTCAGAAGTCCGCCACACTATCGCAGCGAGTCGGTGAAGCGGACTTCTGAACCTGAACCACACGAGAATCATAAACTTGCCAGTGTCCCTTTAATTCCGAAGTTCGCATCAAAGGCCGCCGCAAGGACATGCGAACTTCGGAATCGGGACACTAGCGTTTGAAAAGATTACTTGATCTTCGATTCGCGGAATTCGACATGTTTGCGCGCGACGGGATCGTACTTCTTCTTGACCAGCTTGTCGGTCATGGTGCGGGAATTCTTCTTGGCGACGTAATAGAAGCCGGTGTCGGCGCTGGAAACCAGCTTGACCTTGATGGTGACCGCCTTGGCCATGTGCAAACCCTCTGATGTCTGGAATCGGGAGCCGGCCCAGCATCAGGCCCGCGTTTGGGCGGCAAACTAGCTTCCAAACCTCCAAAGTCAAGGTTTTCCCGGCAGTTGAGGGCGGAAAACGGCGGATCAGGCCTCAAAGAACCGGTTTTTTGGCCGCGGCCGGCCCAGATTCTCCCGCAATGTCGCGCCTTCATAGTCCCGCCGGAAGATGCCGCGCCGCTGCAGTTCGGGCACCACCTTGTCCACGACGTCATCGAGCCCGGCCGGAAGGAACGGGAACATGATGTTGAAGCCATCGGAGCCGCGCGCGGTCAGCCATTCCTCCATCTGGTCGGCGATGGTTTTGGCCTACCGACGAATTTCAGCCCGCCGTAGCCTCCGACGCGCCGGCCCGCACGATGACCGGTCAGCCCTGCACCGGACGCGCGATGTTGAGCGCGCCGCGCACCTTGAAGTATTTGCTCTGTCGTCATGGCCGGACCTGTCCGGCCATCTACGTTCTCCCTGCCGCGACCAAAAGACGTGGATGCCCGTGACATCTGCGAAGACGTGCTTCGCGCTTTAGCACGGGCATGACGGAGGACTGAAACCTGGGCATCCGGAAGTGACGACTCACGCCACGCCCGGCAAAATGTCCTTCTGCATCTTGCCGCCGTAGAAATGGAAGAACGGCACGTCGGCGTCGTGGCGGAGCGGCCCGGTGGCGAGACGGGTCTGCAGTTCACGCAACACGTTCTTCGTCATCGGATGCAGGTCAGCCAAAGGCTCCGAGCCGATTTCGACCCAGACCAGTTCGACCAGTTCGGCATCGGCGTGAATGACACCCTCGACGCGGTGGGTGATCGCGGATGCATCCGCGGTGAAAAAACGGGTATCGAAGCGACGCACCCGGCCGGGCGGCGTGATGGCGCGCGCGATCAGATACAGGCCCGACGGGTCGGGCAGCAGACCGGCGTCGCTGAACGGCTGCCAGACCCCGCTCAGTTTTGCGACGGCGCCCTCGGTCCTGCGTCCAAGGCAGAGGCCGGTCTCCTCGCAGGCTTCGCGGATGGCGGCGATTGCCAGCGATCGCGCCCGCGACGGCTGGGTTTTGGGGCTTCCCTTGAGCAGGTTGGCCTCGAGCTCTTTCGGAATCTGCGCGGCGACCGGCACCTTGTTGTCGGATTTGTCGACGCTGCCGCCCGGAAACACGAACTTGCCCGGCATGAACACCACGTTGTCGTGGCGCTTCCCGACCAGAACCTTGGGTGTCGCGGCGCTGCGATCGATCAGAATGAGCGTGGCGGCATCCCTCGGACGGCGGTAGGGATGATGGCTGGCCTCTTGTGGCGCTTGTTCTACCGTCTCGCTCATGTCGCACCCGTTCGTTTCTTGTTTTGAATTGTCGTGATCGATGCCGGACTTCAGGTGCCTTCGACAAAATTCTCGTCAAAGCCGTGCATCCGGAACGCCCATTGCAGTCCGACGACGGAGCCCTTGACCGGTTGAAGCAGCGCCAGCGAGGCGATCAGCGTGAATGGCAAGTAGATCGCGAGCTGCAGCGCGACGGCCGGCGCATAGTTGGTTTCGATCCACAGCGCCGCCGGCACCACGATGTGGCCGACGATGACGATCACCAGATAGGCGGGCAGGTCGTCCGCGCGATGCGGCGTGAAATCGAGTCCGCATTCGGAGCAGTTGTCGGCGGTCTTCAGGAAGGCGCGAAACAGCTTGCCTTCGCCGCAGCGCGGGCAGCGGCCGTGGAAGCCGCGCTTCATCGCGGTCCATGCGTCGCGCTTCTCGCCTCGAGCCGTTTCCCGGGTCCACACCTTGGTGCCGGTGTCGATCTGCGCGGTCATGATCTGCCCTTCTTCGGTTTGCCGGACTTGCTTTTGCCCGGCTTGTGCTTCGCTTTGCGCGGTGCGCGGCCCGGATGGGCCTTGGAAAATCCCTTGGCGGATCGCTGAGCCTGCGGACCACGCGATCCCGATTTGGAGCCTGCGTTGCGTCCGCGCCGGCCGCCGGATCCCGCACGTCCTTCAGATAGGAGCTCGAACCGCAACGCGCCAGCGACAGGAGCCGCTTCTACCAGACGAACCTCCACAACGTCACCCAGCCGATGCATGGCACCGCTGCGCGAGCCGATCAGGGCGTGGCGGCTCTCGTCGTAGTTGAAATATTCGCTGCCGATGGTGCGGATGGGTATCAATCCGTCGGCGCCGGTATCGCTGAGTTTGACGAACAGTCCGGCGCGGGTGACGCCGGAAATCCGCCCCTGAAAGATGTCGCCGATGCGGTCGGCGAGAAAATGCGCGATCAGCCGGTCGGCGGTCTCGCGCTCGGCCTTCATCGCGCGGCGTTCGGTGACGGAAATCTGCGCGGCGACCTCGGACAGCGTCTCCACGCTTTCGCCCTCGGGCAGGGCGCCGTCGCCAAGGCCGAGTGCGCGGATCAGCGCGCGGTGCACGACCAGATCGGCATATCGCCGGATAGGCGAGGTGAAGTGCGCGTAGCGGCGCAGGTTCAGGCCGAAATGCCCGTAGTTTTCCGCGGCGTATTCCGCCTGTGCCTGCGCGCGCAGCACAACCTCGTTGACCATCGGCTCGGCATCGTGACCCTTCACTTGAGCCAGCACGCGGTTGAACTGCTCCGGCCGCAGCGGTCCGCTTTTGGCAAACGTCATGTCGAGCGTTTTCAGAAACTCCTGAAGGTTGTTCACCTTCTCCACGGTCGGCTCGTCGTGCACGCGGTAGATCAGCGGGAGGCCTTTCTTCTCCAGCGCTTCGGCGGCGGCGACGTTGGCGAGAATCATGAACTCCTCGATCAGGCGGTGGGCATCGAGCCGTTCGGGCACGATCACGCGGTCGACCGTACCATCCTTTTTCAGAAGTAATTTGCGCTCGGGCAAATCCAGATCGAGTGGATCGCGTTCGTCGCGCGCGCGTTTCACCAGCGCGTAGGCGGCATAGAGTGGCTTCAGGATGGGGTCGAGCAGGGGACCGGTTACGTCGTCGGAGTGCCCGTCGATGGCTGCCTGGGTCTGGGCGTAGCTCAGCTTCGCTGCCGAGCGCATCAGGATACGGTGAAACGTGTGGGAGCGCTTGCGTCCGTCCGGGCCGATCACCATGCGGACCGCGAGCGCGCCCCGGGCTTCGCCCGGCACCAGCGAACACAGATCGTTCGAGATGCGCTCGGGGAGCATCGGGACCACGCGGTCGGGGAAGTAGACCGAGTTGCCGCGCTCAAGCGCGTCGCGGTCGAGCGCCGAGCCCGGCCGTACATAATAGGCGACGTCGGCGATCGCGACGGTGACAATGGCGCCACCCTTGTTCCGCGGATCGCCGTCGGGCGCGGCATGGACCGCGTCGTCGTGATCCTTGGCATCGGGCGGATCGATGGTGACGAGCGGCAGATCGCGCCAATCCTCCCGGCCCTGCAGGGTCGCGGGCTTCGCGGCATCGGCCTCGCGCGTGGCGGCCGATGAAAACGCCTGCGGAATGTCGTGCGCGTGGATGGCGATCAGGCTGACGGCCTTTTCGGTCGCGAGCGAGCCGAGCCGTTCCTTCACCTTGCCGGAGGCGAGGCCGTAGCCGCGGGTGCGGATCGGATCGACGCTGACGAGATCGCCGTCCTCGGCACCCCCGCTGTCGGACGTTGCGATGTTGAGCTCGCGTCCCGCCTGTTTCTTGTCGACCGGCACGAGACGGCCGCCGCCCTGGGGCAGGGCGCGATAGATGCCGAGAATGCGGGAGCGCGCGTGGTCGATGACCTTGATGATGCGGCCGCGATACGGCGCGGCTTCGCCCGGTTCCACCGCCTCGATCCGCAGCAGCGCGCGGTCGCCGACGCCGGCCGTGGTGCCAGGCCTCGCACGGCGCGGCACATGAATGCGGATTTTCGGTGCGGGGCCTGTTTCCTCGTCCCATTCCGTCGGGGTGGCGATCAATTCTCCGTCGCTGTCGCGTCCGGTGATGTCGGCCATCAGCGTCGGCGGCAGCGCCTTCGGCTCAAGGATTTCCTTGCCACGCCGGACAACCGTGCCGTCATCCGCGAGTTCGCGCAGGATTTGCTTCAGTTCGGCGCGATCCGCATTCTTGAGGCCAAATTCCCGGGCGATCTCGCGCGTGCCGACTTTTCCGGAATGCGCGCGAATGAAAGCGACGATGGTTTCGCGGTCGGGAAAGTGACTGTCGCGCTGTCTGGCCAACGTCTATCCGCTTGCTTTCCCCGCGCTCTTGCGCGCGGCGGGCTTGGCGGCCTTGGCAGGCGCTTTCGCTGCGGCGACCGTTCCGCGCGCCTTGCTTGCGGCGGCGGATTTCGGTTTGGCGGCGGCCTTCTTCACGGCCGCTTTCTTCGCGGGCTTCGCCGTCGCGGCGTCGGCCTTGTCGGCCTGTTTCGCCGTCTTGGCCGCCGGTGCCTTCTTTGCCGCGCGCCTGGTCTTGCCGCCGCCCTTGGCCGCGCGCTCATCGATCAGCGCAATGGCTTCCGGCAGGGTGATCGTGTCCACCGTCTTGTCGCTCGGGATGGTGGCGTTGACGCCCCCGGCCGTGACGTAGGCCCCGTAGCGGCCGTTCTTGACCGCGACCGCGCCCAGCGTCGGATGGTCGCCGAGCGGCTTGCCGGGATCGCTGCCGAAACGCCGGCGGCTCGGACCCTTGGCGATCCTCTCCGCGATCAGCGTCACCGCGCGGTTGAGGCCGATGTCGAACACCTCGTCGCCGGCCTCGAGACTCGCATAGGTCTTCAAATGCTGGACGTACGGTCCGAAGCGGCCGATGCCGGCCTTGATCGGCTCGCCGTCTTCCGGATGCCTGCCGACTTCGCGCGGCAGCGACAGCAGCTTCACCGCGAGATCAAGTTCCATGTCGCCCGGCGAGGTGTTCTTCGGAATGCCCGCGCGTTTCGGCTTTTCGCCTTCCGCGTAGTCCTTCTGCTCGCCGAGCTGGATGTAAGGCCCGAAGCGGCCGGACTTCACGACCACGTCGAGACCGCTCTCCGGATCCTTGCCGAGAAGGCGATCGCCGCCGGCGTCGCCATCGGCGGCCAGCGGCCGGGTGTACCGGCACTCCGGATAATTGGAGCAGCCGACGAACGCGCCGAACTTGCCGGCCTTCAGATTGAGCTTTCCGGTTCCGCACGTCGGGCACTGGCGCGGATCGCCGCCATCCTCGCGCGGTGCGTAGATGTGCGGCCCGAGCATGGTGTCGAGCACGTCGAGCACTTCGGAGACGCGGACGTCCTTGATGTCGTTCACCGCGCCGATGAAGTCGCCCCAGAAGTCTTTCAGAACCTGCTGCCACGACACCTCGTTGTTGGAGATGCGGTCGAGTTGCTCTTCGAGATTGGCGGTGAAGTCGTATTCGACATAGCGGGCGAAGAAGTTTTCCAGGAACGCGACGACGACGCGGCCCTTGTCCTCGCCATAAAGCCGTTTCTTCTCGAGCTTCACATAACCGCGATCCTTGAGCACCTGCAGGATCGAGGCATAGGTCGAGGGACGGCCGATGCCGAGTTCTTCCATGCGCTTGACCAGCGAGGCTTCGGAGAAGCGCGGCGGCGGTTCGGTGAAATGCTGGGTGACGCTGAGGTTCTCGCGCTTCACCGCTTCGCCTTCGCTCATGGCGGGCAGGCGCCGGCCGTCCTCATCGTCCTCGTCGTCGCGGCCTTCCTGGTAAAGCGCGAGGAAGCCGTCGAACTTGACGACCTGGCCGCTCGCGCGCAGCTCCAGCACCCGCGATCCCGCCTTGGCCGCGATGTCCACGGTGGTGCGTTCCAGCTCCGCCGATTCCATCTGGCTCGCAATGGTGCGGATCCAGATCAGTTCGTAAAGCCGTGCCTGATCGTTATCCAGCCGCCGCCGCATCTCGGCGGGACGGCGCGAGAGGTCCGTCGGCCTGATGGCTTCGTGGGCTTCCTGGGCGTTCTTCGCCTTGGCCTGATACTGGCGTGGCGCGTCCGGCACGTAGGCGTTGCCATAATCCTCGCCGATCACCTTGCGGGCCTGCGTGATCGCCGAACCGTCGATCTGCACGCCGTCGGTTCGCATATAGGTGATGAGACCCGTGGTCTCGCCGCCGATGTCGATGCCTTCGTACAGCCGCTGCGCTATCCGCATGGTGTGCGCGGGCGCGAAGCCGAGCTTGCGGCTGGCTTCCTGTTGCAGCGTCGAGGTGGTGAAGGGAGCTTGCGGATTGCGCCGCGCCGGTTTGGCTTCGACCGTGGTGACGGTATAGTCGGCCGTTTCCAGCGCCTTCTTGAAGTCTTCGGCTTCCGCGCCCGAGCCGATGTCGAGGCGCTGGATCTTCTTGCCGTCGGCGCCGACCAGACGAGCCTCGAACGATTCACCGCGCGGCGTCGTCAGGGTCGCGATCAGCGACCAGTATTCGCGCGGCACGAATTTCTCGATCTCGAGTTCGCGGTCGCAGACCAGCCGCAGCGCGACCGACTGCACGCGGCCCGCCGAGCGCGCGCCGGGCAGCTTTCGCCACAGAACGGGTGAGAGGGTGAAGCCGACCAGATAGTCGAGCGCGCGGCGTGCCATGTAGGCGTCGACCAGCGCGCCGTCGATCTGGCGCGGGCTCTTCATCGCATCGGTGATGGCCTGTTTCGTGATGGCGTTGAAGACGACGCGCTCGATCTTCTGATCCTTCAGCGCGCGCTTCTGTTTCAGCACCTCGAGCACATGCCAGGAGATCGCCTCACCCTCGCGATCGGGGTCGGTGGCGAGGATCAGCTTGTCGGCGCCCTTCAGCGATTTCGCGATGTCGTTGAGTCGGCCGGCGGCTTTGGGATCGACCTCCCAGATCATCTGGAAATTGGCGTCGGGATCGACCGATCCATTCTTGGCGGGGAGGTCGCGGACGTGGCCGAAAGACGCCAGCACCTCATAGGAGGCGCCCAGATACTTGTTGATCGTCTTGGCCTTGGCAGGCGACTCGACAATGACGATATTCATGTCATTCCAATAGCTTGCGGGGAAATTTGACAGCCGGTTCCGCGGGAGTCGCGTCGGCCGTTTCGGGGCGAACATGGGTGCAGCGCGTCCTTAAGTCAAATGGACTCCGGTTCCGGGCTCCAGTCTTTTGATTGTGTTTTATTTTAAATGTACCTATGGTTGTATATGCATAAGATGTAACAATTCCGGATGCGTCGCCAAGATAGATCCTGACAGGAGTCTAGGAATGGCTGGCCAGCCTCGCCGGAGCGCGCAATCCCGCGACAGCGAACCCGCGGGCGACGGGGGCCCCGCAGAGGCGGCGGCTTATCTCGCGGCGGCGACCTCCGACCTCGGGCGCATCGCGCGGCGGCACGGGCTGGATACTCTTGGGTTCCTGCTCGACATGGCGCAGATGGAGGCCGAGGACATTGCGCGTCGGAGCGGACGGCGCAATCCGGTCTGACGGCTTAGGCATTGCCGTGGTGTCGCTCCTGGCCATCGGCAGTTGGGTCGCGTTCAGGGGCTGGCGCTGCTCTGGCTGCCGACCGGCGAAGTCGCCGTGTTTGGCGTCAGGGAGTTGCTTGCGCAGGTGCTCGCACTCGGTGGTGTCGCGCTGGCGATGCGATCGTGAACTGCGAGCACAAAACAAAAGGCGGCGCGCGATGCACCGCCTTTGTCCTGGATTGATGGTCGGATTTCGCTGCTCGGTAAAATCGAGCGACGACTACGGGCAGGGATGCCGCAGGCCGTCATAACCGAGATAGGTTCCCGAGTTCACGTCGTATGACTTGTACCGCTGCTGGCAGTAAGCGACATCGTCGCCGCCACCCGGAACGACCTCGACGGACGGGCCGTCGTCATAATACCCGTAGTCGTCGTCATCGTAGTAGGGACCGCTGGCCCACGCGCCACCGATCACCGATCCAGCGATCAGGCCGGGAAAGAAACCGCCGCCATGACGATGGCCGCCGCGCCAGCCGTGACGACCGTCCCCGTGCCAGTTGCCGCCGGCCATATGCCGGCTGCCGCTGATGCGGGCGCCTCCGATCTGTGCCGCACTGACGCGCGGCCCCGCGTTGACGCGCGCTGCCGCGCCCATGCGTGCACCGCCCATCCGCGCTCCGCCCATATGACCGCCGCCGAAGTGAGCTCCGGCATGTCCGCCGCCATGACCACCACCATGTCCGCCATGGCCGGCAGGTTGCGCGAAGGTCGGAGATGCAATCGCAAGCGGCGCCGCCAGCGCCAACGCCGCGACCGCGGTCACGAATTTATTCTTCAACATCTGGGCTGCTCCATTCCGTCTCTATCATCAAATTTCAAGCATACTTTGCACATCGGCTAACGTGTCGGCGCCCTGGATGTTCCGCAATATTGCATTACAGAATTGTCATTCAGGCCGCCGATAAGAGCCCGAAAACAGGCCGAATCGCGCTGTTTTGCCGCGTGCGCGCTGGACAACAGGACAGCGGAGTGCCATCAACCGGTAGCGCGCGGCGACGGATTCCGAGATTCCGAGACATGAAACAGTTTTTCCTCAAGCTCTTCACCTGGTGGAATGGCCAGACCTTCGGCACGCAATTCTGGACGTGGCGATTTGGCGAACTGGTTGGCAAGGACGGGCAGGGCAACCGCTACTATCGGACGCGTGGCGGCAAGATCGATCCGACGCTCGGCTTTGAACGGCGCTGGGTGATTTACAACGGCTATGCCGAGGCCACGCGCATTCCGCCGGACTGGCACGGCTGGATTCATCACACCGTGGACGTGCCGCCGACGGAAGAGAATTATCGGCCGCGCGAATGGCAAAAGCCGCATGTGCCGAACATGACCGGAACCCCTGCGGCCTATCGGCCCTCCGGCTCGACAATGGCGAGCGGCCGGCGTCCGAAAGCGACCGGCGACTATCAGCCCTGGACGCCTCAGTAAAAGACGCTCCGATAAAAACAGGACGCCGTCTTTCGCGCCGAGATTTTTAGCGCGGGTCAGCCGTCTGCTGCTGTTGCGACAACCGCGTTGCCGCCCGTCCGACGGCGTCGCTGCGGCGCTGCGCGCCGGGGCCGAGCCTGTCTTTCAGACAGGCCAGCACCTCGGCGGGCGCGGTGTCGGGCGAGCCCGCGCCGAATGGCGGGGCGGGACTGTATTCGAGCCCGAGCTGGATCGCCTCCGCCGTCTGGCGATTGGTCAGGATGCCGGCGAGCGTCAGCGCGAAATCGATTCCGGCGGTAACGCCGCCGAGGCGCGGTCATGATGTTGATCTCCGGCGGCTGCGGTTTTGCTTGACGCATCGATCCTGCCATGATGCGGTGATGTCTGAAATGGCAGATATCCCTCGTTTGCAGACAGAGGGGTATCAAGCGGAGAGTCGCGATGATCGGCGTGCTGGTCTTTCCCGATTTCCAGTTGCTGGATGCGACCGGACCGATTTCGACGTTCGAGATCGCAGGCCGGCTTGCGGCGACACCCGCCACGATCCGTGTCCTCGCGGTTACGCCCGGCGCGGTCAAAAGCTCGTCGGGCGTCGAACTCATGGCGCGCGGCATCAAGTCGGCGGGTGCGCTCTCGACGCTGATCGTCGCGGGAGGCGAGGGCGTTCACGCGGCGTCGCAGTGCTCCAAAACGCTCGGCTTCGTGCGCGCGATGGCCAGGCGCGGCCTCCGCGTCGCCAGCGTCTGCTCGGGTGCATATGTTCTGGCGGAGGCCGGCCTGCTCGACGGCCGTCGCGCGACCACGCATTGGGGCCGGACCCGGCATTTCGTCGCGACATATCCCAAGGTGAAACTCGATCACGACCGGATCTTCGTGCGTGACGGCAATATCTGGAGCTCGGCCGGAATCACCGCCGGGATCGATCTCGCGCTGGCCATGGTGGCGGACGATTTTGGCGAAGACATCGCCCGCGAGACCGCGCGTCAGCTCGTGCTGTATCACCGTCGCTCCGGTGGGCAGTCGCAGTTCTCGTCGCTGCTCGAACTGAAGGCGCCGAGCGGGCGTTTCGGACCACTCCTGAGCTGGGCGCGCGAGCATCTCGATCAGCCGCTGAGAGTGGAGGATCTGGCGGAGCGCGCCAACATGAGCACGCGGCATTTCGCCCGCGCCTTCATCGGCGAGACCGGCACCACGCCATCGAAGGCTGTGGAGCGCCTGCGCATCGAGGTGGCGCGCGAGCGTGTGCAGTCCTCAAGCGAGGGGATCGAGCGGGTGGCGCTGGCGACCGGCTTTCGCGATCCGGAGCGGATGCGCCGCGCTTTTATTCGCGCGTTCGGCCAGCCGCCGCAATCGTTGCGTCGGGCGGCGCGCGCCGGGGTTGGTTGATTGAGATAACGCCGCAGGTTTACGACGCGTCGCGCGACGTCGTGTTTTGCGATGCCGCGCGGCGGGTCTCAGTGCTTGCTCGCGGCGAAAATGCCGCTGCCGAGATAGCTGTTCGGACCGGAGAGGGCGACGCTCCCGCCCATTTCTCCAACCGGACTGGTCTTGCCCTGGAAGAAGCTGCCCTGCAGCGTCATGCTCCGGCTGTTGGTGCCGGCGATCGTGCCGCCGAAGTTGCGCGGATCGGTGTTGAAATTCACCGTGCCGGAATAATTGGTGCTGTCGAGATTGGTCACGCTGACCGCGCCGGTGCGCGCGCCGAAATCGACGGTGTTGGAGAAGCCGCCGGCGACGAAGCCCGCGCTCTGCACGTTGGCGATGACGTGGCCGACGTATGTCGCCTGTCCCGTCGTGGGCACGTCGCTGACGCTGGCGACCGGCCGCCCGGCGACCCAGGTGCCGATCACCGTTTCGGGAGGGCTCGCGTTTGTCGGACTGGTCCAGTCGACGAGCCAGAATCCCCAACGCGTATAATCGCACTGACAGGGCGTCAGATTGGGAATTGAACCGGCGACAACCTGGCTCACGGCAGCGCCGTTGGCGGAGACGATCACGCCGTTGGCCGTTTTGCCGTTGACGACGTAGTCGCCGGGGTTAACCGCGACGAAGTTGTTGTAGTCGGCATACGCGCTGTTCGCCGCGCCGCTCGATCCGGTCGATCCAAACTGGAACAGGGCATGGATCGTGTTGGTGAGTTGCGTGAACGGACTGGCTGGGTCGTAAACGTATGTGTTCAAAGTGCCCCGGACGCGGTTGTTGGCCGCGTCGAGTTTGATTTCGGACGTTCCGCTCACCGGATTGGTGACCGGATACTGAGGATCGGCGACGAAATCCAGTCCGGCGACATATCCCGTCAGCGTCACCGAAGGCCGCGGGCCGGTGCCGTGCTGATCGTTCGTGCTCTGTTGCAGCGCCATCGCCTGATTGGACGTCTGGACCGACTGCGTGAAGCCCGCCGCGATCGCGGCGATCTGACCGGTGATGGCCGGTGGCGCGGGCGGGGCACCCGAGCCGGTCACTGCGCCGTTGGGTGTCCCCGTTGCCTTTTGTTCGGCCGTCGCGACATTCCGCGGCGAAGCCGCGCCGGGGCCGGCGCCGCCGTGCTGTCCCGCAATGCTCTGAAAAACCGCGATCTGTTGCTGCACGAATCCCGCCGGCGGCAATCCGGGCGGCGTCGGCGGGCCGCCGGGCTGCGTCTGCGTGAATTCGCCGGCGCCGAGCGTGACCGTGTGGCCGCCGGAGTGGACGGTCGATGTCCCATAGCCGGCATAGATGCCGCCCTTGCCGTCGGTCATCATCACGCCGCCGCGAATGCCGATCAGCGCCGACGCCGTCTTGATCTCCGCATCGCCGTTGTGGCTGATCTGCCCGCCGACGAAGCGCAGCGCGCCCTTGCCGAGGGTCGCCGCCAGCTTGCCGGTGTTCGCGCTGGGATCATAGACATATTCGTCGATCGTGAGGTCGCTGTTCGGGCCGATCGTCATCGACGTCTTGTCGAGGAACAGCAACTGCACCGAGCCATTCGCTCTGGTCTGAATCCGCTCCTTATGCGTGATCGACTGACCGATGGTGATCGTTTTGGTATTGGCGGTCGCAGCCGGATTGACTGCGGACGCAGTGCCGACCTGCTGGGCTTGCGCCGCCGCGCCGCCGATCGCCAGCACCGCGGCCGTCATCGCAATCTGAAGCGCTCCAGTCCGGGTCATGGCAATTCCTGGTCAAAAATGGAAACGCAAACCTGAAAACCCGATTATAGCTCCGATTTTCCGGATTGCGCCAACCTTGTTTCCTATCGGAATACCTTTCGCGCTTCGAATGATGATAGCTGTTGCCGCGAGTCCACGCTGACGGCCCCGATCCCGATCCCTAGTGTCCCGATTCCGAAGTTCGCATGTCCTTGCGGCGACCTTTGATGCGAACTTCGGAATTAAAGGGACACTGGCAAATTTATGATTCTCGTGTGGTTCAGGTTCAGAAGTCCGCTTCACC
>Ga0153956_1002673_pt1 | contig 12620 bp, 13 predicted proteins | sample TSFL040MetaG_FD_104704 | JGI IMG/M metagenome (GOLD analysis project Ga0153956, IMG submission 104704) | Attine ant fungus gardens microbial communities from Florida, USA - TSFL040 MetaG | ecosystem: Host-associated > Fungi > Mycelium > Unclassified | place: USA: Florida, Wekiwa Springs... | reverse complement strand
CCGCGCCAGCTCGGCTGCTCCAACGGATGCCCCGGCGGCTATTCCACGCATGTGATGGTGCCCGATCCGAAATATCTCATCGATTACGGCAAGACCGAACCCGCGCTCGCTGCCGCTTATATGTGCAGCGGCGTCACCGCTTATGCGGCGATGAAGAAAGTCGGCGCGCTTGGCCCGAAAGATCAGGTTCTGGTTTTGGGCGTCGGCGGCGTCGGCATGATGGGTGTGCAATTCGCCAAGGCGATGTTCGGCAAAGGCCCCATCGCAGCCGACATCGACGACGGTAAGCTCGATGCCGCGAAGAAAGCCGGCGCCAGCGCCGTCTACAACACGAAGGATCCGGAATCCGCGAAGAAGCTCGTCGCCGATACGGGCGGCGGCGCTTATGCGGTTGTCGATTTCGTGGGTTCCGAAAAGACGTTCGCGTTTGCCTCGCAGGCGGTGCGCCGCGGCGGCAAGGTGATCATCGTGGGCCTGTTCGGCGGCGCGATGTCGATGCCGCTGCCCATGTTCCCCTTCCGCACGATCTCCATCGGCGGCTCCATGGTGGGTTCGCTGGATGAGACGAAGGAGATGATGGAGCTGGTGCGCGCGGGCAAGGTCGATCCGATCCCCTACACCAAGCGTCCGCTGTCGGAAGCGAACAAATCGCTGGAAGATCTGGTCGCCGGCAAAATCACAGGGCGCGTGGTTTTGACGCCGTAGCCGCGATGTATCGGCTTCTGACCTCTTCTGCGTTCGTCATCGGGCTGGCGACAAGTTCACTCGCGACCGGCGCGACGACGACAGAAGCGCAGCTTGTCTCACGGGCGGAGGGCGGAGACGTCGATGCGATGCTGAAGCTCGGCCTTCTTCACTATCTCAGTGTCGGCCAGGACGGAGAGACAGGCGAAACGGTGAAGTGGTATCGCCGCGCGGCGGAAGCCGGAAACGTGGATGCCATGATGCAGCTATCGCGCTTGTACGCATTCGAGTTCAAGAACCAACCCGACGCCAATGTCGAGGCGGAACGCTGGAACAAACTCGCCATATCGACACTCTCCGTCCGCGCGGATCGAGGAGATCTCACGGCGGAAACTCACCTCGCCTATGTCTATGATCTGAACTCGAATCCGGACAAAGCGATAAGCCGCTATCGCCACGCAGCCACAGAGGGCTCAGTCGAAGCGATGTTCGAGCTTGGTGCGCACTATCAGATGGGCTGGGACCTACGGCAGGACGACAAAGAGGCGGTTTTCTGGCTCACAAAAGCCGCTGAGAATAATCACGCAAAAGCCATGCTCTATCTTTCCGATGCCTATGAAAAAGGTGCGGGAGTGGAACAGGACGCCGGAAAGGCGCAAGCTTGGCGTGATAAAGCGGCAGCAACCGAACGCGCGAAGCCCAAATCCGAAAGCAATGAACCCAAGACTTACTCCTGGCCCGAGGATTGAACCATGAACCCTTCCGAAGCGATCCTCGAACCCGATCTGCCGATCGTCGACCCGCATCATCATCTGTGGGATCGGCCGAAGGAGGTTCTGCGCAACCTGCCGCCGATCGAGCACGGCTTCATGGACATCATCCGTGAAGTGCCGCGCTATCTGCTGGACGAATTGCTGACCGATCTGAAAAGCGGCCACAACATTCGCGGCACGATCTACATGGAATGCGGTGCGATGTACCGCGCCGATGGGCCGGATGGCCTGAAATGTGTGGGCGAGACGGAATTCGTCAACGGCATCGCAGCGATGACGGCCAGCGGCCTTTATGGCGATGTGCGCGCCTGCGCGGGCATCGTAGGCCATGTCGATCTGCGCGAAGGTGCGGTGGTGGAAGATGCGCTGCGCTCGCATATCGCGGCGGGACATGGACGCTTCCGCGGCATTCGCCACAGCGCATCTTATGATGACGATCCGATGGTGCTGGGGCCGCTGCACGGCCGCACCGCCGCGGGCATGTACCTGGACAAAAAATTCCGCGAAGGCTTTGCGGTGCTGGGCAAGCTCGGCCTATCGTTCGATGCATGGTTGCTGGAGCCGCAGCTTCCCGATCTCATAGATTTAGCGCGCGCCTTCCCGGAGACGACAATCATTCTGGATCACGTCGGTACGCCGCTCGGCGTCGGCCGCTATCACGGCAAGCGCGATGAGCGCTTCGACGAGTGGCGCAAGAACATCCGCGAGTTGGCGAAGTGCCAGAATGTGCATGTGAAGCTGGGCGGCCTGCCGATGCCCTTCGCCGGATGGCGCAAGAGTTGGCATGAGCCGCAGCCTTCCTCCGAACAACTGGCGAAAGAGTGGAAGCCTTACATCGAGACCTGCATCGAAGCGTTCGGCACCAAGCGCGGCATGTTCGAGAGCAACTTCCCGGTGGACCGTTTCGGCTCGACTTATGTGACGCTGTGGAACGCGTTCAAGCGCATCGCCAAGAATTATTCGGCGGATGAGAAGACCGCGCTGTTCAGCGGCACAGCATCGAAAGTTTATCGCGTTCATCTGACCTGACAATTTCGTCGGGAAGAACTGTTATTTGAAGCTCGCGCATAGCGTGCATGGGGGCATTCATGGCATTCGGTGCAACATCGACGACAGATGAAGTCCTGCAAGGCGTGAACCTGAGCGGCAAGCGTGTGCTGGTGACCGGTGCTTCCGCGGGCCTTGGCGTGGAGACGTGTCGGACGCTGGCGGCGCATGGCGCGACGGTTGTTGGCGCGGCGCGCGATCTGAACAAAGCGCAGAAGGCCACCGAAACCGTCCGCAAGGATGCGAAGAATGGCGGCAGCCTCGAATTGATCGAACTCGACCTCGCCTCGCTCAAAAGCGTGCGCGCTTGCGCCGATGCGCTGGTGAAGGCGGGCAAGCCGTTCGATGTGGTGATCTGCAATGCCGGCGTGATGGCCTGCCCGCAGGGCAAGACGGCCGATGGTTTCGAGACACAGTTCGGCACCAATCATCTGGGCCATTTCGTGCTGGTGAACCGCATCGCTTCGCTGATCAAGAAGAATGGCGGCCGCCTGGTGAACCTGTCCTCCGCCGGACATCGCTTTTCTGATGTCGACCTGAAAGATCCGAATTTCGAACACACGCCTTATACGGAGTTCGGCGCTTACGGCCGCTCCAAAACGGCGAACATTCTTTTCGCGGTAGAGTTCGACCGTCGCCACAAGGGCGAAGGTATTCGCGCGACCGCCGTGCATCCTGGCGGCATCATGACGGAACTGGGCCGTCACATGACACAGGAGCTTCGCGACGCGATGATGAAGAACATCGAAGAAGCAAACAAAAAGGCCGGCATCACGTCATTCGAGTGGAAGACGATTCCACAGGGTGCCGCAACGACCGTGTGGAGCGGCTTCGTGGCATCGGCGGATGCCGTTGGTGGCAAATATTGCGAAGACTGCCATGTCGCCGAGTTGCAGGATAATGCAGACCTGCGCAACGGCGTACGCGCCTATGCGCTCGACGCCGATCACGCCAAGGCGCTGTGGGCCAAAAGCGAAGAGATGGTCGGCGAGAAGTTCTAAGTCGCCAGCGTTCGCGCGAAAGCGGAGATACCGAGCTGGCGGATGCGTTTCAGGCGCTCGGCGGCGAGAATGGTTTCCAGCTGCGTCTGCGCGCGGGTCACGTCGTCATTGATGATGATGTAGTCGTATTCGGCCCAGTGGCTGATCTCGTCCGCTGCTTTGGCCATGCGCTTCTGCACGACGTCTTCGGCATCCTGCGCGCGGGCGCGCAGACGGCGCTCCAGCTCATCATGGCTCGGCGGCAGCACGAACACGCTGACCACATCATCGCGCGCCTGCTGGCGAAGCTGCTGTGTGCCCTGCCAGTCGATGTCAAACAGAACGTCTTTGCCGCCTTCCAGCTCGGCCATCACCGCATTCCTCGGCGTGCCGTAATGGTTGCCGAAGACATTGGCGTGTTCGAGAAAATCGCCATTCTTCGCGCGGCGCTCGAATTCCGGCGCATCGATGAAATGGTAATCCTGACCGTCGATCTCGTTCAGGCGCGGCTTGCGCGTGGTGGCGGAAACGCTGAGCGTGATGGATGGATCGCTTTGCAGCAGGCGCCGCGACAGCGTCGTCTTGCCCGCGCCGGACGGCGAAGACAGAACCAGCATGAGCCCCCTGCGCTGCATCGCCCCCTCGCCCGTCATTCTACGTTCTGTGCCTGCTCTCGGAATTGATCGATCACATGCTTCAGCGCCAAGCCCGTGCGCGTGAGCGCGATATCCGAAGACTTCGAGCACAGCGTATTGGCTTCGCGGTTGAATTCCTGCGCCAGGAAATCGAGCTTGCGGCCCACGGCCTCGCCGGACGACAGCAGCGCGCGCGCTTCATGCACATGCGCGTCGAGACGATCCAGTTCCTCGCGGATGTCGGCGCGGGTGGCGAGCAGCGCGACTTCCTGCGTGAGGCGCTCCTCGGAAAGCTGCGTGCCGGCCATCAGCTCTTTCACCTGCGCCGCGAACTTGTCGCGCAGTGCGGCGGGCTGGGTGGCGGACAGTTTGCTGGCTTCCTGCGTGAGCTTCTCTATCTCGTCGATCTGGCTTTTGAGAATGGCGGCGAGCTTGGCGCCTTCGGTGCGGCGGGCGCGGCGCAGGGAATCGAACGCCATGGCCACGCTCTTCAGCATTTCGGCGTCGCGTCCGGCGCGTTCTTCGGGCGTCATCACGGCGGCTTCGTCCTGAACGATCACGCCCTTGAGCGACAAGATTCCATCGACCCGCGCAGGCGCGAGGCCGGTTTCATCCGCGATCTGCTTGGCAAGGCGCACGGCGGCGTTGAGCGCCGTCGGATCGACTTTAAGGCCGCGCGTATCCTCGCGCGGCTCCATGGTTAGCGTCGCCTGGATATTGCCGCGCTTGAAGCGTTCGGACGCGAGCGTGCGCGCAGCGATCTCGATGCCGTCGAAACCCGGCGGCATGCGCAGGCGCAGCTCCATGCCGCGGCCATTGACGCTTTTGACTTCCCAGCGCCAGCGCGCGGCTTCATGGGCGCCATGCGCCTCGGCAAAGCCGGTCATGCTGACGACCGTCACGGGTGAATCTCCATGGGGCGAACTTAGCGCCTGAGCGGCGCGGATCAAACCTTGGCCGGATGCGCCCTAATGCTGCGCGTCGTGGATTTTGCGCCAATTCGCGACGTTCTTTTCGTGTTCCGCCATCGTTGCGGCGAAGACATGACCGCCGGTTCCGTTGGCAACGAAATACAGATCGTCCGATCCCGCCGGATTGAGCACCGCTATGATGGCGTCCTTGCCGGGGTTGCAGATCGGGCCCACGGGCAAGCCGGGAATGGCATAGGTGTTATAGGGCGTCTGGGCGTCGATCTCGCTTTGGCGGATGCGGCGGCCGATCGGATAGCCTTTGGTGATGCCATAGATGATCGTGGGATCGGATTGCAGCTTCATGCCGATGCGCAGCCGGTTCTCGAACACCGCCGCGATGTGGCGGCGCTCTTCTGGAATGCCGGTTTCTTTCTCGACGATGGACGCGAGGATGATCGCTTCCTGCGGCGTCTTGATCGGCAGATTGCCGACGCGCGCGGGCCATTGCGCGGCGATAAGTTTCTTCTGCGCCTCGCGCATCTTGGCCAATATCTGCGCGCGGGTCATGCCGCGGGTGAAGAGATAAGTTTCCGGCAACAGCGTGCCTTCGTCCGGTACCGCGCCCGCATTGCCCACAAGCACCGGATCTTTTTTCACGATGTCGTAGATCATCTGGCTGGTCAGGCCTTCGGCGGCGGTCAGCTTGTGCTCGATGGATTTCCCGGTGACGAGAATGCCCGTGACATCCGCCATGCTGGCATGGGCGGGAAAGCCGTATTCACCCGCCTTCAGTTCGGTTTGCTCGTTGCGCAGGCGCAGACCGACGCTGAACAGATTCTTGTTCGCGATCACGCCGGCGGTCTGAAGATTCTCGGAAATCGTGGCCACATGATCGCCCGGCTTCACCATCACCACTTTGTAAGCAGGGGAAGGACCCGCGGCCTGCCAGTTCTGCTGCTCCCAAAACCACGCGCCGCCGACAATCGCGGCGAGAACAACCAGAACCGCGAGAAAGCGAAGCATGGGAGAGACCGGTTATTGAACCTGGGCGACGACGAGAGACGCGTTGGTGCCGCCGAAGCCGAAGGAGTTGGACAGCGCGGCTTTGACTTCGCGCTTCTTGGCTTTGTGAGGCACCAGATCCAGCTTCGTTTCGACCGCCGGATTGTCGAGGTTCAGTGTCGGCGGGACGATCTGGTCGCGGATCGCGAGCAGGCAGAAGATCGCTTCCACAGCCCCCGCCGCGCCGAGCAGATGGCCGATGGCGGATTTGGTGGACGACATGGAAACCTTGCCCGCGGCATTGCCGAGGAAACGCTCGACCGCGCCCAGCTCAATGCCATCGGCCATGGTCGATGTGCCGTGCGCGTTCACATAGTCGATGTCGGACGGCGAAATGCCGGCGCGCTTCATCGCCATCTGCATGGCACGGAAACCGCCATCGCCATCTTCCGATGGCGCGGTGATGTGGAAGGCATCGCCGGACATGCCGTAGCCGATGACTTCGCCATAGATCTTCGCGCCGCGTGCCTTGGCGTGTTCATATTCTTCGAGCATCACCGCACCAGCGCCCTCACCCATCACGAAGCCGTCGCGGTCCTTGTCATACGGACGCGAGGCCTTCTCGGGCGTGTCGTTGAAGGCGGTGGAAAGCGCGCGGCAGGCGTTGAAGCCCGCGATACCTAAGCGGCCGATAGCTGCTTCCGCACCACCCGCCAGCATCACGTCCGCGTCGTCCAGCGCGATCATGCGCGCGGCGTCGCCGATGGCGTGTGCCCCGGTAGCGCAAGCCGTCACGACGGAGTGGTTCGGACCTTTGTAGCCGAATTTGATCGATGCATAGCCCGACACGAGATTGATCAGGCGCCCGGGAATGAAGAAGGGCGAAATCTTGCGCGGGCCTTTTTCGTTGAGCAGCAACGCTGCGTCCGCGATGCCGTTCAGGCCGCCAATGCCGGAGCCGATGAGGACGCCGGTGCGGCATCTCTCTTCTTCGGTCTTCGGATCCCAGCCGGAATCGGTCACGGCCTGCTGCGCGGCGGCGACTCCGAAGGTGATGAATTCATCGGTGCGGCGCTGCTCTTTGGGATCGACCCATTGATCGGCATTGAACGTGCCGTTCGTGCCGTCGCCGCGCGGAACGATGCAGGCGATCTTGGTCGCCAGATCGTCCGTCGGGAATTCCGTGATTTTGCGAGCACCGGATTGCCCGGCGAGGAGACGGGACCAGGTCTCTTCCACGCCGCATGCCAGCGGCGTGACGAGACCCAGTCCTGTAACTACTACCCTACGCATGTTTGAGGCGTTGGCCCCGAGCATCAGGCCTGCGACTTGTCGATGAACTTGACCGCATCGCCGACGGTGACGATGGATTCGGCCGCGTCATCGGGAATTTCGATGCCGAATTCTTCTTCGAACGCCATGACCAGCTCGACGGTGTCGAGGCTGTCTGCGCCCAGATCTTCGATGAAGGACGCGCCATCGGTGACCTTGTCGGCATCCACATTCAGGTGCTCGACGACGATCTTCTTAACGCGTTCCGCAGTATCGCTCATTGCTCTCAAAAGCCTCTCGTTGTTGTCATCCGCCGCGCGTTGGTTGGGGATGCGCGGCGAAATCCCTCGCTGTCCGCTGAAGGCGGGGCCGAGGGATTGGCGCGTTAGGTAACACAAAGCCCCCGGAACCGCTATAAGCGGGTTAAGTATTTGTTTTTACTGTCAGATCATTGCCATTCCGCCGTTGATCTGCAGCGTTTCCCCGGTCACATAGCCCGCTTCCTCGGAGGCGAGATAGGCCACGGCAGCCGCGATTTCCGCCGGGGTGCCCATGCGTCCGGCGGGGATTTTTCCGAACACGGCTTCTTTTTGCGCGTCGGTCAGGGCATCGGTCATCGGGGTGGCGATGAAGCCTGGTGCAACACAGTTAACGGTGATGTTGCGGCTCGCAACTTCGGCGGCCAGCGATTTGGACATGCCGACAAGGCCCGCCTTCGCGGCGGCGTAGTTGCCCTGCCCGCCATTGCCGGTTTCGCCGACGACAGAGGTGATCTGGATAATGCGGCCCCAGCGCTTCTTCATCATGCCGCGCAGCACGGCGCGGGAAAGGCGGAACGCGGCGGTGAGATTCACCGCGATCACCTGATCCCACTCTTCATCCTTCATGCGCATGAAGAGATTGTCGCGCGTGATGCCGGCGTTGTTGACGAGAATATCGATCGGCGCGCCGGCGGCAGCTTCGGCCGCCTTCACAAGGCCTTCGACCGATTCTTTGTCGCTGAGATTGCAGGTCGCGGTGAACACGCGGCTGCCAAGTTCATTCTTGAGAGATTCAAGCGCTTCGGCGCGCGTGCCTGACAGAACGACGGTGGCGCCTTGTTTGTGCAGCGCCTTGGCGATTTCACCACCGATGCCGCCGGTGGCGCCCGTAACCAGCGCCGTCTTGCCTGTGAGATCGAACATCGCGTCCCCCTTAAAGCGTTTTCGCGAAGGCTTCGATATCCGCCGCGCTGTCGAGCGTGACGTTCGCGAGTTCCTTGTCGATGCGCTTGACCATGCCCGTCAGAACTTTCGAGCCGCCTGCTTCCACCGTCGTATGAACGCCATATTCGCGGAACGCCAACACACTTTCCCGCCAACGCACGCGGCCAGTGATCTGTTCCGCGAGGAGACGGCGAACGACGTCCGGCTCTTGAACCTCGAAAGCCGTGACATTGGCCACGACCGGCACGGCGAGCGGGCGAATCGTCACTTGTGCGAGCACGTCGCGCATCTTGTCGGCAGCGGGCTGCATCATGGGCGAATGGAATGGTGCGGAGACATTCAGCGCCATCGCACGCTTGATGCCCATGGTCTTGGCAATTTCCGGCGCCTTCTCGATGGCGGCTTTGGTGCCGGAGATCACGACCTGTCCGGGCGCGTTGTCGTTGGCGACAACACAGACGCCGTTCGTGATCAGCGCGCATTCTCTGGCGAGGCCTTCGGCCTGTTCAATTTCCGCGCCGAGCAGCGCGCTCATGCCACCCTCGCCAACCGGCACAGCCGCCTGCATCGCCTGACCGCGCGCTTTGAGGAGACGCGCGGTATCCGCGAGCGTGAACGCACCGACGGCACAGAGCGCGGTGTATTCGCCGAGCGAGTGACCGGCGACGAGGCGCGCATGTTTGGAGAAATCGAGGCCCGATTCTTTTTGCAGCACGCGGACGACCGCCATGCTGGCCGCCATGATCGCGGGCTGCGCATTTTCGGTGAGAACGAGATCGCTTTCGGGGCCTTCCCACATGATCTTGGAAAGCTTCTGGGAAAGCGCGTCGTCCACTTCCTGGAAAACTTCGCGCGCAGGCGCGAACGCATCGGCGAGAGCTTTTCCCATGCCGACGGCCTGGCTGCCCTGCCCCGGAAAGATGAATGCGCGTGTCATTTCAAGCCCGATTTGATCTGCGGCAGACAAATCAATTGGGGCACTTAGTGTCAAGCTTCCCGCCCGATTGCTTGTCGCAACGCATGCCCTGGCCGATACGCTTTTGTTCCGCCTTGTAGATCTTGTCGAAAAAGGCCGCCCGCTCCGCGCCATTGTCCGCGTGGCTGATGTTCGACACCTCGCATTTCAGCGTACCGGTGACGAAGGCTTGCATGGCCTTCTCAAGATCGGTGTCGTGGCGCGTTGGCGGCGGGGAATAGAGGCCGACGGAATAGATGCTCGCGACAGAAGGATCGGGCTTATCGCCGGATTTCTCGTTGATGCCGCGGAAATCGAGCATGCGATGACGGGTATCGAAGCCGTCGATCGCGAGCGGATACATGGCGAGCTTGTATTGCCGACGGACACGCTCTTCGTTGAACACGGTAAAGCCGTGCGCGGCGAGGAATTTCTCGATCGCGCTTTCGGATGCCGGATAAGCGGCGCCCTTACAGGTGAAGTTGAATGCAAAGTCGGGCGCGAGCTTCGGCTCTTGTCCGCAACCGCACAAAGCAAGAAGCGCGGCAACCGTCACGAACGGAAGGATACGCAGCCGGCGCACGCGCGGTATCAAATCTTGGGATTTTGACATTTCAACCTGAAGGACTGACGCGTTTCATGGCCGCTGCGAGCAGGTCTTCGACCTTGGATTCGCGATCCATGGCATCCTGCAGTGTCATGCTGGGCGGTGGGATGGCAGCGGAGGCATTGCGCGCATCGCGCACCGGATTGCTACCATCGCTGGAGGCCAGCGGCAGAAAAGCGCTGCCTTGATTTTGCTGCGCCGATTGCAGACCGCCACTCATCTGCGCCTGTTGCGCGCTGGCAATGCCGTTCGACGTCAGTTCGCGCTGGCGCGCATCCGCGCGGCTCGCGCTGGCGGCCTGAACGCCCGTCACCAAGGTGTAGACATTCGCATCGGCCTGACGCGCCGTTTCCATGAGGACGAGAAAAGCATAGGTGCTCACTTCCGAGCCCGACGCGCCGAATTTGCGCGCGGCATTGCGCGACATTTCCTCGGAAATGAAGCGGCCGGTCGCTTCCTGCGCGGCTTCGTTCTTGATCCAGGCTTTCGCTTCCGGGGTCTGCTTGGAGAGCAGTTGTTGTTCGAGTTCGAGCGCGCCCTTGGGATAGACCGGTGTCGCGTGTGCCGCCGAACCGAACGCCACGGTGGCGAGCAAGGTTAGACAGAGAGAAGAGACACCACGCATAGCCGCCCTTTCAAAAGCTCTTGTTATGGCACCACAGCAACCGGCTTCGACGCGGGAATAGACCGCGAAAGCGCCATGATCACAACCACCGTCATTATCAGCCCGCCCGCAAAGAAGCCCATCGCCGCCGTATAATTCCCGGTGGCCGCTTTCAGGTAGCCTACAATAGTAGGCCCGAGAAATCCGCCGAGATTGGCGACACAATTAACAAGGGCGATGGCGCCTGCTGCCGCGGTTCCCCCGAGGAACGATTGCGGCAGCGTCCAGAACACCACCAACGCGGCATAGATGCCGACGGTCGCAAGGGTGAGCGCGATCACCGACCAGAGGCTTGCGCCCAGCAGGGCCGCGGCCGCAAGGCTGGCGGTCGCCAATAACGCCGGTTGCACGATATGGCGAATGCGTTCGCCGCGCGCATCGCTGAGCCGCGCCCATACGATCATCGCGATCATGGTGGCGACGTATGGCATCGCGACGACAATGCCGGTTTCCAGATCGCTGAAGCCCAACGCCTTCACGATCTGCGGCAGCCACAGTCCGATACCGTACAGGGCGATGATGATGCCGAAATCCGCCAGCGCGAGAAGCCAGATGCGTGGATCTGTAAGGCCAGCGCGCAAGCCGGCATGGGGAATATCATCGCGTGCAAGCGCGGTGGCGATGATCCGCTTTTCGTCCGCACTCAACCATGTCGCATCGGCGGGTTTGCTCGGCAGACGAAAGAGCGTGACGAACGCCAGGATGCAGGACGGCAGGCCTTCGAGCAGGAACAGCCATTGCCAACCCTTGAGCCCACCCCAGCCATGCGCGAATTGCAAAATGGAGCCGGAGATCGGCGCGCCGATGATGTTCGCGATCACGATGGCCGACAGGAACAGTGCGTTGAATTGCCCACGCGTCGCGGCAGGAAACCAATAGGTCAGATAGAGGATCATGCCGGGAAAGAACCCGGCTTCGCAGGCGCCCAGCAGGAAGCGCAGCACGAAGAAGCTGACCGGACCAGTTGCGAACGCCGTCGCCATGGAAATGACGCCCCAGCTCAGCATGATGCGGAAGATCCAAAGCCGCGCGCCGACTTTCTCCATCACCACATTCGAGGGCACTTCAAAGAAGAAGTAGCCGATGAAGAACATGCCCGCGCCGAGGCCATAGGCCTGCGCCGTCAACCCGATATCGGTGTTCATCGTCAGCGCCGCGAAGCCGACGTTCACACGGTCCAGGAAGTTGGCGACGTAGAGCAATCCCATGAAAGGGATCAGCCGCCACGCGCATTTGGAGAAGACGGCCGCTTCGCTCATGGCGCGATCAGTGCAGGCGAACCGGACCGCGGAGCTGGCGGGCCTGCGCCGTGAACCAGCTACCGTCCAGCGGCACATTCATCTTGGAATAAAGCGCGGGCAGTTCCAGCCAATGCGTTTGCGGCGAATGGTGATGCGCGCCGTGGAAATTCTGGTTGAGAATCATCCAGCGGAACGGACGGGGGAATGTGGTGTTGCGTGCGTCGCGGCCGGAATCGAGCGGCATCGCATAATGCGGCGCGTTGTCGAGGACGGACTGCACGCACCAACGCGCAGCGATGCCCAGCGCGAACACCGGCCAATGCACGCCCCACATCCAGATCGCGAAGGCGAACAGCACGATTGTGCAAAGAAGATCGATGCGGATAGCCCGGCGCTTTTGCGGATTGGTGAAGGTGCGCATCGCGGCGTTGCGGAACCATTCCATCTCCGGGCTTTGGTCCATGAGCTTCACGACGGCAGGTGTGGTGGATGTCGGCAGCAACAGCGGCAGCGGCACAAGCACGTAGAGGATCACATTGCCGATCAGAAGCTGGAAATAATATTGAACGGCCTTGCCGAAATAGCCCTGGCCGTCGTGCCAGGATTCCGGACGGTCGTAGTCGTGGCGGTTGAAACCGTGATGG
>Ga0153956_1002672_pt1 | contig 12622 bp, 10 predicted proteins | sample TSFL040MetaG_FD_104704 | JGI IMG/M metagenome (GOLD analysis project Ga0153956, IMG submission 104704) | Attine ant fungus gardens microbial communities from Florida, USA - TSFL040 MetaG | ecosystem: Host-associated > Fungi > Mycelium > Unclassified | place: USA: Florida, Wekiwa Springs... | reverse complement strand
GTTGATGAGATAATCGGCGCCGAGGTTCTTCGCGCGCTCCAGCTTCTCGTCGCTGCTCGATGTCGCGATCACCTTGGCGCCTATGGCCTTGGCGAATTGCAGTGCGAAGATGGAAACGCCGCCGGTGCCCTGCACGAGAATGGTGCTGCTCGCATCGATGGGCGCTTCGACCGCGATGGCGCGCCACGCCGTAAGCCCGGCGCAAGGCAGCGTTGCCGCTTCTTCGAAGGACAGATGATCCGGAAATGCGATCACGCCCTCGGCGTCGATCAGCATCTTCTCCTGCAGCACGCCCGGCACCGATCCGCCCAACGCGAGATTGCGCGCTTCGGCGGTGACGGGACCATCGACCCAACTCTGAAAGAATGTCGGGCAAATCCGATCACCCACCTTCACAAGGGTCACGCCGCTGCCCACGGCCTCGACCACGCCCGCGCCGTCGGAGAATGGGATCAGCGGCAACGGGGTGCCACCCATCTTCACATGCAGCAGATCGCGGTAGTTCAGCGATGCGGCTTTCATGGCCACGATGATCTGGCCCGCGCCCGGTTTCGGGTCGGGCTTTTCGGCCAGTTTCAAATTGTCGATCCCGACCGCGTTCAGTTCCCATACCCGCATGGCGCACCTGTTGTCTGTTGGAGGCCGACGATAGCGCCTGACGCAACGGACTGTGCAATAGTGGATGGGCCGAAATCGGGGTGAGGCATGTCCGGCCAGATTTTTGACGTGGCGTCAAACCAGAGTGCGCTTTGGGCGGTGATCCTTGGCGCCGTGCTGGCGACAGCGGGCGGTTTCGTCGCCACGCAGATGGAACGCTATGTCGAGCATCGCCGCCGCGAGCGCAACGCGGCGCTGTTCTTCGGCGAATTGCTGACGACGCTTCAGATCATCCTCTTTCACGCCAACAACACGCATGGCCGCGGCGATCCCTTCGGGCCGATCACGCTCAGGATGCTCAAATCCGCGCGCAAAGAGATCGACATCTACGATCGCAACCGCGAAACGCTGTTCGACCTGCACCACGGCGATTTGCGGGCGCGAATCCAGAATCTCATCATCCGCATCACCATGCCTCTGGAGGGGATCTTCGACACGACCGACGAAATTCTCCGCTGTCAGGACGCCCTGCGCGATGCGGGTGCCATTCCGCGCACCGATCTCGAAGGACGCGTCGCCTCGCTGAGGCAGCAGCGCGACGCCGGCTATGAATTCATCATAGAGACGGTGGAAGACCTTCCGGGCATTATCCGGGATCTGGAACCCTTGGCGCATCACAGCTTCCGCAAGCTCGATGAAATCGGGCGCAATATCTGAGCGGTTGCCCGCCCGCGGCGGCTGACATAAGAACCGGCCCCGATGGCCGCTCCGCTCCTCACCTTGCAGAACATCCAGCTTCGCTTCGGCAACACCCAGTTGCTGGACGGCGCGGAATTGTCGGTCAGCGCGGGTGAGCGCTTGTGCCTTGTGGGCCGCAATGGCTCCGGCAAATCGACTTTGCTCAAGATTGCCGCAGGTTTGATCGAGCCGGATGGCGGCACCCGTTTCGCGCAGCCGGGCGCGGTGATCCGCTATCTGCCACAGGAACCGAACCTCGCAGGCTTCGCGACAACGCGCGACTACGTAGAAGCGGGGCTGGGCGAGGGTTACGACACCAACCGCACCTACTACCTGCTCGGCAAGCTTGGGCTCACCGGAAATGAAGACCCAGCGCATCTCTCCGGCGGCGAAGCGCGGCGCACGGCGCTGGCCCGCGCGCTGGCGCCAGAGCCGGATATTCTTCTTCTGGATGAGCCGACCAATCATCTCGATCTGCCTGCGATCGAATGGCTGGAAGGCGAGCTGCAATCGCAGCGCGGCGCGCTGGTGCTCATCAGCCACGACCGTCGCTTCCTGGAAGACCTTTCACGCGTGACAGTATGGCTGGACCGCGGCGAGACGCGGCGGCTGGAGCAGGGGTTCAAATCCTTCGAAGGCTGGCGCGACGCGGTGCTGGAGCAGGAAGAGATCGAGCGCCACAAGCTCGACCGCAAGATCGCGATGGAAGAAGATTGGGTGCGGTATGGCGTGAGCGCGCGCCGCAAGCGCAACGTCAAGCGCATGGCCGATCTTCGCGCGCTGCGCCAGGGCCGCCGCGAGCAGTTGCGTGTCACCGGACAGGTGAAGCTCACGGTGAGCGAGGCGGAAGAGGGCGGCACGCGTGTCATCGATGCGAAGGGGATTTCCAAATCCTATGGCGAGCGGAAGATTGTCGAGAACTTTTCCGTCCGTATCCATCGCGGCAATCGCGTGGGCATGGTCGGCGCAAACGGCGCGGGCAAGACCACGCTGCTGAACATGCTCACCGGCAAGCTGAAGCCCGACACCGGCAATGTGAAGATCGGCACCAACGTCGTCATGGCCGCGCTGGATCAGAACCGCGTGACGCTGGAGCCCGAGACGATGGTGAGCGCGGTTCTCACCGGCGGATCGAGCGACACGGTGTTCGTCGGCGGCGACCCGCGCCACGTGACGAGCTATCTCAAGGATTTCCTCTTCACGCCCGCGCAGGCGCGTTCGCCGGTGAAGGTGTTGTCGGGCGGCGAGCGGGCGCGGCTGTTGCTCGCGAAGGTGCTGGCCGCGCCGTCGAACCTGCTGGTGCTGGACGAACCCACCAACGACCTGGACCTGGAGACGCTCGATCTTCTGGAAGAGATGATCGCGAATTATCCCGGCACCGTGTTGGTGGTCAGCCACGACCGCGATTTCCTTGATCGTGTGGCGACATCGGTGCTGTTTGCGGAAGGCGACGGCCGCTTCATCGAATATGCCGGCGGCTACAGCGACATGGTCGCGCAACGCGGCGAAGGCGTGCAGGCGCGTGAGGCTGCAAAAACACCTAAGGCGGATAAAACGGAGTCAAAGCCGCGTGAACGCACGCCGTCTTCGCAGCGGCTGTCCTTCAAGGATAAGCACGCGCTGGAAACCCTTCCTGCGCGGATGACCGCGCTGGAAAAGGAAATCGCCGCGCTGCATGCGACGCTGGCCGATCCCGACCTCTATGCACGCGATCCGAAGAAGTTCGCGGATGCCTCCGTCAAACTGGAAAAGGCGCAGACGGAATTGTCGTCTTCCGAGGAGAAGTGGCTCGAGCTGGAAATGCTGCGCGAGGAATTGGAGCAGCGTTAAGCCGCGCGTCTGATCCCGCGATCCAGCCACAGCGCCGTCAGCGCGCGCTCGACATCCGTCGCACTCGTCATCCGGCATAGTTGCGCGCGCGCCGCACGGCGGGTTTCGGCATTGGCAGGCCAAGGGGCGTTTTCAATGTACCAACCCAAATGCTTGCGAAAGATCTTGAGGCCGTGCAGCTCGCCGTGGAATGCGATGCTATCGCGCATGTGCTCCAGCACGATAGCGAAACGCTCATCGGCATCCGGCTCGACGATGCGTTCGCCTGTGTCGAGTGCCCGCTCGGTTGCGGACGCGATCCACGGCTTTCCGTAAGTGCCGCGCCCCATCATCACGGCGTCGGCACCCGATTGCGCCAGCGCTTCGCGCGCGCTCGCCGCGTCAACGATGTCGCCGTTGGCGATCACGGGAATGGACACGGCGGCTTTCACATCGGCGATCGCTTTCCAGTCCGCAACGCCTTTATAGAACTGGCAACGCGTGCGGCCATGCACGGTAATGGCTTTGACGCCCGCGCGTTCTGCGGCGGCGGCGATCTGCGGGGCATTGCGGCTCCGGTCGTCCCAGCCGAGGCGCATCTTCAGCGTGACTGGCCGCGATGTGGCATTCACCGCCGCGTCGATCAGGCGCAGCGCCAGTCCCGGCTCGCGCATCAATGCGGAGCCGGACAACGCGCCGGTCACCTCTTTCGCCGGGCACCCCATGTTGAAGTCGATGATGTCGGCGCCTGCCGCTTCTGCGAGCTTCGCGCCGGCGGCGACCCAATGCGGATCGCGGCCCACAAGCTGGATCACCATCAGCGGCAAGCCATCGCCGACCGCCGCGCGGCGCACCACATCGGGCCGTCCGCGCGCGAAGGCATCGCACGCCACCATCTCCGTCGCGACATAGGCGGCGCCCATGCGCGATGCCGCGCGCCGGAACGGCAGATCCGACACGCCGGTCATCGGCGCGGTCAGAACGCGTCCCGGTATGCGGACGCCGCCGATATCGAGACTTTGCTTCATTGCTGCGGCGGAGGCGTCGGCTGAACGGAGATCAGCGTCATGTCGAACACCAGCGTCTGGTTCGGTCCGATGGCGCCGCCCGCGCCATTGGCGCCATAAGCGAGATCGGCCGGAATGACGAGCTGCCATTCGTCGCCTTCATGCATCATGCGCAGCGCTTCGACCCAGCCGGGGATGAGGCGGCCGGCGGGGAACGTCGCGGTCTGGCCGGGCGGCGTCTGATCGAACACTTTGCCGTCGATGGTCCAGCCTTTGTAGGTGACGGTCACCTGGTCGGCGCCGCTCGTCACGCCTTTGCCGCTGCCGGATTTGATCACGCGATACTGCAAGCCGTCGGCCGTCGTCTTCACGCCGTCCTTGGCTTTGTTGTCGGCCAGAAATTTCGCGTTGGAGGCCGGGCTCTGGTCATAAGTCATGGTCGTTTGTTCTTTCTTCTGTCCGCAGCCCGCGAGACTGAGCGTGGCGGCGAGGGCAAGGATGAAAATCGGAAGGCCGAGTCGCATGGAGAACCCCAGATTGTGCGGTTCAGCCATGAACCGGGACGGGCCGAAAATCCAGCCAATCCTTGAAGGGCACGAAACCTAGAACTGACAACTTGTCAGTCTGGCTGGCTTATGACACGATCCGGAAAAGTCAGGGTGGAAAAGCTTATGGAACATTTCGACGTCGTGATCGTGGGCGCCGGCTTGTCTGGCATCGGGGCGGCCTATCACCTGAAGACCGAGGCGCCGCGGAAGAGCTACGTCATTCTCGAAGGCCGTGATGCCATCGGCGGCACATGGGATCTGTTCCGCTATCCCGGCATCCGCTCCGACAGCGACATGTTCACGCTCGGCTACAACTTCAAACCATGGCGCGAAGCAAAAGCGATCGCCGACGGTCCGTCGATCCGCAAATATGTGCGCGAGACTGCGTCCGAAAACGGCATCGACAAGAACATCCGCTTCAACCACATGGTGAAGCGCGCCGCGTGGGACAGCGCGACCGCGCGCTGGACGGTGGAGACCGAAAGCGGTCCGCAGAAGCAGATCGCCCGTTTCACCTGCAACTTCCTTTTCATGTGCAGCGGTTACTACGCCTATTCCGGCGGATACGATCCGGAGTTCGCCGGCCGCGATACGTTTAAGGGCCGGATCGTCCATCCGCAGAAATGGCCCGAAGATCTCGATTACGCCGGCAAGAAGGTCGTCGTCATCGGCAGCGGCGCGACGGCCGTTACCGTCGTTCCGGAAATGGCGAAGACCGCCGCGCATGTCACCATGCTGCAGCGTTCGCCGACCTATATGGTCTCGCGCCCCGCCGAAGACAAAATGGCGAACTGGCTGCGTGCGAAACTTCCGTCGATGCTGGCCTATCAGCTCATTCGCTGGCGCAACGTGCTTTTCGGCATGTATTTCTTCAACAAGGCGCGCAAGAGCCCCCAGCAGGTGAAGCACTACCTGATCGAGATGCTGAAGAAGGAGCTTCCGCCGGACTACGACGTGAAGACGCATTTCACGCCGTACTACAATCCTTGGGACCAACGTTTGTGCCTGGTGCCCGATAGCGACTTCTTCCAATCGATCAAGGACGGCAAGACCGCCGTCGTCACCGATCACATCGAGGCGTTCACGCCCACCGGCATCAAGCTCAAGTCGGGCAGGGAGTTGGACGCGGACATCGTCGTCACCGCGACGGGACTGAAGCTTGAGCTGCTCGGCGGCATGCAGGTCACTGTGGACGGCGAGGCGCGCAATCTCTCCAAGGCCATGAGCTACAAGGGCATGATGTACAGCGATGTGCCCAATCTGGCGTCCTGCTTCGGCTACACCAACGCATCGTGGACGCTGAAATGCGATCTCACCTGCGAATATGTCACGCGGCTGCTCAATTACATGGACCGCAAGAAGGTCCAGATCGCAACGCCCAAGAGCGACCCGTCGGTCGAGGAGGCGCCGTGGCTGGACTTCTCGTCCGGCTATGTGCAGCGCGCGCTGGAAATCCTGCCCAAGCAGGGCACGAAGAAGCCCTGGAAGCTCGATCAGAACTACGCACTCGACATCCTCACGCTGCGCTACAGCAAGGTAGATGACGGCACGATGACGTTCGCGAAAGCGCACGCGGCCGCTCCCGCAAACGCCAATCAGGCGGCCATCGCGGCGGAGTAGCGGAAGCTCAGAAGCGGTATCCGTCGAACCAGCGCACCAGCACCGGTTCGTTGCGGTTGGTGTAGCCGATAAGGATCATCTCGGCCGATCCCACCGGCTTGTAGATCGTGTTCGGTGCCACCACGACGGCGGCGGTGCCGCCGATCTTCAACTCCGGATGCGCCTGCGCGTAGCGCTCCATGGCCTGATGGAGCGCATAGGTCAGAGGCACCAGAATCTTCTGCGCGCGATGCTGGTCATCCACCAGCGCGCGAAAGAACGCCATCTTGGTGCGCACCACCTGGAGCAGGTCGATGGTGACGGTGGTGATGGCGACGAGCCGGCCGTTCTCATAAGCGACCACGGCCAATTCCCTGGCTCGTGTGTAAGGATCGACGCCCTGCGGCAGGATTCCCATGCGCTGCCACATCGCCACCGCGTCGGCTTCCGCCTGCGCGTCGTTCTTGCGCCAGACGTCTCGGAACTCGATGCCGGAGAATTCTTCGAACAGTTCGCGGGAGCGGATATTGGAAAGATCAGCGAGGCTCGTTGCCATGAGGATTTCCTATGGTTTGGCCTGGCGGACAGGGAGGGATTCGAACCCTCGAACGGCTATTAACCGTTACACACTTTCCAGGCGTGCGCCTTCAACCACTCGGCCACCTGTCCATCTGGGTTGCGGGGAATATCGCCTTGGGCGTCCCGGGGCAAGTCGCGGGTGCCAAAAGACAAGGGCGGGGCTCGCACCCCGCCCGCAATCTCGAAAATCCGGCCCGATCAGTCCGTGCCGGCGCGGCCGAGGCCCAGATCGTGCTCCGCGGCGACGATGGAGATCGTATAACCAGCCACCACGTCGAACAGCGTCATCGCCATGATGAAGAAGAACGGCGAGGTCGCAAAACCCTTGAGCGTGATGAACTCGATCAGCGCCACCACGAAGGTCAGCATCGAGAGGCCATGATTGATGATTTCGCGCGCGGTGGTGCGCGTCGCCTTCACCACTTCCACGAAAAGCAGCAGAAGCGAGATCAGGATGAGCAGATCGCCAAAGCTGAACTTCCAGGGATCGCCGGAGAACATCCGGATCGTCACGGAGTGGTTGAGGCTGAGAAGATCCTGAATGTCATAGTGGCCGATAACGCCGCCACCGAGTGCAAACAGGTTGTAGATAATGAGCGGAATAATGAGCAGCGGAAAAAGGCGAAACATCGTCGTACTCCCCCGTAAACCCAATAGGTATTAACCCTTGTATCATATTGGGGCGGAAAAGGGGCGTGGGGGCGACGCCTCTGTGACGGTATGGTTAAATGCCGTCCGGGACTGTACGGAACCGCGCCGTATCAGATTTCCTTGGCGTCTACGGCGCCCTTGAAGCGGTGCTGCAGCCAGCGCACGCCGAAGGTGTCGAAAAAGCCGACCACGGCGCGGCTGAAATTCTTGTATTTCGAGGCGCCGTGGAGGCGGGCCCGGTGTTCCACCGGCAGGTATTCCACCACATATCCCTCGCGCTGCATCAGCGCGATCAGGAAGCGATGCATGTTGTCGAAATAGGGCAGGGCGAGGAACGCATCGCGGCGAAAGACTTTCAGCCCGCAGCCGGAATCCGTCGCGCCGTCGTGCAGCATCGCGTTGCGGAACCAGTTTGCGAAACCGGACGCATAGCGCTTGTTCACTTCGTCTTTGCGATGCTGCCGCACGCCGGCGACCATGCCCACGCGCGCAGCAGCCGGGGCGTTCTGCAAGGCATGGAGCAGCCGCGGAATATCCGCCGGATCGTTCTGTCCGTCGCCATCCAATGTTGCGATGATTTCACCCCGCGCAGCGCGAACGCCGGTTCGTACGGCGCGGCTTTGCCCGATATTGCGCCCATGCGCGATTGCGCGCAGCGAAGGGACTTCGGCCTTGAGCGTTTTCAGGACTTCTGCGGTGTTATCCTGCGAGCCATCATCGACGAAGATGATCTCGGCATCGGTGCCGACAACGCGCAGGATCTCCAGCGCCAACTGCGCGACATTCTCGGCCTCGTCCTTGACCGGCACGACAACGGAAAGCGTCACGGTCATCTCGAGGTTCCGGTCGATCCCTTGGTACGATAAAGTGGCTTCGGCAGAGTCCGCTTCCCGGTGAAACAGGCTGAACGAAAACATGCGGCCGCGCGCGGCGCGGGCCTTATACAGGCTGGGACGTTGGAGAAACAGGCCTGTGCCAATGCGGCGCACCCCGGCATCCATGCCGGGCAAGACCATAACCGGGTTCCAGAGGCGGAAGCGGGCTAATATCCACGCAATCCGGCTCGGCAAGCCAAGTGCCATCCTTTAACAATCCCCGTCCTTCGGCGGGTTTCCTTCAAGAGGCGTTCCACATGGCTGAGGCGGTAGCGGAGAAGAGCGTGGGCTCGCCTGTCCCGGCGCTATTGGCGCGCTGGCCATTGGCGACACTCTTTCTTCTCTGCGTGATCGCCTGGGTGCCCGGCTTCTTCACCTTGCCGCCGCTGGACCGCGACGAGAGCCGTTTCGCGCAAGCCTCCAAGCAGATGATCGAGACGGGGAATTATGTCGACATCCGCTACAGCGTCGGTCCCCGCTACAAGAAGCCGGTAGGCATCTACTGGATGCAGGCCGCATCGACGCTGGCCTTCAGCAAGCCGCCCTACAACCAGATCTGGACGTATCGTCTGCCTTCGCTGATCGGAGGCTTCATCGCCGTGCTGCTGGCCTATTGGTGTGCACGCGCGCTGGCGCCACCCGAAATCGCGCTGATCGCGGCTGCGCTTATCGGGTTTACGGTGGGATTGACGGCGGAAACGCGCATCGCCAAAACCGACGCGGTTCTTCTAGGGACCGTGTTGGGATCGCAGGCCTTGTTGTTGCGTGCCTATCTTGCCGCGCGCCTGCAGCAGACGCCGCCAAGTCTCTGGGTGGCGATGGGTGGCTGGGCGGCATTCGCCATCGGCGTTCTCATCAAAGGCCCGATCATCGTCGCGGTGCTCGCCGTCACCGTCATAGCAATCTCGCTGTGGGACCGCGATTGGAGCTGGATCAAGACCATCCATTGGGGATGGGGCTTGCTGCTGACCGCCATCATCGTGCTGCCCTGGGGGCTCGCCATCGAGTTCGCGACGCGCGGCGAATTCTACGAACAGGCGCTGGGACACGACTTCGCCGCGAAGATTCTGGGTGGGCAGGAAACACATGGCGCGCCGCCCGGCTATTACCTGCTGCTGGCGAGCGTGACGCTCTGGCCCGCGACGTTGTTCGCGTTGCCGGGCGTGGGAAGCGGCATCGCGCTGCGCCGCGATCCGGCCATTCGCTATCTGCTCGCATGGGCGGGCGCGGCGTGGCTTCTGTTCGAGATCGTGCCGACCAAGCTGCCGCACTACATCCTGCCGGCTTATCCGGCGGTCGCATTCCTCGGCGCGTTGTGGGCGACGCGGGCCGCCTCGCCCGGCGAGCCGACATGGGAGAAGGTGCTGCGCTATCTGGCGGCGCTGCAATTTGCCCTTGGCGTGGCGGCGTTCACGATCGTTCCGATCATCGCGCCCAAATATTTCGGCGAAGGCATCGATCCATGGCTGGTGTTGGGTGCCTGCTTCGGTGCGGCGCTGGGTCTCGCCGCTGTCATCCTGTTCGTGACACGCCACACGATGTTCGCATCGATCTTCGCCGTTGCCGCCGCGGTGACGTTCTATCCGCTGATCGGCTGGGGCGTGGCGCCAAAGGTCGACCAGATCTGGATGAGTCCCAAGGCCGCCGCGCTCGTGGCCAAATACAAGGAGCCCGACGATCCGCCGGTCGTGCTTGGCGGCTATGTCGAGCCCAGCCTTGTCTTCCTTCTGGGCACCAACACGCAGATCCAGAACGGCACGCGCGCCGCCAATGTGACCGCCCAGCAAGGCGGGCTGGCGCTGATCGAGGACCACGAGAAGACGAAGTTCCTCACCCGCCTCGGCCAGCTCGATGCCATCGCCAAGCCGCTTGATGGCGTGTCCGGCTTCAATTATTCGCGCGGCCGGCGCGAGCACATCACGGTTTACCGGGTGACGCCGGCGCAGCAGATCATGGAGCCGCCGTCGGAATGAGTGCCGAAGACCGCCGCTATCTGAACATCGCCCTGATTTTCATTGCCGCCATTACGGCCATCCGGGTGGCGGTTCTGGTCCTGTCGCCGCTCGACCTCTATCCCGACGAGGCTCAGTACTGGTGGTGGTCCCAAAACCCGGACTGGGGCTATTTCTCCAAGCCGCCCATGATTGGATGGGTGATCTGGCTGACGACGGCCTTCTTCGGCAATGCCGAATGGGCCATCCGCATCGGCTCGCCGCTCCTTCATGCCTTGACGGCCTTGTTCGTGTTCGGGATCGCGCGGCGGTGTTTCGATGCGCGCGTCGGCATGTTGAGCGCCGTTGCCTATCTGACCACCCCCGGTGCGTCTTATTCCTCCGGCCTCATCTCGACCGATGTGCCCTTGCTCTTTTTCTGGGCAGTCGCGCTCTATGCCTTTATCCGCGCGATGGACGATCCGCGTTGGCGATGGGCGATCCTGGGCGGCATCGCTTTCGGTCTCGGCCTCGAAGCCAAATACGCGATGTTCTACCTGTTGCTCTGTGCAGGTATCGCCACGATCGCCTCAAGGGACGCACGCAGGGTCGTTCTCAGCGGCCGGGGCGCGGCTATCCTGATCATCGGCCTGATATTGCTGCTGCCCAACGTCCTCTGGAACGCCGCGCATCACTTCCCGACGGTGGCACATACCGAGCACAACGCCGACTGGAGCGCCGCCAGATACAGTGTGAGCGAAACGCTATCCTTCATCGGCGGGCAGTTCGGTGTGTTCGGTCCGCTTCTGATGGTGGGGCTGCTGATCGCTTTCTGGCAGCTCGGGCGCCGGCCCGATCGGCCGTCGAAAAGCCTTGTGCTTGCTGCGTTTTGCGCGCCGCCGCTGGTCCTGATCGTCATCCAATCGTTCATCTCGGAAGCCAATGCCAATTGGGCCGCGACGGCTTATGTCGCTGCTGTGCCGCTTGCCGTGGCGGCACTGGTCGGCCTGTGGAGATCCCGCGTGCTGTGGTTGTCCTTCGCCCTCAATGGCCTGGTGACGATCGCGTTGTGGCTGATCCTGTTGTCGCCCTCGATTGCGGACGGCATCGGGGTCGGCAACGCCTTCAAGCGTATGGAAGGTTGGCAACAACTCGGCAATGCCGTCGCCGAAGAGGCTCGCAGCGGTCACTATGCCACCATATCGGCCGCAAACCGCAGCATCATGGCCGAATTGCTGTATTATGCGGCACCACGCACTGCTTTTGTTCGCATGTGGGACAAGGACCTGCATGATGACGATCACTTCCAGATGACCTTGCGCCTGACCGCGCCGGCCCATCGGGTGTTGATGGTCCTGTCGCCGCAAGAGGCGCCTTCGATCCTGAACAGTTTCGATTCGAATACGCTCGTGGATACCGTCACGATCCCTATCGGCGGTCGGCACATTCGCGTCACGCAGCTATATGAAGCGCGTGACTATCGCGGTCCACAGGCTTTGCATTGATATGCGCGAGTCAGTCCTGATTCACTTTTCGGAAATAGCAAACGCGACTCATCGCATGTGAGTCGCTCGCATGCGCAAAGCTTTGCGAGTTATCGCGCATGCGAACTTCGGTTCGTCTTGCATCGCGCAACATTCGCGCAAATTTAGAACGCATGGCATGCGAGCCTGTTATGCCGCTTTTACTTGAATAAACTTCAATAACGCGCCCGTTTTACTTGGAAGTTTTATTGGGAGAATTCGATGCGAATTCCAGTATTCGGCCTCCTACACTTGACAAGTTGATGAACGCGCTAATTATCGTTGTGTATTAAGCTTCACCGGTTGAGATCGCTGGGATCTTCGAGGTGCTAGCAGGAGCATTCTGAGACCCACAATGAGTCTCCCGCTGTTGCGAGGGCACCCTGCCAAGTCCTCGCCGCGAGCCGGCCAACAGAAGCCAGCCGCCAGTACCGTTCTCCAGGCACAGAATGCGAAGCAGTTAGACCGGATCGGCAAGGCTAAGTCCAAGCCGCGCCTGAGTTTTCCCGTAGGCGAGGAAACCCGCGCCTTCTATCGCCGCTTCTATCCTGGCACCACCACGGCAGAGTGGAACGATTGGCATTGGCAGTTCCGGTCCCGCATCCGCAGCGCCGCCGATCTGGAGCGCGTCTTTATATTGTCGGAAGAGGAGCGTATTGCGGCGACCCGTCATACCGGGCCGCTGCCGGTGGGAATCACCCCTTATTACGCGAGCCTTATGAGCCGCGAAGACGCCAATGAACCCCTTCGCCGGACCCATGTCAT
>Ga0153956_1002671_pt1 | contig 12636 bp, 9 predicted proteins | sample TSFL040MetaG_FD_104704 | JGI IMG/M metagenome (GOLD analysis project Ga0153956, IMG submission 104704) | Attine ant fungus gardens microbial communities from Florida, USA - TSFL040 MetaG | ecosystem: Host-associated > Fungi > Mycelium > Unclassified | place: USA: Florida, Wekiwa Springs... | reverse complement strand
GCGCTGGATCATTTCCGGCGGCGGCACCCAATCCGGCCACTCGGCCTTGCGCGATATCTTCACGAGGCCCTGCCACTGAAAGCCGTCGCGGCCGACGCCGATTCCATAGCGCAGCGCACGGCCATTGCCCTGAACGAGATAGAGGTGGCGCTCCGCGGTCGCGATGATGATCGTGCCGGGCGGCTCGGTGGTGCGATAAAACACCATCTGCTTCTGATATTCGGGCGGCAGTTCCACAGAATCGTCGGGGATGAGGCCGGGCTGGTCGCCGACATCGGGCCGCTGTTGCGCGCTGCTTGGGGAGATCGACAACATCAGACCGGCTGCGATGACGAATAGAGGCCCGAGCAGGCGGCGAAGATCGATCATTCCAGCATCTCCCGATTTGACGGTTCACTCATGCTTAGCATCGCAGCGAATGTGCGGAAACCATGAATTCATGGGAACCCGCGCGGCTTGCCGCGCCGCATCTTCGCGAGAGGCCGTGACGATTTGATTAAGGGCCGCGGCAAGAAAAAGACCCGGAACAGGAGGCATCCGGTTCCGGGTCCGGAGGTGAGGGAGGAAACAGAGTTACGCGGCGATGCTGTCGATGCCGGCGTTCCTGAGCAGGTCGGCCAGCTGCCTGCGGGCGTAGAACATGCGCGTTTTCACGGTGGCGGCGGGGATGCCGACGATGCCGGCGACTTCGTCCACCGACTTCTCGTGATAGTAGACGAGGTTGACGATCTCGCGGTGCGCCGGCGACAGTTTGGCGATACAGGCACGCAGGATTTCACTGGTGCGGTTGCGATCGAACGAGGCTTCCGGCGTGTCGCCCTGGTCGGCCACTTCCATCACTTCGTCCTGGTCGACGTCCTCATATTTGCGCTGGCGCAATGCGGTCAGGGCTTTGAAACGGGCGATCGACAGTAACCAGGTGGAGACTTGCGAGCGGCCTTCGAACTGGCTGGCGGTACGCCACACGTCGAGGAAGACCTGGCTGACCAGATCTTCGGATGCCGTGCTGTCGCGCAGCATGCGCAGGACGAAGCGATGGACCCGCACATTGTGCCGGGCATACAACGTGTGCATCGCGGAGCGGTCGCCGTCGGCGATTCGTGCCAGCAGCATCTCGTCCGACGTGGCGCGGGCGGTGATGATGCCCTGGCGGCCTGCGGCATTGATGGCGATAACGTTCTGCATGACTGGCTCCCGTAGAGGCACCGCGATGGGCGCTTTGTTGGAGCCAGTTGTTAAGGAACGCCGGTTTCAGGGTGTTGGCTTAAAAAGCGGAAAATGGTTTCGTGGGCGGGAGAAATGTTTCGTCGCGGCGGGGGCGACGAAACAATCGGAGAGGAAAATTGTGAGTTTATAGGAGCGGTTTCTTACCTCTCCCCACCGGGGAGAGGTGAAGTAAGTGCAAGCGCTACGCTTTCTCGCTGGCGGGGGAAAACAAATAGCCGCCTCCGCGAATGGTCCGGATCACAATGGGTTTTGCCGGATCCGGCTCGATCTTGCGGCGGATGCGCATGATACGGAGGTCGACGGCGCGGTCGAATGCCTCGGCGTCGCGGGCGTTGGCGAGTTCCAGCAGCCGCTCGCGCGACAGCACGCGCTTCGGATTGGCGGCGAAGACTTTCAGCAAGCCGAATTCGGACGCCGTCAGCGGATGCTCGTTACCGTCATCGTCGCGCAGGGCCTGAGCTTCGAGGTCGAGCCATTTGGTTCCGAAGCGGACGAGATGATCGTTCGCAGTTTTGACCGGATCGGCCTCAGCGACGATCTTCGCGGTCGTGCTTCGCCGCAGAACCGATCGGATGCGGGCCATCAGTTCGCGCAATTCGCAGGGTTTGGCGACATAATCGTCGGCGCCGAGTTCAAGGCCGACGACGCGATCGATCGGACTGGCCGTCGCAGTCAGCATGATCACGGGAACGTTGGTCCGGCCCTTGAGGTCACGGATGATCGAAAGCCCGTCTTCCTCGGGCATGTTGAGATCGAGCACCACGAGATCCGGCACCTGGGTCGCGATCTCGCTGCGCAGGCTCTTGCCGCCGTCGCACAGGGTGACGGTAAAGCCATGCATCTTCAGATAGTCGCCGACCATCTCGCGGGCGGGTGCTTCGTCATCGACGACGATAATGTGCGGACTCTGGCTCATGGCTGGGCCTCACGCGTCGCTGGCAGGACAATGGTGAAGGTGGCGCCGCGGCCGGGGCCTGCGCTGTCGGCGGTGACGTGGCCGCCATGCATGTCGATGATGCGCTTGACGATGGAAAGACCCAGCCCTGTCGAACTCTCGCCGCCGGTCGGTTTGGCCGAGAGGCGCTGGAAGCGGCCGAACAGGCGATCGAGGTCTTCCGGAGACAGGCCGGCGCCTTCGTCGCGAACGCTGATGCTGACGTGATCGGCATCGCGCCCCACCAGCACGTCGATCCTGCCGCTGACCGGGCTGTATTTGATGGCGTTGCTGATCAGATTGTCGATCGCTTCCCGCATGCGGTCGGCATCGCACATGGTGAGATCGTGATGCGCGGATGCCTGGACGGAAATCGTCTGCTGTTTGTTGACGGCCGAGGGCTTGTTGGCTTCTGCGACATCGTTCACCAGCGCGGACAGATCGACCGGCTCGTGGCGGATGGTGATGTCGAAAGCATCGGCCATGGCATCGGAGATCAGCTGATCGACCATCGCGGTCAACCGCCTGGCAGCGTTGCGGATATGATCGATCTGGGTGGCGACATTTTCCCGTGACGATCCCGCCGAGATCAGCTCTGTCAGCATTTCCGTGCGGCCGAGGATGACGCTGAGCGGATTTTTCAGGTCGTGGGCGACGGTACCGAGAATCTCGTTCTTGAAGCCGTTGGCGCGCTGCAGCCGCAGCCACTGCGCCGACAGCCGGCGATTGGCCTGCATCAGGGCGCGGGTGCGCTGGGAGACGCGATCTTCAAGCTGCGCATTCGCCGTGTTGAGCTGCTGATAAAGAATAACGTTGTCGAAGGCGATGGAGAGACGGCTGCCGAAGATCTCCACCAGCGCGCGATCGGTCTCCGACAATTGCCGCTCGACCTGCAGCAGTACCACGACTTCGCGGCCGCTGCCGGTGCGGATATAAAGCACTGTCCTTTGATCGTCGAAATCATGGCGCCGGCGCCGGAAGGCGTCTTCCACTATCCGGCGAAGATCGGGATCGAGGGATTGCGGCGTGGGGGAGCCGATGAAGCGGCTGTAGCATCCCGAACCGGCCAGCACGGCGAAATCGTCTGTCTCGCCGCCGTCGCGCAGCACGAGGATGCCCGCGCAATCGACGTTGAGCAGCGATGCGATCTGCGTCAGTACGCCTTCAGCCAACCGTTGCATCGAGCGGAAATCATACAGCGTCGATGCGGCATCGAGGATGATTTCGAGCCCGCGCCGGGTCTGCACCATGCGCTCCAGCTGCTGATAGCTGCGCAGCGCCGCGGTGAGCGAGGTGAAAAGCTTGTCGGCGGTCAGCTCGGTCTTGGCTTTGTAGTCGTTGATGTCGTAATCGACGATGACGCGGCGCTCCGGCGCCTGTCCCGGCTGGCCGGTGCGCAGGATGATGCGTACGGTCTCGTTGCGCAGCTCACTTCGGATATATTCGACCAGTTCGAGGCCGGCATCGTCGGTTTCCATGATGACGTCGAGCAGTACCGCGGCGACATCGGGGTGCGCGCGCAGCAATGCGCGCCCTTCCGCGGCGGAATAGGCCGACAGGATTTCCAGCGATTGCCCGTTGAGCGAATAGTCGCTCAGGGCAAAGCGCGTTCCTTCATGCACCGCCTGATCGTCATCGATGACGGCGATCTTCCATTTGCGGGCATGGGGCTCGTCGCTCGCTTCGCCTTCGTCTTCAATCAGATAGAGGACATCGTCCTGGTCGGCCATTGCGTCGTTCCGTCCATTGTTCCGGAGGCGCCGGTGGCGGCCCGCGGCATGATAATGCGAAATGTCGTGCCTTGTCCCGGCCGGGACTCCAGCATCATCCGGCCGCCGAGCTGCTGGGTGACCAGATTGTAGACGATGTGCAGTCCGAGACCGGTGCCGCCTTCGTTGCGGCGGGTCGTGAAAAACGGGTCGAATGCCTGTCGCTGCACGTCGGGACTCATGCCGACGCCATTGTCGGAAAAGCTGATTTCGATATCGTCCGATCCACGCCGCCTGGCGGTGACGGAAATCGCACCCGTCCGTCCGTTCGGGAAGGCGTGGTTGGCCGCGTTCAGAAACAGATTGGTCAGGATCTGGCCATATGAGCCGGGATAGCCGTCGATGATCAGCCCGTCCGGCATATCGACGGTCAAGGTGATCGGCGCTTTCTTCAGCACCGGCCGCAGGCTGGCGATGATCTGATCCGTGGCTTCGCCGAGGCTGAACTGCCGACGTTCCGCATGGGATCGGTCCACGGCGACCTGCTTGAACGATTGGATCAGTTCGCCGGCGCGATGCAGGTTGGCGACGAGTTGTTGCGCGGCGTCCTGCGAGGTCTTGACGAAATCCTCCAGTTGCGATCGCCGCAGCGGCGATCCCGAGCGCAGCTCCGCCTCGAAGATCTCGCTGCGGCGGGCGAAGCTGGATGCCACCGTGAGACTGATGCCGATCGGATTGTTGACTTCATGGGCGACGCCGGCGACCAGGCCGCCGAGTGCGGCCAGCCGCTCGGCGTCGATCAGATTCCGCTGGGCGGCGCTCAATTCGAGCAGAGCGGATTCTGCCTTTTCCTTGGCCGCGCGCAGTTCATTCTCGGCTTCGCGCTTGGCAACGGCATTCTCCCGGAATACCTCCACCGCGCGCGCCATGGCGCCGACTTCGTCGGTCGCCGTCGTCCCCTGGACCTTGCGGTCGTAATCCCCCGAGGTGATGGCCCGCATCGAGGCCATGATCTGCTGCAGCGGCAGGCGAATGCTGAGCGCGATGATGATGCCCGCTGTGATGATAAGGCCGAGAAAAGCGCCGGCGATCACCAGGACGTTGCGCGAAATGGCGGCTAGCGTGTGGTCGAACGTGGTCTGCGCCTTTTGTTCGCGTTGGCGCATCAGGGCGGAGAGGCTGTCGATCGCCGCGATGGTGTCGGCCTGGCTGGCATCGATGGAGTTGCGCAGAAGATCGGTGCGGTTCGAGAGCTGTTCAGACAGGTGCGCCAGACCCTCGCGCAGCGCGCTTGCACGGCCTTTGAGCCGCTGCAGCGCGTTGCGCTGCAGGTCATTGTCCGCATTCCCGATCATGACCGGAATGGTGCGTTCTATGGTTTCGGTGTTGCGGCGCGCTTCTTCCGCCGATGCGGAGGCGAGCGAAAGATAGTAGGCGTTCGCGGCCACCAGCATCGCGGTGAAAGCCTCGCGGGATTTGGCGAGCGTCGGCCAGATCGGGGCATCGCGTTGCCCGGTGGCGCCCTCGATGATCGAATACAGCCCTGCCATGTCCTTGGCCGGGGCCAGAACCTGCTCCTCATAGGTCTTGGTGATCGTCGTCTGCAGGGTGCGCAATTCGCCGAAGCCGCTGAGGAAACGTTCCGTGACGCGTTCGAGTTCGGCGACCGAGCCGGAGATCATCGGATCGGTGGAGGCGCGTGTATTCAGGGTGCGGAGCACGGCCTCGCGCAGCAGCAGGATTTCGGCGAACAGTTCGGGGCTCGGCTGGTTGATATAGCGGTGGATCAGGTTCTGCAGCCGGCCGGTCTCGCTCTCGAGCAGGGCGAGCACCTGGTCGGATTGTCGGACCTGGCGCACATCCTCCCATGCGGAGGAGAGGACGCGCGAACCGCTCCAGATCAGACCGGCGAGGACGAGAACCACTGCGGAATTGAGGGCGGCGATCGACAGGATGCGCCAGCGGATGGGGATCGCGCGCACAAGTCCGACAAGGCCGGTCCGGCCCTGTGCCGCCAGCTCGCCTTGCCCCTCGGAAACTCCACGATGCCGGCTTGTCACCACGGGTATGTCATTCGATCCAGGTAAAGGTTCAATCGGCGGATGATCGTTCGATCGATCGCAGCCAGCCTATCAAAGGAAGGATAAGGGGGCCATCGGGACGTGACGGTTGAACCGGGCGGGGCGGGAATTTAACACAGAGCAACGGGTTCTCTGTACAAGACTCTCAACGCCGGTCCGGCAGCGGCCTCGACGGCAATTTTGGACGACAGGCCGGTTTCTGTTGGCATTGCGAAAGGCTGAATACCAGATGCGAAAGCTGGCGCTCGGATGTCTCGCCGTCGTTGCGATGGCGCTGCAGGGAGTGACGGTTGCCCGTGCGGTGACCGAAATCCAGTGGTGGCACGCAATGTCGGGCCAGCTTGGACGGCAGGTCGAAAAGCTGGCGGCGGATTTCAATGCGACCCAAAGCGGCTTTCGCATCGTTCCCGTTTACAAGGGCAATTACACCGAGACGGTCACCGCGGCGATCTTTGCATTCCGCTCGCGCAGCCAGCCCGCCATCGTGCAGGTCAGCGAGATCGCCACCGCGACCATGATGGCGGCGCGGGGCGCAACTTATCCGGTTTATGCGCTGATGCGCGACCAGGCCGAGGTTTTTACGCCGTCGGCCTATCTGCCGGCGATCGCCGGCTATTATACGGACACCGCGGGCAACATGCTGTCGTTCCCGTTCAATGCCTCGACGCCGATCCTCTATTACAACAAGGGTCTGTTCCGTGCCGTGGGCCTCGATCCGGACACGCCGCCGAAGACCTGGCCGGAGCTTGGCGCCATGGCCAAGCGCCTGCGGTCGGTCGGCACGCCCTGCGGCTTCACGACGGCCTGGCCATCCTGGATCAATGTCGAGAACTTCTCCGCCTTTCATAACATCCCGGTGGCGACGAAATCGAATGGCCTGGGCGGCCTCGATGCGGTGCTGACCGTGAACAACCCCGTCATGGTGCGCCACATCGCCCAGCTTGCCGCCTGGCAGAAGACCAAGGTGTTCGATTACAGCGGCCGTGCCACGTCGGCCGAACCGCGCTTTCAGAAAGGCGAATGCGGCATCTTTCTGGGATCGTCCGGGACTCGTGCGGATATTCTTGCCAATGCGAAGTTCGAAGTCGGCTACGGCATGCTGCCCTACTGGCCGGATGTCGCGGACGCGCCGCAGAATTCGATGATCGGCGGCGCGACGCTCTGGGTGCTGCGCGACCGTCCGCGCGATGAATACAAGGGCGTGGCGAAATTTCTGGCCTTCCTGTCGCAGCCGGATGTTCAGGCCGCCTGGCACCAGAACACGGGCTACCTGCCGAGCACGCATGCAGCCTATGAACTGACACGGTCGCAGGGATTCTATGCGCGAAATCCGGGGGCCGAGAAATCGATCGAGCAGATTACGCTGAACATGCCGACCGAGAACTCCACCGGGCTGCGGCTCGGCTCGTTCACGCTGATCCGCGATGCCATCGAGGACGAGCTCGAAGCCGCTTTCGCCGGCAGGAAGTCCGCGCAGGAGGCGCTCGATTCGGCGGCGGCACGCGGCAACAAGCTGCTGCGTCAGTTCGAGCGGGCGAATCCGGAGCAGTAGCCGGCGTTGCGGTCGATCATGATTGTCGCTCTACCCATCCTACGGCGGGAAGACATCGTTTCGCGCGTCGCCTATCATGGCGGAAGGCCGGCGTGATGGGCGCGCCGTGCGCAAAGGGATTTGAAATGGATATTGATCTACCCGACGTCATCGCCGAAGTGAGCGCCGCATTCGCACGCTATGAGAAGGCGCTGACGACCAACGATCTCGCCGTGCTCGGCGAACTTTTTCGCGATGATCCGCGCACCATCCGTTATGGCATCGGTGAAAATCTCTACGGCTATGGCGAAATCCAGGCGTTTCGCGGCGCACGTTTGCCGGTCGGCCTGATGCGCCGGATCGAGCGCACGGTGATCACGGCTTATGGCCGCGATACGGCGGTGGCTTCGACGCTGTTCTATCGTGACACGGTCCCGGGCAAGGTCGGCCGGCAGATGCAGACATGGATTCGCTGTCCCGAAGGCTGGCGCATCGTGGCGGCCTCGGTCAGCCTGATCGACGCGGCACAGGACGCGAAGGCGTAATCCGAACAATACATCGCCGTCATTGCGAGCCCGAAGGGCGAAGCAATCCCGTGAATTGTAGGGTGGGCACGCTTCGCTTTGCCCACCCTACAGCTCTGCTTTCGTTCCGAATCGATCGGCTGCGGAACCTTATCGGCGCAAGCTGGTTGGTTCGCCGTGGCATTCATTGACCAGACCTGGAGCAATCCGTGCCCGCCGGCATGAGGAGTGGGCAGGCGGTCGCCCCGGATGGCCTGCCTGCACAGGGCGCGCGCGTCATCGAGACGGATATTCCCGCGCGTCTCGATCGTCTGCGTTGGAGCGGCTTTCACACGCGCGTCGTATTGGCGCTCGGCATCACCTGGATTCTTGACGGGCTGGAAGTCACGCTTGCCGGCGCGCTGTCGGGCGCCCTCAAGGAAGACCCGGTCCTCAAATTCACCAATATCGATGTCGGCTTCGCCAACAGCGCCTATCTTGCCGGTGCCGTGCTCGGCGCGCTCGGTTTCGGCTGGCTCACCGATCGCCTCGGCCGCAAGAAACTGTTCTTCATCACGCTCGCGCTCTATCTCTCGGCGACGGCGGCCACCGCCTTCTCGTGGAGTCTCGCAAGCTATGCGTTGTTCCGCTTCCTGACGGGGGCGGGTATCGGCGGCGAGTATACCGCCATCAATTCCACGATTCAGGAACTGGTGCCGGCGCGTTATCGCGGTTGGACAGATCTCGTCATCAACGGCAGCTTCTGGATCGGTGCCGCGATGGGCGCCGTCTGCGCCATCGTGTTGCTCGATCCCGCGGTGGTGTCGCAAGCCTATGGCTGGCGCCTGGCGTATTTCACCGGCGCGGCGATCGGTCTCGTGGTTCTGTTCATGCGCATGTGGATTCCGGAAAGTCCGCGCTGGTTGATGATCCACGGCCACCCCGAGCGCGCGCAGGAGATCGTGCGGGACATCGAAGCTTCCGCGCGTCAGGAAGCGCAGCCCTCGGCCATCGCGGCGCTGCCCAGGATCAGGCTCACGCAGCGCAGCCATACGCCGCTTGCCGAAGTCGCGAAAACGCTATTTGTGTCGTATCGTCAACGTTCGCTTGTCGGCCTCGCGCTGATGGCGGCGCAAGCCTTCTTCTACAACGCGATCTTCTTCACCTATGCGCTGATCCTGACGGACTTCTTCGACATTCCGTCAAATCACGTCGGTTGGTATCTGCTTCCATTTGCGGCCGGAAATTTTCTCGGGCCGCTGCTGCTCGGCCGGTTGTTCGATACGCTCGGCCGCCGTGTGATGATCGTGTTCACATATGGTGTTTCCGGTATTCTGCTTGCCCTGTCCGGCTATCTGTTCTCTCTTGGTGTGATGAGCGCGGAGACGCAGACCATCGCGTGGATGGTGATCTTCTTCTTCGCATCGCCTGCCGCTAGCGCGGCCTATCTGACGGTGAGCGAGACGTTTCCGATCGAAGTCCGCGCGCTGGCGATCGCCTTGTTCTATGCCATCGGCACCGGCATCGGCGGCGTCGCCGGGCCGGCTTTGTTCGGCGCGCTGATCGACACCGGTTCGCGGGCCAGCGTGTTCGCCGGCTATCTGTTCGGCGCCGTGTTGATGATCGCGGCTGCCGGTATGGGCTGGCGTTACGCCGTCGCGGCGGAACGTCAATCGCTTGAATCAGTTGCGCGGCCGCTGGCCGCGACGGAGTGACTAACATGACTGTATCGCGGAGAGTTATCGAAATTGCCGTCGAAGACGTGCCGCCCGCCGCTTCGGCGTTGTTCGATCATATCGACGGCGCGCTGCCGCGCCTCAGCGAATGCGCATTGCTGCTCGATATCGACGGCACGTTGCTGGATATGGCGCCGACGCCGCGTGAGGTCTGGGTGCCGCCCGATCTCGCCGCCAATATGGGCAGGTTGTTGCAGCGGACGGACGGTGCGCTGGCTTTGGTGTCCGGGCGTTCCATCAACGATATCGATCTGATCTTTGCACCGATGCAGTTTCCCGCCGTCGGTGGTCATGGCGCGGAGATGCGGCTGTCATGCGATGTCGAATCCGTCGCCGCGCATGCGCCGCCGATGGACAAGGAGTTGAAGCGGCGGCTTGCGGCGATCGCCAAGCTCAATCCCGGCATTCTGCTGGAGGACAAGGGCTATTCGCTGGCGCTCCACTATCGTCTCGCGCCGCATGCGGAGAAAGCGATCTACGATGCGGTGTCTGCGATCCGCGCCGATCTGCCGAATGCGCCGATGGACGTGCTGCCCGGCAAGTTCGTCTGTGAGATCAAGCCGTCCGGCGTGACCAAGGCGATCGGCGTGATCGAATTGATGACGCACGCGCCGTTCAACGGGCGTCGTCCGATTTTCATCGGCGATGATGTGACCGACGAAAGTGTATTTGCGATCATGCCCGGTATGAACGGACTCGCGTTCTCCGTCGGCCGTCATGCGCAAGGCGTTGCGGGGCATTTCGAGGAGCCGCGGGACGTGCGCGCCTGGCTTGGGCGGCTTCTGGTCGACGACGCGGAAATCGCATAGCGACTGTATCGCGCGATGATGCTCTGATGCGACGAAGGAACCCGTTGAGAAAAGCAGGTTCCGTCATCGTCGGCCTGAATTTGGTGCCATTCGGGTCGAACGATGACCAGGAACCATATTGATGAACGAACGTTTAACAAGGGCTGATCATCATCGGGAGGGAACCTTGTGAATCTCGTCGTCGTCTCAAACCGTGTCTCGCGCGCTTCGGCCAATGAGCCGATGACGGGAGGGTTGGCGGCAGCTTTGCTGCCCGTGGTGGAGAAGTCCGGCGCGATTTGGGTGGGATCCTCGGGGCGTTTGCGCGAAGGCGCGCAGAAGGAGCCGTTTGCGGAAATTGAAACGCTCGGCGCGGGCGCGTTGGCGATGCTGGATCTGCCGGCCGCGCATTATGCCGGCTATTACGAAGGCTTCGCCAACTCGGCATTGTGGCCTGCGCTGCATTCCCGCACCGATCTCATCCGCACGTCGCAGGACGACTATCAGTCGTACCGCGAGGTCAATGCGTTCCTGGCGCGCGCGCTGCTCAGGTTCCGCAAGCCCGATACCGGGTTCTGGATTCAGGATTATCATTTCCTCGCCCTCGGCGCGGAACTGCGCGCGCTCGGCGTGACGCATCCCATCGGCTTCTTCCTGCATACGCCGTGGCCGACGCACGATGTCTTCAGGTGCGTGCCGCATCATCGCGAGCTGGTGGAAGCCATGCTGGCTTACGACCTGATCGGGTTCCAGACAGATCGCGACCGCGACAACTTCCTGGCCTATGTGGAATCCGATTTCGGCCTCGACGTTGCCGGCGGCATCGTGCAGTCGCGCCACGGCGCATCGCACTGCGCGGTGTTTCCGATCGGGATCGATCCCGCCCGGTTTGCCGCTTTCGCTGCGAAGGCGTCGTCGCATCCTGATGTCTCGCGCCTGCGCCGGAGCCTGCATGGCGAGAAGCTGGCCATCGGTGTCGATCGAATCGATTATTCCAAGGGACTGGTCAATCGCATCGAGGCTTTCGACCGCATGCTGACGGCGCAGCCGCAGCTCAAGCGGTCAGTGTCGTTGCTGCAGATCGCGACGCCGTCGCGCGGCAATATCGAAGCTTATGGCGATCTGCAGAGCCAGCTCGCCCGGCTCGTCAGTGACGTGAATGGCCGTCATGGCGAAGTGGACTGGACGCCGATCCGTTATCTCAACAAGGGGTTCAGCCAGACGGTTCTCGCCGGCCTCTACCGTGTCGCGCAGGTCGGCGTGGTGACGCCGCTGCACGACGGCATGAATCTGGTCGCCAAGGAATATGTCGCCGCCCAGAACCCGGTCGATCCCGGCGTGCTGGTGCTGTCGAAATTCGCCGGTGCGGCGAATGAGCTGGACACGGCGCTGCTGGTCAATCCGAACGACATCGACGGCATGGCCCGGACCATCGCGACCGCCTTCGCGATGCCGCTGCTGGAGCGCCGGATGCGCTGGGAAGCCATGATGACGAAATTGCGTACGGGAACGATCCAGGAATGGTTCAGCGATTTCGTCGATGCGCTGGAGAACGCGCATGCGATGAACGACAAGGTGGCCAATGACGACCTCCCGCCGGACCCGCCGGCGGTCTGGCCGGTCCGCTCCGTCGCCTCCGGTGCCTCGACCCGGCTCCACTGAGGGCAAGGCGCGCGGCACCGCGCCGGCGGATCATGTTTCCGCATGACCAGTGCCGCCGTCGCCGAATCGCCCATGGCGAAGGGTTTTCCAAGCATCATGCCGGCACCGCGCGGCCGAAAATAATCTATGTTTTCCAATTAATTGCGAAAAATCGCGGATCGACGCCCACCGTCTCTTGCAAATCCGTCGTGAGCCCGTCATGAGAGGCGCATTGGGGAGGTGGCCGAGTGGTTGAAGGCGCACGCCTGGAACGCGTGTATACGGGAAACCGTATCGAGGGTTCGAATCCCTCTCTCTCCGCCACTTCGGTCCGTCTCTGAGCACGCCGATCGCCGCCCTTGACCGGCAATAAGCGTCCTTAGCAGTTCCGTCTGAAGGTGCTGCCAGTCGCAGCAAGGCCGAACCCCCGACAAAGCCGCCGCCGATGATACAGAAGATTTGCCGCCAGATTTCGGACGGAACGGC
>Ga0153956_1002670_pt1 | contig 12636 bp, 3 predicted proteins | sample TSFL040MetaG_FD_104704 | JGI IMG/M metagenome (GOLD analysis project Ga0153956, IMG submission 104704) | Attine ant fungus gardens microbial communities from Florida, USA - TSFL040 MetaG | ecosystem: Host-associated > Fungi > Mycelium > Unclassified | place: USA: Florida, Wekiwa Springs... | reverse complement strand
GTTCATGACGGCACGGCCGGCGGTAACGGCGGTAACGGTGGCAACGCCGGTAGCGGTGGTGCCGGTGGTCAGGGCGCCAGCGGTGCTGCGGCCGATGGCAGCAACGGTACGGCGGGCGTCGGTGGTAACGGCGGGTCCGGCGGTAAGGGCATCGACGGGACCAACAGCACGACGGCGGGTGTAGATGGAACTGCCGGTGGCGCGGGCGGTTTGGGCGGTAACGGTGGTCAGGGTGGTCTGCTCGCCGGCAGCACCACCCAGCACGCGGCGTCTGGTGCCGGTGGCAATGGTGGCGCGGGTGGTAAGGGCGGCAACGGATTCACCGGCGCCGACGGCGTTGCCCCGGGGTCTGATGGTGTCAGCGGAACCAACGGCGGCCAGGGCGGTAATGGTGGCGCCGGTGGTACCGGTTCGACGGCCGGCGTGCACGGCACGGGTGGTGTCGGTGGCAATGGCGGTAGCGGTGGCAAGGGTGCGGCCGGCAGCGCGGGTGTCGACGGCACGTCGAGCGACCACGACGGCACGGCCGGCGGCAACGGTGGCAATGGTGGCAATGCCGGTGTCGGCGGCGCTGGTGGTCAGGGTGCCAGCGGCGCTGCGGCCAGCGGCAGTAATGGCACGGCGGGTGTCGGTGGTAACGGCGGTGCCGGCGGTAAGGGTCTGGCCGGTACGGACAGCACGACGTTGGGTGTGGATGGCACCGCCGGCGGCAATGGTGGCCTGGGCGGTAACGGTGGTCAGGGTGGTCTGGTCGCGGGCAGCACCACCCAGCACGCCGCCTCCGGCGCCGGCGGTAACGGTGGTGCCGGCGGCAAGGGCGGCAACGGCTACACCGGCCTGAGCGGTGTCAATGCCGGCGATAACGGTCAATCCGGCACCAACGGTGGCCAGGGCGGTAACGGCGGCGCCGGCGGTACTGGCGCCACGGCGGGTGCCCATGGTGCCGGTGGTGTCGGCGGCAATGGTGGCAGTGGCGGTAGCGGTGCGGCCGGCAGCGCGGGTGTCGACGGCACGTCGAGCGACCACGACGGCACGGCCGGCGGCAACGGTGGCAATGGTGGCAACGCGGGAACCGGTGGTGCCGGTGGTCAAGGTGCCACGGGGGCTGCGGCCAGTGGTGCCAACGGCAACGCGGGTGTCGGTGGTAAAGGCGGTCAGGGCGGTAAGGGCTTTGATGGCGCCGACAGCACCACGGCGGGTGTGGACGGCACGGCCGGCGGTAACGGTGGCGCCGGCGGCAACGGTGGTCAGGGTGGTCTGCTCGCGGGCAGCACCACCCAACGCGCCGCTTCCGGTGACGGTGGCAATGGTGGCGCCGGTGGCAAGGGCGGCAACGGCTACACCGGTCTGAATGGTGCCAACGCCGGCGATGACGGCCAATCCGGCACCGACGGTGGCCAGGGCGGCAATGGCGGCGCCGGTGGAACGGGCGCCAACGGCGGCGTCGGCGGCAGCGCCGGCAACGGTGGCGTCGGCGGTAATGGTGGTAACGGCATCAACGGCGCCAATGCCACGGCGGCCGGTGCGGACGGTCACAACGGCGGCAGTGGCGGCAGTGGCGGTAAGGGCGGTGCCGGCGGCCAGGGCGGCAACGGCGGCGTCGGCACCACTGGAACCGCCGGCGTGAACGGCAACGGTGGCACCGGCGGACACGGCGGAAACGCCGGTACCGCTGGTGATGGCGGCCGCGGCGCCGACGGTGACGTCACCAACCCCGACGGCGGCCAGGGCGGTAATGGCGGCGAGGTCGGCTACGCCGGCACCGGTGGAGCGGCCGGCGTCCACGGCAATGGCGGCACGGGCGGCACGGATGGAACCGTCGGAGCGAACGGCAACTCGATCACCGGTGCGGCCGGCAACGGCGGTCAGGGCGGCAACGGCTTCAGCCCCACCGGCTCGGCCGAAAACGGCGGCAACGGTGGCGTCGGCGGTGATGGTGGCGCCGGCGGATCACACGGCAACGGTGGCGACGGCGGCCAGGGCGGCGCGGGTGCCACCGGTGTCGGCGGTACCGGCGCGGCCGGCACCGCAGGCACGGCAGCTCACCCCGATGGCGGCGCGGGAGGCTCCGGTCTGTCCGGCGGCAACGGCGGAAAGGGCGGCGCAGGTGGCGCCAGCGGCAGCCTCGCCGCCAACCACGCCGGAAACGGTGGAGTCGGTGGCGCTGGCGGTGCGGGCGGCAACGGTGGGACCGGTGGCGCCGGCTATGACGCCGCGGCCGATCCAAACGCAGCGGCCGGCACCAATGGCGGCAACGGCGGCAACGGTGGTGAGGCCGGATCCGGCGGAACCGGCGGGGCTGGCGGTAACGCCGGTGCTGTCCACGGCGCGGCCAGTGCGGGTGCCAACGGCAATGGTGGCAACGGCGGCAACGCCGGGGTCGCGGGCCAGGGCGGTAACGGCGGCAACGGCGCCAACGGCAACGCCCTCAACCCCAACGGTGGCAAGGGCGGCAATGGCGGTGACCCGGGCAACGTCGCGGGTACCGGCGGCGAAGGCGGCGCACGCGGCACCGGCGGAACCGGTGGCGTCGACGGCACGAACGGTGCCAGCGGTACGCCGGTCACCACCGCCTCCGGCAATGGCGGCAACGGCGGCAACGGTTATGACGCGGCCTCTGACCCAGGTGCCACCCCCGGCACCGACGGTGGCAATGGTGGCGCCGGTGGTAACGGCGGCCTGGCCGGCAACGGTGGCAACGGTGGAGCCGGTGGCAGCGCGGCCACTGGCGTCGGCGGATCCGGTGCGGCCGGCACGGCCGGAACTGCCCTCAACCCCAACGGCGGCAACGGACTTCAGGGCGATGCCGGCGGCGACGGTGGCAAGGGCGGCAATGGCGGTAATGGCGGTCTGCTGAGCGTCAACACCGCGGGCAACGGCGGTAACGGCGGTGCGGGCGGCGACGGTGGTGCCGGCGGTACCGGTGGTGCCGGCTACAGCGCGACGGTTGCCGGGGCCAACGGCGGGGACGGCGGCAACGGCGGTGAGGCCGGTTCCGGTGGCACCGGAGGCGCCGGCGGCAACGCCGGAACCGCGCAGAACGGCAGCGTCGTCGGCAGCAACGGCAACGGCGGCAAGGGCGGCAACGCCGGCAGCGCCGGCCAGGGCGGCGACGGCGGCCGGGGTGCCGACGGCAATGCCACCACGCACAACGGAGGTGACGGTGGAGACGGTGGCGACGCCGGCAACGTCGCGGGCACCGGCGGTCAGGGCGGTGCGGCCGGCACCACGATCGGCGGCGGCGGCACGGCCGGTACCGCGGGCGCCAGTGGTACCCCGGCGGCCGGCCCGTCCGGTAACGGCGGTAACGGCGGCGACGGCTACAGCCAGCCTGGAACCGGCACCGGAGGTCAGGGCGGTGCCGGCGGCGACGGCGGCAACATGGGCAACGGTGGCGACGGCGGGCGCGGCGGCGATGGCAGCGCCGGCACGGCTGGCGGATAGGCGTCAGGTCGTCGAGTGAACGGATGTCCGCGATGAGATCGCTGCCCTGGCACGCCAGGGCGGCTGGGCCGAGCACCTGTAAGCACAGGAAGCGCTCCGTATCCCGAGCTGCGTCCATCCGGATTCGGATGGTTCAGGTAAGTGCCGCGATGACATGGGTGGATAGCTCGACGCCCGGCGGATTTTCCGTGGCGGATCGATTCCCGATCTGACTGTGGCCGCGCAGCGGGCGCGGCGTCAGCGGAAGCAAAACATCACAACCATCCATGGGCCCTGCTGTGGGCCACAGTTTGAGAATTTGGGGCAGTAAATGACTGGAAAGCGTCACGGCGCACGACAAGCCGGGCAGCACATCGGAGGCGCGCGTCGTCGCGTGCTGGGTGCGGGTTCGGCGGCGGCGGCATTCTTGGCGTTCGGTATGACGCCGTTGGTGTCGGCGCCGGCAGCGCAGGCCGATGGTGAATTCGATTGGCTGCTGGACCTGTTCAACCCGGCGGCCTGGCCGGCGGCGGACGCGGACACCGCGGGTGCTTTCGACTGGGGATCGTTGTTCGATTCGTCGGCGGGGGTGGCCAGTGGCGACCCGTTCGATCTGACCGCATATATCGACGAGTTCGTCTACCTGCCGTTGCAGGCCGGCCTGGTCGACTGGATCGAGAGCCCGTTGGGCATCCAGGTCGACTCGTTCATCAATGACACGTTCGGGTTCGGTTCGATCATCATCGGCAATGGCGCTGCCGGCATCGAGGGTGTCGATGGTGGCAATGGCGGTGCGGGCGGTTGGCTGTTCGGTAATGGCGGTGACGGCGTCGCCGGCGGTGATGGTGGCGCGGCCGGGCTGTTCGGCGATGGTGGTGCCGGTGGTGCGGGCCTGGCGGGCCTGGCCGGTGGCGACGGTGGCGCCGGCGGTTCGTGGATGGGCGTTGGCGGTACCGGTGGTGCGGGCGGCGACGGTGGTGGCGCCGGGGGCAACGGCGGCGACGGCACGGGCTGGCTGTTCGGTTCCGGCGGTGCGGGCGGTGCCGGCGGTATCGGCGCGGCCGGCACGGCGGGTCTGGCCGGGGCCACCGGTGTTTGGGCTTCGGGCGGAAACGGCGCCATTGGCGGCGACGGTGTCCTGGGCGGTAACGGCGGCAATGGTGGTGCCGGCGGTAAGGCATCGGGCTTCTTCGGTAACGGCGGCAATGGTGGTGCCGGTGGTGTCGGTGGTGCCGGCGGTAACGGTGGCCGCGGCGGTGACGGCGCTGCCGGTGAGTGGGATGCGGCCGCCAGCAACGGCAATGGTGGTGACGGTGCCGGCGGTGGCGACGGCGCCAACGGTGGTCAGGGCGGCCAGGGTGGTCTCGCCGGAGCCGGCACCAGCCTGGGCTCGGCGGGTGTCAACGGACTCGGTGGTCAGGGCGGTGCCGGCGGCAACGCCGGAATCGCCGGCAACGGCGGGGACGGGGCCGAGGGGACCGCGGGCAACACCGGCGGTGGCCGCGGCGCCGACGGCGGAAACCCGGGCGCGATCGGCCACGGCGGCGAAGGCGGCCTGACCGGCGGCTCGACCACCGAGCACGCGGCCAGTGGCGCCGACGGTCAGGCGGCCGGTCACGGCGGCAACGGCGGCAACGGCGGCGACGGCTTCGACGTGGCGGCCTACAACGCCGCCCACGCGGGCGAACTGGGATTCAAGGCGCTCACCATCGCCGGCGGCAACGGTGGTCTTGGTGGCAACGCCGGCGCGGTCGGTGACGGCGGGACCGGCGGTAACGGCGGTGACGGTGGCGACGGCGGTCGGGGCGGCAGCAGTGGCGTGCTGCTGGAGAACGGCCACGGCGGCAAGGGTGGCGCCGGCGGCAACGGCGGCAACGGTGGTGCGGGTGGCGCCGGCGGTTGGGAGGCCGGTCAGGGCGGTGCCGGTGGTACCGGCGGCAAGGGTGGTGCCGGCGGCGTCGGCGGTGACGCCCTGAACCCGAATTCTGGAACCGGTGGTGACGGCGGCGTCGGCGGTCGGGGCGGTCTCGGTGGTGCCGGCGGTGCCGGCTATACCGGCGCGGCGGGCGTGCAAGGCGTCAACGACGGTGCGGGGGAGAACGGCGGCAACGGTGGTGCCGGTGGTACCGGCGGCGAGGGTGGCGTCGGCGGCAACGCCGGCAACGGCGCCACCAGCAACGGTGCCAACGGCAACGGTGGTACGGGCGGCAAGGGCGGTGACGCCGGCGCCGGTGGTGACGGCGGTCGGGGAGCCGACGGCGACGCCACCAACACCGACGGCGGCCGGGGCGGCAACGGCGGTGACGCGGGCGTCGAAGGCGCCGGTGGTGCGGGCGGCGACGCCGGAACGGGCGGCAGCGGTGGAACGTCCGGCCTGCACGGAGTCGCCGGCAGTCAGGTGACCAGCGGCGGCAACGGCGGCGACGGCGGTAACGGCTTCACCTCCGCGGTGGCCGGGGCCTCTGGTGGTAACGGTGGCGCCGGTGGCGACGGCGGCAACCTCGGCAACGGCGGCAACGGCGGTGCCGGCGGCAACGGCGTGGCCGGGACCAACGGGGTCGGGACCGATGCCGACGGAAACGGCAACTCGGGTACCAGCGGTGGTTCGGGTGGTAGCGGTGGTAAGGGCGGTAGCGCCGGCACGGGTCTGTCGACGCTGACCGGTGGCCTCGGCGGTAACGGTGGTTCGGGTGCCGACGGCGGTAGCGCCGCAGCGGGTGCCACGGGTGCGGCCGGTTCGTTCGGCACCGGTGACGGTGACGGTGGTGCGGGCGGCAACGCCGGTACCGCGGGTGCCGGTGGTAGCGGCGGTAACGGTGGTGTCGGTGGCGCCAACGGTGATGGCAGCACGGCGGCGACCGGAACTGGTGGTAACGCCGGTAGTGGTGGTGCGGGTGCCGCCGGTGGCGATGGTGGTGCCGGTGCCAACGGCGACGCCGGCCACGTCAACGGTGGTAACGGTGGCCGGGGTGGTGACTCCAGTCAGGGCGGTGCGGCCGGTACGGCCGGTACCGGTTCCACGGCCGGAACCAGCGGCTCTGACGGTGACGGCGTGACCGGCCCGGCCGGCAACGGCGGTCAGGGCGGCGACGGCTATGACCCGTCCGCGGCGGGCGGTGCGGCCGGGGCTTCCGGCGGCAACGGCGGTCGGGGCGGCGACGGCGGCAACCTGGGCAACGGCGGTAACGGTGGCGCCGGTGGTAGCGGTGTCGCCGGCACCGACGGTGTGGATGCGACCGCGGCCGGTGCCAGCGGCACCAGCGGCACCGATGGTGGTGGCGGCGGTAACGGTGGCGCCGGTGGGCGCGGCGGTTCGGTCTCCGGCGACGGTGGCAACGGCGGTGCCGGTGGCTCCGGTGCACGCGGTGGCAACGCCGGCGCCGGAAAGACCGGCGTTAACGGCACCTTCGCCGGCGGCGGCGACGGCGGCGGTGGCAACGGCGGCAGCGCCGGTACGGCCGGTGCCGGCGGCGGCGGTGGCAACGGTGGTGCGGCCGGCGGTGTGGCTGCCGGTGGCTCCGGTGACAGCGGCACCCTGGGTGCGGCCGGTGCGGGCGGTAACGGCGGTGCCGGCGCTGCCGGTGGCAACGGCGGGACCGGTGCGAACGGCGACGCCGACAATCTCAACGGCGGCAACGGTGGCTCGGGTGGAGACTCCAGCCTGGGTGGTGCGGGCGGAACTGTCGGTACCGGCGCCGGGATCGCGACGGCCGGCACCGGCGGCGCCAGCCCGAACGGCCCGGTCGGCAACGGTGGCGCCGGTGGCACCGGCTTCGACAACTTGACCGGTGTCGGCGGTGACGGCGGTCGGGGCGGCGACGGCGGCAACCTGGGTAACGGCGGTAACGGTGGCGCCGGTGGTCACGGCGGCGACGGAACCGACGGCATCGCGGGCACCGTGGACAGCATCAGCGGCACCGACGGCACCGTGGGCTTCCACGGCGGCGTCGGCGGCGATGGCGGAGCGGGCGGCTCGATCTCCGGCAACGGTGGCACCGGCGGCGCCGGCGGTGCCGGCGGCAGGGGCGGCAGCGGCGGTGACGGCCTGGCCGGTACCGGTGGCACCGTCGCCGGCGAGTCCGGCACCAACGGCGGGTCCGGCGGTGACGGTAAGGACGGCGGTTACGGCGGCGCCGGCGGCAACGGCGGCGTGGCCGACAACGGCACCACGGGCGCCAACGGCAACGGCGGCGCGGGCGGCGCGGGCGGTGACGCCGGAACCCCCGGTGACGGCGGCAATGGTGCGGCTGGCGACGCCACCACCCACAACGGTGGCAACGGCGGCGACGGCGGCAACGCCGGTACCGCGGGCAACGGCGGCGCCGGTGGAGCGCACGGCACCGGCGGGACCGGCGGTACCAAGGGCGGCGACGGCACCGACGGAGTCGGTGTGACCGGCCCGGCCGGCAACGGCGGCACCGGTGGCAACGGGTACGACGCGGCCTCCGACGACGCGGCCGCCGGCGGCACCAGCGGTGGCAACGGTGGTGCCGGTGGCAACGGTGGCAACATCGGCAACGGTGGCAACGGTGGTGTCGGTGGTGACGGCAAGACCGGTGTCGGCGGCACCGGGGCGGCCGGCGACGCCGGCACCAGCGCTAACCCCGATGGTGGTACCGGTGGTCAGGGCCTGGCCGGTGGCAACGGCGGTACTGGCGGCAAGGGCGGTAACGGCGGTGCCCTGAGCCTGAACCTGGCCGGCAACGGCGGCGCCGGCGGCGACGGCGGCGACGGCGGATCCGGTGGCACCGGTGGCGCGGGCTACGACGCCAGCACCGGGTCGGTGGCCGGTGCCCGCGGCGGTAACGGTGGCAACGGCGGTGAAGCCGGATCCGGTGGCACCGGTGGCGCGGGCGGCGACGCGGGTACCACCGGCCACGGCACGGTCGGCACCAACGGTGACGGCGGCAGCGGCGGCAGCGCCGGTACCGCGGGAGCCGGCGGAAACGGCGGCCGGGGAGCCGACGGCGACGCCACCACCCACGATGGTGGTGCCGGCGGTAACGGCGGTGACCCGGGCGCAGTCGCCGGGACCGGCGGCAGCGGCGGCGCGGCTGGAACCACGGTCGGCGGCGGCGGCAACGCCGGCGACCACGGCGCGAACGGGACGCAAGCCACTGGCCCGTCGGGCAACGGCGGTGACGGCGGTAACGGCTACGACGCCTCCACCGACTCCAACGCCGCGACGGGTGCCTCCGGTGGTGCCGGCGGCAAGGGCGGTAACGGCGGCGCGATCGGCAATGGTGGTAACGGTGGAGTCGGTGGTAGCGGTACCACCGGATCTGCCGGTGTCAGCGGAACCGTCGCGGGTCAGTCCGGCACTGTCGGCCAGGCCGGCGGCGACGGCGGCGCCGGCGGCGCCGGCGGCCTCGGCGGTGCGCAGTCCGGCAACGGCGGCAACGGCGGTGCCGGTGGTCAGGGTGCCAACGGTGGGATTGGCGGCAGCGGTGTCGACGGTGCCTCCGCGGCCGTGGCCTCCGGAACCATTGGTCAGGCCAACAACGGACAAGACGGTGGTGACGGCGCTGCCGGCGGGAAGGGCGGCAGCGGCGGCAACGGCGGCGTCGGTGGCACCGCCGCCAACGGCACCACCGGTAGCACCGGCGCCGGCGGTGACGGCGGCAACGGCGGCAACGGCGGCACCGCGGGTAATGGTGGGGCCGGGGCGAACGGCGATGCCACCAACCACAACGGCGGTGACGGCGGTAGCGGCGGCGACGTCGCCGAGGTCAGTGCCAGCGGTGGCGCCGCGGGCACCGGCTCGGGCCACGCCACCGCCGGTACCGCGGGCGAGCTGCCGGACGGCCCGGTCGGCAACGGCGGCAATGGCGGCGACGGCTGGAACAACACCGGGACCTCCGGCACCGGCGGGTCCGGTGGCCGGGGTGGTGACGGCGGCAACCTCGGTAACGGTGGGGACGGCGGTCACGGCGGTAACGGTCCGAACGGATCGGGCCCCAACGGCTGATCCGGTTCCGGCAGACCGACGCGGCTGCCCCGGTAACGGGGTGGCCGCGTCGCTTTTCCTGGCGGGACGTCTACGCGGTCAACTGGTCACCCTCTGCGGCCATCACGGCCCGGTCTTTGGACCGGGCCGTGATCGCGTTGGGGCCTTCGGACGGCGGGCGCCCCGGCGCATCCGCTCTGGCAAACAAACCGTAGGCATTTTTACCTAAACTGAGAGAAAAATAAGTTCCGTATATTAGCTGTGAATTTGAAAATTAGTATTCACTACACGGGAACGTTTTTCTCATAAAAGCTGGTCAAAGTACTGACAACAATCGTTGTCGGTACCTTCCAGGTTCCTCACAAAATTAGGGGTTGACTAAGAATTAGCCGCTGCTAACCTAGCCCCCCATCAGATTTGCCGATGCTGCCAATATCTTCAGCTAAGGGGCACGTGCCATGTCTCGCTACCGTCAGAGTGGTTTCAACGGTCGTCGCAGCAGTAGGGCGTTCGGCGCCGGGACTGCGGTGAGTGCGTTTCTCGCGTTTGGGTTGGGGCCGCTGGCCGCGGCGCCCGCGGCCCACGCCGATTCAGAGGACCTGTGGGTCGACCTGTTGGGTGCCGACCTGGGCAACGCCGTTGCCGACCTGGGCGCCAACTGGGGCGACCAGGCCGCCTGGGCGGTGGTGCTGGATCCGGAGAGCTGGTCGCCGTTTTTCGAGGGCCTCAGCAGCCAAGCCACCTGGGATGCGGTGCTGGCTGATCTGAACCTCAGCGGTATCGGGGCGGCTGACTTCAGCTGGCCCGGTTCTGCGGACGCGTCCTTCGACTTCGGCGAGATCAACTGGCTGATGCCGTTCGGTAACGGCGCGGATGGCACTGCGGCCAACCCCGACGGCGGCGCCGGCGGCTGGATCTACGGCAGCGGCGGTGCGGGATGGGACGCCGATGGGTCGGGCGGCGTCGACGACGGCGGCGCGGGCGGTCAGGGTGGCCTGTTCGGCGGCAACGGTGGCCACGGCGGCGACGGGTTTGACACCGGTGCCGGTGGCGATGGTGGTGCCGCCGGCTGGTTCGCGTGGCTGAGCCACGGCGGTGATGGTGGTGACGGTGGAAGCGCGGTCACCGCGGGTGGCGACGGTGGTGCCGGTGGTGTCGGTGGCGACGCTGCGTTGTGGGCTTTGTTCAGTACCGCGGGGGCTGGCGGTACCGGTGGTGACGGTGCGGTCGGCGCGGCGGGGCTGGCTGGTGTGTTGGCCGGCGCCGATGGTGGCGCGGGTCAAAACGGTGGCGCAGGCGGCAATGGTGGTGCCGGTGGACGCGGCTCGAACTGGTTCGGTGAGGGCGGTAAGGGCGGTTCCGGCGGTACGGGTGCCGCCGGCGGTGCCGGTGGTGACGGTGCGGACGGTGCTGACGGCACTGTCAGTCATGTTGACGCGATCAGCGGCGGTAACGGCGGTGTCGGCGGCAATGGTGGTGCTGCGGGCAAGGCAGGCGCGGGTGGGTCCGGTGGATTGTTCGCCAGCGCAGGGGCTTCGGGCGTCGCGGGTGGCCAGGGTGACGGGGCGATCGGTGGCGAGGGCGGTGTCGGTGGCGACGGCGCTGCCGGTGCCGACGGTGCCGACGGCAACGCCTCGCACGTGGACGGGTTCGCCGGCCAGGCCGGTGGTGTCGGTGGCAACGCGGGCCAAGGCGGTGTCGGCGGTCAAGGTGCCAACGGCCAGGCAGCCAGCGGTACCGGCGGTACGGCTGGTAGCGGTGGCCGGGGAGGCGACGGTGGAGCGGGTTACGTCGGCGCCGACGGCAGCGCGTCGTCGCCCGACGGCGCGGCCGGCGGTAACGGTGGCGCCGGAGGTAACGGTGGCAAGGGCGGCCTAGAGGCCGATGGCGTCACGCGCGCCGCCGAAGGCGGCGGTGGTAACGGTGGTGGCGGCGCTGCGGGGGGTCGCGGTTATGACGCGCTCGCCGACGGTGCGGCGGCGGGCACCTCGGGCGGCCACGGCGGTGCGGGCGGCAATGGTGGTGTCGGCGGAACCGGCGCCACCACCGGGACACATGGTGTCGGCGGTGTTGGCGGCGCCGGCGGTTCTGGCACCGACGGCGCCGATGGCGATGCGGGTGTCACGGGCACCGCATCGACCATGAACGGCGGCGCCGGCGGCAATGGCGGCACTGGTGGCAACGCCGGGGTCGGTGGCGCCGGTGGTGACTCCGGTGGCGGCAACCACGCCGCGTCGGGCACCCACGGTTCGGCGGGCAAGGGCGGCGACGGCGGCGTCGGTGGCAACGGCTATGACGCGGCCACGGACCCCGGCGCGCTCGCGGGCACGTCCGGCGGCAATGGTGGCGCCGGCGGTAACGCCGGCCTCGGCGGTCTGGAAGCCGACGGATCGCGGGCGACCTCCGGCGTCGCCGCGGTCGGCGGCAACGGCGGCGACGGCAAGGACGGCGCCCACGGGATCGACGGGACTGCCAACCACCTCGACGGCACGGCCGGTCAAGCCGGTGGCCGTGGTGGCAACGGCGGGCAGGGCGGTCTGGAGGTTGACGGCACCTCCCGGGCTGCGGATGGTGTCGGCGGCGACGGTGGCGCTGGCGGCAAGGGCGGCGCCGGGTATGACGCGGTAGCCGCAGGGGCGGCCCCGGGCAGCGACGGCGGTGCCGGCGGTGCCGGTGGTAACGGTGGCGTGGGAGGAACCGGTTCGGCGGCCGGGCTGCACGGTGTCGGTGGCGTCGGCGGCAACGGTGGCTCGGGCACCGCCGGTGCCAATGGCGCGATCGGTACGGCCGGCAGCGCGCTGAACCCCGACGGTGGTGCGGGTGGCAATGGTGGCACTGGTGGTAACGCCGGTGCTGGTGGTGCCGGTGGGTTCTCGGGTGGTGGGGTTCAGGCTGCGTCGGGCACCAACGGTGTGGCCGGTAAGGGCGGCAATGGTGGTGTCGGTGGCGCCGGCTATGACGCGGCTTCTGATGGCGCTGCCGCGGCGGGCACTTCCGGTGGCAATGGTGGTGTCGGTGGTAACGCCGGTCAGGGTGGCCTCCTGGTTGGTGGTGGTCGTGCTGCGGACGGCGCGGCCGGGGTCGGTGGTAACGGTGGCTCGGGTAAGGCGGGTGCTGCCGGTACTGCGGGTGATGCGGTCAACGTCAACGGCACGGCTGGCACCTCCGGTGGTAACGGTGGTAACGGCGGCCAGGGTGGTCTGCAGGCCGATGGGACCACCCATGCGGCGTCGGGCAAGGGCGGCAACGGTGGTGCCGGCGGTGCT
>Ga0153956_1002669_pt1 | contig 12638 bp, 9 predicted proteins | sample TSFL040MetaG_FD_104704 | JGI IMG/M metagenome (GOLD analysis project Ga0153956, IMG submission 104704) | Attine ant fungus gardens microbial communities from Florida, USA - TSFL040 MetaG | ecosystem: Host-associated > Fungi > Mycelium > Unclassified | place: USA: Florida, Wekiwa Springs... | reverse complement strand
GCGCTCGATCGCCGTCAGCTTCTCCGCGCGTACCTCGGGAGGAGCCTCGTATTGGACCTGCTGATAGAGCTCGACGAGCCGGGCGGCCTCGTCCCGCAGACGGGCCTCTTCCCCTTGACAAGACCAGCTCAAACCAGCCATTCCCAGACACAGGGCCCGTTGCATCACTTTCATGCCCACTTCCTCAGAGTTGCGGACGAAACCGGAAATGTAGGAAATACTGCGACAGACGCGCTCTTGACATACATCGCAGGAGAGCAGAAGATGGCGCGGTCGTGACAGCCCAAGCCCAACGCGAAGACGGCGCGCAGAGTAGCGCGCCCGGCCTCGATGCACGCGGTTCGAGCCGCGAGCAAGGCAAGGCCCGGCGTCGCGCCCGCCAGTATCAGCGGGTGGCCGTGCGCTGCGGATGTTGGCTCGAACACCAAGATGCGACCGTCTTTGGCACCACGGTCGACATCGGTCGAGGCGGCCTTTTCCTGCGCACCGCGCTGCCGATGGCGCCCGGCGTGGAGGTCAAGGTCACGCTCAAGCTGCCAGGGCTCGAGCCGGTGATCGCGCAGGGGCAGGTGGTCCGCCGCGTGTCGCCGCAGGCGGGCGACCGGCCGGGCCTCGGCGTGCGCTTCGATCAGGTCCACGTCGGAGACGAGTCTCTGCGCGATTTCCTGGGCCTCACGCTGCTCAAGGATCCCGACTCCGACGACGCCCACTCCAACGACGCCGGCTGAGGCTCTCTCCGCGGCGTCGCGGCCGCTCGGCGGGCTCTCTGGCGCGCGGCTCGGGACGGCCCGAGCGAAGCGTCCTCAAATCGGCGCTTCGTTCAACGTTCCCGCGCGCTTGGCGTACCGTTCGCCCCCGCCCTTCGACGCTTCACCCGGGCGCGCTTCCGCGGCCGCCGCAGCCGTGGTAACCATGTAGGCGATGTACTTCGAGGTGGAACACATCCTAGAGGCGCCCGTGGAGATGATCGAGGCCGCCATGTTCCGTCCGGAATACCTGTCGTTCCTGGTGGCGCACCACGAGATCCTCACCGGGGCCCATCCGCGCGCACTCGAAGAGAGCTCGGGGCAGATCAAGCGGGTAGTGCACTACGTGGCGCGCCCCGTGTTCGACCACGTGGGCTTCAAGGAGGTCCCGTCGAACTGGTTCGAGTTCGTCGAGTCGAGCACCTGGGACAAGCGCACCCGCACGCTGGCCTTCCACAACGTGCCCGTGGCCGACAAGGTGGCCGAGCGCTTCCTCAACAAGGGCGAGATCCAGCTGACCCCCCTGCCCTCCGGCAAGACCCACCGGCGCACGCGCGCCGAGATCAAGCTGCACAGCCTGCCGCTGCTGGTGCGCCCGATGGCCGGCATGGTGGAGCAGATGATCGCGCGCGAGGCCAAGCGCCTGCTCGAGATCGAAGCGCGCGTGATGAACGAGTGGGTCCGCGGCGGCGGCCTCGCGCACACCGCGCAGGCCTGAACCAGCTCACCAGCTCACGATTCGAAGCGAATCCCGGGCTCGTTCGCGAAGCGACGCGACATCACGTCGAACGCGGGCCGGTGCTTGTCGATGAGCACGAAGCGGCGCTGATTGCGCAGGGCCGCGGCCCCGGCCGTGCCTGTGCCCGCGAAGAAATCGAGCACCAGACCGCCTGGCGGACACGAAGCGCGCACGATGCGCTCGAGGATGCCGAGCGGCTTCTGCGTGGGATAGCCGAGCTTCTCCTTGCCCGTGGGGCTCACGATGGTGTGCCACCAGGTGTCCGTGGGGAGCTTGCCGCGCGCGGCCTTCTCCGGCCCCACCAGGCCCGGCGCCATGTACGGGATGCGATCGACCTCGCTCGTGTCGAAGTGGTACTGCTTGGGATCGCGCGCGTAGAACAGGATGTTGTCGTGCTTGGCCGGCCAGCGCTTGGTGGTGCGCGCGCCGTAGTCGTAGGCCCAGATGATCTCGTTGAGGAACGCGTCGCGCCCGAACACGCGATCGATCAAGACCTTGCAGTAGTGCACCTCGCGGTAGTCGATGTGGAAGTAGAAGCTCCCGCTGGGCTTGAGCAGTCGGTGGGCCTCCTTCAGGCGCGGCTCGAGGAAGGCCATGTAGTCCTCGAAGCGATCCTCGTAGCGCTCGCTGGCCACGCGCTCCGTGCGGTAGCGCGCGCCCTGAAAACCCGTGCGATCTCCCGCGGGATCGCGGCGTGTGCGCAGCTGTAGCCGCTCCTGATGGCGCCCCGTGTTGAAGGGCGGATCGATGTAGATGAGATCGACGCTCGCCGCGGGCAAGGCGGGCAAGACCGCCTCGTTGTCTCCCTTGATCACGAGCCCGCGCTCGCCGTCCCGCAACCAGAACTTGCTCATTGGCTGCCGATCGTTACATGAAGGGTCCCGTGCGGCTATCGAGTCCCCGTTTTGTGCTGCCCCTGCTGCTCCTGGCGCTGGCCGCCGGCTGCCCGAAGGCCGAGGGCGCCAACGCGTCCGAGGGACCTGGAGCAGGTCAGGCCGCGCCGGGTCAGGAGCAGACGGGGCCCGATCCGTACGTCGACTATCCGCTCTACGGCCGCGTCACGGGCACCGCGCTCACGGTGCGCAAAGAAGCCGCACCCGAGGCCATCGCGCTCGGCTGGCTGCGACGCGGAGAGACCGTGCGGCTCAAGGCGAGCAGCCTCAAGAGCGCGACGTGCAAGAGCGGCTGGCACGAGATCCACCCGAAGGGGTTCGTGTGCGCTGGCGAAGGCGTGGAGGTCTCCGAGGCCATGCCCAAGGTGGCGGAGGAAGAGCGCTCGGAGGCCAACCGCAACGCCCCCATGCCTTACCAGTATTACCTGGTGAAGGACGCCAAGGTGCCCGAGTACCACCAGCTGCCCTCGCGCGACCAACAGCGCGCCGCGGCGGCCTACGCGGAGACGTGGCAGCAGCTCGAGCTCGAGGGCAACGCGCAGAAGCTCAAGAAGTTCCTCGAAGGCAGCCTCCCCGGGCAACCCATCAAACACGCGGTGATCCGGCGCTTCCTCGAGCGCGGCTTCTACGTGGCCTCCACCGGCACGCTGGTGCGCTCGCAGCGCGCGTTCGCGCGTTCGGTGCGCGGCAGCTTCATCAAGACCCAGCAGCTCGAGCCCAAGGCGGGGCCCACGTTCCACGGCGTGGAGCTCAAGGACGGAAAGACCTTGCCCGTCGTGTGGGCCGTGCGCGGCGCCACGCCGCAGGTGCCCAAGACGCGCGCCGAAGGCGGCGTGACCTGGGTGAACGCGCCGGACGCCAAGCCCATCGAGCGCCTCGCCGTGGTGAACAACTGGAAGGGCTGGGCGCGCGTCGACGGCAAGCTGATGCACGAGCTCAGCGACGGGACCTATCTCTACGACTGGTACCTCGCGGTCGCGGAGAAGATGGCGCGCCCCAAGGAAGTGGGGCCGAAGGAGCCCTGGGTGCACGTGGACCTCGGCGAGCAAACGCTGGTGCTCTACGTGGGCGACGAGCCCATCTACGCGACGCTGGTGTCCTCGGGCGTGGTCGAGCACCCCACGCCGCTCGGCAGCTTTCGCATCCACAAGAAGTACGTCTCCGACAGCATGGCCGACATCGGCGCCGACGCGGCCGACAACCGCTACAGCATCGACGACGTGCCGTGGACGCAATACTTCGACGGCGCCCGGGCGCTGCACGGCGCGTTCTGGCACTCGCAGTTCGGCATCAAGCGCTCCCACGGCTGCGTGAACCTGGCGCCAGCCGATGCGTTCTACATCTTCCAGCACACCTGGCCCGTGGTGTCGCCCGGTTGGCACGGCGTGTCCACGCAGAAGACGGGCGACACAGGGAGCCTCGTGGTGATCACGGAGTAGTGATGACGATGAGCTCGGAGCGCGTGCACCTCTGCTTCGTCTGCCTCGGCAACATCTGCCGCTCGCCCACCGCCGAGGGCATCATGCTGGCGCTGGTGAAGGCCGAAGGCCTCGCGCACAGGGTCACCGTCGACAGCGCCGGCACCGCGGCCTATCACGTGGGCGAGCGCGCCGATCGGCGCAGCCGCGCGACGGCGCGGGCACGCGGCGTGGACTTGCCGAGCATCGCGCGGGCCTTCGAGCGCGAAGACTTCGAGCGCTTTCACTACGTGCTGGCCATGGACACGCGGAACCAGCGCAACCTGCTGGCCTTGGCCACCGACGAAGAAGCGCGCGCGCGTGTGCACCTCTTGCGTTCCTTCGAGCCCGAGGGAGCGCGCGACGACTCGAGCGTGCCCGACCCTTACTACGGCGGCCCCGAGGGCTTCGAACGCGTGTTCGACATCTGCGACGCGGCGTGCCGCGGGCTCCTCGCGCACCTGCGCCGCGAGCACGGGCTGTGAGCGACGCGCCGAGGCGGGTCCTGTCGGGCGCCGCTCGACCGCGAGGTGGTGGAGGTCTACCAGCTCGCTCCGCGGCTCGTGCACGTCTGCCTCTTCGGCGCAGGCTCGCCCTGCGCGACTGAGCTGAGCTGCACGGAGCTCAGCGCTTGATCAGCACGACCCCGTCTTCTCCCACGGCCCGCAGCGCGCCGTCGGGGCCCGCCATCACGGAGAACAAGGTGCGGTCGGTGGGCGAGGTCTGCTCGGTCCAGTGGGATCCGTCGAAGTGCACGATGGTGCCGCCGCTGCCGACTGCGTAGAGATCCGCGGGGCTCGTGCCCCAGATGGCGTTGAGGGAGTACCCCGCGCCGCCCCATGAGGCGATCCACGCCTGGCCGTTCCAGTGGAGCACGGTGCCCAAGGTGCCCGCGGCCCACACGTCGTCGGGCGCGCTGCCCCACAACGAGCGCAGCCCGGACGCGGAGCCGGTGGCCACCGCGGTCCACGCCGTGCCGTTCCAGTGCACGGCCACGCCCATGTTTCCTACGGCCCACGCATCGTCGAGCGCGCTGCCCCAGACCGCGTAGAGATCGGCGGTGGTCCCGGAGGTGACCTTCTGCCAGGACGCGCCGTTCAAGAGCCCGAGCACGAGGCCCTTGTCTCCGACGAGCCAGGCGCTGGTCTCGCTGGGCCCCCACACCGAGCGCAGCCAGTTGGTGGTGCCGCTCTCCATGGGCCCGAACACGCCATCCTTGAGGCGCAACACGGTGCCGCTGGTGCCCACCGCCCACGCCACCGCCGCGGACGGAGCGAAGCCGCCGTAGAGCGCGCGCGACGTGCCGGTGTCCACCTCCTCGAAGCCGTCTGCGCTGCTTTTCTCGGTGGCGTCGCCGAGGATCCAGAGGGTTCCGTCTTTGCCGTCGAACTGCGCCAGGTGATTGGTGCGCGAACCGGCGCTGTAGGTGGTGCGCACGTCGCCGTCCCAGGCGATGGCCGTGCCGTGATCACCCACCGTCATGAAGCCGCCGCTCGCGGCGGGCACGAGGCCATGGAGGATCTCTTCGACGCCGCTCGTGAGCGCATGCCAGCCGGTGCCGTCGTAGCGATAGGTGGCACCGCCCGTGCCGACGACCCAGACCTCCTGCGGCGAGACCGCCTTCACGGCCCACAGGTCGACCTTGGCTTGCATGATGTCCACGGCTTGCCACTTCATGCCGTCGAAGTGCAGCACGGTGCCCGCGGCGCCCACGGCCCACACATCCAGCGCGCTGGTGCCGTCGATGGCCGCCAGGTTCTTGCCGCCGCTCGGCAACGTGCCCTTGGTCCACTTGGTTCCATCGAAGTGGATGGACGCGCCCTTGTCGCCCACCGCGAACACGTCGTCTGCCGCGCTTCCCCATACGCCGTGCCAGTGATCGGCGGAGGGAGAGGTTTGCTTGGTGAGCGCGCCCGCCTGCGCGCGCCAGAGGGAACCCGCGCGGCCCACGATCCACACGTCGTCCTGGCTCGCGCCCCAGACGGCCTGAAACTCCTCCGCCGCGACGGCGCCGGCGTCGGTCTCCGTGGCGAGCGCGCTCCACTTCGCGCCATCGAAGCGCAAGATGGTGCTGTCGTCGCCGACCGCCCACGCGTCCGTGGGAGAGAACGCGAACATGCCGCGCAGCGCGGACTCGGTGCCGCTCTCCACGCCCGAGAAGCCCGTGCCGTCGAACTCGAGCAAGCTGCCGCGCTCGCCCGCGAACCAGGCCAACTCGGGGCTCACCCGCGCGCCCGTATACAGATCGGCGACCGTGGGCGCCGGGCGCTCGAAGCACCAGCCATCCGCGGAACAGACCCGGTAAGGGTCCTCGACCTGCGCGTCCGTCGCTGCGTCGGCGCTGGGCATGGTCCCCGTGTCGGGCATGGTCAGGTGGGACGCGTCGAGCTCCTCGCCCGCATCGCCGTCCAATGTTCGACCCGCGTCGACGTCGCCACCACAGGCGGCGCTCGCAAGCAGCAAGGTGCCATAGAGCCTGAAACCGAGACGAAGGGTCATCACGTAGTCACTCGCTCACTGGAGATTGAGGCACAGCCCACACTGCACGATCTCGCCGCATTCGATGAAGTTCTCTTGGTTGCCATCGACACATCCGATCACGGGATCGTTGCCGCCGATCTGGTTGGCGATCTCCTGGCAGGTGCGGCGCACGCAGCAGCTGCCGTTGAAGCAGCTCTGGTTTTGCGAGGGGCAGTCGCAGTGCAAGGTGCCGCCGCAGCCGTCGTCGATGTCGCCGCACTGGCTCGCGTGATCGGCGCAGGTCTTGGGCGCGCAGCACTGCGTGCCGTTGTTGATGCACTTCTCGCCCTTGCCGCAGGCCTTGCAGTCTTCGTTGGCGCAGCCGTTCCAGTACGTACCGCAGATCTTGCCCGCGGATTCGCAGCTGCCCACCGGCGCGCAGACGCCGCACACGTTGGCCACGCCGTTGGCGCCGCAGGTCTCGCCCGCGCCACAGGTGTCGGAGCCGCAGCGCACGTTGTTGCAGCCATCCCAGACCGTGCCGCAATTCTTGCCGGCGCAGACGTTGGGCGTGGGCACGCAGACGTCGCAAATGTTGGCGGTGCCTCCCGCTTCGCACTTCTCGTTGGAGGCCGCGCAGTCGCCGCAGTTGTGATCCCCACAGGGATCCTTGATCACGCCGCAGGCCTGCTTGCCGCCGTGGGCCACAGACCAGCCCGCGCAGGTGAGGGACGGATCACACTGGACGCAGGTGTTGGCCGTGCCGCCGCTGCCGCAATACTCGTTGGCCTCGCAATCGCCACAATAGACGTCCTTGCAGCCGTCGTTGAACTTGCCGCATTGCTTGCCGGCGTCCGCGCAAGTGGTGGTGGGGACGCAAGTGCCGCAGACGTTGGGGGAGGTCTTGTAGCCGCAGAACTGATTCTGGAGCGGATCGCAGTCGCCGCAGTGCAAGGTGCCGCCGCAGCCGTCGGAGATGTCGCCGCAGCCCTTGCCCTGAGCAGCGCAGGTGGTGGGCACGCAGCAGCTCCCCTTGTTGCAGACCTCGCCAGCCTGACCATCGCAGTCGCCGCAGTGCAGCTTGCCGCCGCAGCCGTCGTCGACGTCGCCGCAGGTCGCGCTCTTCTCGGAGCAGCTCGCGGGCACGCAGCTCTTGCACACGTTGTTGACGCAGGCCTCACCCGCCACGCACTTGCCACAGTTGAGCTTGGCGCCCGTGCAAGCGTGGGTGATGTCACCGCAGTTCGCGCCCTGCGCCGTGCACTCCATGGGCGCTGCTTTGGCCACGCACTTGCCGCTCACGCACATCTTGTCGGCCGCGCAGGCCTTGCAATCCAGGGTGCCGCCACAACCATCGCTGATGGTGCCGCACTCCGCGCCGGCCCCGAGACAGCTGGTCGGAGCACAAGTCGTGCACTGATGGGTGACCTGATCACAAGCCTGGCCCTCGGCGCAGGCCGCGCAGTGGAGCGTGCCGCCGCAGCCGTCCGACACATCGCCGCACAAATTCTCGCCCGCGCAGTCGCGCGGCACACACGCAGCGCACAGACCGCCCTTGCAGACCTCGCCGGCTGCGCAGGCGGAGCCACACACCACCGGGTCGTCGCAGGCGTCGATGGCCGCGCCGCACTCGCGGGTCATGCACAGGTCCATCGGCTCCACGCACTGGTGAGAATCGGGCGCGCAATACTTGCCGTCCTTGCAGGCACCACAGCTCAAGCTGCCGCCGCAGCCGTCGTCGACGCGCCCGCACACATAGCCCCTGGCTTCGCAGGTAACGGGCGTGCACGACACGGGCCCGTGGTGCCCGTCGCCATCTCCATCTCCGTCTCCGCGGCCATCGCCGTCTCCGTCCCCATGGCCGCCGTCGGCGTCGCCCGCGTCGCCACCGATGAACGCGCCCGCGTCGCCTTGACCCGCGTCGTTACCCTTCTGCTCTGCGCCGGAGCACGCCACCAACAAGCAGGCGCCCCACCACCACGCGAGCGCCCAGCGTCGCTTGCGCCCGATGGTTCCACGATGAAATGGCGCACACGTGGACGAGGTCTTCATTCGGCTGCTCCAGGATCGCGAGGCGGGAGCAAGCAGGATAACTCCCTCTCGATTCATCCTAGAAGAGGCCATTTTGTTTGCGCCGGCCCCGGCTCGGGCGGCGCGCCGTCCGCGCGTCAGAAGAGGATCGGGATCGTGATGCGATCGAGATCGGCGCCGCCTGGATACATGTAGCTCGTGAAGAGCCCGTAGCCGTACACCGAGAGCCCCACCTCCTGCGCGGCCTGCAGCGTGTGCACCGAGCTGTCGGAGCTCAGCTCGACGTTGGCCACGCCGTAGCCGCTGCCGCCGATGGGCGTGTACGCCGAATCCTCGATGAGCACACCGTCGATCTGCGCGTTGGCGCCGGGCTTCGCGATCACGCTCGCAAAGTTGATGGCGTAGCTGGTAGGCGCCGTGAAGATGTAGGACTGCCTGAACTGCTCGGTGGGCACCGCGATGGACATCGACGGGTCGCCAACGAATTGTGCGCCTTGCACGGCCTCCTGACCTGCCATGTAGGTGGTCACCAAGATCGGCTTGTCTCCCACCACGTGCACGGGTTGCAAGTTCGCCCCCGAGAGCTCCACCTGCGCGGTCTGCCCCGCGTCGAGCGCTTGCGACGGAAACAGCGGGGGATCGAAGGTCACCTGGGTGCCGTCCTGGATGGCCGCGATGCGCACCACCGAGGGCACGAAGGTCTGCTGGTTCGCGTAGATGCCGTTGATCACCAGGTAGTCGCGCCCGAGCGTGTCCTCGGGGAACAACACCTCTTCGATGTGATCGCAGTTGTCGACGTCCTTGGTGGGCACGTTGGCGCAGCTCTGTCCGCCGAGCACCTGGATGGGCTTGGTGGCGCGCAGGCGCGTGCCGCTGAGATCCCCGTCGGCGGCCGCGACCACCTCGAGCACGTCACCGCGCATCATGTGGACGGTGCCCTGCCCGCTCGCACCGATGCCCGCACCCGCCACCGTGGCGCCTCGCCCCGTCAGCGTAACCTCGGTCTCATCTTCCGTAGCGGTGACCGCGATGAAGCCCGAGCCGTTGTCCTGCGTGGGCCACGAGAGCGCCGTGTAGCTGCCCGTGAGCGCGGACGCAGGCAAGAGCAGCGAGGCGTCGTTGGTGTAGGAGAGGCAGCGTGTTTCGCTCGATGTGGAGCACTCGGCGAGCACGGGGCACGCCGCGGGGCGCGGCGAGAGCTCGTAGTCGAGCGGGCTGAACTGATACACGGTGATCGGTCGATCGGCGCGCACGCGATAGGCGCCGTCGGCGATCAGCCGCGTGCCTCCCGCCGGGGGCGGCGTGGCGCACTGCGAGTCCCCTCCCTTCAACTCGGCGACCCAATCGAGCGGGATGGTCTTGAGCTCGCCGGCGCTCACCCTCTCTTCTTTCACCACGGCGTCGCCGCGCGTGACCGTGACCTTGGTGTCGGCGCCGGACGCGTTGGAGACGGCGATGGCGAAGGTGAAGCCGCTCCACACGGGGTTGAGCGTGACGGTCGGGTAATAGTCGCAGCCGATGTAGCTATCGTGGACCTCGCTGAGGCTACACGCGCCCTTGCAGCCGCTGGGCTCGCACACGAGCCCTTGCACGGCGTCGCACTCGAACGTCAGCCGCTCGCCCTCGGGAGAGCACCAGGTGGCCTGGCCGTTGTCGCAGCTGGCTTCTTCGGGCACGCAATCGGCGCAGCCCGAGTATTCGTTGCACACCTTGCCGAGCGCGCTGCAGTCCTGGGCCGCGCCGCCGTCGGGCCCGCAGGGGAGCGCGCGGTTGCCCTCGCAAACGTAGGCCTGATCGGCACATCCGGTGCTGCCGCTATCCAGCCTGCCACCATCGCCCACCTGGCCCCCGCCGTGACTCTGACCATCGCCTGAACACGAAGCCAGCAAGCCGGCCGCAACGAGCATGACGTGCGGGCGCGAAGGCGCGCGGAGCGAACGAGTGATGCCTGCCATGGGGTCGAGGCTATCAGCGTTCGCCGTGCGCGTGGTGGACAGGATCTCCCGGCGCGATCCGCCCATCGAGTCCCTCGTGGAGCGCCGCCGCGCTCTCGCCGCCCCCGCGGAGATCCGCGCGCGCGCGAGGGCCGAGCGCGAGAGCGACCCGCCGCGCCTCCGAGGAGACGCGCGCTTCGTCGCTCCGATCCGCGCACCATGCCCTAGCGGAGGGATGGGAACCCATCGCGGCGAGACGTCGTCTTGACCGTGGACGAGGTCTCTCAGAGGTCGCGTCGTGCGCTGCGGCTCCGGCCGGAGCGCACCGTTGCACACGCACTCCAGGCCGCGGGCTCGCGCAGGTCCGAGGGCGGCGGCCCTGAAACCAATAAAGATTACGCGAGGCCCACCGGGCGAGCCCGGCTCACGAGAAAGCTCGGCTCACGCCTGCGGATGGGTTGTACATGGGTCAGAAGGGCTATGGTTGCGTGGCAACCGACGAGAAGAAGAGTCCCAGGCCGACCGTGATTGTTTCTCCGGAGGATCGTGGGTCATCCTGGGACGCTCTGGGACTGTCTGGGACTGTACAAGGACCCCGCCCACCCCGACGCGACTCACTGCGTGTCATGCTCGAGATCTCCGGCCGCGGCCCGGGAGCTTCGACAGGACACCCCGGAATAGAGGGAACCCCCGAGGTTCGAAAGAAGAATGCTCAGAAAGCGCGCACTCATCATCGAAGACCAGACCACACTCCGAGAGCTGCTCGAGGAGCTCTTTGCGAGCGTGCAATACGAGACCGAGTCCGCTGGTACCGGCGCCGAGGCACGCAATCTGCTGAACAAGAGCCGCTTCGACCTGGTGCTGCTCGACCTCGTGTTGCCCGACGCCCACGGCTTCGAGCTGCTCTCGGAGATCAAGGCCACCTCGCGCACCTCGCGGGTCATCGTCCTCACCGCCCACTCGCGCCCGGCGATCGTGAAGGAGGCCACCTCACGCGGCGCTCACGGCGTGGTCACCAAGGGCGCGCCGCTGCGCGAGCTGCGTGAGGCCATCGACCGCGTGTCCGCCGGCGGCGTCTTCTACTGCAGCCAGACCAGCAAGCTCCTGCACGAGGCGGCGGTCACGCCCGAGTGCGATCAGCAGCTCACGACGCGTCAGCGCGAGGTGGTGCGCTTGGTCGCGAGCGGGCTCAGCACCAAGGAGATCGCCACCACGCTGCTCTTGAGCGAGAAGACGGTGACCAACCATCGCACGCGCATCATGGAGCGCCTCGGGGTGCACGACGTGGCGGGCCTCACCCGCTACGCCATCTCGCAAGGGCTGGTCGACGCGGAGAGCTGAGTCATGGGCGAGCGCGAGGCTGGCATCGAGCGCAACGGCGCTCCCACCCGAGAGCTGTTCCGCATCATCGCGGAGTACACCTACGACTGGGAGACCTGGGTCGACGGCGCGGGCAAGCCGCGCTGGATCAACGCCGCCGTGGAGCGCATCACCGGCTTCAGCGTCACCGAGTGCCTGGCGCTCTCGGACTATCCGCTCGGCCTCGTCCACCAGGACGACCGAGCCCTGGTGAGCGCCATCCTGCGCGACGCGGAGCGGCGCGGCAGCGGCAACGACATCGAGTTCCGCGTCATGCGCAAGGACGGCGTCGAGCGCTGGGTCGCCATCTCCTGGCAGAGCTTGACCGACTCCCAAGGGGCCCCCGCTGGCTACCGCACCAGCGTGCGCGACATCGACGAGCGCAAGCGCATGGAGCAAGAGCTGCGCAACCTGCGCAAGCGCGCCGAGAGCGCCGTGATCGCGCGCTCCGAATTGCTCGCGAACGTCAGCCACGAGCTGCGCTCTCCGGCCCACTGCATCTCCGGCTTCGCCGAGCTCCTCGAGGTGGGGCAGCTCGACGAGCAACAGCGACGCTACGTGGAGTTGATCCGCGGGCAGTGCGTCGCCATGCAGCGTCAGGTCGACGACTTGCTGCACCTGGCGGCGCTCGAGGCAGGGGGCTTGAACCTGGAGCGCGAGCCCGTCGATCTGGTCTCGTTGGTGAGCGCGCTGGTCGAGTCGATGGAGCCGAGCGCGCGCGCCAAGGGCCTCGCGCTGGACTTCGAGCATGACCTCGACGTGTTGTGGGTGGAGGCCGACGCCGCGCGCTTTCAGCAGATCGTGCGCAATTTGCTCGATAACGCCGTCAAGTTCACCGAGCACGGCGGCGTCACGGTGACCCTGCGCAGCACGGCGCGCGAACGCAGCGTGCAGCAGGTGCAGCTCGAGGTGGCGGACACGGGCATCGGCATGAACCTCGAAGAGGCTCGGCGCGTGCTGGCCCCCTTCGAGCAAGCCGACGGAAGCACACGCAGGCGCTACGGCGGGGTCGGCCTCGG
>Ga0153956_1002668_pt1 | contig 12638 bp, 10 predicted proteins | sample TSFL040MetaG_FD_104704 | JGI IMG/M metagenome (GOLD analysis project Ga0153956, IMG submission 104704) | Attine ant fungus gardens microbial communities from Florida, USA - TSFL040 MetaG | ecosystem: Host-associated > Fungi > Mycelium > Unclassified | place: USA: Florida, Wekiwa Springs... | reverse complement strand
TAAGAACTGGGCGGGAAAATGCATCAAATTTGATCGACCTAAGGCTTTGCGATCAAACGGGAAATCATCTCCGCCGACATGGCCTCCCATAAAATATTCCATAATATGTCTTCTGCGAATAACGGCGGCCGGTACGGATACAGGCGTTGATAGGTTAATCGCGAGGTTCTCCGGTGTCGCGGCTCTCTGCTATGGCATCCTCAGCAACGCCACAGGAGCCGTCTTGAAGCCCTCCCGAGATATCGAAGGCCTGATCGAATTGATGGCCGCATTACGGACGCCCGGAACCGGCTGTCCGTGGGATCTGCAGCAAAATTTCGTGACGATCGCGCCCTACACGATCGAGGAAGCCTACGAAGTCGCCGATGCGATCGCGCGCCGCGATCTCCCGGCGCTCGCGGACGAACTCGGTGATCTTCTGCTGCAGGTCGTATTCCATGCGCGCATGGCCGAGGAACAAGGCGCCTTCGATTTCGGCGATGTCGTATACGCCATCACCTCGAAACTGATCCGGCGCCATCCGCATGTCTTCGGCGATCTGCGCGGATTGAGCCCCGACGAGGTAAAATCGCTCTGGCGGACGATCAAGGACGAAGAGCGCGCCGGAAAGAAATCCGGCGAGGGCGACGCGAGCCTGCTCGACAGCGTCACCCTCGCCTTGCCCGCGCTGATCCGGGCCGAAAAACTGCAAACGCGCGCCGCCGGCGTCGGCTTCGACTGGCCCGGCGTCAAGGAAACCAGGGCCAAGGTCGAGGAAGAGCTGCGCGAAGCGATCGAAGCGGAGGACGATCCCGACGCCGCGCGCGAAGAAGTCGGAGATTTGCTGTTCGCCGTCGTTAACTACGCGCGCAAGCTCGGAATCGATCCCGAGGACGCCTTGCGCGCCACCAACGAGAAATTCCAGCGGCGTTTCCGCTCCATCGAAAACGTATTGCGCAAGCGCGGAAAGACGCCCGAACAATCCGACCTCGCCGAAATGGATGCGCTCTGGAACGAAGCGAAGGCCGACGAACGAAAAGGTTAAGCGGCGAGCACGACCGCCTGCGGAAATCTGCGGCGGATCAAATCGGCCTTGCCGGGCTCGACCCGCACGCGAACCCGCAAGCGGCCGTCATCGGTTAATTCGCGATCGAGCACCTCGAATTGCCGATGCAGCCAGCCCAGGCTCGCTCCGTCGGCCGGATCGAGCTCGAGCGAGAATACGGAGCGGTTCGCGTTGATGCGCGCCTCGATCGTTTCGATCAGCGCGTCGAGGCCTTCGCCGGTGACGGCCGAGAGCAGCGCCGGCCGCGCTTCGGCCGGACGCCGGGCGGCGAGATTGCCGATCCCTGCCCGTCCTTCCTCGTCCAGCAGATCGACCTTGTTCCATGCCTCGATGATGCGCTGATGGTCGTTCGGATCGATGCCGAGCTCGCGCAGGATTTTCATGACATCCGAAGCCTGCGCTTCGGTGTCTTCATGCGATACATCCCGGACATGCACGACGAGATCGGCTTCCACCACCTCTTCGAGCGTCGCCCGGAATGCCGCGATCAGCATCGTCGGCAGATCGGAAATGAACCCGACCGTATCGGAAACGATCACGCGCGGGCCGCGCGGAAGATCGACGGCGCGCAGCGTCGGATCGAGCGTCGCGAACAGCAAATCCTGCGCCTTGACCGAGGCGCGCGTCAGCGCGTTGAAAAGCGTGGACTTGCCGGCATTCGTGTAGCCGACCAGCGCGACGATCGGATATGGAACGCGCTTTCTATTCTCGCGATGAAGCGCGCGCGTGCGTTTCACCTTGGCGATCTCCCGCTCGAGCTTCGAGATGCGCTCGCCGATCATGCGGCGATCGGCTTCGATTTGCGTTTCGCCGGGGCCCCCGAGGAACCCGAATCCGCCGCGTTGCCGCTCGAGATGTGTCCACGAACGCACAAGCCGGCTCTTCTGATAGGTAAGATGCGCGAGTTCCACCTGCAACGTGCCCTCGCGGGTATGCGCCCTCTCCCCGAAGATTTCGAGGATCAGCCCCGTGCGATCGACGACCTTCGCGTTCCAGGCTTTCTCCAGGTTGCGTTGCTGCACGGGCGTGAGCGCCGCGTCGACAAACACGAGCCCGGCTTCATGCGTCCGCACGATGCCGGCGAACTCGTCCACCTTGCCCTTGCCGAGATAGGTCGCGGGCCGGATCGCCGGCAGCGCCACCGTCCCCGTCGCGGCGATTTCCAGATCGATCGCGCGCGCGAGCCCCACGGCTTCATCGAGCTTCGCCTGAACGCCGCGCGAGGAAGTTTCCGCGATCGAGGCTTTCCGGACGGCCTGCCGGTTGAGATACGGCACGATCACGATCGCCCGCGAGGGCGACCCGGATGGGTCGGTCGTTTGCGTCCCGCTACGCTTGCGGGAGCGCGGATCCAGCGGTTTCAATCAGGCTTTGTCCATCGCCGCCGAGACATCCTCGGACTCGAACAATTGCACGGGATGTCCCGGCATGATCGTCGAGATCGCGTGCTTGTAGACGAGTTGCGAGTGGCCGTCGCGCCGCAGGAGCACGCAGAAATTATCGAACCACGTCACGACGCCCTGCAGCTTGACGCCGTTCACGAGAAAAATCGTGAGCGGGATCTTGGCTTTACGGACGTGATTGAGAAAGGTGTCTTGCAGATTTTGGGCTCGTTCCGCCGCCATTTGCCATTTTCCTTCTTGTTGATTGGGCGAGCGATGCTTCTCGATATTATTTCACCGGGCAGTCTCCCGCCCGGTGGGGCCATATTAAAAGGCTGGGGGCCCCAACGCGCAAGAGCCAAAACCGCCGCAGTATGCATAAGGATGATGCGCTAATCCCTGATTTCGGCCATCTCGTAGAAATGCGCGCGAAGCGCATTTGCCACCTCGCCGGGTTTCCCGCTGCCGATCGCCTGGCCGTCGATTTTAACGACCGGCGTCACGGTCGTCGTGGCCCCCGTGATGAACGCTTCGGCGGCGCCGAGGGCCTCTTTTACGGTGAAAGGCCGCTCCTCAAGCCGCTGTCCGAGCCTGCGGGCGACCTCCAGCACGACCGAGCGCGTGATCCCCCGCAGGATGCCGTGTTGCGCCGGCCGCGTGAGAATCTTACCTTCCGCCACGATCCACGCATTGGAATGTGAACCTTCGGTGACATATCCGTCGTCATCGACGAACCAGGCTTCGCCCGCCCCCTGCTCTTTCGCCTGCTGATTGGCGAGCACATTCGGCAACAGGCCCGTCGTCTTGATATCGACGCGATCCCAGCGATTCTCTCTCACGGTGATGACGGAAATGCCTTTCGCGGCTTGTGCCTCGCCCCTGGCGCGATCCTTCGCGCGGGCCGTCACGACGACACTCGGCGCGATCCCGGCGGACGGAAAGGAATGCTCGCGCCGCGCCACGCCGCGCGTCACCTGCAGATAGACCATCCCGTCGCGCACGCGGTTGCGCTCGACCGTCTCGCGCAGCACGACACCGAGCGCGAGCGGCGTCATCGGCATCGCGATCCGGATTTCGCGGAGCGAGCGCTGAAGCCGCTCCATGTGGCGGCGCTCGTCGACGAGCCTGCCGCCCTTCACCTCGCAGACCTCGTATACGCCGTCGCCGAACTGATAGCCGCGATCCTCGATATGCACGCAGGCATGCGCATGCGGAACGTAGCGGCCGTTGACGTAAGCAATGCGCGACAATTTCCGGTTCCCTAGTCTACGCCGAGCGCCTTCAGCTTGCGGTGAAGCGCGGAACGCTCCATGCCGACAAACTCCGCGGTGCGTGAGATGTTGCCGCCGAAACGGCTGATCTGCGCGACAAGATATTCGCGCTCGAACGCTTCGCGCGCCTCGCGCAGGGGCAGGCTCATCAGATGCTCGCCGCCGCCAAAGCCGTTCGGCATCGACGGCACGAGCGCCGCCACCTCTTGCGGCAGCCTGCTTGCGGTCACCGTCGCTTCCGGCACGCCGCCGGCGAGAATGAGCAGGCGTTCGACGTTATTGCGAAGCTGACGGACGTTCCCCGGCCAGTCGTGGGACTCCAGCACCGCGAGCGCGTCGGCGCCGACCTGGCGGCGCGGCAAGCCCGTGGTCGCGGAGATCTGGTCGAGGAAGTGATCGACCAGCTCGGAAATGTCCTCCCGCCGCTCGGAAAGCGGCGGAATGCGGATCGGCACGACATTCAGGCGATGATAAAGATCCTCGCGGAAATTGCCGTCGGCTACCTCGGATTCGAGATTGCGTCCCGTGCAGGAGATGACCCGCACGTCGACCCGGATGCGGGAGCTGCCGTTGACGCGCTGAAAGGTCTGCTCGACGAGAACGCGCAAGATCTTGTTCTGCGTCTCGCGGGGCATGTCCGCGATCTCGTCGATGAACAACGTGCCGCCGTCCGATTCCTCGAGCGCGCCGACCTTGCGTTCCGCGCCGCTCTGTCCTTCGACGCCGAACAGTTCCTCTTCCATGCGCTCGGGCGTAATGGTCGCGGCATTGATCACCACGAACGGACCGGTTGCCCGCGTCGACTGCGCGTGAATCATGCGGCCGACGATTTCCTTGCCCGAACCCGAAGGGCCGACAATCAGCACGCGGCTGTTGGTCGGCGCCACGCGGTCGATCGTCGTGCGAAGCTGGCCCATCACAGGGGAAGAGCCGACGAGCTTGTCGGAATGCGGCGCGAGCTGCTTCAGCGACTTCACCTCGCGGCGAAGCCGCAGCGTCTCGATCGCGCGCCCGGCGACAAGCACCAGCCGGTCGGCGTTGAACGGCTTTTCGATGAAGTCGTAGGCCCCGCGGCGGATCGCGGCGACGGCCGTCTCGATCGTGCCGTGGCCCGAAATCATCACCACCGGCATGTCGGGGTATTCGCCCTTGATGACGTCGAGAAGCGCGAGCCCGTCGAGCCGGCTCCCCTCGAGCCAGATGTCGAGCAGCACGAGATGCGGCCGCCGCGACTGGATGGCGGCAATGGCGTCATCGGCGCTCTTGGCCGTGCGGACGGAATAGCCCTCGTCCTCCAGAATGCCCGCGACGAGATCGCGGATATCGGCTTCGTCGTCGACTACGAGAATGTCGGTTGCCATGCGTCAGACCCTGGATGTTTCCTTGCCTGTGGGCATTTGGTCGTTTTGCGAAGGCGGCGCGCCGGCGACGCCTTCGGCCGAAAAAGTAAGCTGCACCCATGCGCCGCGCCGGCCGCCGTCGCTCCGCGCCGGCCCGTCACGCAAATCGATCTTGCCGCCGTGCTCCTCGAGAATCCTGCCGACGATGGCAAGGCCAAGGCCGGTTCCCTTCTCGCGCGTCGTGACATAGGGCTCGAGCAGGCGGTCGCGGTTCTGCTGCGGCAAGCCGATCCCGTTGTCGATGACGTCGATCACGGCCAAACCGCCTTCGCGGCTCGTGCGGACCAGCACGCGTCCCTTGCCGCGCTCGGCGGCGGGCACCGCCTCGATCGCCTCGACCGCGTTCTTCACGATGTTCGTGAGCGCCTGTGAGATCAGGCGCCGGTCGAAGCGCGTCATCATCGGCTCGGACGGCACTTCGATATCGAACTTCACGTCGGGATACCCGACGCGCATCAGAAAGATCACCTGCCGCGCGATTTCCGAAAGATTGTGCGTCTCGACGACGGGCTTGGGCGTTTTCGCGAAGGCCGAGAACTCGTCCACCATGCGGCCGATATCGCCCACCTGGCGGATGATCGTCTCGGTGCATTGCTCGAAAACCTCGCGGTCGCCGGTAAGCTGCTTGCCGTATTTGCGGCGCAGGCGCTCGGCGGAAAGCTGGATGGGCGTGAGCGGATTCTTGATCTCGTGGGCGATCCTTCTCGCCACATCGCCCCACGCGGAAGTCCGCTGCGCGCTGACGAGTTCGGAGATGTCGTCGAGGGTGATGACGAAGCCGTGCTGCGTCTCGGACGAGGATTCCGTCGTCACGCGGACATCGACGGTGCGGTCGCGCCCGCCGCTCTTGAGCGTCACCGTCCGGCGCACCCGCTCGTTGCCGGCGATCGCCTCGGCCGCGAGCGGCGCGATCTCGGGAATGACCTCGGCGATATCCATGCCGATCAGGCTTGCCTCGTTTTTCCCGATCAACTGCCCGGCGGAACGGTTCAGGATCGTGATCCGCCCTTTCGTGTCCAGACCGACGACGCCCGCCCCCACGCCCGCGAGCACCGCCTCGGTGAACGCGCGGCGCTGATCGATCTGATCGCGCGCGCCGACGATATCGTCATGCTGCGCCCGCAACTCCTGCGTCATGGTGTTGAAGCTCTCGCTCAGGTTCGCGAGATCGCCCTCGCTGCGCCGGACCGGCACGCGCGCATTGAGATCGCCGGACGCAATTTGATCCGCGGCCGTAATCAACCGCCGGATCGGCGCGATCAGCCAGTTCGCGAAGTTGAGGCCGACCCAGACCGCGGAGAGCAGGACGATCAGCGCGATCACCGTATACATCAACGCAAACGCGACCTGCACGCCGAAGCGGCGCTGGTCGAGCCCCGCGTATTCGGCGACGCCCGCTTCCGTCTGCCGCAGATACTGCAGAACGGCGGGGTCGATCGCGCGGGCGACGTAAAGATACGTGTCGTCGAAATTCGCCAGCGGAACGATGGCGGCGACGAAGTCCGCGTCGTTGGAGAAATAGACCAGCGGCCGTTCGACCGTCGCCTGCCGGACCGCGATATTCTTCGGAACCGTCGCCTGCTCGCTGAAATTGATATTCGCGCGCTCGATAACGGAAAGATCGCTGCGGATCAGGAGCGCGACCGGCAATCCGCGCACTGTCGCCTGCGAGGTCAGAATTTCCCGGAAACGGGAACGGTCCGTGTCGAACAGGCTTTTCAGCCGCCCCATGTCGTCCGCCATCGCGACGGTGTCGGCGCGGATGCTCAACGCGTGCTCGCGCACATAGGTCTGCGCGATGGTGATGGCGTTGCCGACGATCGCCCGCGTGCGCGTCGAGAACCAGCGGTCGAGGCCGCGTTCGAGCGTGATCGACGCCACCACGGCGACGAGGATCGCGGGGATCGCGGCGACGATGCCGAACATGAGGGCGATGCGAATATGCAGCCGCGCGCCCGCCCGCCCCTTGCGGCGGGCCCGCAGAAGATCGACGAAGCTCCACACCACGATGCCGAACAGGATCGCCGCCATGGCAGCGTTTCCGAGCAGCACCGTCACGACGACATGATGCGTCGGGAGGATCGGCGTGAGGCCGGTCAGGACCAGGAAGGTGGCGAGCGCGGACAGAAGCGCGAGGGCGATGGCTATGGGAGGAAGCAGGCGTCCAAAGCTTCGCGGCGGCCGGGGAAACGGCGGCGAGTCGGTCGGCTTGGAGGAGGAGTCCGGCATATAACGCGAACCAGGCTGGAAGGTTTGAACTGATGCCTTCCTACAACACTGGTGCAAAAATGTGACAGATACAAATGCTTTTTTGGGGATTTTCGAGTGTTTAGCGTCCGCTACGGACGACCTGCACGTCCAAATCCCTGATCTTTTTCCGCAAGGTGTTCCGGTTCACGCCGAGCAGCTCGGCCGCCTTGATCTGATTCCCGCGCGTCGCGACCAGCGCGGCGGAGATCAGCGGCCCCTCCACTTCCTTCAGCACCCGGTGATACAGCCCCGGCGGGGGCAGGCTGTCGCCGCTGAAGTTGCCGAAATAACGCGAAAGGTGCCGCTCCATCGAGCTTGAGAGCGACTCGTCCGCCTTCTCGCTATCGAGCGGGCTCGCCGCCGGCTGGGCGAGTTCGGCATCGAGAATGGCCGCGCCGATGATTTCCTGCGGATAGAGCGCCGCGAGCCGCCGGATCAGATTTTCCAGCTCGCGAATGTTGCCCGGCCAGCGATATTTTTTCAGCCGATCCAGTGCCGCCTGATCCATCTGCTTGCGTGGCAGGCCCTCGCGCTCGGCGAGCGAGAAGAAGTGGCGCACGAGGTCGGCGATGTCCTCGGTCCGCTCGCGCAGCGGCGGCAGACGCAGCGGCACGACATTCAACCGGAAGAACAGGTCCTCGCGGAAGAGGCCCTGCTGTATCAGAATGCGCAGATCCTTGTTGGTCGCCGCGATGATGCGGACGTCGGTCTTGATCGGCGTGCGGCCGCCGACGGTGGTGTATTCGCCCTGCTGCAGGACGCGCAGCAAACGGGTTTGCGCTTCCATCGGCATGTCGCCGATTTCGTCCAGGAACAGCGTGCCGCCCTCGGCCTGCTCGAAGCGTCCGGCGCTGCGCGCGGCCGCGCCCGTGAACGCGCCCTTCTCGTGGCCGAACAGTTCGGACTCGACGAGATCGCGCGGGATCGCCGCCATGTTGATCGGCACGAAAGGACCGTTCCGGCGCTTGCCGTAATCGTGCAGCGCGCGCGCGACCAGTTCCTTGCCGGTGCCCGACTCGCCCGAGATCATCACCGTGAGATCGGTCTGCATCAGGCGGGCGAGCAGCCGGTAGATTTCCTGCATCGCGGGCGAGCGCCCGACGAGCGGAATCCCGTCCACCTCTTCCGCCGCCACCGCCGCGTCCTTCTTCTTCGGCTCGGACATCGCGCGGCCGACAATGGTAATCAGCTCCTTGAGGTCGAAGGGCTTCGGCAGATATTCGTAGGCGCCGCGCTCGGACGCGCGGATCGCGGTCATGAAGTTGTTCTGCGCGCTCATCACGATGATCGGCAGATCGGGGCGGCTCTTCTTGATGCGCGGCAGAAGATCGAAGGCGTTTTCGTCCGGCATCACGACGTCGGTGATGACGAGATCGCCCTCGCCCTGCGAAACCCATCGCCACAACGTCGCGGCGTTGCCGCAGGAGCGCACCTCGTATCCCGCGCGCGAAAGTGCCTGGTTGAGCACGGTGCGGATCGCGGCGTCGTCGTCGGCGACTAGGATGCTGGCAGCCATGAGTGTCCTCAGCGAGTGTCCTCAGCCTGTGATTTCGGCTTCTTCCACGAACTCGCCGCTGTACATCGGCATGAGCACGCGGAAGACGGTACGGGATAGTTGACTGTCGCATTCGACGATGCCGCCATGGTCGCCGACGATCTTGGCGACGAGCGCAAGCCCGAGCCCGCTGCCGGTCGGCTTCGTCGTGACGAACGGATCGAACAGATGCGGCATCAGGTCCTCCGGCACGCCCGGCCCGTTGTCGATGACGCAGAATTCCATCGGCAGGCCGACGCGCATGGACGAGCCCGGCACCGTGAGCCGCACGCCGGGACGGAACGCGGTCGTCAGCCGGATTTCACCTTCAGCTCTGTCGCCGATCGCCTCGGCAGCGTTCTTCACGAGATTGAGAAAGACCTGCACGAGCTGATCGCGGTTCGCGAGGACCGGCGGCAGCGAAGGGTCGTATTCCTCGATAATCCGGATGTGCCGCGCGAAGCCCGACTGCGCGAGGCGCTTCACGTGGCCGAGCACGACGTGAATGTTCACCGGCTCTCGCTCGACCGGGCGCTCGTCGGCGAAGACGTCCATGCGGTCGACGAGCTTCACGATCCGGTCGGTCTCGTCGCAGATGAGGCGCGTGAGCGCACGATCCTGATCGCTCGCGGAATGTTCCAGCAATTGCGCGGCGCCGCGGATGCCCGAGAGCGGGTTTTTGATCTCGTGCGCGAGCATCGCGGCGAGCGCCGTGACGGAGCGCGCGGCTCCGCGGTGCGTGAGCTGCCGGTCGATCTTGTCGGCGATGGAGCGCTCCTGCATCACCACGATGACGTGTCCCGGCCGCTCGGGAAGCGGGGCGACGTGGATATCGGCAAGGCGTTCACTGCCGTTTCGCGGCGTGCCGAGATCCACGCGATATTCGTTCACGGGCGCGGCGGTCCTCCGCACCTGGTCGATCAGCGAAAGCAGCGGGCTGCCGAACGGCACGAAATCCTTGAGCGGATGGCGGCGAAGAACCTGCACGCCGGATTCGAGAAAAGCCTCCGCCGCCACATTCGCCTCCACTACCCGCCCATCGGGCGCGACGGTGAGAATGGCGTGCGGCAGCGCGTTGAGCATTCCCTCATGCAAGGTGCCCGCGCTCACGTCGCGTCTGGTATTGGCGACACTCATGCAGCCTGCTTCCATGCGAAGTCGTCGAATGCATCAATGATGCCAAGCTTGACGTTCTCCGGGTCGTTCTCGGCCAGGAGCTTCGCGCGCCACGGCTTGACCTCTTCAACCGGGCGCCCCGCGGTTTGCGCCGCCGCCTCCAGCGTCCAGCCGACATGCTTGCGCGCTTCGCGCACGCCGCGCGCGATGCCGTATTGCGAGAGCCAGCCTTCGTACAATTCGAGCAGCACGTCCCGCTGAACCGAAAGCGGCGGGTCTGCGGGAATTTCGCTCGTCTCGAGATAGCGGCCGACATGCCCCGGAAACCAGGCGCGGCCCTGCGCACCGCGTCCGATCATCACGGCATCGGCCCGCGCGAGCGCATACATCTCGGCCGCGTCATCGTAGGAAGCGAGGTCGCCGTTCGCGACCAGCGGCACGGAGATTCCGTTCTTTACTTTCGCGATCGCTTCCCAATCGGCGTCGCCCTTGTAGAACTGCGCGCGCGTGCGGCCATGCACGGTAATCATCGCAACGCCGGCATTTTCCGCGCGCCGCGCGAGATCGGGCGCGACGATGGAATGCTCCTCCCAGCCGAGACGCGTCTTGAGCGTCACGGGAATTTTCACGGCACCAACAACCGATTCGATCAGCCTTTGCGCTTCCTCGACATCGCGCAGGAGCGCGGCGCCCGCCTGCTGGCCGCTGGTCACGCTCTTCGCGGGGCAGCCCATGTTGATGTCGATGATATCGGCGCCCGAGGCTTCGGCGATGCGCGCGCCTTCCGCGAGCCAGCGCGCCTCGCAGCCCGCGAGCTGCACGACATGCAGCCCGACGCCCTCGCCCTCGGCCCGCAGCAGCGCGGACGGATCGCCGCTCGCCAGCCAGTCGCTCGCGATCATTTCGGAGACGGCGAGCCCCGCGCCGAAGCGCATCGCCATGCGGCGGACGGGAAGATCGGTGATGCCGGCCATCGGCGCGAGAAAGGCGCGGCTCGTGAGACGGTGCTTTCCGATGGAAAGGTCCGTTTTCAGGTTGCCTTCTGCTTCAATTTGCATCACTGTTGCCTAAAAAATAGGCTGATTAATTTCATGCACACATCTTAGTCAGATCGAGGATTTGTGCAAGTCCCTTTGTTGCAATGCAAAGATGAGAATCCGCGTTCAACTGGCTACAACGCATCTGAACTACGGATGGATTTCGCATGCAGATCGCAGCCGTCATCGTTGCCGGGGGGCGCGGCCATCGCGCCGGCGCGGGGGCACCAAAGCAATACCGGCTCCTGGGCGGCGAGCCCCTGCTCCGCCGAACCCTTCGCACATTCGATGCGCATGCGGCCGTGAACCGCATCGTCCCGGTCATCCATCCCGACGACGCGAAGGATTACGCGCTCGCCTCGCAAGGCTGCGGCCCGAAATGCCGCGCGCCGGTATTCGGCGGCGAGACGCGGCAGCTTTCGGTCTTCGCGGGACTGAACGCCCTTGCGACATCCGCTCCCGACTTCGTGCTCGTGCATGACGCGGTGCGCCCCTTTTTCACGCAAGCGCTGCTCGATCGCGCCGTCGGGATCGCCCGAACGGCCGAAGCCGCGGTGCCGGTGACGCCGGTCACGGATACGGTGAAGCGTGTCGGGGAGAACGGAAACGTTCTGGCGACGCTCGACCGCAACGAGTTGCGCCTTACCCAGACGCCGCAGATTTTTTCCTACGCCAAACTGCTGGAAGCGCATCGCCGCGCGGCCGCGCAGAACTTGCGGGATTTTTCCGACGACGCCGCGCTGATGGAATGGGCGGGCATTCCGGTCGCGACCTTTCCCGGCGAGAGCGGCAACGTGAAGTTCACGACCGCCGAGGATTTTCTCCGCGCCGAGGCGCAGTCCGGCGCGCCCTTCGAGTTCCGCAACGGCACCGGCTTCGATGTACACGCGTTCGGCCCCGGCGATCATGTCACGCTCGGCGGCGTGAGGATTCCGCATGCGAAGGGCCTGAGCGGCCATTCCGACGCCGACGTTCTTCTGCACGCCCTGACCGACGCCGTGCTGGGCGCCATCGGCGAAGCCGATATCGGCCAGCACTTTCCGCCCACGGACGAAAAATGGCGCGGCGCTTCATCGGACATTTTCCTGCAGCACGCGATCGGTCTTATGCGGAAATCGGGCGGCAGCCTCGTCAATCTCGATGCGACATTGCTTTGCGAGGCGCCGAAAGCCGGCCCGCATCGCAACGCCATGCGGGAGCGGATCGCCGCGATTGCCGGCATCGGCATCGATCGCGTGGCGGTGAAAGCGACGACGACGGAAAAGCTCGGTTTCCTCGGCCGCGGCGAAGGCATCGCGGCCATGGCGAGCGCCACGGTGCGCCTTCCGGCGAGGCAGCCATGACCAGCGCCGAGATGTTCGAGGCGGCGTCCGAGGTGATGGGACTCTGCTCGCGCCATCGTTTCCGCATCGTGACCGCCGAATCCTGCACCGGCGGCATGATCGCGGCGGCCTTTACGGCGACGTCAGGCTCCTCGCTCGTGTTCGAGCGCGGCTACGTGACCTATTCCAATAACGCCAAGATCGACGACATCGATGTTCCGGCAGAGCTGATCGAGCAGCGCGGCGCCGTGAGCGAGGAAGTCGCCCGCGCCATGGCGTTC
>Ga0153956_1002667_pt1 | contig 12644 bp, 12 predicted proteins | sample TSFL040MetaG_FD_104704 | JGI IMG/M metagenome (GOLD analysis project Ga0153956, IMG submission 104704) | Attine ant fungus gardens microbial communities from Florida, USA - TSFL040 MetaG | ecosystem: Host-associated > Fungi > Mycelium > Unclassified | place: USA: Florida, Wekiwa Springs... | reverse complement strand
GCGCGGGAGTGGGGCGAGCAGGTCGTGCGGGTCAACTGCCTGGCGCCGCTTGCGTCGACACCGGCGATGGAGCGGGGTTTCGCCAACGATCCCGCCATGGAGGCGCGGGTGCTGGGGCGGCATCCGATGAAACGCCTGGGCGACGGCATCGGGGACATCGGGCCGGCGGTGCGCTTCCTGCTCAGCGCCGACGCCCGCTACGTCACCGGCCACACGCTGATGGCCGATGGCGGCAGCTGTCCGGTGACCTGAGCGGCCCTGAGCCGTAACACCGATTTGATTGGATGATCGCGAAAAAAGCGCGAACGACCGCGGCAGGCGTTTTAGGCGAGGTGCGACGAGCGCGTAGCTTTGACCCCTGTCAGCAATCGGCAATCAGTAACGACAAGCAGCGCCGGGCGGCGTTTTTCAGCCTCGATCCGCAGGACTGGAGCCATTGTTGCGCCCGCCTCGCTGTTCGGGACAAAACAACGGCTTCCAGCATCGGCGATTCGAATCGCGTTCGCTACAGCTCATCCATGTAGGTATCGGTGCCGGGAATGGTGGGAATGAAGGGCGCGGCCCACACCACCCGGCCCAGTTCCTGCTCGCGCAGGTTCCGGTCCAGGGCCGGCAGCAGCGGCGTCCAGCAATCCCCCGGATCGCGATCCAGAAAGACCAGCCACAGATAACGCCGCGCCTCTTCCTCCTGGCCGGCGCGCGGCACGTTGCCGGGCGCGCCGGCGGGCAGCGGCTGCGGCTTGAGGCAGACCGCCAGCGCCGCGGCGGAATCGCCGAGCCACGATGGCAGCAATTGCTCGCGGCAGCGGCTTTCGAAGGCCGTCGGTTCCAGCCCGGGCGCATGTTCCACCATGATCGCCGCGAGGCCCGGAAACGGATGCTCCAGCGCCAGCTCCACCGGCACGCCGTCGGCGTCGCGGGACACGCTCCAGCGATGCTCGTGGAACGCGGTCGAGACATTGTCCCGGCGCGGGTCCATGCGCCCCTGGCGGTGCAGCTGCTGAACCTGTTGCACCGCCCAGTCCACGGCTTGCTCGTAGCGGCCCTTGAGCATCCAGTACAACACCAGCAGCGAACCGCGCGCGTGGGGTGTGATCGGGTTGTCGTCGGGAAAGCGCAGTTGCTTGAGGCGCGCGGTGGCGACCCAGCGGCGCCCGGAAAAGAAATGGGCGCCGACCATGCAGCCGGCGAAGAAATGATCGCGCTCGTACCAGCGGTTGAAGGCGCGGGCGTGGCCGGGCTCGGGTTCGACGATCGAGAACAGGGCGTGGCCCAGCTGGATTTCAGGGATCGCCAGCTGGGTTTCGGAAGTCGCCAGCTGGGTTTCAGGGGTCGCCAGCTGGGTTTCAGGAGTCGCCAGCTGGGTTTCAGGAGTCGAATGCACGGTGCGACCTCGTTGTCGAAGAAAGCGTTTTTATCGAAAGACATGGCTCGCGGGCGACGCCCTCAGCGCGGCAGGCCGAGCAGGCGTTCGCCGATGATATTGCGCTGGATTTCGGACGTGCCGCCGCCGATGGCCACGCCGAAGGACCACAGCATCCAGTGCGACCAGCGGCCGGCGTCCGAGCGCAGTTCCAGCGCGCGCGGCCCCAGGATTTTCAGCGCGAGCCGGCCCAGGCGCTTGACCAGGTCCGAATACTGGAGTTTGAGGATCGAGCCCTCCGCGCCGGGAATGCCGGCGCGGCGGATGCGCGAAACCGCCATCAGCGTCATCGCCTGCAGGGCCCGCACCTCGGCGCGCAGGCGGGTCAGGTCGCGCGCGTACTCCGGATCGTCGAGCAGGCTGCGGCCGTCCGTTCCGCGCTGGCTGCGCACCGTCGCCAGCAGTTGATCGACGGCGCGGGACAGTTCGATCTGCAGCGGCATGAACGCGGTGCCGCGCTCGAAGCCGAGCTGGCCCATCGCCACGCGCCAGCCCTGGTTGAGCCCGCCGACCACATTGGCGAGCGGCACCCGCACTTCGTCGTAGAACACCTCGTGCAGATCGTCGCCGCCGGCCATGTCGGGAATCGGGCGGATGGTGATGCCGGGGCTGTCCATTTTCAGGATTACCCAGGAAACGCCGGCGTGCCGCTGGCTGTTCGGATCGGTGCGGACCAGCACTTGCTGGTAGTCGGCGAAGCGGGCGAAGCTGGTCCAGATTTTCTGGCCGCTGATCACCAGCTCGTCGCCGTCGATCTCGCCGCGGGTGCGCAGCGCCGCCAGGTCGGAACCGGCGCCGGGCTCGGAAAAGCCCTGGCACCAGAGCGTCCGGCCTTCGAGGATGGGCGGCAGGTGCTCGCGTTTATGGTGCTCGTCGCCGAAGGCGATGATGGTGGGGCCGCCCAGGTTGAGGCCGTTGAAACGGAAACCCTCGTCCGGCGCGCCGGCGCGGGCGTATTCCTGCAAAAAGATCAGCTGCCCGAGCGCGTCGAGGCCGCGCCCGCCGTATTCGCGCGGCCAGGCGATGCCGGCCCAGCCGCCGCGATGCAGGGTCCGCTGCCAGGCCAGGTCGAAATCCCGGGCCTCGGCGCTGGTCGAGGGCGGCCGCGGCTGGCTGGGCACGTGCTCATGCAGCCAGGCGCGCACTTCCGCGCGCAGTTGTTCCTGTTCCGGTGAAAATGCCAAGTCCATAGATCAGCTCCCGCCGCGTCAGTCTTTGGGGGCGACGATGCCCTCGCGAAAAGGATAAGGGGTTTTCATCAGGCCGATCGGCTCCAGCAGCGGCGCCAGGTGGGTGCGGAAGTGCTGGTCGAGCGTATCCACGCTCCAGCCGCCGGCCATGTACATGCCGGTGCCGTAGCGCGGCTGGTTGAGTAATACCACACGCTCGCCGCCGGTGCCGAAAATCTGGCCGGAAATATAATTGCCCCGGTCGCTGCACAGGTATATCAGCATCGGGCCGTTCAGCTCCGGGTCGAAGAAGGGCAATTCCACTTCCTTGCCGTCGGCGCCCTTGTAGGTTTCCGACATGCGCGTGGTGGCCAGCGGCGAAATGCCGTTCACGCGGATGCCGGCGCGCGCCAGTTCCAGCGCCAGCGTGTAGGTGAGCGACGCGATCGCGCCCTTGGCGGCGGCGTAATTGGCCTGGCCGAAATTGCCGAAGTGCGCCGCCGAAACGGTGGTGATCAGCGCGCCGCCGCTGCGCTGGTCGCGCATGCGCTGCGCGGCCTGCTGCAGGCAGAAAAACGTTCCGAAAAAATGCACGTCCATGACCGCGCGCACTTCCTCTTCGGACATTTTGAGGAAGGTGCGATCGCGCACGATGCCGGCGTTCGCCACCATGATGTCGATTTTGCCGAACGCGCCGACGCAGGTTTCGACCACCGCCGCGGCGCCCGCCGCGGTGCCGATATTGGCGTCGTCGGCGCAGGCTTCGCCGCCGCGCGCGCGAATTTCCGCGACGACTTTTTCCGCCTCGGTGCGTTCGATATCGTTCACCACCACCTTCGCGCCGGCGCCCGCCAATTGCAGGCAATGCGCCCGGCCCACGCCGCGTCCCGCGCCGGTCACCACCGCCGCCTTGCCGTCCAGAACCGCCCTATCCATTCTGTTTTCTCCGTCTGCCGATGATCGAATCCGGCCGCAATCAGGGCCAGTTTTACCGCCGCTAGTTTAGGGCCGGCACGCGTTGACAAGTACGAAAGGCCGGGGTCAGAATCGACCAATAATAAATCTGATCCGGCCATGCCACGCCGTGTCGACGGGCTGGCGGGATCGACCTGCGGTATGCCATGAATCCAACGAAAAAAAATAAAATCCAGTTTTATCTGACGCGTATGCGCGAACGCGGTTTTGACGCCGCCGCCGTGCTCGGCGGCACGCCGCTGACCGAGGACATCGTCAGCCAGGGCTCGTTCCACGCGGCGCCGGAAGTGTATCGCCGCATCATCCTCAACATGATCAATCTCACCGGCGACCGCCACCTCGGCATCGCCATGGGACGGGAATTCAAGATCAGCGATCTGGGGGTGCTGGGCTATGCCGCGCTCAGCAGCGCCACGCTGGCGCAGGCGCGGGAAGTGATTCACCGCTACTACGCGCTCAACGAATATATTCTGCTGCCGTCGAACTATCTGCATCACGGCGTGTGGTACAGCGAATTGCGCGAATCCTTTCCGCTCGGCAGCCTGCTGCCGTTCGCCGTGGAGGAGTTCGTCAGCCGCTCGGTCAGTCTTTCCCGCAGTCTCACCGACCGGCCGTTTCCGATTCTGGAATTGCAACTCACCTATGCGGAAAGCGGCCAGGACGATGCCTACCGCGCGATGTTCGATTGCCCGGTGCATTACAGCCAGCCGAAAAACCTGATCAAGTTCGACATCGAGCGGCTCAAGGATCCGATCTCGATGGCGGACAACGATGTCTTCGCCATCTGCGATCAGCAGTGCCGCGAATTGATCCGCCAGCAGGAGCGCAACGACCAGCTGCCGGAAAAAATCCAGCGCATCCTGCTCAACATGCCCGGCAAATTTCCATCGATGGAGGAAATGGCGGAACGGCTCTGCATCAGCGCGCGCACGCTGCGCCGGCAGCTGAACAGCGCCGGTGTGGCGTACCAGGAAATTCTCGATTCCACGCGCCAGGCGCTGGCGCTGCAGTATCTCGCGCACACTTCGCTGACGCCGAAGGAAATCGGTTTTTTGCTGGGCTATTCCAACGTTTCCAATTTCCGCCGCGCCTTCAAAATCTGGACAGGAAAAAAAGTTTCCGATTACCGCGAATAGCGCGGCCACTCTCGGCTGGCCGCTATTGATACACAGCGCCGGTTTGCAGTGCGGGCGGCAGCCGTTAAGCTGCCGCTCTCATCGAACTGCTGTCATTCCCATCAACTCAGAGTTGCGCGCGATGGATTTTCTTCCGACCCCGGACCAGTCCCAGATTGTCGATGCCTGCCGTCAATTCCTGGCGCAGGAGCTGCCGCTGGAGCGCTTGCAGCATCGCTTCGACGACCGCCGCCTGTGGCCCGGGCTGGGCGAACTGGGCTGGTTCGGCATCGGCGTCGATGCGCAACACGGCGGCAGCGGCATGACGCTGCTGGAGGAAATGCTGGTTTGCATCGAAGCGGGCCGCCATCTGGTATCGCCGGCGCTGCTCGCCAGTTTGCTCGGCGCGCATCTCGCGGCCGCCTGCGGCGGCGCCGATCTCGCGCAACCCATTATCGCCGGCGCGCGGACCGTGGCTTTGGCGCTGCCGCTCGGCGATTGTCGCGTCAGCGCCGCGGCGCTGAGCGGCGAGCTCTACGTGTTCGATGGCGCCGGCAGCGATGCGCTGCTGGTGGTGACGCCTGACGGCGCCGCGTTGCTCGCCAATACCGATGCGGGAACGCCGCAAGCGGGCATGGACGAAAGTGTTCATTTGTCCGTACTCACGCTGCGCAATGCGCGCCCCGAAGCCTGGCTGGCCGACACCGGCCTGTACCGGCGCGGCGTGCTGCTGAGCGCGGCGCTTGCGGTGGGCGCGGCGGAACAGGTCAAGGATTTGAGCGTCGCCTACGCCGGCGAGCGCACGCAATTCGGCCGGCCGATCGGCAGCTTTCAGGCGCTGAAACACCGCTGTGCGGACATGGCGGTGCGCAACGAGGCGGCGCTGTCGCTGCTGATCCAGGCCTGCCTGGAACAGGCCGATAATTTGCCGGGCGCGGACTTCGATGCGCCCGCCGCCAAACTGCTGGCGGACGAAGCCGCCGCGCACAACGCCGCCGACAGCGTGCAGATTCACGGCGCCATGGGTTTCACCCGGGAAATGCCGGTGCATTTCTTTCTCAAGCGCGCGCATCTGCTGAGCCAGCTATTCGGCGATCGCCGCAGCCTGTTGTCCGACCTGGCGCAATTGCCGACACCGGCCTGAAGGGTTTTTGCACCCAACATGTGAGATATGTCCATTCACCGAAGCAGCACAAGGTGCTTGGAAATAGGGATTGCCAGTGATATTAGAGTCGCGCGCCTCTACACCAGGGGGAAAGCCTCATGCGATTTGTTGTGATTCTCCGGGGCTGGCGGAGTCGGCGGAATGGAGGGGGTGGTCTGGAGTCCGCTGTCTGCAACTTACTGGCGGACTAGGCTGGGCGATGAGCTTCTGGGGAGAAGGGCGAGCGAGTAATGCAATTGGGGCGCTGACCGAAGGGACAGTAAGGGCGGACTTTTTCAGGAGTGGTTCAGCAAATGTTGCTGGATAGCTTGCTCCATGCTCGGCAAGTGCTGCTGCACAACATCCCATACCAGCGTTACGTTGACCACATCGTAAGCGTGGCTGAGGCGATTTCGCATGCCGTAAGCCTTGTCCAATTGCAGGGCTGGATAAGTGCGGATGAACTCGGGGTCCGCCTTGTCGATTCGACGAGCAGCCTCCCCAATAATTTCGAGTCGCCGAATAACCGCGTCTTGCACCAGCTGATCTTGTTCGAAGCTGGATAGCGTATGGTTTGCAATATACTTTCGAGCCTGAGCTATCGACTCAGCGATTTGTTGTAGATAGTCGGCGATGCGATCGGGATGCCGATTCATAGAGGCACAGCTTCACGCAACACTTGATCGCGAAACCGCTGGGGAATATCCGCTGGAGTCAAAACATCAGCCTTAATGCCAAGCTGTTTTTCCAACGCATAGAGCATGGCGCCAACATCGAATAGTGATGGTTGGCCGTCAATCAACAGATCCAGATCGCTATCCTCATTATCCAAACCTTTGGCGGCTGAACCGAAGACGCGCGCGTTCCGGCCATGATTGGCCTCGATGATCTGAAGAATGACTTCACGATGTTGCTGGATAGCTTCAGAAGGCTTCATTCAGCTTCTCCACTGCTGGCCCTTGAGCTGTTCAGGCTCAGATCCAGCAGGTAATGGGTAGTGTCGACATTGTATCGCACTGTAGTCTGAGGTGCAGGTATTGATCAACTGATTGATAAACAAGTAGTTTCTGCTATTGGTGATTGTGCCAGGTCTACCATCCGGTATGGGCTGGCCGATCCATAGTTCCGTGCGGCACCAATGGCCTGCTCACCCAGGATGTATATACAAAAAATGTCGGTTTCCGTGGAAACCAGGCTGGAAACCTTACTTTGGAAACCGAGCTGGAAAAAGCAAAAGGGGGGGCTCTGTTGCAACAGAACACCCCCAAGAGTTGGCCGATGGATCTGGATTAGCCGGGCACCAAGCGACCGATGTTCTGCTCCCGTTTTTCCAGCTTGGGTATCAGGCTATGGGCTATTTCCAGATTGCCCAATACGTCCCATAGCGCCAGGGTCAAAACCTGATCGCTCAGCGGGTTCCGATCTTCATCCTCCAATTCGCTGCTAAGCAGCATCGCAACAGCGTGCGCACGTAATAGAACGCAGTTCAGCAAGCTGAGAGCATTCCTTAGAGCGCCTAACAAAATGAAAAATATCTCCTAAAATTGAAGCCACATATCAATTTAGGATCGGACATGCCTCGCCAATTACTGGATGACGAATTGTGGAAAATCATCGAGCCGTTGTTGCCACCGTCGAAACCGAGACGGACACGATTTCCTGGGCGCAAGCCGGTGGGCAATCGCGAAGCGCTTACCGGCATTTTGTTTGTGCTGATATCGGGCATTCCGTGGGAAATGCTGCCGCAAGAAATGGGCTGCGGCTCCGGCATGACCTGCTGGCGACGCTTGCGCGATTGGCAAAAGGCTGGGGTTTGGGATCGGCTGCATCGCGTGCTATTGGCGAAATTGCGCGGAGCGGACCTCCGGAGAGTTACACCCCTAACGGGGGTTGGGTGGTTCTAGTGGTGGAAGATAGGTTTAAATCTTTGCTAAACAGTGAGGTAGACGTTTAGGTGTGGTTCGTGCGGAACCCAATAAACTCGCCTAAAGCTGATTTGTTTGGCCTCAAAACTAGAAAAAGCCGAAGTGGATTTTCGGTAAATGTTCTGACAGTTATCCGGACCGAGCTCCTTGGGCAAAGCCGTTGATGTGATCGCTGGTTCCAGGGGTTCCGGTTAGTTTTTGTATTCGGGACTTACAATAATATCCGTTGCTGGTGGAAACCAGCTCCGGTTTGAAGCGCTAAATTTTTAGCGCCTTATTAAGGTGCTCTAATTATTCCTAGATTTATTCAGGTTCCATAACTACGGCGGCTTCATTTTTCTGAAAAGCCTATGGATCGTGAAACTGTAGTTGCCCCGGTTTTATGCACACCTTCTCTTAACTGAAGAGGTGACGAAGTGTCCCGATATAACAATCGAAGAAAGATATGGCGGTACTCCGCCGACTTCAAGGTAAAAGCCGTTGAACTAAGCCCGCAGGATGGGTTACAAGTTCAGCAAGCTGCAGAAGAATTGGATATCCCTCGTGCATGCTTTCATACTGGCGAAAGGAGTATCGGGAGAGAAAATTGAAATCCGACGATGGGTTCAGGTGGTGAAGAATAAAAAGACACCAGAGCTGAAACAGCCCTCTGAGTTGGATCGGATAAAGAAGGAAAATGCTCGTCTTCAGAAGGAGCGCGAGCTGTTAAAAAAGTGGCAACGGTATCTGGCGGAAAAACATCAGAGCGATTTGGATCCATCCAGGTCAACGGACGATCGCTAGGCGTCAGATACCTGTGTCAATGGCTGCAAGAGTCTCGCAGTGGCTATTACGCTTGGCTGAAGCGATCGCCCAGTCAGCGCGCCGAAGAGGATCGCTGGCTGGTGCGAACTCGCTTTCATCGTCAAAGCCGTGGCATCTACGGTAGCTCGCGGGTGCACAAAGCGTTGGTGCATCAGGGAATGCCCATCGGGCGAAAGTGTGTGGAGAAGATGACGCGGGAGGCGGGCTGATGGGCAAGGTTGCGAAGCTTTATCGGCGAATTCCTGGCATGGAAAGATTCTATCTGTACCTGCAAGCGCCACCGCCGGGGCGCGTTGACCAGCAGTAGGTCGCTGACCTGACTTATATCAGGGTTGGCATGCAGTGGAGGTACTTGGCGGTGGATGTGTCTCACGCAAGGTTATTGGCTGGTCGCTGGGGGATCAGAAGGCGGAGGGGCTGACGCTGCGCGTATTGAAGCAGGCGCTACGCCATAGACGCCCAAAGTCTGGGTTGATCTTCTACACCGACCGAGGTGTCGACTACAGCACCCACCTGATCCAAAATGAGCTTCGACGCCATGGGATTCAATCCAGCATGAGTCGACTCAGAACCTGTACCTACAACACCCATATGGAATCGTTTTTCCACAGCATAAAGGCCGGAGCGTGTGCATGGGTGAAAATTCTTGAGCGAACGAGAGTTGCACACGGCGATTGCTGGATACATCGACCAATTCTACAATCCGATCAGATCGCATTCGGGGATCGGTTATGTTTCCCCGCAGGAATTCGAGAGAATGGCTGCATGAAACGAGGTGTGTCCATTTTATCGGGAAGATCAAACTCGATGATTTAGCCTTTTGCCTGTGTTCTATATATCATCAAAAAATTAATAACAGCAACAAGGAGGATTTTATGGCTGCGGTTCTATTCGTTGTTCTTATGGATATTGTCGGCATAGGTATCATATCTCCGCTTTTCCCCTTTTATGCTATGCGAACCGGCGCCACCCCTGGAGCGATCATGTTCTGCATGGCGTTATACTCAGCGGCGCTGTTTATTTCAGCGCCTCTGTTAGGGCGTCTCAGCGACAAATACGGACGCAAAACCGTCATGGCGACCAGCCTTCTCGGCTCGATCGCAGGCTACGTGTTGCTGATGTGCGCAACCAACATTTGGATGATCGCCCTCTCGAGGCTCATTGGTGGAGCCATGGCGGGCAACTTCAGCGCGGCACAAGCCTACATTGCTGATCATACCGATGAATCCTCCAGACCCAGAATGATGGGCATGTTCGGCGCGGCCATGGGATTGGGATTTATTCTGGGTCCGGTGCTTGGCAGCCTGCTCGGTGGAGAGTCCTTCGCCGCAGCTAATTTCTTTGCTCCCGCATTCGCCGCCATTCTATTGTCAGCGGTCGGATTGCTGAGTGTGATTGTGTTTGTAAAGGAAAAGCCTTTGCTTCACACCGAACCTCAGCGCTCCAAAAGCTCGCGCCTTTCGCTGGGAGCCGCGCTGCGGGAAGCGCATATCGAAGGTCCACAGGCCGGACTGTTGATCAAGGCCGCCATCTGCATCGTTCTGTATCAAACCGCATCCGGATTATACGAAACGATTTTTCCAATTTGGGCCAAGGACCACTCCATCGCGTCGGGTCCCAAAGGCCTGTTGCCGATATTTTTAGCCGGCGGTTTTGGATACGTTTTCATTCAGGCGGTAATTGGAAAAATAGTGAATGAAAATAATGAGAGACGAGTGCTCATTATCGGCTCGCTGGTCTATATGACCGCCCATTTACTGATGCCGCTCTCCGGTCGCTACAGCAGCACTATCGCTGTCATTCTGCTAACAGGCGTAACGGCTTGCGCTGCGGGCCTTGTGTTCAGTACATCCCAAATCCTTATTTCATGCTGCGTGGGCACCACCGCCAGAGGATTCGTCCTTGGCAGCATAAATTCCCTGGGAATGCTGGGGAAAACCGTTGCCATCGCGGTATCTGGCTTCATCTACAGTCATATCGGATCGCACGCGCCATATTTTTTCTCCGCAGTACTCGCCTTGGCTCTAATGACTAACGCACTTTTGATGAAGAGGGGAGCCACCTCGAACGAACCAAGCCAAAGCGCTGAAAATATGATCTAACATTTACAAGATCCCTCTCCGGAGAGTTACACCCCTAACGGGGGTTGTGAGGCCGGGAGTGGGGATTGCTGGGTTTAATCGTTATAAATTAATAAGATAACCACTCTCTCCATACTCGCAGAGCGACAAATTAAATCAATCAAAGGCGATGTTGCCGGCCTCAAAACTAGAAAAATACGAAGTGGGTTTTCTGCACTTTTCTGACTGGTATCCTTGCGCCGTTTTCGCCTTCAAAGCTCGACAGATTCTCGGACACATCCACCTTGTCTGCGGCAATTGGCCCGGAGCAGCTCCAGCTGTTCTCAATGCTGCCGCTGGATAGGAGTCAGGCAGAAGCGTATCTCAATGGGAGTTACGCGGAGTTGCCTTCTGACCAGCTTCTGCGGTTGGCCCGTGAACGTGGGTTGGTCGGGTTCACGCCCGTCTGATTACCGCTAGGACAACCACTATCGGCATCTGCCCAGCTTTAGAAGGAATCATAAATGGATGAAAATGGATGGATAAACGGATGTTAATAGGGTAATGTAATTGGATGAAAATGGATGGGTAAATGGATGTATGTTGAATCTTTCCACCCTGCAAATTACCCAAGAGCTCCTATCCCTAATCTCCAAGCTGGATGAGTTCAAGGGCGCTTGGCGTGCCCTCGGACGCCTTGCGCCTGAGCGTCTGTCCAGTCTCCGGCGTGTCGCCACCATTGAAAGCATCGGCTCGTCCACTCGGATCGAGGGTGCGAAGCTGTCCGACCGCCAGGTCGAACAACTCTTATCCAATATCGATATCAAAGCCTTTGCCACCCGGGACGAGCAAGAAGTCGCCGGGTATGCAGAAGTCATGGAAACAGTTTTCGAGAGCTGGGATGCCATTACCTTCACCGAAAATCACATCAAGCAGCTCCATAGCCAGCTGCTGAAATACTCGGAGAAGGACGAGCGCCACCGGGGGGAATACAAAACCCTGGACAATCATGTCGAGGCGTTCGGGCCGGATGGCGCAAGTCTCGGAATTGTTTTTCAGACAGCTACACCCTTCGATACGCCGCGGCTGATGGCAGAGCTGGTACCTTGGACACAAACGGCGCTCAGCGAAAATAAAATGCACCCGCTGCTCGTTATCGGGGCCTTTGTGGTGACGTTCCTCGCGATCCATCCGTTTCAAGATGGAAACGGACGGCTGTCCCGCGCATTGACGACGCTACTCCTACTGCGGGCAGGGTATGCCTACGCGCCCTACAGCTCGCTCGAAAGCGTTATCGAGCACAGCAAAGAGGCGTACTATCTAGCGCTACGGCGCACGCAGGGAACAATCAGGAGCGAGAAACCCGACTGGCAACCATGGATGGTCTACTTCCTGAAAGCGCTCAAACAACAAAAAGAACGGCTCGAAAAGAAAATTGAGCGTGAACAGATTTTACTCGGCGATCTACCGGAGCTATCGGTGCAGATCTTGGAGCTGTGTCGGGAGCATGGGCGGACCACCGTTGCGGACATCTCTAAGCTAACGAACATCAGCCGCAATACCGTCAAGGACCATATAACCTCGCTGGTAGAGAAAGGCCACATATCGAGGCATGGTGCTGGTCGGGGCACGTGGTATTCGCTTGCTTAGGAGACATTTGGGTTGCATTGGGGCCAAGATAAAAGCTGTCAACAGTTTGCCGCATGCTCCTATAAAGGCATGTCATTCTTGTTTGGGCACTACCTTGCAGCTTAAGCCATTGCAAGGTAGCCCGTGCAGGCAGTAAGGCGAGATCTGTTTCTTGCCGCTAATGCGTCAAGTCGTTCGGGAGCGACGCTGCGATCCTAACTCCAACGAGATTCCCCTAATTTATGATTTCAGAAGATGTGACCTGCCCCATGTTTTGGTTGCAGTTGGCAGTTAGCTCGCCCGCAGTTGAATGATCTCTGCTTGTTGCATGTTTCCATTCGTCAGCCGCCCCTTTGCCGCAAATGCATTGGGTGATAATTGTCCTAGTGACGAGTGCGGG